>ENA-UOOI01000182-UOOI01000182.1-fermentation-metagenome-genome-assembly--contig:-NODE-182-length-80566-cov-17.862801_pt1 | contig 80566 bp, 75 predicted proteins | sample MGYA00245779_ERZ724027 | MGnify/ENA primary metagenome ERZ724027 (study PRJEB28704, sample SAMN03018318) | fermentation metagenome | biome: anthropogenic terrestrial biome; feature: soil; material...
GTAAAGAGTTAAAAGTAGAATATCGCATCAAAACAAATGCGACATTAATTAATAATGAAAAAACAGATTTTCTCATTAGAAACAATTTTAAGATTCAAATATCTCTTGATGGGAATAAAGAAGCACATGATACGCATCGGAAATTCACTAACGGTAAAGGTAGCTTTGCTATTGTGGACAAAGTGATAAAAAATTTCATAGCAAATGGATACGGTTCTCTTGTTTCCCTTTCCGGAACACTAACAAATCAAACTATTCAATATGTTGACAATTGTTATAACCATTTGAATTCCTACGTTGGAATATACAACTATTCTTTAAAACCAGTAATGCCTAATTCTCATGAAGGATACGCTTTTGATTTGAAAGACTATAGAAAATCATATATTGCTAATCTTAAACATAATCGATACTTAAAAGAAGTACAATCAAAAGTTTTTGAAAAAATTACTAAAAAGGAAATTTATAACGTGTGTGGAATAGGTATCTGGAATATTACAATTGATGTAGATGGCAAGATATATCCTTGCTATAGAATGTGTGGGAATGAAGAATATGTTATTGGGTCTTTGGATTCTTTAACTCTGCCCTTGAATTTACCTCAGGACCTTAAAAAGATTTATTGCTTGGAAGAGAATAATGAACAATGTTCAAAATGTTATCTAATCGATATTTGCAAAACAGGATGCTATACAGATAAACTGATGTATAAATGTATGGAACAACAATGTTTCCAACCTACAAAATTGGTAATTGAAGACTTGATTAAAAAAGAATTTATTGATAAAAAAATATATCTATCATTAGATATAGTGTGATTAACTTATTATTAATTTTTTAAATTTTATCATCATGAATGATTTATTTAGTGAGAAATTAGACAGTATGCAAACTGTAGATGAAGGTTATGCAACAGAAGGCGGGGTTGGAATTATAACAGCGGTATGTTATATTGTAATTGGAGCCATTGTTATTTCCACAACTTGTAGTGGGGGCGAATAAGGTTGAAATTGGGTGCTGTTTCAAAACGAGACAGCTCTTTTACCCACCTACTTACAAGCAAGTAGGTGGGTATTAAAAAAAGATTGGTAAATTTTCATAGATAATTCGAGTATAAATATAAATAGTGAGTCCCCTCCGAAAAATCTTTTTTTGCCGAAATTTCCCTAAAAACGCTTATTTGATATACTTTATTTTATGTATTCCATGCAAGGTTTGTACTAATTATTTAACACATTATACGATGAGATTTCTTTTTATAGATGGCTGGGCTGATTATTCAAATATATTTAATGATTATAGAGATAATTCAACAAATTCAGTCTTTTTATTATATGCCTCTGCATTCAAGAAAATAAACAAAGACACATTTTACATTAATGCAAGTGAGAAGGACTTTAATAAAGAAAAGCTATATAAATTCATAGAAGAAAAGAAAATAGAAGTAGCTATTTTTTATTCAAATATTGATAATATACTTCCCTTATTACGGTTAGACCTAAATAATTTCAAAACAAAAATAGATGTAATATTCCTATCAATTAATGAAAATCTATCATACTTACTGAATGGCAAATCTCCCCAAAATGTAATCTATAATGAAAAATATAGTTTGATTGAAAACATCAACATTCTATTAAATAAATTTAACCTTCATTTTGACAATAATCAATATAATTTAAATACAGATTTCTCCTTGATAAGGAATATTCAAGAAAAAACAATTACGATAAATACAGGAACTGGCTGTAAAGGCAAATGCAAGTATTGTAATATTAATGACTCCAAGATATTATATAGAAGTCTTGATATTATTATTGAAGATATTAGGACAGTTTTATCGTTGGGAATAAAATATTTCCATATTATAAATCATAATTTTGCTTGTGAAAGAGATTTTGTAGAAAAATTTTGTTCTAAACTAATCGAAATAGGAACAGAATACGATTTTGCCTGGTCTTGTTTTATTATGCCTAATTTTATTATTAATAATCTTGATTTAATAGAATTAATGACTGAAGCAAAATTGAAAAGAATTGAGATTGGTTGTGAAAGTGGAAATGAAAAATTATTGGCGAAAAACGGCATTTACCATTCTTTGATGGATGTTGAATCAATAATTAATTCTGCAATGGTAGCAAAAATACCTAATATAGTCTTACATTTCATGATAGGAATGCCTTCAGAAACAAAAAAATCCCTATTAGAAACAAAAGAATTCATAATGAGATTACTTTATTTGACAACTGCTTTATGTGACATTCATTTACATTGTTATTTCCCTGAAAAATTGCCAATAAATAATAAATATGAAGATATATGTCAAAAGAAAAGAGAATTCATACAAGGTTCGAAAGCTCTAAGTACTTTAGAACTTTCTATGTATAAAAAAGATATGCTGAAAGAAATTAATGCAACAAAGAATGAACTTAGGAAAAATATCCCCGTAAAAACACTTTATGAGCAATTTGAATTAGAACATAATTATAATATTAAAACTCAAACACAAAAAGAATTTATAAGAAGAACACAAAGATACATGGTATTTACAATTAAGAATGAAAGTTTTAATACATATTACTCGTGGGAAATAGAAGAAAATCTAGATGATTATACTCCAGTATTTTTTACCCAAAAGCAGTATCTCCCAGAAGAAAAATTAAAAAGTGATTTATCGAATTTAAATATAGTTCTAATCAATTATATTTTGAGTGGATTCTCTTTAGGCGAAATAGTGTCATTATTAAATCAAGAATCATCAGGTAAAGTTAACAAACAAACTATTATTTCAATTCTTAATGTCTGGGAAATGAACTTAGAACTAAATTACCGGAAATATTTAAAAATTTAAATATTTAAAGCAGCAATAATTAGTTATAATAAAAAACTTATTTGCATAAAAGGTTGTAATACTACTGAGGGGATCTAAGATAATTAAAAAAATTGAAACAAATTAATAAGCAATGAAAAACTCAGAATCTAAATTGAACATTATTTTCATAGATGGACTTGAACCACAAACTAATGTAAATGCAATGGTTCTTGGATATTTATTTCCAATAGGTGCAATGCTAGAGGAATACAATATGAGTTTTAAAGTGTTAAATGTAAAAACTCTATTAAATTACTCTATTCTGGGTATCATAGATGAACTTAAAAAATGGAATTTTGATGCAATAGGCATGACTACTAATTCGGATAATATTCGTTATGTATACAAGATTTGTAGTAGTATAAAAAATCAATTTCCTAAAACTACAATCATATTAGGAGGGCCTGAAGCTTCTTTTGCTGATGAAAAAACATTATCAAAATGCGAATGTGATGTAGTTGTACGAGAAGAAGGAGAAGTTAAGCTCGTAGAAATTCTTAAATGTATTAGTCAAAATAGATCATTTGAACATGTAAGAGGTATTTCTTTCAAAAAAAATGGCAAAATAATAAAGAATGTAGATGCAATGCCGCTTGATGTCAATTCGTTGCCAATCCCTCAATATGCGATATTATCAAACAAGAAGTATTGGATAATCCCATCTGGCGTAAAAGAAGATGACTATACTCACATTCTAGACAAGCTGAGGAAATCATATAAGTTTTTCATGTCTGGAAGAGGATGTCCTCACAATTGTGCTTTTTGTGTAGAAGGAAGTCTAAAAAGAAAATATAGAGCAAAAAAAGTAGAATTAGTAAAACAGGACTTAGAGTATTTCATTTCTCAAACAAATACCGATTATTTAATAATTTCAGACGATACATTTACGTCCTCTCCTAAAAGAGTTAAAGATATGTGTTCAATGATAAAAGAAGTCAGACAAAAATATAGATTTGTTTGGTTTTGTGAGGGAAGAATTGATGCTCTATCAAAGAATCCAGAATTGTTGTCTGTAATGTATGAAGCAGGACTTAGAAAAATTCAATTGGGCGTAGAATCTGGTAATCAAAAGGTATTGGATATTTATAATAAAAACATTACATTAGAACAGACAAAAAAAGTCATAAATGAAACTGCTAAATATGAACGTCTATTAGTACATGGTAATATACTATTAGGAAATCCCGAAGAAACTTTTAATGAGTTTAAGGATAGCTTAAATTTTATTAAGGATCTAATAAAGTTATCTGACTTTAAGTTAAATATTTCGAATGCTTATGTAACTCCGTTTCATGGAACTCCACTTAGAAATAATCCTGAAAAATATAATATAGAAATTTTAATTGATGATTTTGAGTTTGTACGCTTTGGAATGAATGATATTGTATGTAGACCAAAATCTCTGTCGCTAGATGAATTAATAGCTCTAAAACCATATACTGATGGAGAGATATTAAAATGTATCAATGAAAATATTTTTAAATATCCAAGGAACAAAATAATAAAATACTTTACAGAACCTAATCGAGTTACATTTCATCAAAATGGTATATTAGATACATTAGGTAGACTTGCGTCTTTTCAAAAGTATTTACAAATCGTAACACGATCCACAACAGTAGATTCAACTCAAATAGATGTTATTCAGAAATCTCATACTCTATCTCCTTTAAGGCTTTGGGAAATTGAATATAATAAAGATACGAACCAGTATAATTTTATTGATTTAAGTGGAATAAATACAATTATTGATGGGAAAAATGCTTATTTATGGGAAAAAGCAACAGGTAAAAATACACTATATGAAATATTTGCAAAAGCTGATGATTTATCTTTAGAATATATTGCAGAATTTTACCAGACTTTAGAAGCTAAAATGGCTATTGTTTTTGTTGAATTTTAATAATAAATATATATGCAAAGACTGAGTAGTGTTTCTTATTTAAGCAAAGAAAATAAATTTCATATACTGAAAAAAAAGAAGATAAAACGAGTTTTTTCAATTGTTATAATTATACTGTTGATAGTAATCAATGGTATATTATATGTATTTTCCCCTATTACCATATTCTTTTCAATAAGAAATATAATTTTAGGTGTTATGACTGGAGTTTTTGTTTTTTTTGTGAATTTTTCGATTACCTACCTTATTACCTTTTTCAGAAAAAAAATTAATCGTTCTGCTAAATTCATTAATAACTTGTCAATTTTAGATCTTGATCTTATTTCCTTTTCATTAATACAGACATTTTTAGTAATAACCTTGCTTGCATCAGTTGAAGAATTTATATTTAGGTCATTTTTACTCTCATTTTTTAACAGGCTGTTTTCACCCCTTATTTCTATTGCAGTAAATGCATTATTATTTTATTTATTTCATTTTAATAAAAAGGTTATTGAGCTTATGTTTATGGCTATTGTTTTTTCGGCAATTACCTTATATTCAAATAATCTCTTATCTGTAATTGTTGCCCATTCATTGAATAATATAATGGTTTACGTATACAAGAAGTATTTATTTAGTAAAACTAAAGTTGATATTATTGAATAAACTAGGGGAGGATATGTACCTCAATGTTAAATAGAATAGATTATGAAAATCAATAAAATTATTTTTATTACGTTGTTTTTTACGCTTCTTGACCAATTGATCAAAATAATAATCAACATTTATTTTTTTGAATGCCGATTTATTATATTGAATCCAATTTTGGAATTCCATCCAACATTTAACAATAAGTATAGCTATTTGAACCATTTGCTTCATAATAAATTTAATATTGATTTAGGCATGCCATTTCATTTAATTCTAAACATTATAACATTTATCGTGATTATTCTTTTATATTACTATTTACGGAATTTACAAAAAACAAGACTACTTGATATTTCTTTCATTTTTGCTTTTTCGGGGATAATATCTGTATTGATATCTACATATATTTGGGAAAATGGGTGCCTTGATTATATTTATTTAAAACCACTATTTGTATTTGATTTAAAAGATATATATTTAAATTGTTTCGCTATTCTTTTTTTGATTTATTTAAATAAGAATAAGGCTATAATAAATATAAAAGGTAAAAAATTATTTTAGAATATTTTCTCGATACACTATAATAAAATTAGTCAAACTTTGTGTCCAATTTCATGGCACGGATACTTAATCATTATTTATGAAGTTCTTATTTATACCATTTTATAAAAAATCACATCAAATTCCTTTACTGGTTTTGTACTATAAGTATTTTAGAAGTATAAAGGGAATTGAGTGTTCCTTTCTTCTTCCTAATTCTGACGAGTACTATAGTAAATTATACAAGGTCAATAGGTTGGATTTTGATTATTCTCCTCCTACTTTTAAAGAAAACACAAACTATATCAATTTAAAAGCAATCCATCCATTCTTAGATAATAGAAATAAAGTAATTGACCAATATAAACCTGATGTTATTATAGAAGATTTTTCTTTTGATATTTATCAATATTGCGAACAAAGGAATATTCCGGTTATATCCATACAGCGTACAGGGGTTTTTAGAATACTTAATCCTGCTATAAGAAATCCTTTACATGTACATTCAATTGAAAAAGAATTGATTAATGGTAAACGATTTATGATCTTCAGGTATAAAAATTACACTGGCAATTCAGATGATTTGACCAATAAAGAATACTACGTTGCAAAATATGCATTAGATTTAAAGTTAAAAAATGCCTTGAATCCACCTATAAAAATAATTCCAGGTATTGCTTCAATTGAAAAATTGCCACCTTTTGTAGATACAAAATCATATTACTTTTCTGGCCCTTTAATCCCAAATGATCAAATAGAAATTTCATTATTAGGTAGGATAAAAGCTTTTTTTAATGAGAATAAAAGTAAGAAAAAAATCTTTCTGACAACAGGTCTTGTTGAAAATCAAGATATATCTGGAATATTTAAGTATTTGATAAAAAAAGAATATGCAATAGCCACTACAGTATTTCCTCCATTTGATGTAGATAAAAGATGTATTTTTTTTAATCCTTTTTTCCCGTTACATTATATTTCAGAAAATGTTGATTTGATAATTCATCATTGCGGTAATGGAATTTATCATTATCCATTGCTCCATCTCAAGCCATTTATAACAATTGGCACACAATGTTATGATAGAGAAGATGTGGCTATTCAATTACAAAATATGAATATTTCAACTCATATACCATCACCATTTGATGATATAAATTATATGGAAAAGTTTATGGACTCTATAGAGAAATTCGAGAATGGAAATTTATGTAATTATGAAAGATTGAAACAAATAAGAAATGAAATTGAGACAACAATGAATAAATTTAATATAAAGACGATCTTAAAAAAACTATAGAAATATTATGATTCAGAGAGATTTTATATTGAAAGAAATAGAAAAAGTTGGAGTAATTATAAGTAATATTTATCAAAAGTTTTTAGGTGGTAAAGATAATTCGGCAATAACTATTGAAAAGCAGATTGAAAACATCAAAATGTTGTTGTTGAATGAAATTAGCTTCGATCTTGACAAATATTTAATTTTAGGTTGTGAAGAATCAAAAGAATATTTATCAACTTTTGTAGGATTCAATGTTGATAATATTGAACTTTTAGCTGATTTACTATTTCATACAGTTATTGATTGTAATTTTAGTGATTCTAATTTATATATTGAAAAAACGTTACAACTATATAATTTCTGTAACTTAATGTCGAAAACTTTTTCTTTAGAAAGAGAGGCGAAAATCATCAAAATTAAAGAACGACTCCAAGTATTAAATGTTAAAGATAATCAATTATGAAATTGACTCCTCACAAAATACTCCAATCGAAAAAGATATAAACAATGGGTTTTGCTTGAGATTTATATTAGGACAAAATAATCAACAAAATAAAAAAATGATAAATATAGAAAGAGTTAAAAAAGATTTTAGGTGTGTAAAAGCTTTAGATGGTGTCAATTTTAGAATACCTCAAAATGCTATCTTTGGTTTTTTAGGTCCTAATGGAGCTGGTAAGACTACGCTAATCCGTATCCTAACAGGTATTATTACTCCTGATTCAGGTCAAGTTCTTATTAACGAACAACCAATAAACAAATTAAGTATAAAACGGATTGGTTATTTACCTGAAGAACGTGGTTTATACAAAAAAATGAAAGTTGGCGAACAGGCTATTTATTTGGCGGTATTAAAAGGACTAACACATCAGGAAGCAGAAAAAAGAATAAAAGAATGGTTTGAAAAATTAGAAATAACCGATTGGTGGAATAAACGGATTGACACTTTATCTAAAGGAATGCAACAAAAAATTCAGTTTGTTATATCTGTTATTCATCAACCGGATTTATTAATATTGGATGAACCATTCTCCGGATTGGACCCCATTAACCGGGAAGTGTTAGGAAAAGAAATTTTAGAGCTTAATAAATCCGGAATGACTATAATCCTTTCAACTCACGACATGAATTCGGTTGAACAGTTTTGTGATCAAGTTGTGTTAATTGATAAAGGAAAGATACTTTTGTCCGGGAAAGTAAATGAAATAAAACAACAAAGAAAGTCATTCTTGTATGAGTTTTGTTTTAAACAACACGAAGAATTATTTAAGGATGAATGTCTTAAATATAAGTCTGATATATTGTTGATTCAAAGAAATGACAATTTTATTTGCGCAAGAGTAAAATTTCACAATGAATCGGAAGCGGAATCTGTACTCTTTAATATATTAAGGAAAGTTGGAATAATTTCGTATAAAGAAATTCTCCCTTCTATGCACGATATTTTTGTGGAATCTATCACTTCAAATAATGATATAAACAAATAATTATGAATGAACTACTACATGTGATACAGCGCGAATATGTAACCAGGGTACGAACGAAGTCGTTTATCTTGATTACGCTGTTAACCCCTCTGTTATTGTCTTCCATATTTGTGTTACCGGCATACTTTGCCAAGCAACATGAAGATTATAAGCAATTGAAAATTGGTATCGTTGATCCGACACATGCTTTGGACGGAACATTTAAAGACTCTGAATTCTCAGTTGAAAGGCTCGAAAATCAACCTATTGAAGAGATAAAGCAATTGTTATTGAATAATCAATGGGAAGGTATTATATATGTAGTGTCTTCTGATTCTACAGGAATGAATGTTCAATATTACAGTGCAAAACAACCAAGCATTTTTTTACAAAACAGAATTAAATCGGAAATAGAAAAAGTGATTGTTAACGATAAGTTGAGTGTTTACGGCATTCGTGACATAGAGTCACTAATTTTTACGGCAAAACAGTCTGTGAGAATAGAGAATATACGGGTTGGAACCGAAAATAAACAAACAGGATATGCCGGGTATCAGCGTTCTTTATGCTTAGCTTTAGGTGTAACCATTTATATGTTTATTTTTCTGTTTAGCTCTCAAGTAATGCGAGGGGTCTTGGAAGAAAAATCTAACCGGATTGTAGAATTAATAATAACTTCTATTTCTCCTGTAAAATTCATGATTGGAAAAATAATTGGCATAGCATTATTGGGACTTACCCAAATTGCTTGTTGGCTTATAATCATGTATTGTTTTTCATTATTTTTTTCAAGCGGTTCCGAAATGCTTCTTAACAACAAGATGATGAGTAACCGTATAAGCCCTGAAGATATAAATCAAATTCTAAGCAACTTGAGTCAGATTGACTTCAATGTAATTATTCCCGTTTTTTTATTTTTCTTTGTAGGAGGTTATTTGCTTTATTCATCCATATTTGCGGCCATATCCGCAACTGCTAATCACAGCGATGACATTCAGCAAGTAACAATGATCGTTACTATTCCATTAATTCTGTCTGTTTTCGTCTTATCTAACACGATAAATAGTCCCGACAGCACTCTATCCTACTGGTTTTCAATTATTCCATTTACATCTCCGATAATTATGACAAGCCGTGTGGTTTATGGAGCTCCCGTAAAAGATATACTCTTATCTATGGCACTTTTAGTTACAACCGTTTCTTTGATTATCTGGTTATCAGGGAAAATATATAAAACTGCTATTTTATTTACGGGTAAGAAGATAAATATAAAAGACATAATATCCTGGATAAGAAAAACTAATTAATACAATTTACATCTATGAATACTTTATTTTCGACACTACTTCGTCCTGCAAAAACTTTCAATGAAATAAAAACCGCAGGTAAATTTCCAACAACGAGCTTGATTATCGTTTTATTTTTGATGTTGCTTAATTTGATTTTAATGGTGCCTATTATGGAGAAAATAACTTCATTGACTTTTTCAACAATGAATATTCCCGAAAATCAAAGGGAAACCATATCACAGGTAGCGTATAAAATGAGATATTTGCAAGCCTTTGGTTCATTTATAATGTATGCTTTAACAATCTTTTTTTACGCTTTACTTTTATATGCCATTGGTGCTTTAGCAAAAGCCAAATTAAAGTATAAAGAAGCGCTAACATTAATTACGCTCAGCACATTTGTTATTGTGCTTGGTGATTTAATTAATACCGGGATTCTTTATATACGTAGCTTAGATGCAATAACAAATCCATATGAAATTGTCTCGACGGGAATTAATATGCTCACCTCTGTTGATCAAGTTGGTCCAACCCTATATACGTTTTTAGGCTATATAAATCCTTTTCAAATAGCATTTATCATACTATTGAGTGTTGGTCTAAAAATGTTTACCGATATTAAATATGCAAAAGCATTTTCTATCGCATTTTTATTGTGGATAATTACAATACTGATTCCTACTATGTCCGTGTATTTTTCTCAACTTACGTTGGCAAAATCAGGGATGTTATAGAACTATATTCACTAAAATTATGCGTAAGACGGAGTTAGTCTTGGATAAAAGTATCATGGCGTTTTTATGCCTCGTATTATGCGTAGACTTGTGGATTTTATCCATATTCTATATTCCTGTGCTGGTATTTATTCTTGGACTAACAGGTTTTACGGTCTTACGTAGCTTTTATGGGAAGTTGTGTATCTCTACTATTACAATTTCAGTAGCACTTCTTTTACTGTTTGAAGTTATCAATTATTTTTTTTCAGATTATAAACCAAATAGCATTTTATTTTTGAGGGAGCTTATTGTTATATTCTGTTTTTTTATAATTCTTGATTTTTTCTTGAAAAATAAGGCGAATAGGAAGTATAAAGTTTATTTAATCGGATTTATTAGTTTGCTCGGAGGGTTACTGGCATTATTCAATATACCCATTTTCTTTTTTAAATATTACGAGGCCAGCATTTACGGATTTAGTGATTTCACACAATTTCGTTTTTTATACAACCCCATGGGGTTTTTATCCAATGAATGGGTTACCATAATATTATGCTTTTTACCTTTCCCTTTTATGGGGCTACTCTTATTGTGGAAAAAGAAATATGTCAGATTAGTTTTTATTTTTATTATTGGAGTATTAATATTTAATATTCTGATTTCATTTTCAAGAGCAGGAATTTTAGCTCTTCTACTTTTTGTTATTTTGCTGAATATTTTTTTCATTTTCTATGAAGTAATTCCCATTAAAAAGATTCTAATAGGAAATGCAATTGCACTATTTTCTCTATCTCTTTTTATTTTCTGTTTTTTCGAAAGTTTTCAATCTTCTTTTAAGCAATCACAGAGTCATCAAAGAAGTGTAGATGGAAGGTTGAGCCAATGGGAGCAAGTGATAAATACAGCTAATGTTAAGCCTTTTTTTGGCATTGGATCAAAAAATTATGCTCTTCTTGGTCGCAATTCTCAAGAATTTAATGTTGAGTATGCGTTTACCGGACGAACGAACAATACATTTCTACAGTTAATTTTAGAGAAAGGATGGATTGGCTTTTCTTTATGGCTAAGTATTATCGGTTTTTTTTGTTTTCACTTAGTTACCGGGATCAAAAAAAGAAAAAATAAATTAAGTATAGCAACTAATAGTATTATTCTTATAGGTGTTATTTCAATTTTATTTAGGGAATTGTTCTTTTCATCCTTATTTTACAACAGTGGATTGTTGTTATTGTTTCTAGTTTTATTGTCTTTCAATTATTCACGTACTTATACTATATTTAAAAAGCCACTAATAATTAGTACAATGGCATTTGTGTTATTGATTGGTGTTTATTTTTACAAACAACCGGAAAATGCCTTGTCCATTGCAAAAAAAGGATTGGAGCATGAAAGAGAATTGAATATTCATTTCAAACAAGACATGACAAGAACACAACAAGATTCACTCGTAAAGGTCCTTCAGTTATTTCAAAGAGCCAATGAATTAAGTCCATCGGACGCTATGTTTCAGCATAATTTAGGGTGGCTTTACTGGTCAATTGAACAAAAAGATTCAGCTTATATATATTTATCTAGGGCTGTAAGAACAGAGCCAAATATTGCTTTATACCATATAAGTAAAGGGTTGATAGAAGAATCTATTGGCAATGAAGCAGAAGCATTTGCAGCTTTCAAAAGAGCAATATTATTATCGCCTGACATTGTAGATTCTCCTTTTTTCAATGATTTAAAAGAACGTAATCCCTTAGCGGCAGAGAAGTTATTGAGAGATATATCCGATGATTTATTACAAAGACTTGCTGTCCGATATAGTTCTATAATTGATGCCAAAAGTGGAAAATTATTATTGTCTATTGGAGAAACGGAACAAGCTTATAAAAAGTTTGTGCATGTAACTCAGTTCCATCCAAATTTAAGCCGACCTTGGTTTTATTTGGGATTGATTGAGCAAAAAAGAAAAAATTACGAAGCGATGAAAAATTACTATAAGAAATGTCTTTTCCTGTCCCCTTTTGACCATCTTCCTCTTTTTGCTTTTGCCACCTATTACAAAAATATTAATGATATTTCAAAGTATGAATCATATCAGAAGGCTGCCGAAAAGGCTTGGGAAAATAAACGTTCGGTACATTCATCGCAGAGCAAACGACAATATTTTTTAGAAACGAATAAAGATGATGTCATTCCCAACGGTTTATTGGACTATATTACCCCATCTTTTAAGTTAAGCTTTTATGATTAAAATTGAAAATTTACATAAAAGCTATTCAACGGCTCTTACTCCTTTGCATGTATTGAAAGGTATAAATTTATCAATTGAGTCAGGAGAAATGATTTCGATTATGGGAGCGTCCGGTTCCGGTAAATCTACCTTGTTGAATATTTTAGGAGTTTTAGACAATTATGATGATGGCTCTTATTTTTTTGACAATGTTTTACTGAAGAACTTAACAGAAAGAGAAGCTGCCATATATCGAAATAAATACATCGGCTTTGTATTCCAATCTTTTAATTTAATAGAATATAAAAATGCGTTAGAGAATGTAGCACTTCCTCTTTATTATCAGAAAATAGGGGAAAAAGAGAGAAACAAAGTGGCTATGTCTTATCTTGAACAATTAGGATTAAAAGAGTGGTGGCACCACAAACCCTCGGAATTGTCCGGTGGACAAAAACAAAGAGTCGCAATAGCCCGGGCATTGATTACTAACCCACGTTTAATTCTTGCGGATGAGCCAACTGGTGCTTTAGACTCCCAGAATTCGCGAGAAATTTTAAATCTTTTGAAAGCTATCAACAGAGAGGAGAAAATTACCATGATTATTGTAACTCATGAGTCGGAAATAGCCAAAGCAACTAACCGGATTATTAATATAAAAGATGGAATAATCTACTCTGCTAAATAGATATCTTCACTATGATGAGAAAATTATTTATACTAATTGCACTGTGTTTTTTATCCTTTTTATCCTATTCTCAAAAAAAGGTATATAGCCTTCATGAATGTATAGAAATAGCACAAAAAAACAATCTTGATATTCGGGAAAAAAGGCTTACACATGAACAGAAAGGAGTTGCTTACCAGCAAGCGCGTGCCAATTTGCTCCCAAACCTCAATGCTTCTGTTGGACAGAATTTTATTTTTGGTCGCTCTATTGGTATAGATAACACTTATCAAAACACAAATTCATTACAGACTAGTTTTGCGCTAAGCAGTAGTTTCACAATTTTCGATGGGTTAAAAATGAAACATGATATTGAAGCACGAAAAGCATATTTAGCAGCTTCAGATGCAGATTTAGATAAAATAAAAGAAGATATTGCAATTAATGTTTCAACTGCATTTCTACTTGTCTTAATGAATAAAGAGCTTGTGCAGATAGCTACCGATCAAATCGAACTGAGTAAATACAATATTAGTAGAAAAAAAGAGTTGGTTAATAGCGGAAAATCTTTGCATGGGGAGGTGCTTGAGCTAGAATCTCAATTAGCAAAAGAAAATTTCAACTTGGTTAATGCGGAAAACAAGTTAAAACTGTCGAAACTTGATTTGATGCAAATAATGGAATTAGAAGACCTGGAAGATTTCGACATTTCCATAGAAACACTTGACTCATTATTTGAAGAGGGTCTTATTTTCTTAAATAACTCGGTATATGAAAACGCATTTAACAATCGTCCGGAAATTCGGAGTATAAAATTTCAAATAGATGCGGCAAAGAATGAATTATTAGCAGCCAAGTCTCAATACTTTCCATCCATCTCTTTAGGTGCACAGATGAATACAGGCTATTATAAAATGAACGGGAGAGATAATATTTCGTTCAACTCACAAATTCAGAACAATCTTAGTAATTCCATTGGAGTAACTCTAAACATTCCTATCTTTAATCGGTTTCAAGTGAGAAATGCGGTAAAAAATATGAATATTATTTTAGAGAAAACAAAATTAAATGAGAGTAAGGCCAAAATCGAACTTCGTAAACATATTGATCAAGCTTTTTATAATGCACTTGCGGCTCAAAGTAGATTGGAGGCTGCTCAAAAATCTGAAACAGCAAATCGTGAAGCGCTTCGATTTGTTCAAGAAAAATATGAAAACGGACGTGCGACTTCCTACGAACTTTTCCAAGCTAAGAATATTTTAATACAGGTTTTGGGTGAAAAGACTCAAGCTAAATATGAATATGCTTTTCGTTTGAAGATATTAAAATTTTTAGTAAAATAAATTATGAAAGCCAAATTAGTAACATTATTGGGCTTTATTACCATTTTAAGTATTTCATTCATTCTTTTTTTAGAGAGTAATACTGAAAAAAAAATAAGAATAATTGAAAACTCTATTAAACAGCAAGATGATTCTTTGCTATCGAATTCTTATCTTTTCATAAAGGAAAATGCTTCTTTTAATAACAAGCTTTTAACAAGAAAGACAGATCTAAATTATACCATAATAGATGATATAAATTTCACACTACAGCAATGCAGAGATAAAATTGTAACCGGATTTTTACCATTTAATGTCTTTTGTGAATATATATTGCCGCCGGTAATCTATCAAGAATCATTTGAAAACTGGAGGTTGAGTTGTATTAAAGAATTCAGTTTTATTAATCCTAACTCCCATGATATCTTTTTTGTTTGTGATACTGTAAATAAATATTTAGGTAAGAATTTTAGTTTTAAAAATCGAGGAAATGAATATAAGGATAAATCTTGGAGTGATTATCAAAAAGGTATATCCGGAAATTGCTTTGATATGACTAAAGTTGTTCTTTATCCTCTCAGATCTTTAGGTTATGCCACAACGGTTGATTATATTTTAGGTTGGGGAAACGCGGATGGAAGTCATGCCTGGAATGTTATCTACGATGTTAATGAAAAGAAAATGGTTCCGTTTATGGGTTTACAAGAATCAACCACATATAATCCGTTTATTTTGTATGATTGCAAAATAGATTCTACAAAAAGTGGTTATAGGTATCCAGCAAAAGTATTTCGCAAAACCTTTTCTATTGATGAAAAATACAAGAAAATTAAACATCACTTTTTGCCTAAAAAGAACATTTTATTTAAAGAACTAAATTTTAAAGATGTTACTTCAGAGTATTTTAATGTAGCTGATGTTATTTTGGAAGTAGATAAAAAATATGACGGTGAAGTTTTATTCTTATGTGTTTATAACAGAAACAAGTGGGTTTCTGTATCAGCCGCTATTTGTGGCAAGAATAGTATAAAATTTGAAAACATGAATAAAGGTTTACTGTATATTTTATCTGACGGAACTAATACTATATCTGAGCCTTTTATACTATCGGAATATTCGGAAATGAAAAAGTTAAACCCATTAATAAATAGTCATATAGAGATTGAAATAAGGTTTCTAAGATCAAGAGAAGAAGAATATGCGCAAGCTTGGGGTGATTTGAATAATTTGCCCAATGATATATTTCAAGGTATTGCGAATGATTATTATAGAGAAAAACCAGTTAATGGCACAAAGTATCAAATATATATTTATAATCAAGGTTGGCAATTTATTTCCGAATCAATTGCTAAAAACGATAGGGTAATATTTTCACGTATTCCCGGTAATTGTCTCTATATTATTAAGTGTCAAGAAAAAACAGTAGGGAGACCTTTCACTTTCAAGAATAATATTTGTAAATGGTGGTAAAATACTAAATTTTAAATGTAAACATAGAAAACTTAATCTTGAATACGTAACAAAATAATAGACTGTCAGATCAAAATCTAAACTTTTACATATTAGTCTTTCTTCTCTTTGATAAGGTGCTTCAAATTATCGTCATTCTCTATGCGGTGTTTCTCCGATTTTACAATATTTTCCACATCCGCCTTTATTTGTCTGTAATTTTTTTCAATATCCTGTTGCATCGTATCGTTCCCGTTTTCATCGGTAAAAGAGACTATTTCGGGGATGTTGCAGTACGCTTTTGTTTCGGCGGCAACACGAGCATTATCCACCACGATTTCGCAATGAAAAATCTTCTGCTCGATACGTTCGTCGAAATTGTCCGAAACCGCACCCACGAACATTCCTTGTGTTAGATTACTGATTTTACTTGCCGGGATAAGGCTGTCCATCTGCGTAGAAATAGAAGTCGATTTATCCTGCCGGTTAATGGTCATTGATTGCCGTTTCTGCAACACTTTTCCGAAACGTTCCGATAGAGTTTTTGCAGTTTCGCCAACAACCTGCCCCGAAAAGATATTGCCTACCGTATTTTGAATAACCTTGCTTTCCTTATCGCCGTAATCGCGTGTCAGTTGCGAATAGTCCTGAAATCCCAAGCAAACAGCCACTTTATTGCTTCGTGCCGTAGCAATCAAATTATCCAATCCACGAAAATAAATGGTTGGCAACTCGTCGATTATTACCGAACTTTTCAACTGCCCTTTCTTGTTTATCAGCTTCACGATACGGCTGTTGTATAATCCCAATGCTGCCGAATAGATGTTTTGCCGGTCGGGATTATTGCCCACGCAAAGAATTTTCGGCTCTTTCGGATTATTAATGTCCAACGAAAAATCATCGCCCGTCATTACCCAATAGAGTGCGGGCGAAATCATTCTCGACAGCGGGATTTTTGCCGATGCAATTTGTCCCTGTAATTGGTCTTGTGCACCGCCTTCCCACGCATCCATAAAAGGCGAAAGGTAATTTTCCAATTCGGGATAGCTTGTGAGAATAGTAAAGGTATCAGCATATTTCTTATTCAGAAACTCGATAGCGTGCGGAAAAGTACAGTATTTGCCGTTTTCATATATTTTCAGATACCAAATAATCGCAGCCAATAAAATTATCGGACTTTCCACGAAGAAATCGCCCTGTTTCTGAATCCACGTTTTATTGAGGTTTAGCATTATTGTGTAAGCGCTTTCATAAGCATCCGAGATATCGGTCATAAATGCCGGATTAATTGGATTACAGCGATGGCTTTTGCGTGGATTATCAAAGTTTATTACATAAAATTTTGGCGGAACTTTGTACTTGTCGATATGCTTTAGCAAGTGGTTGTAGGCGATGGTGGAAAGGTCGTCGAACTTGAAGTCGTAAATGTACATGGAAAAACCTTTCTCTATTTGTTGTTTGATGTAGTTGTTAACCACGGCGTATGATTTTCCGGAACCAGGCGTACCTAAAACAATGCTCGCCCGAAACGGATTGACCACATTTATCCAGCCGTTGTTCCACTTTTTTTTATAGTAAAATCGTGTAGGCAAATTCACAGAATACTCGTTTTCCATCAGACGGGTTTCCTGCATAAAACTCTCGTTTTCGGTATTAAACACATCGTCCATCAGGTTGTTTTTCAAAAGGCGACTAATCCAAAGTCCTGCCATCAAGAGGCAAATATAACCTGCCGAAATTGTAAAAATATACCATACCGCAATGCCTGTTTTGGCAATCGGCAACGCCAATATCCAAAAGTTCAGAAAAAACAGCGCGATGCCGAAACCCAACACAATCCAAATCTTCGTCCACGTGATTTTTTCATCTTTCATCCCTTTTGTTCCCAAGCAGGATAATGCCAGAAACAGCACCGAAAAGAATTTCGTAATCAGCGGATGTTTGTACAGTCCTGCTGTTCGATGAAAATTCATCAAAATTCTGTCTAACACGGCAATCGTTGCGTGCCATTCCCGAAACGCCTCATAACAGTACCAATAACAGTGGATAACCACAAATAAAATACTTACGGCCCGCATAAATTCCATTGTTTTGGCGAGTCCCCTTAAATCGTCTTCTTGTTGCATAATATGCCCCCCAGCCCCCTAAAGGGGGAGTTTTGGTTAGTAAAATTGATTATAGTTTTGGTTTCTTAATTGTTCTTCTCTTTTTTCGCATTTTACGTTTGAAAAGTTCATCTTCGTAATCGTCGCCGTGCATTTCGAGTAAAGAAACACCCGGAAAAACATCGTTTGTTTCCGGTGCTTTTTCCAAATCGGCAAACGGATTATATTCTTTTTCTTTGGATTGGATTTGAGTATCCGATTTTTGGGAAACTTCCGGCTTAATGCCGTTTGCAAACCACTCGTGAAACACGTTTGCCGAAAACTCTTTTCCCAAACGAGAACCGTTGAGAACAGTTTTACTTTGATGGTCGATAAACGTTACGCCGTAAATACGTCCTTGCTCATTCTCGCGGAACACCACTGAAATCCCCTTTTTAAGCAGATTTTTCTCGAAGTTTTTTCGTTTTTTTGAGTCAGAAATAGTTTTCAAAATATTCACTCGAAGTCGGTTTTTGGTTGCTTTATCCATTTTCCAAGTCTGTTTCTCTTTGTCCATTCTCTTATACAAAGCATCGCAACCGACCGATTTGCCAAAAAGCGACGATTTAAAGGGATTACCAACCTTTTCGCCCTTCTTGTTCAATACCGAATAAACCAATCCATTATAAGGTTTTCCTTTGTGTTCGCCTTTCACTTCTTCCGCTGTCAGATTAAATAATGATAACAGTGCCCGATACTCGCTAAAACTTTGAAAACGGTATGATTTTGCCAACTCACGAACCGCATTGGCAACTTGCCGTTTTACATCACCTTTCGAGTAATCCACTTTTTGAAGCGGAAGTACATTTTGCCGTTCCTGTTTATCGGCAGGAGTTAAGTTAAATTCCTGTTCCAACTTCCGGCAGATATCCATCGACCGCCGTTTCTCATAGGCATCGGAAATGCAACTTCCGTCGGCTTTCACCCTCACCGAAACAATGTGAATATGTGTCCGGTCAATATCGGTATGTTTGAAAACGATGTACGGTTGTTCGCCAAAACCGAGTTCGTCCATATACTGTTGAGCCATCTTGATAAAATTTTCGTCAGTTACTTTATCGGTTGGGTTTGGGTTTAACGAAATGTGAATTACCGGCTTTTCAGTACGTCTGTTGGCTGACAGATAAGGCTTGAAGGAGTGCAAAATGTCCGGCATTTGATATGTTCCGTCTGCCTGTTCTATGATATTTTGAGCGAAAAGCACCTTGCCGTTTTCATCATCCACCTTCAATTTATTGTACGAAATTGCCCCGAAAAGCGATGTTCCGTGTCCGATTTTCGCCACCATTATACACCGTATTTCTGTTTAAACTCGTTTGCCAGTGCCACGATTTTCTGCGACAGTTCCACCAATTTTATCGTCTCTTTTTCCAATTTGTAGAGAAAAGCCAATGCCTTTTTCTCTGTAAAATTTGTTTTTAACGCCTTAACAATCTGGTTGTAATTGACACCTATTGCTCGGAATTGCGAATGAAAAGTGGTCAGTCGCATATAAAAATCCTGTCCAGCTTTATCTATTTTCACCGTTTTAATTTTACGATTAAAGAGTACTGCGAGAATATATTCCGCCTTGGTCTGTAATCCCGACTCATCAAAAAGAGTCAAAAAACGAGCATTTTCATCGTCCGTCAGACGTACCACATAGCGATTATTTCGCTTTGAGAGTTTGGGTTTTCTGCCACCCGAATATTTTTTAGTTGTCATAATCAGTTCATTCTATAAAATCAGTCCGTTTCAAAAAAATCCCGACTTCGGAGAGGATTTTAAAGTTGGTTTTCAGGCACGGCGAAAGTTTCGAGTGCCTGAAAACACAACTTGCTCTGTTCCGGCGAACAGAAAATCCCGACCGTGTCGGGATTAAAGTCAGTTGATTGAAAAGAGTCAGCAGATGATTTATCAGAAAAGGCACGTCAGCCTGCATCTGTTTCAATACAGTGCAAAATTAAAGGGAAAAATAGCCGTGAAAGCTCGCAGTAAAACGCCAAACACCGCCAAACGACGCCACGAAATGACAGAAATGAAAAGTCGTGAAATTTCTATTTTTATTTGCAGAAAAAAAGAAAGTATGAAATTTCCGGCATTATAAATCAATGGAAGTTGAACTTTAAAAGTTGCCCTTTTAATTAATTCACAATTTCCAATAAGAATTATGAATGCAATATTGCTTGAATGCCATTTCATGCAAGCATTCAAAAAAAAGGGCATAAAAATGAGCAAACTAAAAATTTAAATCATTGATAATCAAGTTATAATAATTGGATTATTTAAAAAGAAAGACAGCATTATAGAACAATTTCTCTTTTAATAATTAGCGAAAAAGCAAATCAAAACATTAAATTTTTTCAAAAATGTGATTCAATACAACAAGAGAATTAAAACAGAATTATTCATTAAAAAAAGCATTGGAAAATGAAAAAAGAAACATTATTTATTGCCTTCACAACACAGAAGGGAGGAGTAGGAAAAAGTGCGATGACTACGATTACAGCAAGCATCCTGCATTACCGGATGGGGTACAACGTGGCTGTATTTGACTGCGATTATCCACAATGGAGTATTGTCAAAATGCGCGACAGGGACACCAAAACCGTGATTGAAAGCGAACGTTTCAAGCTGTTGGCTTACGAGCAATTTACCTCCATCAACAAAAAGGCATACCCTGTTATTTCGTGCAAACCCGATGAGGTAATCCAAAAGGCAGAAGTATTTTTAAAAGAGACACCGATTGATTTCGATTTCGTGTTTTTCGATTTACCGGGGACTATTAACTCGGCAGGAGTAATCAATTCCATTTCGCGTATGCACTACATTTTTTCGCCCATCATTGCCGACCGCTTGGTGTTGGAAAGCACACTTGCTTTTATGAACGTGCTGAACGGCGTGTTGGTAAAAGGCGGGGATACCGGCATCAAAGGGATTCATCTGTTTTGGAATATGGTGGACGGCAGGGAGAAATCGGAACTTTATGCTCATTATGACCATATAATCAAAGAATTGGATTTATCACTGATGAAGACCTACCTTCCCGACAGCAAGCGGTTCCGGAAAGAGATGTCCGCCCAAATGGAAAATCGACAGATTTCACGCTCTACACTTTTTCCGATTGACAGGCGACTTTCCAAGTTCGCCCGGATCGAGGAGTTTATCACGGAATTTTTACAAATCGTTCAACACTGATTTTTATGGAAGAAAACAGAAAACCACCCATTAATGAAGAATATATTATGTCCATTGTTTCCGAAACACGTTCCGGACACGATAAGTTGGTTCTTGCCGAAAACGAGCAGGTACGTCAAGTTTCAGAAAAGAAGACGGCAGATAATCAGCCACAAGAACGGGGCAACGATTTACAAACAGAAAAACAAGAGATTCGGGAAAACAAGAAACGTAAAAATCGACAACTTCCGATAGATTATGAAAGTCGTTTTATAAAAAAAGCCGATTTAACCGTCCGTTCGGGCAAAGGTGTATATATCCGTGCCGATTACCACAACAGCATCAATCGCATAATCAGCGTGATAGGAAATAATGAAATATCCATTACCGATTACTTGGATAACATTTTGACGCATCACTTTGAGATGTTTGAGCAGGAGATAACAGATGTATTCGACAAAAACTATAAGCCATTAATCAATAAAAACAGATAACCATGAATCCTTTTTTTATATCCACCTTGTGGCAGTTCCTGCTTGTTATTGTCGGAACAGCCGCTTTTTCGCTTACCGTCCTGCTTATCGGTCTCTACATCCAGACAAGCAGAAAAGATAAGCGAGAAAGTTACGGACGCAGTATGAAACAGACATCTCAAAAACAGTTGAAAATACCCGATATTATGGGTACAGCCCGGCAGCCGGAACGCCAATCACAGCCAATTGAAGCCACCGAGTGCCAAACTGAAAATCGTGAAGATAAACCGGCTACTTTTGCCCGTGAAATTCCGAGCGAGGAACTCGACCAAGTTTTCGGGACGGAACAAACCGATGAAACCGACACACGGGAAGACCCCGACCCGGACGAAGACGAAGTAGATTGGCAAGAGGAAGAAACCGAATTGCAGGCGCAGCGCACGACAGCCGATAATGAGAATGATTTTGCCACGGGAGTCTCTTTCGATGAGTTGCAACAGGTAACGAACCTGATACAGAAAGACAAGTTACGCCCCGATGAGCAAAAAAGCGTAATCACGGCTGCCGTCAAACTTGCCCACACCGATTTGTGGGAAAAAATAATGAAGGCGTTGCCGGATGCTAACGAGAAGATTGCCAAGATGCTTGATGCTTCGCCACAAAAAGTACAAACAGCCGAAGATTGGCGAAGTTTCGACATTCGGAATTTCATTTGATTACAGTAAACGAGTTTACAAATAAACAGGTAAACAACATTTACAAAACCACTAAATCCAATTTATCAACCCGGCTTCCGTTTCGCTTCATCCAGGCGAGACGGAGACCATTAAACAACTTTTTTATGACAAGAAAAAGAATCTATCTTGCGGCAATACTCACAGTCGCCGCCGTAATGAACGCCCTCGCCCAAGGCGACGGCTCCGCTGGAATTACCAAAGCCACCGATATGGTAACCGGCTATTTCGATCCCGCCACCAAACTCATCTACGCCATCGGCGCCGTTGTGGGACTTATCGGCGGAGTAAAAGTTTACGGAAAGTTCAGTTCCGGCGACCCTGACACGTCCAAAACCGCGGCTTCGTGGTTTGGTGCGTGTGTGTTCCTGATTGTGGCAGCCACCATTTTACGTTCATTTTTCTTATAAAATGGCGGAATACGAAATCAATAAAGGCGTGGGCCGCAGCGTTGAGTTTAAAGGCTTGAAAGCCCAATACCTTTTCATTTTCGCAGGCGGACTGTTGGCGATGTTTATCCTGGTGGCAGTGCTGTACATGGCAGGTGTAAACCAATTTTTATGTCTTGTACTCGGTATTGCCGGTGCAACGATTATCGTGTGGAAAACCTTTTCGATGAATAAAAAGTACGGGCAGCACGGCTTGATGAAAATTTCAGCCCGAAAGAACCACCCCCGCTATCTAATCAACCGAAAACGTATGCGTTCACTCTTAAAAAGAAGAAAAGGAGCATGAGAAACATCAGTAAAATGACAACCTTGGAAAATAAGTTTCCGTTGCTTGCCGTTGAAAATGGCTGTATCGTGAGTAAGGATGCCGACATTACCGTGGCGTTCAGGGTAGAACTGCCCGAACTTTTTACCGTAACCGCGGGCGAATACGAAACCATTCATTCGGCATGGAATAAGGCGGTGCGGGTGCTGCCCAACTTCACGGTGGTTCATAAGCAGGATTGGTTTTTAAAAGAGAACTATCAGTCTGACATTCAAAAAGATGAATTGAGTTTTCTCAGCCGAAGCTTTGAACGGCACTTCAACGAACGTCCCTATCTCAACCACGAGTGCTATCTGTTTTTGACCAAAACCACCAGACAGCGAATGGCGATGCAGAGCAATTTTTCTACTCTTTGCAGAGGGAATATCCTGCCCAAAGAGATAAAGGACAAGGAGACCGTTCTTCGTTTTCTGGAAAGTGTGAGTCAGTTTGAACGTATAATAAACGACAGCGGTTTTATTTCGCTTGTCCGTCTTTCGGAAGATGAAATCTGCGAAAAAGGAGGTCTGTTGGAGCAGTACTTTTCATTGAAAGGAAAAGAGCACGCACCGCTTGAAGACATCTCGTTAGGTGCGGAAGAAGTGAAAATCGGCGACAATATCCTATGCCTGCACACGCTTTCAGAGAGCGATGATCTGCCGGCTGCAGTCAGTCCCGACAGCCGGTATGAAAAATTATCGACCGACCGCTCGGATTGCCGATTGTCTTTTGCCGCGCCTGTGGGCTTGCTGCTTGCCTGCAACCACATTTACAACCAGCTGCTTTTTATCGAAGACAGCGATGAGAACCTGCGTAAGTTCGAGAAAAGTGCAAGGAATATGCACTCGCTCGGACGTTATTCGCGAAGTAATCAAATCAACGAGCAGTGGATTCAGGAATATCTGAACATAGCCCATTCTCAAGGCTTGACTTCCATCAGGGCACACTTTAACGTAATAGCGTGGAGCGATAATCGGGATGAACTCAAACATATCAAAAACGATGTGGGCAGTCAGTTGGCCTTAATGGGCTGCACGCCCAGACACAACACCGTAGATGCGGCAACGCTCTATTGGGCATGTATGCCGGGCAATGCCGCCGATTTTCCGTCGGAAGAAAGTTTTTACACTTTCATTGAGCCGGCTCTGTGCTTTTTCAGTCAGGAAACCAACTACAAAAGTTCTACATCGCCGTTCGGCATTAAAATGGCGGATAGGCTGACCGGAAAACCCCTGCATGTGGATATTTCCGATCTGCCGATGAAAAGAGGCATTATCACCAACCGAAATAAATTTGTGCTGGGGCCCAGCGGAAGCGGAAAATCGTTCTTTATGAACCATCTTGTCAGACAGTATTACGAACAGGGAACGCATGTGTTGTTGGTGGACACGGGAAACTCGTATCAAGGTTTATGTAGTTTGATACATCAAAAAACCAAAGGCGAAGACGGGATTTACTTTACCTACACGGAAGAGAATCCCATTTCATTCAATCCGTTTTTCACGGATGATTATGTGTTCGACGTGGAGAAAAAAGACAGCATCAAAACCCTGCTTTTAACGCTTTGGAAAAGTGAAGAAGAGAAAATATCGAAAACCGAAAGCGGAGAACTCGGCAGTGCGGTAACGGCCTACATCCATAAAATTCAGTCCGACCGGAGTATCACGCCCAACTTCAACACTTTTTACGAGTTTATGCGTGATGTGTATCGTCCCGAATTGGAAAACAGGGAAATCAAGGTAGAAAAGGATGATTTTAATATCGATAATTTTCTGACCACACTCAGACAATATTACAGCGGTGGACGCTTTGATTTTCTGCTTAATTCCGACAAAAACATCGACCTTTTAAACAAACGCTTTATCGTGTTCGAGATAGATGCCATCAAGGAAAATCGCGAGCTTTTCCCTGTTGTCACGATTATCATCATGGAAGCCTTTATCAATAAAATGAGGCGATTGAAAGGAGTTCGTAAACAACTGATAGTGGAAGAGGCATGGAAAGCCGTTGCATCGGCAAATATGGCTGATTATTTGAAATACATGTACAAAACGGTGCGCAAATATTTCGGCGAAGCCATCGTGGTAACGCAAGAGGTGGACGACATCATTTCCAGCCCGATAGTCAAAGAGAGCATCATCAATAATTCAGACTGCAAGATATTATTGGACCAACGCAAGTATATGAACAAATTCGATCAGATACAGGCACTGCTCGGACTAACGGAAAAAGAGAAAGCACAAATACTTTCCATTAACCAGAACAATGCTCCGAACCGTAAATACAAAGAGGTCTGGATTGGATTGGGCGGAACGCAATCCGCCGTTTACGCCACCGAAGTATCTCGTGAAGAATACCTTTGCTACACCACCGAAGAAACCGAAAAATTGGAAGTGATGAACAAAGCGGAATCGTTGAACGGAGATATGGAGAGGGCGATAAAACTCTTGGTAAACAAGTAAGCAAGAATATTAAACCACTAAAAAATCCAAAAACAATGAAACAGAAACTTTTAATTTTAGTAACGGCATTGACTTTAAGCGGTTTCTGCGCCAATGCCCAATTTATCGTGAATGATCCGGTAAACGTTGCCACCTCCATTGCGAATACGGCAAAAGAAATTATCCAGACGTCCAAAACGGTTAAAAATACGCTCGACAACTTTAAGGAAGTAGAGAAAGTATATAAGCAGGGAAAAGAGTATTATGATGCTCTGCGTAAGGTGAACGATTTAGTGAAGGATGCCCGAAAAGTACAGCAAACCATCTTGATGGTGGGTGATATTTCGGATTTGTACGTGAACAGCTACAAATTGATGCTGCAGGATAAAAACTTCTCATTCGAAGAGCTTACCGCGATCGCGTTCGGCTACACAAGACTCTTGGAAGAAAGTGCGGCATTGTTGAAAGAGTTGAAACAGATTGTCAATCCCACAACCCTTTCACTCAATGATAAGGAGCGGATGGATTGGATTGACCAAATCTATAAAGAAGTCAGTGAATACCGTTCATTGGTCAGCTATTACACCAACAAAAACATCTCGGTCTCTTACCTGCGTGCGAAAAAACAGAATGACGCACAACGGGTACTCGACCTGTACGGTTCGTTAAGTGACAAATACTGGTAAAACTGCCCCTGACCTCCTATAGGGGGAATAGGACGTTAAGTAAATAAATATTTTCTAAATGAAATAACGATGAATAATGACACTAAAACACCCCCTTCAGGGGGAAGGGGGGCTTATGGATTTTGAAAATTTACATCAGGTACTGCGAACGCTGTACACTGAAATGATGCCCTTGGTGGGCAATATGACAGGCATAGCCAAGGGTGTTGCCGGACTCGGCGCTCTGTTTTACGTGGCAAGCCGTGTGTGGCAGTCCCTTGCGCGTGCCGAAGAGATCGACGTTTACCCGCTTTTGAGACCTTTTGCCATCGGGCTTTGTATTATGTTTTTCCCTACTATTGTTTTGGGGACGATAAACAGCGTGCTTTCGCCCGTGGTAAAAGGAACTAATCAGATGATGGCAGCACAAACCCTGGATATGAATAAACTTCGTGAACAACGCGACCGATTGGAACGCGAAGCGATGTTGAGAAATCCCGAAACCGCCTTTTTGGTCAGCAACGAAGAGTTTGACAAAAAGATAGACGAAATGCAGGGACTCAACCCGAAACATCTTGTTACCATTACATCAATGTATCTGGAAAGGGGGATGTACAACCTGAAAAAGTCGATGCAGGATGCCTTCAAATCTTTTCTGGAGATATTGTTTCAAGCTGCCGCTCTGATAATCGATACCATTCGGACATTTTTCCTTATCGTTCTTTCCATACTGGGACCCATTGCTTTCGGAATTGCCGTGTTTGACGGATTCCAATCTACTTTGACGGGATGGTTGAGTCGTTATGTTTCGGTTTATCTGTGGCTGCCCGTATCGGATTTGTTCAGTACCATGCTTGCCAAAATTCAGACATTGATGATAGGCAAAGAGATTGCAGCCCTTGAAAATCCGGCGTATATTCCGGACGGTTCGAGTGTGGTTTATATCATTTTTATGCTGATAGGCATTGTCGGATATTTTGTAATTCCTACCGTTGCCGGATGGATTATCCAGGCAGGCGGAATGGGCAACTACGGAAAAAACATTAATCAAACCGTGCAAAAAAGCGGTGCAGTGGCGGGAGCCGGCGCAGGAGCCGTAGGCGGAAATGTTTTGGGTAAATTGAGAAAATAATAAACGAGTAAACAAAGTAAAAATATGGAATTCAAGTCATTAAAAAACATTGAAACATCTTTCAGGCAGATACGGCTTTACGCCGTTGTTTTTGGTGTGGTGTGTCTTTTGATAGTCGGTTTTTCTCTTTGGAAATCATACGCTTTTGCCGAGAAACAACGGGAAAAAGTCTATGTGTTGGACAACGGAAAATCACTGATGCTTGCGCTTTCGCAAGATGCGGCAACAAACCGTCCGGTAGAAGCGCGCGAACACATTCGCCGTTTTCATGAACTGTTCTTCACGCTGTCGCCCGACAAGTCAGCCATTGAAAGCAATATGAAACGAGCATTTTTTCTTGCCGACCAATCGGCTTTCAACTACCACAAAGACCTTACGGAAAAAGGATATTACAACCGGATTATATCGGGAAACATCCAACAGCGTATCGAAATTGACAGCATTCAGTGCAATTTTGAGGTCTATCCTTATGAAGTGAGAACCGTTGCCCGTCAATACATCATCCGTTCGAGCAACCTGACCGAACGCAGTTTGGTTTCAGAATGCCGTCTGGTCAATTCCATCCGTTCCGACAACAATCCGCAAGGTTTTATCGTCGAAAATTTTATTATTCGTGAAAACAGAGATATCCGGACAGTCAAACGATAAAGGAATATGAATAATATCTTGATAAAAATACGCCAAAAACGAAATCGTTTTAACGATAAATTAAAACAGAAATTAGGTGATCTTTCGCCCACGGCAAAACTGAACGGCATTTTGCTTGTGATGCTCTTTTATGCGGTAATGACATTGATAATGCTTGTCAGAGCATTCGATAAAAATGAAAGATCAATAATTATCAAGCATATCGAGCCTGCTCCGTTGATTGACACACCGATAAAGCTTGAGCCCGAAAAGGACACGTTATCAGCAGAAGAATTTAAGTAAAACAACCACTAATCCACAAATTTCAAATTATGACAATGAAAGAAAATAATGAAACTTCGACTACTGTTTCGGAAGAAAAAACTTCGAAACAGGACGAACAGAAAAGAGAGGAGCCACAGACACGCAAGCTACCCACGATCGAAGAAATTCAAAAGCGAAAGAAAGTATTGGTGTATATGTTGTTGGTTTTGGTTTTTATCGGTGTAATATATTGGATTTTTGCACCTTCAAAAGCCGAAAAAGAGAAAAAGCAAACCGAACAGGGAATAAACGTTGAAATACCGGAAATATCCGGCGGTGAACTGCCCGAAGATAAGGAAACTGCCTACAAGCTGGCAGAGAATGAACAAAAGGAGAACGAACGTCAATGGACAATGGGTACACTTTCCGACTTTTTCGGCGATACTCAAAAGTCGGATAATCATCTCAAAGAATGGGAATCGTTTGCTGATCCAAATTATCGTTCCGGTAAAGGCAACGAAATTAGCCGGTCGGCATCGGCTTACGGTGATATCCGGAACACGCTCGGCAATTTCTACGAAGAGAACTCCCAAATGGAAATCTTGCAACAACAAATTGATGAATTGCAAGCACAACTGGACGAGAAAAACGGTTTGGTAGATGAAGACCGGGAGATACAAAGACAACTCGAACTGATGGAAAAATCATACGAAATGGCAGCCAGATACCTGCCGCAAAATCAACAAGCGACAACACCCAATCCTTTTGAAACTGCCGTTGAACGTGAAATGGACGAACCGTTGCCGAATGCTTACACCAAAACGGAAGCCAAAGAGTCTGTGTTTACCGTACTGCCCGAAGTGAAAAACGTGGTGTCGGCTCTTTATCAGGATGTCCCCGACAGCGTGTTTATGGCCGAACAGATGCAGGAGCGCAACCGATCGTTTCTTCCCTGCACCGAAACCGTCGACGACATTCCGCTAAAAAACACGCTGAAAGTGGCAGTTTATGAAACCCAAACGTTAAAAGACGGCGAAACCGTGCGCTTGCGCCTGTTGGAACCGGCCCGCGTAGCCGGTATGTATATTCCGAAAAACACCTTGTTGACGGCTGTAGCCCGGATACAGGGCAACCGCTTGACGCTTTCCGTAACCAGCATCGAACACCGGGAACGGATTGTCCCCGTAAACCTTTCGGCATACGACCTAGACGGACAACTGGGTGCCTTTATCCCCAATTCCCTGGAAGTGAATGCCGCCAAGGAAATTGCTGCCGGAATGGGACAATCCGCCGGAACGAGTTTCACGTTTGCATCATCGGCAGGACAACAACTGGCCGCCGATGCGGGGCGCGGACTGTTGCAGGGTGCATCGCAATACTTCGGGAACAGGATGCGTGAAGTGAAGGTGACGCTCAAAAGCGGTCACAAGCTCTTTTTGATGCAAAACAGATAAACCGATTATAAACCACTAAAATCCAATTTGTATGAAACTAAAATTAAAAACAATCTTTTTCTTCGTTGCCCTGCTTTCTGCGGCGATTACCTCAAATGCCCAAATTAACACGGGCGATCTCTATCAGGGAATGAGCCGGACAATTCCCAACGGCAGAATAGTATTGCCTTACGGACTCTCTGTAACTTACGAGAAAACGGTGCACCTGATTTTTCCTTCCCAAATACGTTACGTTGATTTGGGTAGCAGTAACATTATTGCAGGCAAAGCGGAAGATGCCGACAACGTACTTCGGGTAAAGGCTGCCGTTCGCGATTTTGAAACGGAAACCAACCTGAGCGTAATCTGTAACGACGGAAGTTTTTTCTCCTTTAACGTGAAATATGCCGAAGAACCGGAAAGGTTGAATATCGAAATGCAGGATTTTCTGCATTCCGGTACGAATAATCTGCCCACCAACAAAGCCGATATTTACTTCAAGGAACTCGGTAACGAATCACCGGTGTTGGTGAAACTGATCATGAAAACGATTTGGCAAAACGACCGCAGAGAAATCAACCACATCGGCAGTAAGAAGTTTGGCTTACAGTTCCTGTTGAGAGGATTATACTCGAACAACGGGTTACTTTATTTTCACACGTTGATTAAAAACCAAAATCAAATGCCTTATCAGGTAGATTTTATCACGTTTAAGGTTGTGGATAAAAAAGTGGCGAAACGCACAGCTATACAGGAACAGGTATTGCAGCCGCTACGCTCGTTCAACGAAGTAACCCGTATCGGCGGATACCAAACCCAACGTTCCGTCTTTGTCCTGGAGCAATTCACGCTGCCCGATGACAAGCAATTGGAAGTAACACTCTTTGAGCAAAACGGCGGTCGTCATCAAACATTTATTGTGGAGAATGAGGATTTAATCCGTGCCAAAGATATCGATAACCTGAAATTGAAATTCTGATGAAACGGATACTGTTATTCATGGTGATGACGGTGACGATAGCTGCCGCATCACACGCCCAACGGCTGATACCCGGACAACGGGGATTGCAGCTCTCGGTTGGGGTTCCCGTTACCGGAAACAACCTGTTTGAAAACGGCAATTTTACCGCTGAGATGGCGATGACCATTAACCACAAACGAGCCAATTATTGGTTGTTCGGATTGGAATACACGAAAAGGCATTTTGCTTATCGGGATATGCAAATTCCGTCCGAAACGGTTGCTTTCGAGGGCGGTTATCTCTTAAATCTCTTTTCCGATACAGGTAAGAACGTATTGCTCAATACAGGAATTACCGCCGTTGCAGGTTATGAAACCGTCAATCGGGGCGAAAAACTTTTACCCGATGGTGCAACACTATTGACACGAGACCGCTTTGTGTACGGCGGGGCATACCATTTGGCGTTGGATATTTACACTACCGATAATTTGGTGTTTTTCGTGAAAGGAAAATGCAACGTGTTGTGGAAAAGCGATGTGGAGATGTTCAGGCCTTCCTTGCAAACGGGAATAAGACTTATTTTCTAACAATAAAAAACAAACAAAAATATGAAACATAAAATAATCAATGATTTATGGGTAGTGGGAGTGCTGCTCATCGCCGTGTTTTGCCTATCTGCTTGTGATAACAAGTTGGACATTCAGCAGAGTTATGAATTTGATGTGCACACGATGCCGGTTCCAAAGGAAATTGCTGTCGGGAAAACCGTTGAAATCAGGTGTACGCTGACAGAAAAGGGCCGTTTTGCCGATAACCGTTATACGATACGATATTTTCAATACGAGGGGAGCGGAGAATTGCGGTTGGGCAAAAACGGCGAAGCCTTCCTGCCCAACGACCGCTATCCCTTGCCGGAGAAAGTTTTCCGGTTGTACTACACTTCCCGTTCAGTTGAAAGCCAAGCGTTTGAAGTGGTGGTGGAAGATAGTTTCGGAAATGAAAGGAAGTTGGAGTTTGAGTTTAACGCTAAAAAAGACGAAAAAAGGTAGTAAAGACCCACAACTCGTCTTCACACTTGGAAATTTAATAAAAAATAACAAAAGCCCTTGCACGTGGAGTGTAGGGGCTTTTTTGAATCAATTTATTTTTATCCATAAGTGTGTCAGGCAAATATCATCTTCTTTTCTATGAGCAATAGATTTTAAGACGCAATAGTCAGTATTAGATTCAATCTCTGATAACACTTCATCTTTTTTCCAATCTGAAGTAGTTTTCGTTAAATCATAAATCCACTTGTTTATTGTAGTGTTCCAATGGTCAAAATCATTATTTTCTACAAACCCTAATAAACCACAATTAAATAATCCTTTCCCGTGTTTCTCGGTTTTATAGCGTTCAATTCCTCCGTTATTTTTTTCTCCAATGACGTATTCTTTTTCTCTTGATTTTTCAGGAGAAGGCAGACGTTTACATTCTACTGAAAAAAGTGAGGCTAATGAAATGTTTTGTTCGTTTGGATAAAAATAAAAATCCGAAAAACCCTTACTTTGATATGTAATGTCTCGGTACTGCCCATTAATGTTAAATGGGTAATCATAACTTCTTATCAGTATTTGAGCTTGTTCTATGTAAATTTGGGTAAAATCGTCTTCATTTAGTTTCCTTTTTTTATAGAAATCTGACACGATGTAATCTTTGAAATTAGACACGGTTCTTCTCATTAGCCTATTAATAAGCGAAATAATATTAGTATTTGATATACTAACTTTGTGGTTGGATTTGTTTGATAAATTTTCCTCTGCTATCATTATTCTGTCAAATTTGAAAAATCAGAGAAACATTTATCTGCATCACGATAAGCGGTTGAAGCTAACCAATACCTGTTTTGATTTGGTTTTACAAAGGCAATTGTGTCTTTTTGAGGATACAATTTTATTATCCTATTAACAGATAAATGAGCAGAAATTACATTAGTGGTAAGACCATCTATATTTAATTCTGAAATGTCTGTACTGAATGTAGGTGCCTCATTCTTGCTATCATATTTGAATACCGTCGCAATTAGTGAATTTTCAAGTTGAACAATATCAGACAATCTGAATTTGCGGTTATTATCTTCGTAAATTGCATTTAAAGCTCGTGAAAATTCAGTTCCGTATTTAGATATAGTTGGAACTAACTTATTTTGTCTTATTGGTTGTAATGCTTTGGATTTTTCTCCGTGTATAAAGAAGTCTTGCTGAAATTCTAAACTATCACTTATTACTTCTGAGTCAAAAGCAGAGAATAAAAAATCATTTTCAATAAATGGAAGATTCTTTAAATCTTTTAGAAGAAACGTATTATTTCGATTGATTAAAGTTTCTGAACTTGTTGCAAGAAGATAGAATTTATAAAAATTGTAATACTCTTCAAAAGAATTGTAGATGCTTTTTAATAACTTGATATCGTTCTTCAAAGACTTAATTGAGAGCATTCTTCTTTTGAAAGAAAAAGACTTTTCATTAAAAAATATTGGGAATCTATATTCTCCAATATTTTCCCATATAATCAAATTGGGTGCGATAAAAGAATTTTCTGAAGGAACTTTAGAAAATTTACTATACCTACTCATTTCAGCCAATAAGTCATAGTTGATTGTATTTTCATTTATAGCCTTTGTCGGTAAAAATGGAATTTTATAGATATATTCCGGCGCTAAGTTTTGCTTGCTGCCTATTTCAAATCCTTCTTCGATAATACAACTGTTTTCAACTAAAAAATCTTTCAAAAAAGGTAATGCCTGTACTTTTTCAACAATATTTTTTATTCTGCCACCTCCAAGCAAATTATTTTTCCAAATAAATTCATTATTGATAGCGGTTTGTCTGTTTACAAAATGCAAATCATAATCATCTATTTCAAAAACAATTCGTTCTTTGGTCGCCCTTGTCCTTCTGAATGTTAGGTGCAAGATATTTTTGCTGAAATCGGGTTTCTCATTTCTAATAAAAATTGCAGCTGAAGCTACATCTGCTCCATTATCCCAGAGAGATTTATTCCTTGCAAGTGCAGTGAAATCTAAAATCTGAACTGTATTAAAGTTTGAAAACAAGGTTTTCTTGTAATCATTGGAGGTGCTATTATATAATAAACCTGATGATTTGATAATCAAGCAAACCAATCCTCTATCTTTGAGAAAACCGAATGAGTCTGAAAGAAATTTCAATGCAATTTGTCCTTGTGGAATTTTTATTTTTTTGTTTTCCAATTGCCACACATTTGAATAGTTGGATATAGCGCCTCTTACAAATGGAGGGTTCCCAATAACCAAATCAAATTTTTTATTCTCTATGGATTTACATTCAAAAAAATCGGAATGAATTAAATTTTCTATTGTTAAATCATCAAACCTTAATTCATTAAGGATTTTCAACGGACTTAACTCATTACACAAAGCCAAACTCAAACTGAAAGAAGCTAATCGGATAGCTTGTTCTTCTTTATCTACGCCGTAAATATTTCGCAATATTGATTTTAAATCATCAATATCCGGTATATCCATATTGTTTTGAAGCCTCCATATCTGAACCAATCGTTTGAAGCCAACAACTAAAAAGATACCCGAACCGCAAGCAGGATCTAATATCGTATATTTTTTTAAGTCAATTTCATTATACCTTTTCAGTGGGATGCACTCATCAACTAACAGCTTAGCTAAGTGGGACGGCGTGTAATATAATCCTTTTTCTTGTTTGTTTTCGCCCAAAAACTCCTCGTACAAACGGCTAATTAATTCTACCGGAATTTGTTTGAACTCAAAGTACCGCCAATCAAGGAATCCCAATTCAAGTTGTTTAGAACTTAAATCCGTTTTTTCCGTAGCCAACAAATCGGCAACAACAGATAAATCCATTTTATTGAGCTGTTCTTGTTCTTCAACCTCCCATTTAAACACATTTCCATTGAAATCTTTATTTAAGTCTGAGAGTAGTTCAACAAATTTGCCTTGCTGACATAAAACATCATTAAATGATAATGCATTATTGTATTTCTGAAAATATCTGTTTGATAGTAATTTATTTCCGTTGGTATCAATTGTTTCTTCTAAATACTTTATTAGTATTGCTTGAACTATAATTTTGTTGATAACTTGAACGGATATATTCTTAAACGTTGATTTCAGTTTATTGGATACAAAATGAATGTTGTCAATGAGTTTGTCATAGGCGGAATTTTGAAACTTAAATTTATTTTTTAGTTCATCCTGCTCCCAAAAAACTCCACTTTTTATTTTTACAGCAAATTGTTCGTTGTACAAAGCGTGTGCTTTGCCTGTCAGTTTTAAATCTTTTACTAAATATTCAGGTTTGTAATCTTGTGGTGTAATGTGTTTAGTACAGTCAATAATCTTTATTTCTGTATTGTAAAAAACACAAGCTAAAGGTGCTTCTCCACTACTCCAAATTTTTGTTTGAATATCTGCTATCTCATTTTCATTTGATTCATCAAAGTTTATATCTGTAAAATCAAACAAATAAGCTTGTGGTTTGTAGCTGCCATTAAGTTGCCGACGTAAATAAACAGCGGAAGCTTTAAATTCTTTTGCCTTCTCTATGTGAAAATAAATTTGCGGGTCAGGAATATTTTCGCAATGGTCAGTCAAATATAAAGCATCGTCATTTTCAAAGCCTAACCTTTGCAAGCCTTGTTGAAATGATTCTTTTATGTCTTTTGCCTTATTCATATAATGTACAGTACCCCCATTATGCAAAGATAATAAAAAATATTAAAAGACAACTGTATTTTTTACCACTGAATTGTCAAAAATCCACTCTGTCCCGGCAAATTTCTTTTGCTTCTTTTCTTTGTTTGCCTTTTCCCCAAAGAAAAGAAGTCCCTAAAACTTTTAGAGAGGGTTTTAGGGACAAGCAAAAAAACAGTCAGAAATAAGTCCCCCCTTTGGGGGATTTAGGGGGTTATACTTTCAACGGCTGTGTGCGAAAATCTTTCAGATTAAGGAAAAAACCTCTCGTGTCGGTCATTCCGTTACGGAACAAGTTCCAAAGCAAAGAGCAACCCATTTGTGCCAACGTTGCGTTGATAAACAAATCTTGCTTTGCGAGAGCATCGGCAAGCGAACAACTCGGCGTATCGTCCGACTGTTCCGACTGCGAGAGCAAATCGCCAAACTCTTCCGTTACAAAAGGCAGGCTGCCAACGGTTGCAAACCGTTCCGATTTCGGTTGGTACAATTCGCCTACTGTGGAAAGGATTACCTGCCCTGTGCATTGGCTGTTACCGAAATCAAGCCAATATTTTGGCGTATGGCTGTAATAAATGTTATTTTTTCGGAGTTCGGTCAATATTCCGGCAATGCCGAAACGTGTCTGTACGTTGTCCACACACGAAATAGTGATACTTGCGCTTGCCTGTTTAGGAATGTTGCCTTGTATATCTTTCTCAAATTTTCGACTCTCGGCTTTCCAATCCGTACCGAAAAAGCGGTTGATGCGGTTGATTAATACAACGGATTTATACACTCCCAATTCGCATTCGGCAAAGAGTTGCCGTCCCAAATTGGCGGTTGCAACGGTGTCATCATCCCACAATCTTACTTCCAATCCTGCGTGATTGAGTTCGTTTAAGGCGTGGTTTATCCTTGCCAGGGCGGTCAAAACCTGCGAGCCTGTTCCTCCTGCGCCGATAAGATTGACCGTTATCGGATTGGTTGCCTGTATCAATGCGCTGTCCGTAAAATGGACGGTCGTTTTTTGTTCGGAATTGCTCATTTTATCAAATCTTTGAGGGTTAAACGGTTTTTTATCAATACTTCCTTTGGAAACGGTTTTTGCGTTTCGATTAACTCTTTCCAAAGGGTTACGCAATTTCCGTTAACGGGATTATGTCCGTTTATCAAATGGCTGAAATAGCTGTTGAAAAAACTTTCCTCCCATACGTGCATAAATTCTTCGAGCGATGCGGATTGTTTGATTTTCACGTCCACCGTTCCCATACAGACACGGTTGTCTTCATAAACATTCGGAAACGGTGCAAAATAAAGCGAAGTCTCGGCTTTTGGACGAATGCCCGATGACAAAGCGTAAACCGATAATCCGTTTTTGTCGGCTTTCCAAACCATTGCCGGAACGTGCGCCTTGCCGTTGGGTATGCCCAAACTGTCGATGAAAAACATCGGGCGGATTTGCGGTTGGGTGTACCAGACGACACTTCCGTTTTCGCTCGGATGAATGTGCAACACGTGGGTAGGGATAATACCTTTGGGACGTAAAAAAGCCTTGTTCTGTTCTTCCTTTTCGGTGTTCAACGCTTTTGCCAATGCTTGTCCTTCTTTTACCGTCAAAGGATGAGCATTTATCGGACTGCCGTTGTCATCCATATCAAAATGTTCGATGTAGGTTTGTGGATGCTGTCCTTCGGTTTGATATACCACCAATGCCGATCTTGGGATGTATATCGTTCCAAAACTTCGGGTTATGTCATTTATGTTCTCGTTCATCTTCTTGAGTATTGTATTGGTTCAGATAATAGCATAATTCATTGATAAGGGGAAAAATCCGGTTTTCAAAGTCCAGACTTTCTTTGCCGACAGGTGTTCCATCAAAATGGGTGGTAACGGCAGGTTCTTCCATTTCGCCATACTGCGAAAACTCGCCGTTTACCGTTTCGCAAAGTTGTTCGTACAGATAGCCTTTATCATCGGCAATAAAGCCGATGTATTTATCCATGGTGATTTTTGTTTCTTCTTCATCGTAACAGTATTCCGTTTCTTCCCAACCGGTAACGCTGTTTTGGAATAATCGGCGTTCGGGATATTTTTGATAGAGTTGGAAAAATTTTGTTGTCATCAGAAAAACATCGCTGTCGAAAGGGTCTTTTGCCCGAAAGGTTTTGATACGCCGTTTCCAATGCGTTAGGTTTTCTTTGTCGAAAATCATCGTGTGCATTTGGTCGCCAATCTGTTCGGTTTGGCTCAGTTCTGCAAGAATTTCCCTGTTTTCTTCGCTGTCGTCATCGTGAATTGCCCACTCTTTGAGCATTTCGTACTGCCAATAGAGATAGCTGTTTTCCTGCCTGTAAAACGGTATCTTTGCAATGTGGTAGATATATGAACACACCGATAAAAGCAATATTGCCGTTTGCTTGCGTTCAGGGTCTTCGAACATACGAAAAAGCGGAACAACAGGCACATAATAGAATTGACTGCCTGTATAATATGTTTCTGTTACCGATAAAAACAGTTGTCCCGTGTCGCCGTTTTCCGATATGTGCAACTCGGTAAAATCCTTGCATTTGTGTGATTGTCGCAACTGTTTTTCGATTTTCCGATAAGCAAGTGCGAGGTTGTACGGATAGCCGAAGTCTTTCGTTTGAAGGGGTGTAACTCCGTAATGTTCGGCAAGTTGTGAAAGGGAGTTGTAAAAATCCCTTTCACGTTGTTTTACTTGCCGTTCCGACAGTTTTCTCTGTTCGGGGTTTACTTGCAATTTGGGCAAAAAACGGCTTTTCAGAAAACCATCGGCAAAAGGTCTTTCGGGGCAGATTGCCGTGTGTCTTTGCGGATTTCGCGGTAGTCTTTCGGGCGTTGCATTTCCGTCATAAACTCGCCGATTTTTTGGTGCAAATCCGTCCGTTTGTGTCTGCACGGAACGACAATCGTTCCACTTATGACTGTATGTGTTTGCATAATTCATCTGTCAATCGTATAATTGAATTTATCCTTTTGTTCCCATAATGCTTTCAAAGCGGTATTGCACGCTGTCTTCCCTAATCATCGGGGCGGATACTTTTGCCGTTGTGAGAATGGGATAGGTGTTGGCGTAAAAGTTCATCACGCTTTCGGGCGACCAGCGTGGTTCGGGGTCGGCAAGGCGGATTTCCTGTCCTTTGTCGTTGAGTATGAAGACTCTCTCTAATTGTGTTGCCAATAACATAATTTCCTGTCTTTAAGGGTTAAACAATTGGATTGGCATTGAATAAATTGGGTGCAAAATGCCTGGCTAATTCATCTTTGCGTTTGTGGATTTCTTCAGCATAATCGGGAAAACGGTTCACATCGGGGACGGCGGTAAAGGCTTCACGGTATTTGCCCTCATCTGCAAGTGCGGATGCTTTTTGCATTGCCTCGTTGAATTTCTTCTCTTTGGCTTCACATTCTTTCTTTTCCTTATCGGCTTTCTCTTTTTCCATTGCCGACTGTTTACGTGCCTGTTCTTGGGCTTTCAGATAGCTTTCCATATTGAGCAGAAGTGTGGAGGTTTGCTCAATGGGTATCGCAATGCTTTGGAAAAATCCGTCGTCCAACTCTTCGGCTGTTCCTTTAAGCGTAAGGGGCGGAATAAGGTGCTTGGCGTTGTCGCCACACTGTTCGTTCTGCAATAGTACCGATACGATTAATTTGTCGTCTGTTCCTTGCGAAACGGCAATTTGCAATGTTCCTGTTATGCTCATCTGAGCAATTTGATTGAAAAAATTTGCGTTCATATTTCTGTCTGTTTTAAAGTTGATTAATAAAGTTGAATGATTTTGATTGTCTGCTGATGGTAGTTCAGAATGTCCGTAACGGAAAATTCTTCCGTGTAAAATTCTTCGCCTGTGTTCTTTCCGTAAGCGGAATACATAGCCGTACCGTTTCTGTAAAGATGCAAGCGGTAGGTGTCTAACCGGTCTTCGGGGACAAGAAATGTTTCCTGCTCGTTTTCTTCCAATTCTACAAACGTCCAATCCTTTTCACCCAAAAGAGTGTCGATGTCGGTGTGTTCTTCTTCATCGGTACGGTAAAAATCGACTGCCGTGTCGTAATAGTTGAGTGAACAAAAGTTGTAGTCTTCCGTAAACTGCTGAACGGCTTGCAAGCATTGTTTCATTTTCTCTTTCCATTCTTTTGTACAATGGATAATGGCAAAGTGGCACTCGTCCCATTCGCTGTCGGTATAGGCTTTTACCAATATGTAATCTGTGATGTTTGTTGCTTTTTTCATTTTCTGTTTGTTTTTGAGGGTTGTTCTTTCACTAAAATGGTTCTCGGATTTTTCGGGTCATAATTTATTTGGTAGCCGTTGCTTTGAATAATACTTTCCAAAAGGTTTCGTGCTGCACAACTGTCCCAATCGTCTGTTTTGGTCATATCCAAACAATGCAGTTGCTCAAATTGACGTACCATTGTAGCCAATATTTTCAATGCTCTATATTCTGTTTTTTCTGCTAAATTGCTCATAATACAATTGATATTAAATAGTTCTCAAAATGATTTCCTGCAATAATTGAGGATGTACTTCGCTGAAACAGTAGGTGATAAAATCACGTTTCGCATCACGGCACAACTCTTTGTGGAGTTTGTCGAATTGAGTGAAATTGCCGTTGATATAGTTTTCCACCATATATTCATAGATGTTTCCTACTTCGTAATACCTGTTTTGCTGAAGAGCGGTTTTGCCGTATCTTTTCATACTTGCGAATGTTTTAATGTTGATGATTTGATTATTAAAGAGATGCCAAAAGCGACCCGATTACGACAATAATAACTGCCCATTTCAGCACTTGAAACACGATGTAAAGCGTGGTGCGGATGATGAATTTCACCATCGAAAAAACAATGAAAAGCATCGCTAACAGTATCATTTCTCGACTTGCGATAACCGAAACGGTGTAAACCGTTCCGATTATCAATGCTGTGGCTGTTATCAGCCGTAAGGGGACTGTTTTCATTGAGTTATTTGTCAGGTATTTCCACTATTTGGTCTATTTTCCCGAAAAGGACACTCCGCAGACTCGTTTTGTCGGGGGCATAATACTCCGCCCAATGGTCGTATTGCTTGACCACATACTTTTTCAGTACGTCTGAAAAGTCAAAACGCCAACCCATCAGCGGAACGGCTGTTCTGAAATAAGCGTTACTCCTCACGTTCTCTGTAAGCCATTTCTTTTCAGCTCTGTTCATCGGCTCTCCGTTGTTCAGTTTCACTCTCAACTTGAAAATTTTACTCTCGCTGCAAGCATTTAACGGCGGAATTTCGTGCGATACAAATTTTACAGCTATCGGTTTCATACGGCTTGTTTTTGAGAGTTAACAGCTAAAAAATGGGTTAATACGACTTCCAAAAAAGTATCGGGATGGATGTAGTTTTCAAAAGACATTTCTACGCTCCGTACCTCTTTTCCGAAACAATCCCAATCCACATAATCTACCAACTTGAACAGCCTTACCGCTTTTCCTGTAATATAAGCCGTCAGAAATTCCGACCGATACCCCGCCTGGCACATTAGAAACTCACACTTACTCAAAGGCTCAGAACCCTCTACCACTGCCATCAACTGCACTTTGAACCCATCCGAATTGATGCGGTAATGAGAGGAGGTGTTATTTTCGTTTCTCAAAATCAATTCGTTATTTGCATTTTCTGTTTTCATAATTTCTGACATTTTTTTTGATGCGTCCAAAGAGCCGGAGTATGTTGATTTTCGTTTCGAGGGCGTTAAAAGGCAGTGTGCCGGCAGTGCAAGGTTTTGGCGAAAAATACGCTCAACACGAAGTGGAACGAGGAAGATTTTTTGCCAAACCCCTTGTGGGCCTGACCTTGCACTGTCCGACGAGCACACGAAATACCTTTGCACTCGATACGAAAATCAACAGCAATACACGGCTCGATGCGATAAAAAGCAGACGGGAAGAAATTACAGCGGAGAAAATGCAAGGTTGAGATGAAAACAAGATATTTTGAAATAATATAGGCTGTATCGTAAAAAAGAAAATAGGCAAGTTCAAGGATGCTCCGGTATTCCGGGCGTTCTTGAACTTGCTTTTTTTCGTCTTTTCCCGGTAAATTTCGGCGATGCTTTTCGGGTTATTTTATGGAAAGGAAAGGCAAAGCATGCAGCCGCCTGAACAGAAAATAATCCGATGTGCCGCAGACGAACAAGGTGTTTCTCTATCGCATAGAAAACGGACAAGCAAAAACAGTTCTGATATATTATCAGGGCTTTTGCTTGTTGGTTTTCGTCCTCTCTAATAAATTTTGGCGAGGCTTGCCGGCTGATTTTTTGAACCTGAATGAAACGAGTGATTGAACGGCTTCAAATACATCGGACGGTGTGCCGCAGACGAAAAGAACTTGTTTTAGTATGATGGATGGAAAAGTGGCAGACAAAAACTTGGTCGTACCGGACTACGCCGGACGGGTTGGTTTTTGTCTGCCTTTTTTCGTCATTGTCCAATAAACTCCCTCGTCAGCTTTTCCGTTGGAGGTTTCGCTCAAAGGGGCGGTCAAGGCTTTTCATCCGGCGAAGCGTGATGAAAAACGCCCGTTACGCCCGCGAAACAGAAGAACGATGGGCTGAAGAGGGAAAGGAATTATTTACTTAAACTGAAATTCGTTTAGTTTGAAAGAAAGGTCTGCCATGTCTTTTTCAATTTTTTGTTTTGTTATTCTCGCGTAGGTTTGTGTCGTTTTTATGTTCGTATGTCCCAACATTTTGCTTACTGTTTCAATCGGAACACCTTTCTCTAATGTAATCGTAGTTGCAAAAGTGTGCCGGGCGAGATGAAAGGTCAAATTTTTATTGATACCGCACAGATCTGCTATTTCTTTCAAGTAGCTGTTCATTTTCTGATTACTCAAAACAGGTAAAAGTTTATTGTTTTTTGTTTTACTCTTATATTTTTCAATAATTTGCAATGGAATATCAAGTAGTAATACGTTGGATTGTACATTAGTTTTTTGCCTGTTAATCACAATCCACTTCTGACCATTGGTTTCAAGAATATTGTCATGACTTAAATTATAAACATCAATATAGGAGAGTCCCGTAAAGCACGAAAAAATAAAAATATCCTTAACAATTTCTAATCTTTGAATGCTGATTTTTTTATCTAATAGACGATTGATTTCTTCGCTCGTAAGGTAACCTCTGTCCACTTTTTTCATTGAAATGCTGTAATTTATAAATGGGTCGTGGTGGATTAATCCTTTTTTCTGCGCATGAATAATTATTGTTTTGACATATTTCAAGTACTTTGCAGTAGTGTTGTGAGAGCATTGCAAATCTGCTTTTAAATATAATTCAAAATCATTGAGAATTGTAAAATTAATGTCATTCAATGAAATGTCATTACGACTGTATTTGTTCTTTAAAAAGTGTACAAAGTATTTTTTTGTACGTTCGTATTTTTCGAGTGTAGCAGGGGACTTTGTTTTGTTGACTAATAGTGAAAAATCGCTATTGAATTTTTCAAACAACTCTATAAAAGTCATCATGGACTGGTTTCCATGAAGGTATAAAGATTTGATTTTTTCGGTTGTAAGAAACTCATCATCTTGTAGTTTGAAAAACAGTTTATTCAAAGAGTTGGTTATACCATCAAGCCGGTTGTTGAGATTTAGAGCTTCAGCCGTTTTGCCTGTCATTCTATTAAACTTTGCATTCCACATTTCGGGCTTGCAAGATAATCCTGAAGAACCAACGTTACACATATTTCCATTAAGAGAAATTCTAATCATAATGGGACATTTCCCGGATTTGTTCTTGTAGTTGCTTCGTAAGTAGTACGAAATTTTAAATACCGCTTTCATAATTTAATTTTTCTGTAGCATTTTGCCACAAAGTTCGACATAATAATTTAATTATGAATTAGATATGAGTAGTCAAATGGTATTCAACCGGTATTCATTGCTACATTTTTTATTTCAGAAAAAGTAGTGTAGCAGAAAATGTAGCAATAAAGTGAACCAAACTTGGATACCAAGTCTTACCAAATGGTATTCAACTGGTTTGATATATTGCACTTTTTCACTTTATAACACATTGATTATCAGTAGCATTCAGGAATAAACATAAAAAAAGAGAATACTAAAATAGTACTCTCTTTTATGTTTTTGGCGGTATGGACGGGACTCGAACCCGCGACCCCCTGCGTGACAGGCAGGTATTCTAACCAGCTGAACTACCACACCATTTACATGAGTGCTGACTTATTGGACCTGGCACAATTTTCCCGACATTTCGGGATTTACCGGCCAACCAAAAAACACTCGGTTTTCTTTCGCTATTTTGGGCTTGGCTACCACTGTAACTACCACTGTTTCCTATAGCGAGTGCAAAGGTAACGATATTTTCAGAATTACAAAACTTTTAATACTAAATTTTCAGTACTTACAACACAATTTACATCGCTATAGAAAAAAGCCCTATTCCTCTGTTTCAGAATAGGGCTTCTTCAGCCATTTATTGAACCAGCGGAAAAACTCACGCTGAAACATTATTCCGTTCTGAGGCTGCGATATCCAGTGATTCTCGTTTGGAAAGATGAGCATGCGGGATGGTATATTCCGGAGCTGTGCGGCGTTAAATGCCATCATACCCTGCGATGCCAGGATACGGTAATCCAGTTCACCATGCGTTATCATAATGGGAGAGTTCCATTTATCAACAAAGCGGTGAGGTGAGTTTTCAAATGTGCGCTGAGCAACGGCGTTAGACCTGTTCCAGTAGGCACCGCCCATATCCCAGTTGGCAAACCACATCTCCTCAGTCTCCAGATATTGTGCCTCCAGGTTGAATATACCTGCATGAGACAGAAATGCTTTGAAGCGACCGTCGTGATTACCTGCAAGCCAGTAAACCGAAAAGCCGCCGTAGCTTGCACCTGTACAGCCCAGCCTGTTCTCATCAACAAAAGGTTCCTTTGCAAGGGTATCAATCGCGGTAAGATAATCTCTCATGTTCTGTCCCCCATAATCGCCGCTGATCTGCTCCAGCCACTCCTGTCCGAAACCGGGAAGGCCACGGCGGTTGGGAGCCACTACAATATAGCCGTTTGCAGCCATCATCTGCAGATTCCAGCGGTAAGACCAGAACTGGCTCACCATGCTTTGCGGACCTCCCTGGCAGTACAACAGCGCGGGATAGTTCCCGGAAGGATCGAAGCCGGGAGGATAGACCACCCATGTGAGCATCTCTTTGCCGTCTGTGGTGGTGATCCAACGCTCTTCAACCTCTCCCATGCGCAGCTGATCTAATATATCCTTGTTTTCCAAGGATATATCAGTAGCCTGCCCCGAGGCAATATCCACACTGTATATTTCCGTAGGCTGCGACATAGACTGGCGCTTGGTGATAAGCTTCCCGTCACCCACTGCAACCGACTGGTAATCATACTTTCCTTTGGTGATAGGTGAGATCTCGAATGAGAAAATGTCGGCAACGTAGATTTGAGTGGTTCCTTTGACCGGAGCAACAATATATATGGTTTTACTGTCGCTGTTCCATTCGAACGCATCGGTATTATAGTCGAAATTTTCCGTTACATATCTCTTTTCCCCGGTCGCCAGTTCCATTACATACAACCTGTTCTTGTCGGATTCATACCCGTCGCGTTCCATACTTTGCCAGGCAATATATTTACCGTCGGGAGAGAAGCGTGGATTCACATCGTAACCCATCATTCCTTCAGTCATATTCTTTGTTTCTCCCGTCTCTACATTGTAGAAAAAGATGTCTGAATTTGTGGAAAGGCTGTACTCTTTCCCTGTTTTTTTACGTGAAGTATAGGCAATGGTTTTACTGTCGGGGCTCCAGTCCAGTTGTTCCATTCCGCCAAAAGGATCCATAGGAGCTTCGTAGGGTTCCCCCTCAAGGAGGTCTTTTATATTTGAAAATTTGTTTTCGGCAAGATCTGCAACAAAAGGGTGAGGCACACTTTCAACCCATTTGTCCCAATGTTTATACATAAGATCGTCTACCACTCTCCCTGATGCTTTTGGGAGGTCGGGATACTTGTCGGCAGCTGTCTCAGTAATTTTCACATCTTTTACAAAGAGCACCTTCTTTCCATCGGGTGAGAATGCAAAGCCATTTATTCCTCCGTCAACGTCAGATATCTGTTTCACTCCACCGCCATCGGGATTGATTATCCATATCTGTGACGAACCCGTTTCATCACTTAGAAAGGCTATCTTTTTGCCGTTGTCGATCCACTGTGGATTGCTCTCCTGATCGCTGGTGAAAGTGAGTTGTTTTTTTTCAGAGCCATCAGATTTCATAATTACTAGCTCCGAGTTGGTTTTATTTTGAGGTATACTAACGTAAGAAACCTGATAGATGATATGCGACTTGTCGGGAGAAACTTCAACACTCCCTACCCTTACAAAACTGTAAAGGACTTCAGGGGTCATAATACCGTCCTTAATTTCAGGTACGGTCCTACCAATTATTTCCGTTATCTCTTTACTGTTTTTTTTACTTTTTTCCTGCGAAGCCTCATTGCATGACAACAGACTTCCTGTGATAACAATAGCCATAAGTATTAATTTGCCCTTCATACGATATGAAATTATATGTGTATGATTGAATTATCTGTTTTCAGGTTCTACAATACGCCCATCTATCATATGGATGGTTCTGTCGGTGATAGAGGCGAGCTGTTCGTCGTGCGTGACGATTACAAAAGTCTGGTCGAGCTTGTCGCGCAGTTCGAAGAACAGATTATGCAGCTCCTCTTTATTGTCCGAGTCAAGACTCCCCGAAGGCTCATCGGCAAAGACTACCAGGGGACTGTTTATCAGAGCCCTTGCCACAGCTACACGCTGTTTTTCTCCTCCCGAGAGCTCAGCCGGCTTATGCTCGGTACGTGCCGATAATCCCATCATATTTAGCAGCTCCTTTGCCCTTCCTTCGGCATCAGAATGCCTTGCATTACCAATAAGGGCCGGTATCATTACATTTTCGAGTGCCGTAAATTCAGGAAGAAGCTGGTGGAACTGGAAAACAAATCCGATATTTCTGTTCCGGAAATCCGACAGTCTCTTTTCGCTCAAAGTGCTCAGTTCGCTATTATTGATATAGATTCTCCCGGAATCGGCTTTTTCCAGCGTACCCATAATCATCAGAAGAGTTGTTTTACCTGCGCCACTAGGCCCCACAATAGATACGATTTCACCTTTTTGAACCTCTAAGTCTATACCCTTCAGTACCTGAAGCGGCCCAAAACTTTTAACTATTTTCTCTACTTTAATCATCTGATATCTATTTCATGCACACTACCAAAATGCGAAGGTAAGAAAAATTTTCGCACCGCAACATTTTACGCATTATTAACCGGCTTAAGGTTGCAAGTTCAGTTTGGTGCTACTTATATTTGTAATTGGACAAGTCCAGATAAATTGATTAGCTTTGTGTCAGTAAAATTATGGAGCCGGCAAACAAAACCATCACTGTGTTAGGAGGGTTACTCCGCTTGCCCCTGTGGGTTTACGGAGAGTAAAGGAGAAAGTAGTAATCAGAAAAATCGTGGTTTATGCAAGATTTAAGTAAAATGCGACAGGAATATGATGCAGAAAGCCTGAACGAGGCCGATATGGCGTCAGACCCTATTAAGGAGTTTATGGAGTGGATGGATGAAGCAATTGCGGCAAAACTGTCTGAACCTAATGCAATGGTTATTGCCACTTCTACTTCCGATGGGAAACCCTCTGCTCGTGTAGTCCTATTGAAAGAAGTGAATGATTGCGGTTTCGTTTTTTTCACCAACTACCTTAGTAGGAAAGGGATGGAATTGCTTAGCAACCCGTTTGCAGCAGTTGTGTTCGACTGGCATGATATGGGGCGGCAGGTGCGAATAGAGGGCCGTGTTGAGAAGCTGTCAGCTGAAGAATCAGATAACTATTTCAATACACGTCCCGAAAACGCAAAAACCGGTGCATGGTCATCTCCCCAAAGCAAAATAATAAAAAGCCGTGATGAGCTTGATGAACTGCAAAAAGAAACTGAACGAATGTTTGCCGGTAAAACAATTTACAGGCCTTCTCATTGGGGCGGTTTTCTGATCAGGCCCGAAGTGATTGAGTTCTGGAAAGGGAGGCAAAGCCGTATGCACGACCGTATTGCATATTACAAAACCGAAGATGGCTGGAGCATTAATCGGTTAGCACCGTGAGAGTTCTTTTTCAAACACTACAACCGTCAGCAGCCATTTGTTAAGGCTTGTTTTCACTTTAAACTATGAGTCCCCTCAGATAAGTCTTTTTTGCTGAAAATCCGATAAATAACACCATTGATTTCCAGCGAGTTGCGACCTCCTGAAATCGGTTTTTGGGGTTTTCGGAGCAGACTCAACTATTCATTGTTGAGCTGATTTAAAATGTCCCGTAATAGAACCGCCATACATTTGTCTGCTCCTAAAAACAGAATATCAAAATAATGCGAGTTCAATTAATGCTTCGTTAAATCTTCATTTATATCACTGACAGTCAATAGGTTAAACCGAATCCTCGAAAACGCTATACTCCATTGATATTCAGTGAATTATAAAATTCACTGAAAAAATACCGAAGTATTGATAATGAACAATTTTTTAAACAACTCTCTCCCCAAATATCTCAATTTTCACGTTTTTGAAAAAGAGATTTTAGAATTGGACTCATACATTAAATATCAACATCTATTTTGACCCGATTGCAATAATAGAGACTTTTCAGAGGGTACTAATACGTATAACATGATAATAAACATCAAATAACTTCACTGAAAAATGACTTTTTAAAGGATGCTTATCGCTTCATTTATTTATGTTAATGATTTTATTTTTTGGCACTGTTGCAACAAATTCTTTCAGATAAAAAGGTTCAAAATAGGCCACATCTGCAAAATCTCTTTCCTTGAATGCTTTTTCTGCTAACAACATCATACCTGAAGCTAACGGATGGATATCTCTGATAAATGATGCGTTGCGATGTGTGATAACAGATTCGCATTTTAATGCGCCGTTCCCAAAAAAAACAATCTTTTTCTCTCTAAGAAGATCGGAGTAACTATTGCTATCAACGATATCGGCAGAGGTTTTGCGAATCACATTCAACGTTTTGTCGAAAAAGGTGGTATAGGCCTCCATTCTTCGTGCATCAATCATCGGGCATAGCAAAGCATCATACCCTACCCTGTCTGTGACCATAGAGGCCATGATGAGTGAGGTAGGTATGGCAATGAGCGGGATGCCCAGTCCGTAACTCAACCCTTTTGCTTCCGACACACCTATACGAAGGCCTGTGTAGGAGCCGGGACCGCTGCTTACAGCAATTGCATCAAGCAAGAGATTGTTTTTCCTCGAATACTCCATGATCTCCTGAACAAAAAGGCCCAGTAATGATGCATGAGACTGCCCTTTATAGCTTACTTTACTTAGTAGCATTTTCCCGTCACTGGAAAGTGAACAGGAGCAAACGGGGGTAGATGTTTCAATAGAAAGTATGGTGCACATGAAATATTGATTCTGAAAAAATGAAAGTGTAAAGATGAGTATGTTCCGAAAAAACCGAACATCAAAAATTATTATTTTAATAAATTGAATACCATTATGTACTTAGCTTAGCCTACAAAGATAGAGCCTTTTCGGAAATGACTCAAAGATAAAATTTTTACAACTATAAGCATAAAAAAACTGCATCGCATGAATGCAGTTTTTAACTTAAATAAACCTATAAAGGATTAATACCTGTTTCTTTCGCGGTTTCCGTAACCGCCTCCGCGGTTACTTCTTGGGCGATCGCCTTCGGTACGGGGACGTGCTACAGATACAGACAGTGTACGTCCATCGTATTCAGCATCATTAAGTTCTTCAATGGCACGCTGTCCTTCTGCATCGTCGGACATCTCCACAAAACCGTAGCCTTTTGAGCGACGGGTTTCCCGGTCAGTGATAATTTTTGCTGAGGAAACTTCACCATACTCCTCAAAAAGTTCTTTTAAATCGGCATCAGTAATCTGATAACTTAAGCCGGCTACAAAAATGTTCATGTAAAATAATTAAAATAAAAAAATAAATAACTTGTGCAGAAGTCCTTTCATTGAGAGGAGTTAGGAAATAACTTGACAATGGTGTGAAGTAACTAAATAACGGCCTGCTAAAAAAAATACTTTTGCATGACAAAGATAGATATAAATTAATTGCAGCAAAATAAAATGAGGTAAAAATCACAAAAAAAAATTGTTTGAGAGTGTTTTACATCTCAATTCCATTTCTAATAAGCAGCGCTTCAACTGATGGTTCTTGCCCTCTAAACCGCTTGTAGAGTGACATTGGGTCTTCAGTGTTTCCTTTTTCAAGAATATTGCCCCTGAATGAGGCTGCAGTCTCCTTATTGAAGATCCCATTCTTTTTGAATACCGAAAAAGCATCGGCGTCCATCACTTCTGCCCATTTATAACTATAGTAGCCTGCTGCATATCCCCCTGAAAAAATATGACCGAAGGATGTGGACATGCATGCAGCGGGCACAACCGGCAACAATTGCACATGAGCCATGGCCTCCTTTTCAAATGCACGGACATCTCCCTCAAAGGGTTTTTCAAGAGAGTGCCATGCCATATCAAGATAACCGAACGATAGCTGGCGTAATGTAGCATAACCAGTGTTGTAGTTTGAGGCATCTACTATTTTTTGCAATAAATCATCCGGCATTTTCTCTCCTGTCAGATAATGAGAAGCAAATTTATCGAGATACTCTTTTTGTACTAGCCAGTTCTCCATGATATGGGAAGGCAGCTCCACAAAATCGCGATAAACACTCGTCCCTGATAAAGTCTCATATGTGCTTCGTGCCAGCATTCCGTGCAAGGCATGGCCAAACTCATGCAAAAACGTATTCACTTCATCGAAGGTAAGCAATGCAGGCTTGGTTTCCGTTGGCCTGGTAAAATTCATTACTATGGATACATGAGGCCTGCTGTCTCTTCCGTCCCTTATATACTGTCCCTTGTATGAGGTCATCCATGCACCGGATTGTTTTCCTTCGCGCGGATGGAAATCGGTGTAGAGGACAGAAAGAAAGTTCCCATCCTCATCAAGCACATCAAAAGCCTCAACCTCTGGATGATAGACTGAAATAGCCGGGTTTTTCACAAACTGCAACCCGTAAAGGTCCGTTGCAAGCCCAAAAACACCTTTTTTCACATTTTCGAGCTCAAAATAGGGGCGCGTCATCTCGTCGTTAAGCTTAAAACGTTTATCTTTAAGCTTGTCTGCATAGAAGCTCCAGTCCCATGGTTGCAGGTCAATAGCCTTCTTCTCCATCTGTACGGCAAAATCCTGTATATCCTTCACCTCTTTACTAGCTATAGTTCCGAAAGCATCAGCCAGCTTATTAAGCAAGGCATATACAGCCTCCCCATTTTTAGCCATCCGGTTCCTAAGGATATACTCCGAGTAGTTTTTATATCCCAGCAAATTGGCAATCTGTAAACGGAGATTCACTATTTTCCTTACATTCTCACGGTTATCAAACTCACCTCCTCCAACACCTTTGGTATTGTAAGCCAAATACAACTTCTCCCGCAAATCTCGACGAGTGGAATATTTCATAAAACCTATGTAACTGGGCGCCGAGAGGTCGATCAGCCACCCCGCCTTCCCTTTCATTTTTGCCTTGGCAAAAGCAGCATCAACCAGACTTTCGGGGAGGCCTTCAATATCTGATTTATCAGTAAGCAGCATCTCATAAGCATTGGTCTCTCGCAGGTTGTTTTGTCCAAATTCAAGCGAAACCTTACTTAACTCCATCGACAGTTCGCGATACTTTTTTTTGTCTTCCGGGGTAAGTGTTGCGCCGCTGTTTTCAAAACTTTCGTAATATTTCTCTACCAGACGAATCTGTTCTGGTGTAAGGAGGGTTGAATGACGTGTATCATATACAGACTTTACACGACTGAAAAGAGCTTCATTCAGGTTGATATTATTGGAATGTTCCGACAGCTTCGGACTTAACCGCTGAGAGATTTCCATCATCTCTTCACTGCTCTCAGCACTCAGCAGATTAAAGAATACGTTGCTCACACGGTTCAGCATCTCGCCCGAATATTCCATCGCTTCAATAGTGTTTTGAAAAGACGGGCCCTCTTTATTAGCTATTATTTCATCAATCTCAGACTGATGATCTTTCATTGCCTTATCGAAAGCAGGTTCAAAATGTTCGGTTCTGATCTTGTCGAACGGAGCTGTTCCATGCGGTGTGGCAAAAGGGGAAAAAAAAGGGTTCTCTTGTGCCGGTGCTGTCATCATAATCATTACACAGATAGTTATTAATAAGGTTTCCTTCATAAGAATTTGTTACATTTGCAATAAATAGTAATAATAGCAAAGATACATTTTTTTTGTTTTCCGCACACAGAAAGCCACTGTTGACAAAACATTTTTTACTAAATTGCGTTTTTAATACATGCAAGATAACAAGTGCGTTCTTACATTTGTTCGGATTCTTATATTTTGACAAAAAAAGGGCTTTAAACAGTACTCGAAAAGGTGTGAGAAAGTAGTATAAACAAATTGCATGGAAAATTCTGAAAGAAACAGTGATGGAAAGATGAATTGACATGCAGACAGGGAGGGAGGGGGATAACGAAGATAGACACAAGGAGAAGAAGGAATTGAATATTTAAGTTCGAGGAAAAGGAAGAAACTAAAAATGACATTAAATATTAAAGCAGATAAAACATGGCAACAACTGAAAGTAAAACCAAGGAAAAAGCAAAGACAACCCGCACAAAGAGTAAAACCAAAACCACAGCTCCCGGAGCAAAAAAAAACTTTATCCTCGACACGAATGTGATTTTGCACGATTTCAAATGTCTCGACAATTTTGAGGAGAACGACATCTACATTCCGTTTGTGGTCCTAGAAGAGTTGGATAAATTCAAAAAAGGAAACGAACAGATCAATTTCAATGCACGTGCATTTGTGCGCGAATTGGATCTTATAACCGATGACGATTTGTTCACTAACGGTGCCGATCTAGGTGTTGGTAGAGGTAAGTTGTACATAGTGAATGTATCAGGTGAGAACAAAAAGATAACTGATGCATTCCCCGAACGTACTCCCGACAACCGTATTCTTTCCGTGGTAGACGATATTGCCTGCAAGCTCCCGGAAATGAAGACCATCCTTGTCTCCAAAGATATCAATCTGAGAATGAAGGCACGTTCTCTTGGAATTATGGCGGAAGATTATATTAACGACAAGGTTACAAATGTCGATATTTTCGCAAAGGGGGAAACGGTTATCGAGGGTATTAGCCCCGATCTGATCGATAGACTGTATTCTCAACCTACCGGAGTGGATATGGATGAGTTCGATTTTGAGATCCAACTCGATCCCAACCAGTGCTTTGTCCTTAAAAGTGATAGAAATAGCGTCCTGTCAAGATACAATCCGTTCACACAGAAAATAAACAAGATAGAAAAAGAGCCCAATTTCGGTATCCAGCCACGCAATGCAGAACAGGCTTTTGCTTTAGAGATTTTGAACGACCAGGAGATAAAACTGGTAGGCCTTACCGGGAAAGCAGGTACTGGCAAAACGCTTCTTGCACTGGCTTCAGCCCTAAAACAAAACAAGATTTATAATCACATACTGCTGGCACGCCCTATTGTTTCACTGTCTAACAAGGATCTTGGATATTTACCTGGCGACGAAAAACAGAAGATTGCCCCCTATATGCAACCTCTGTTCGATAATCTTAACGTTATAAAATCACAACTGGGACAAAACAGTTCAGAACTCAGACTGATTGACGAACTGCAGAAATCAGGACAGCTAGAGATTGAAGCCCTGGCATTTATCCGCGGACGGAGCCTCACTGGAACATTCTGTATTATTGATGAGGCGCAGAATCTTACTCCGCATGAAGTGAAGACTATTATAACACGAGCAGGTGAAGGAACCAAAATGGTGTTTACAGGAGACCTTCAACAGATCGACTCACCTTATCTGGATATGCAGTCCAACGGATTGGCATATATGATTGATAAGATGCGCGGACAAAATCTGTTCGGACATGTAAACTTGGTAAAAGGTGAACGGAGTGAGCTATCGGAAATGGCCAGCAATCTTTTGTAGAGTTCAAAACTGAAAATGAAAAGTGAAAAAATATCTTCCGTTTTTTACTATTAGTTTTTTGTTTTTAGTTTTTCATTTTTAGATTTCCTATCTTTGCATCCCAAAACATGTAAGAAAGATGCAAAAGCCCTCAATACCCAAAGGTACACGTGATTTTTCGCCAGAAGAGATGGCGAAACGGAACTATATTTTCAATATTATCAGTGAAGTTTATCGCCTCTACGGCTTTCGCCAGATTGAGACGCCCGCGATGGAGAACCTCGACACGCTGATGGGAAAATACGGAGAGGAGGGCGATAAGCTGCTGTTCAAAATTCTCAACTCAGGTGATTTCCTGTCGGCTATGAGCACCGATGATATTACCGAAGGTAATCCGGCGAGGACGGCTAACAAGATCTCTGAAAAAGGGCTTCGCTACGACCTCACCGTTCCTTTCGCGCGGTATGTGGTAATGCACCGTAACGAGATCTCATTCCCTTTTAAAAGGTATCAGATACAGCCTGTATGGCGGGCCGACCGTCCCCAGAAAGGTCGTTACCGAGAGTTTTTCCAGTGCGATGCCGATATTGTTGGTTCCGACTCTCTCCTTAACGAGGTGGAACTGGTGCAAATTATTGATGAGGTCTTTTCACGTCTGAAAGTTCGTGTATGTGTAAAGATCAACAACCGCAAGATCCTTTCCGGTATTGCTGAAATAATTGGCGAAGCTGATAAAATCACAGATATCACTGTGGCTATAGATAAGCTCGATAAAATAGGATTGGACAAGGTTAATGAAGAGCTGGCCTCAAAAGGTATAGCACCCGGGTCAATAGAAAAGCTGCAGCCTATTATAATGTTAAGCGGCGATACCAGTGTAAAGCTTAACACGCTGAGGCTTGAACTCGCATCGTCTGAGATCGGCATGAAAGGGATTGAAGAAATGGAGTTTATCTTCAATAAGATCAGACTCCTGGAATTAAAAAATGAAGTGGAGCTAGACCTTACTCTTGCACGCGGGCTCAACTATTACACGGGCAGCATCATCGAAGTAAAAGCTTTAGATGTGGAAATAGGCAGTATAACGGGTGGAGGGCGTTACGACAACCTCACCGGTATTTTTGGCCTTCCAGGCGTGTCGGGTGTAGGCATCTCATTCGGTGCCGACCGTATTTTCGACGTGCTCACTCAGCTTAACCTCTTTCCCGATAATTCAACGCATATCACTGATGTCCTGTTCGTTAATTTCGGAGAAAAGGAGCATGATTTTATACTGCCCTTTATAATGGACTTGCGACGTGCCGGTATAAGTTGTGAGCTCTATCCCGAAGCAACAAAAATAAAAAAACAGATGTCCTATGCCCATAACAACCGAATTCCGTTTGTTGCAATCGTGGGTGAAAACGAAATGAAAGAAGGTAAAATCACGCTAAAAAATATGGAATCGGGAAAGCAGGAACTAGTAACTCCCGAAGAATTTATTAAACTGATAAAATAAATGTTTATTGTTCAATGCTTAAGGTATAGTACCCGGCTCCAAAAACAGAGGGTACTGTATGATATGCTTGCGAACTTATATTTAAATGCTTTCGATAGAAAACCTTACCGTTGAATTTGGCGGCTTCACTTTGCTAGATCAGATATCGTTCGTACTCAATAAGAACGAACGCGTGGCTCTTGTGGGTAAAAACGGTGCAGGCAAATCTACGCTGCTGAAAATTATTGCCGGCATCCAAAACCCTTCACACGGTATCATTTCATATCCAAAAGAGGCCACTATCGGCTACCTGCCACAGCAGATGACTCTCAACGACACACGAACTGTAAGAGATGAAACTTCATTGGCGTTCGCTCACCTTAAAAAGATGGAGAAGGAATTGAAGCACCTGCATGCCGAACTTGCCGAACGTACCGATTATGAATCGGAAACATATCATACAATAATCGAGCGCGCAACGGACCTGCAGGAGCTGCTGCAAATGTCGGGCATACATAATTTCGAGGCAGAGGTGGAGAAGACATTGATGGGACTGGGATTCAAGCGAGATGATTTAGACCGCCTTACCCGGGAATTCAGCGGTGGCTGGCGTATGCGCATCGAACTGGCAAAGATTCTTCTGCAGGCACCTGATGTTTTATTGCTTGACGAGCCTACCAATCACCTCGACATAGAATCTATCCAGTGGTTGGAGAACTTTCTTGCCACACATGCCAATGCCGTCATACTTGTCTCTCACGACCGCGCTTTTCTGGATACAGTAACTAACCGTACCATTGAAATTGTGTTGGGCGAAATTCACGACTACAAGGTTAGCTATAGCAAGTATGTTGATTTGAGGCGTGAACGGCGTGAGCAGCAGCTGCGAGCATACGAAAACCAGCAGAAACAGATTAAAGACACAGAAGAGTTCATTGAACGATTTAGATACAAGGCAACCAAATCGAATCAGGTTCAATCGCGTATTAAGCAGTTAGAGAAGATTGAACGTATAGAAATAGATGAAGTGGATAACTCTCGCCTCAACCTGAAATTTCCCCCTGCACCACGGTCGGGATCCTATCCCATCATTATGGAAGATGTATCTAAGAGCTATGGCAATCATATTGTATTCAAGGATGTTACCATAACCATTGAGCGTGGCGAGAAGGTGGCGTTCGTGGGGAAGAACGGCGAAGGGAAATCAACACTGGTAAAGTGTATAATGAACGAAATCGATCACGGGGGAAGGCTTGTACTGGGACATAATGTGAAGATTGGATATTTTGCCCAGAACCAGGCACAGCTACTCGATGAAAACCTGACGGTCTTCGAAACTATCGACTATGTTGCCGTAGGAGATATCCGTACCAGGATACGCGATATTCTGGGTGCTTTTATGTTTGGAGGTGAGACTTCGGAAAAAAAAGTACAGGTATTGTCGGGTGGTGAACGCAGCCGCCTGGCAATGATTCGCCTGTTGCTGGAGCCCGTGAATCTGCTTATACTGGATGAGCCTACCAACCACCTGGATATGGCATCGAAAGATGTGTTGAAAAAATCCATCGGGGAGTTCGACGGAACGGCGATAATTGTTTCGCACGACCGAGATTTTCTGGATGGGCTGGTCACAAAAGTGTATGAGTTTGGCAATGGTAGGGTATTGGAACACCTTGGCGGAATCTACGATTTCCTGTCGAAAAAAAGACTTGAGAGCCTGAAACAGCTGGAAGTAAACCATGCCAACACTCCTAAACCGGAGGAGAAGCAGGCACAGCCATCGGAGAGCAAGCTATCCTATCAGGAACAGAAGGAGCAGAACCGCAAGCAGCGAAAACTGGAGAGGCAGATTGAAGAAGCAGAAAGCAGGATAGAGCTTCTTGAGAAAAAAATTTATACGATGGAAACAGAGTTGGCAACACCGGAAGGTGCATCGAACGTAGAAATGCTACAGGCTTATCTCGACACTAAAACCAACCTTGACCGTATAATGAATAATTGGGAGCGCCTGACACTGGAACTTGAAAGTTTTTAGTTCCAGAAAATCATAAAATGTAAAATTGCAACAACTATCAAATGTTTTGACCGTTTCAAGATATGGGAAAACAGATAAGTAAATTCATTTTTAACAAAATACTCGGATGGCAAATATCCGGTAAATATCCGGTTATCTCCAGATGTGTGATTGCAGTGGCACCCCACACGAGCAACTGGGATTTTGTTGTTGCCAAACTTGGTTACTCTTCCATTGGGCGAACAGCTAATTTTCTGATGAAGAGGGAATGGTTTGTATTTCCTTTCAATCTGCTGTTTAAAAATATCGGTGGAATACCGGTTGACAGAGGCAAAAGTTCTTCACTTACAAATACTTTGGCTGAGGAATTTGAAAAAAGGGAACATATGCAGCTTGCCATCACCCCCGAAGGAACCCGCAAACCGGTAAAAGAGTGGAAAAAGGGGTTCTATTTTATAGCTCTTAAGGCTGGTGTTCCCATCGTGCTTATAGGGTTGGATTATGGAAAGAAAGAGGCTTTGTTCCTCGGACTTTTTCATCCAACAGGTGATTATGAGAGTGATATCGTGAAAATTAAATCATATTTTAAAAATATTCAACCCAAGAAACCTGAAAACTTCATTATTCCTATATAATAACCCGGGAAATTGTGCCTGCTTTAATATTGCCGATACCCAAGTTAAACAATACACTCAATCTTTGAAGTCGAAAGATAACTGGATACCATCCAACTGTAGAAATTCCTGACCGGCATGAGCGTTTTTCAAGGTAAGCCCCATAAGACGTATTTTCCTCTCCTGAATATCTTCGACCTGTAGTAGCAGCTCTTTTCCCAACTCAAAAATCTCTTCATAAGTTTTAATAAAATAGTTCACGGTTTTGCTTCTTGTTATCACGGTAAAATCGGCATATTTAATTTTCAGCGTAAGTGTTTTAGCGAGAAATTTTCGTTTCTTGGCTCTCCTGCATACTTCAAGAGCAATCTGATCAAGTGCTCCCAGAATATCTACAATCTCATCCAGGTCTTCCAAAAATGTCTCTTCAGCACCAAGCGATTTACGAACCCTCTCCGACTCCACCTCCCTATCGTCAATCCCTCTGGCAAAAAGGAAATAGGTAATTCCCGCCTTTCCGAACTCACGCACCAGATCAATCTCTGCCCACTGTTTCAAATCGAATCCGGTTCTTATACCCAGCTCTTCCATCCTTTTAGCCGTAACCTTTCCTACGCCAAAGAACTTGTTAACAGGTAATTTTTCAACAAAAGTCTCAGCTTCTTCCGGTCCAATTATGAACAACCCGTCCGGCTTTTTGAAGTCAGAAGCTATCTTTGCTAAAAATTTATTATATGACACGCCCGCTGATGCAGTAAGACGTGTCCGGTTAAATATTTTCTGCTTAATCTCTTTGGCAATGAGCGTAGCGGAACCGATACCTTTATGGTTAACCGTCACATCAAGGAAGGCCTCATCGAGAGATAACGGCTCAACCTTATCAGTATATTCAAGAAAGATCTGCATTATCTGGTTTGATACCGACCTGTAAACATCGAACCGAGGCATCACAAAGATAATATGCGGGCATTTCCGTAACGCTGTTAAAGAGGGCATTGCAGAATGAACTCCATACCGGCGTGCTTCGTAGCTTGCTGCAGCAACAACGCCCCTCCTTTCACCATAACCCACAGCAACGGGCCTACCACGATACTCAGGATTGTCGCGCTGTTCAATGGAAGCATAGAATGCATCCATATCAATATGGATAATCTTACGGTTCATGGTAACAAATATAGTGGTAATTTATTAGTAAATAGTTGTTAGCTTTCTGTTTTTTAATATTTACCATTTCTTTTTATTGATAGAGCAAAGTTACTCCGGTGCAAACTGCGAATTTCCATCGGTTTTCGGCGAGCCTGTCTAAAACTATTCAGCGGTAGCACTACCCAACGTTCAGATCTGCACGGTGGATAAAGAGAGCAGGGCAGTTCCTCAGCATTATTTACAATATCACCTATCGCCAGATGCGCGGGAAACTGGCTTAAGCTCTTCTCTACCTAAGCAGTGATGATTTTGCGGAACTGAATGTTTTTTTCTATCTCGGCAGGCAGGATATTGCCAATTTCGTCTCCATTGCAACAGGGTGTGCTATCAAGATCATCAAGGAGTTCGAAAAAGAGAGGATTATTACCCTGAACGGAAAAGATATCTAAATCGCGGATAGAAAAAAACTATATACTTTTACTTCTTCAAAAGCTTTGCTATCATGGGATACAAAGATCAGGTCAGCAGGAACTTGAAAGCCTCATAGACCAGAAATGCCGGCCATACAATTGCTTTCAGAAATCCCAACACACCCATCCAGAATGTTGAAGCGGTAGAGATAAAATAAATTGCCGCGCCAATCAGTCCCATTCCATAAACAGCATCACACGCCGAGCCTCTTTTCTGCATTTTTTCACCCATACTCTTCTGTTTAAAATAATGATAATCAATTCTGGCTATACGAATTAAACACATTAAATACTTTTCACAAAAGTAATAAAAACCCAACAAAAGAATATGAAAGATGGAGAATTTTTCAGGTCAACTTATTTTATTTATTTTTAATTGCCAGGTTCAAGACTCTGACTCTTATCTGCAAAACTGATTCTCACGGCATTCATGCCTTTCTGACCACGTTCCAGTTCGAATGATACCACATCTCTTTCTGAAATGGAGGAAGGTGCGTTACTGATATGAAAAAAATATTTATCCATACTTCCTGCATTCTTAATAAAGCCATATCCTTTATCATGGTTAAAATATTCAACACGACCCTTTAATATAGGATCTTCAATATCTTCTTTCTTCGGAGTAGATATTTCAATGTCTTCCATCTTTACTTTTGGCTTCATTACAGGATTGGGTGGTGTATCTGTAATAACACCGTTCTCATCAACATAAGCTATCATATCCTCAAATGAGCTGGGTGGAGTGTTTTTCCTTTCTTCTCTTTTCTGTTGTTTTTCTTTTCTCTTTTGTCTTTTATTTTTCTCTATTTCTCTTTTACTAAATGAATTTGATTTAGCCATATTTATATTTAAAATATTTTATTTTTTATTAAGAATATCCTCTGAAAAGACTCTTTCATAGCAATGGAGCCAAAACAGATATTGATATTCAAAGCATTTTTAGTATTTTTTGATTTTCTGGGTTTTAAAAGTAGACTCATATATGCGAAAGCAAAATATTTAATGTCTGCAGTTTTTATATGAAATATGCTATCTCACAATCAGTGAGTCAGCGTTAAGTTCATAACCGGTTAATACTGTGGAACAAGAAAGTTGAATTTGTTGTCAATATAAACGATGGGAAAAACCGAAAATCGATGTCAGAGCAAAACATTGCAAAGAATAAATACAATAAAAACTTGTTCGCTCACCCTACAAAGGTACAAAAATAAATTGGCATATCCTATTTAACACAGTGTAGAGTCAACCTGTAGAGTCAACCAGCAATATGATAGTTAATTTTAGGGAGACTCCGGTCTTCTTTGTTATTAAATTATGTTGCCGGTTGACACTCTTTGGGGGTTTCGCACCCACAACCGCTTGGCACCCCCTGCGGTGCTTTTCATAGTTTTGTTTAAAAAACCTATATAAAACTTACCGGGAAAGTTGCACTTCTAAATTGAACTTAGCAACTCCCAAATAAACTGATGGTTCACTTTGCAAATGAGTATGTCGTCTAAAAAATGTTTTTCTTTAAATATCCTTTGAGTCTGCTCCGAAAACCCCAAAACCCAATTTCAGAATGAGGGTTATATTTGCACTTGCGACTATCCCTTCGAGCATTTTGATCTTGGCGGTTCGGGATCTACCGTTGAAGAGGCAAAAAAAGATTGTTTTGCTTTTTATGATGCAATGAAAGAAGCATCTCCGGAGGAATTATTTCCATAACTATTGGTAGATTGGGTATACGACTTCCCAAGCTTTTTCAACAACTTTGATTTTTTAAATCAAAGTAAAGCTGCAAAATACATGGGTATGAGCCCATCTAACTTTAGGCATTATGCTGCAGGTTCAAAAAGAATGTCTCAAAAGCAATTCATTAAAGTAAGAGAAGGATTTAAAAAAATGGCAAATGAATTGAAAGAATCTACCTTAACTATGTAACATTGCCTTTACATTTAATTAATCAACATTAGACCCTCGGATAACCGGGGTTTTTTTTTGTCCTTTCTGAAACGTTGTTACCGGAAATTAGAAATGCAGTAAAAATGGAAATCTCAGTACAGTGAAAACGGTAACAAGACTACAGCAAAAACGGTAACAATAGTGCAGTAAAAATGGTAACAATAGTGCAGTGTTTTTGAGAATAATTTTCACCTTTGAGTCATAATTTTAAAGCAAAGGCATTATGACAGAAAAGGAATACAAAACACTAAATCGTTACATTATGTATGACACTATTCACCGGCTCCGTCATGAGGAACATAAATCGATTCAATGGATAGCCGATTATCTGGGGATCAATTTTAGAACAGTAAAGAAGTACCTTGAGATGGATCCCAAGGAGTTCGAGCAATACTCAAATAGCTTGAACGAACGTGACTGCATTTTGGGGCCATACAGGGGCTTCATCGTTGAACGGCTTGGACTGTTTCAGGATACATCGGCAGCACAGATGCATGATTGGCTAAAAGAGCATTATCCTACTTTTCCTCGTGTAACATCCAAAACGGTTTACAATTTTGTGATGAAGATCCGCCAGGAACATAACCTTCCCAAGTTAAAAGTAAGTAAGCGCGAGTATGGCCCTCTACCCGATACGCCGCCGGGTAAATATGCCCAGGTTGACTTCGGTGAACATAAGCTGCGAAAAGGTGATGGTTCAAGGGTCAAAGTTTACTTTTTTGCTATGATTCTGGAATATAGCCGCTACAAGTTCATTTGGTTTCAGGATAAACCCTTCACCAGCGAGAATGCTGTTTACGCTCATGAGCTTGCTTTTCGTTTCTTCCACGGAATACCCAAGTTTGTTATTTATGACCAGGATTCTGTTTTTCTTTATGATGAGAACATTGGGGATTATCTCATGACAGAGGTGTTCAACAGTTATATTAAGAGCCGCCCGTTCAAGCCCGTTTTCTGCCGGAAAGCAGACCCCGAAAGCAAGGGGAAAATAGAGAACGTGGTCAAATATGTCAAACAGAACTTTCTATTAAACAGGTCATACAGCAATCTGGATAATCTTAACAGGGAAGCTGAATACTGGCTGAGCAGGACAGGCAATGCCATGGTTCACAATATTACCTGCAAGGTACCCTATCAGGCATGGTGTTCTGAATGTAAGGATTTACAACCTTGCATACCCGTAACTTCCTCCCCGTTGGAGTCAGGGCATAAAGTTCAAAGAACAAATACCCTACGTTATAAAGGGAACACCTATTCGCTTCCTTTCGGTACATACCGTGGTGAAGAGACCAGGGTTCTGGTCGAAGAAGAAAATGACACCCTGGTGATCAAGACCATGGATGGAGAGCTTCTGGCAAAGCACTCTATACCAGCCGGGCGCGGTAATAAAGTCATCAACTATAATCATCAGCGTGATAAATCAACGAGCATTCAAAAACTCTGTGATCAGGTAAAGGTTCAGTTCACGAACCAATCAGGGGCTGAAATCTTCCTGTCAAAATTAAAAGAACGCTATCCTCGCTATATGAGGGACCGGATATCGGTCATGTTGAACTGCATGACAAAGTATGCGCAGGAAGACACCGACAAAGCACTGGATATGTGCCTTGTGAAATCCCTTTTCAGCGCGAATGACTTTAAGTCAATACCTTCATCGGGTGCGGTAATCAAGGAGAATAATAATGAGGTGGAGATCAAATCTCTTGGCACACCTGAAACGCAATTGATGGTAAATATCAAGCCAAACAAGTCCACTATAGATGTCTATCAAAACCTCTTTAAAAGCAAGTGATATGACGCCGGATAAGTTAACAACCATACGAGGGTATGCAAAACGACTCAGGCTCTCGGGACTAACGATCAATGCTCAGGATATCCTGCTCAAAGCACAGAAAGAATCTCCCAGTTATGATGATTTTTTGACGCTGGTGCTGGAGTCAGAAGTGAAGGCGCGTGAAGAGAAACAGAGACTTTTACGCTTAAAAGCTGCCAAACTTCCCTTGGCACATAATCTCGACATGTATGACCACTCCATCTCAAATGGTTTGAGCGCAACTCAACTAAACCAGCTTAGGGAACTGCATTGGGTGGAAGAAAGCTTCAACCTTTTGCTCGCAGGTCCTTGTGGTGTTGGCAAAACATTTATTGCCGCCGGTCTTTGTGCCGATGCCATTGATAAGGGGTATAAAGCCTATTTCAGAAATATGGATGAACTTCTCACCACCCTTAAGTTGAAAAATATAGTTGCCAGTGCAAAAAGAGAATATAAGAACCTGATTGCAGCGGACGTGATTGTCATAGACGATCTGATGAATATATCTGTAACTCGTGAAGGAGGCAATCTTCTCTTTTCCTTTATAAACAGCATATATGAATCCACTTCGTTTATAATCACCACCAACAAATCTCCTGCAGAGTGGGCTCGTTCGCTTGACGACGAAGTGCTGGCCACGGCTCTTCTAGATAGATTGCTCTATAAAAGTCAACTCCTGCAACTCGATGGCAAAAGTTACAGAATGATTAACAGGAAAACTATTTTTACTGAAAACTAAAAAATGAATGAATAAATGGAAATAAAGAATGAAAAAATGAATGAATAAATTACCCTTGCAAAAGATGCACAGTTGTTACCGAAATTACTGCATCATTGTTACCGAAAGTGCTGCATTGCTGTTACCGAAAACACTGCACTTCCATTTACCGAAATTACTGCATTCTCAGTTACCGTTACCATTCAGTGAATAATGTGGATTTTCGTTCATAATTATAGATGTGTTTGATGAATTAAAGTGTCTTTTTTATGTGTTTATGCAAAAGTATTACTTTTTAACGAAAAAACAAAGTACTGATTAAAATAGAAAAAATATTTTATATTTTACTGAATTATATATTATTTGTTGTATGTTTGCCTACATTTAAATTTTAATGTTAGCTTAATTTGACTAAAAACAACATTATAATCAACTTATTAAGTTCATTAAACATAAAGTATACTAAATCGTATACATCTCAACATTATAATGAGCACCCACACAAATATAATCTATATGGAATAAGCAATATATTAAATCATTACAATATAGAGAATGCTGGTATAAAGCTAACAAATAAGTTAGATATCCATTTGATTGATACTCCATTTATTGCACATATTGGTAATGATTTTATTGTTGTTGAAAAGATAACAGAAACAAATATTCAGTTTATTCAAGATGATAAGGAAATAGCCATTCATTTAGAGGATTTTAACAAAATGTGGACAGGTTATCTTTTGATTGCCGAACCAAGTGAACTATCCATAGAACCAAACTACGAAAAACACAAAAGAAAAGAAATATTGTCCACAGTTCAAACTACCACACCACTTATTATTGTAATATTTTTATTAACCTACTCTATTGTCTCCTTTAAAAGCTATTTAAATATCGGTTTCTTTTTATCATTTATTATAAACGCCGCAGGCGTTTTTATTGGATATCTACTTATATTGAAACAACTCAGTATTCAAAGTGATTATGTCGATAAGCTTTGCTCTCTTTTTAAACACAGAGACTGTAATAACATACTCGAATCTGATGCATCTAAGTTTATGGGCTTTTTAGGTTGGAGTGAAGTAGGTTTTGGGTACTTTATTTCTAATATCCTTATTCTTTCATTTTTACCTCAATCTATAAACTACTTGGCTGTAATTAATATTGCAACGTTACCATACACTTTTTGGAGCTTATGGTATCAAAAATATAAAGCGAAACAATGGTGTCCTATGTGCTTGATATCTCTGCTTTTGCTATGGAGTATTTTTGCAATTAATGTGATTTTTGGATATTACCATTTTCCCTCGTTCAACTTCTTCAATTTACTAACAGTTGGAGGAATATACATAGTTGCTATATTAGGACTTAATTTGCTTGTGCCAATTATTGCTAAGAGCAACAATGCCAGCAACATTCAATATGAAATAAACAGTATAAAGGCAGATGAAAATGTTTTCAAGACATTGTTAACCAAACAGCCTCAGTACGAAGTTTCAAAATCCACTTCACAACTCTTGCTGGGAAACATACAGTCACAAAATCTTGTGACCATTTTTTCTAATCCGCATTGCAATCCTTGTGCAAAAATGCATGAAAGAGTAAATCATTTAATCAATCACAACAAGGATATTTGTGTGCAATACATCTTGTCTTCATTTAACGAAGAATTAAACGTGTCCAATAAATATCTAATAGGAGTATATCAACAAAAAAACGGAGAGGCTATGCAGTTATTCGATAATTGGTTTGAAGTGGGAAAATATAATAAAGAGCAGTTTTTTGAAGAATATCCTATCGATATGAAAGAAAAAGATATAGAGGAGGAATTCACTAAACATGAACAGTGGAAAGAAAAAACGGGATTAAGAGCAACGCCTACTATACTTGTGAATGGATATAAATTGCCCGATAATTATAAAATTGAAGATTTGCGATTTCTTTCAAATATGGAAATATAATAAACAACGGAGTCGTCGTGCAACCCGACAACAATGTTGTAATATCACATTAACATAATATTAACGGTTGCTAATAATTCAAGTGTATGAAAAAGTTAAGTAAAATCAAACTGCAAGAAGCGGTTGTATTGGAAAATCAAGAAATGAAAATGATTTTTGGAGGCTCAGGAGAAACCACCTTGTGTGGATCTAATCCAGACGGAACTTGTGCAACTAGTACTTGCGAGGTTGAGGGTACCTCAGGAACTTGTGAGTATAGGGATGGCAGATGCGGATGTGTGGTGAAAAAATGATTTATTCAATATTTTTTATTGAATATATCTAGACGTTGTTTTGAATTTACAAAATATTAATGAATGTCCGTATATATACCTAATAGCAGCCATATATAACTGATATATACAAGTTTCATTCTAATTAAGCTTCAATTATTAATATGTTGAAAACCAGTATTTTGGAGAAGTTAGGGGGCGTTATACGGATATATTCATTAATACAATTTATCAAATATCATCGAGATGATTGATTATTATTTCGGAACTTTATGGATATCAACACATAAAAGTTATAAGTAATTATCCAATCAATCTGACTGATAAACAGCGGCGAATATTACCCAAGGAATTGGTCATGGGCAAAGCGAGTACTCCTATTATCGTAAATGGAAACTGGAGGGGATATGTAGCCTATTTTACTCAAGAAATACCAATAAATGATTGCCCGTGGAAATTATAGGGCTTCCCAACCTGTTTCTTCAAGCAACGGATAAAGATGGATTTTTTTCTTTTAAGGAAGTAGGATTTCAAAGAACAGATTCAATTATTTATACAAGTTTATCTGCAACTGTTTTTATTAAAAATCAACCGTTGATTGTCCGGATTTTATTAGGACACTTTGCGGATAATCATATAAATTAAAATAGTTTATAAAAGATGGAAAAAATAATACTCTCATTTATTGTCTTTATTTTATTTGTTGAGGTTCATGCACAAACAATACAAATTGACAACGATTCTGCAAATATCAGAATTACATACTCTTTCATTCAAAACAATCCGAAAGAAGAAGCTTTATCTCGAGCAGATACAATGGCCCTGGATATAGGTGAAAAATTATCATCCTTCTATGATTTAACTGCATCTGCGAAAAACAATATGATTAGTGATGCCATGAGTACAGGCGAAATAGATTTCGTAGTTCTTGTCCAAAACCCTAAAGATATAAATGATCTATTGTTAGATATTGAAAAGAAAAAAACGTTTAATTCTGACAATCATATTCCATTTACCATATTTAAAAACAGAGTAAATAATATGGTTTACACACAATGCCAAAATTTGGGTGTTTCGTCTATTTCAGTGTTTCTGAAGGAAGATTTAGCTCCACAGACATGGAGTATAGAGGGCGATACGTGTAGGATTTTAGATTATCTATGTCAAAAAGCAATAACAGAGTTTAGGGGTAGAACCTATGAAGCGTATTTTACAATGGATATTCCCATAAATGAGGGGCCTTGGAAGCTATACGGACTGCCCGGTCTTATACTTGAAGCAAATACAACTGATGGCCTTTTTCGGTTTTGTGCAATGGGCATTGAAAAAATAAAAGATAAACAAATAAATATATCTTATGATAAAAAAACAGAAGTTTGTAAAGACTTAAAGCAGTATCAAGATATTGTGAAATCACAAAAAAAGGTTATTCGAATACAAGAGAAAACTAATCTTTATTATATAGAAATATCACAGTCCAAAAATATAATTCCGTTAGAAATAGGACAATAATCGCAACACAAAACAATTCGTAAATGAAGATAAAATATTTTATTCAAGCAACACTTATAGGAATGTAACGAATTAATTTGACAATTAATATTTTTTATTTACCTTTTGTATTATGAAAACAGAGGTAATAGAAAAAATGAAGGAATTTATTCCTTACCTGAATGAAGAGCAAGCCCGGATATATGCTGCGTCTGAGGCCAAAGCACTTGGGAGAGGCGGAAAGAGCTTGATCAGAAGGACAACCTGTAATATCGGTGGATACAAAAAAGCGGGAATTAGTTGGCAATTTCGCCAACAAAGGCGTTGAATGGCACCCGAAGGGAATGGCCGAAAGTGTGAGTGCTTATGAACAAGTTGAAGGTGCAGGTATAACCCCTCCTGAAAATAGAAAATATGGAGATTGTAAAAACTTCACAGATTATTACAATTTGCTTGAAAACCTAAACAGAAACATTTATTTAGGATATTACAATGACCAAACATTTATCTATATACCCATAAAAATCCATATAATATCCTCCATTGGAGTTGCAACAATAATGCGTTTATGTAAACACCTCATATGCATGAATTTTAATTTACGATTTATTTCATTCATTTTGTTGTTATCTCCCAGCCTGTTATTTGCCCAAAGAGAGATATCCGGTCGTGTTCTTTATCAAGACAGCAGTAAACCGGTGTCGGGCGCAACCGTTACCCTGCACCACGTTGGTTCGCCATCCATCCTGACTTATAGTATCACGAACGATGATGGAAGATTTACTTTGAAACGCAACGAACTACCCGATTCGGTGACGGTGACAGTATCGGCAATGACCATCGAACGCCATTCAGAAAACATAAAAAGCGATATAGGATCAATCGATTTTTTCGTTAACGAAAAAATTACCGAACTAAAGGAAGTTATCGTGAAAGCACCCAAGATAAGGCAAAAAGGGGATACCATCAGTTATAACGTTTCCAGTTTTTTGGATGAGACCGACAGCAGCATCGGCGACGTGCTGAAAAAGCTGCCGGGCATACAAGTGCTTTCGTCGGGACAAATCCTCTACCAAAACAAAGCCATCAGCAAATTTTATGTGGAAGGATTGGACTTGATGAAAGGCAAATACGGCATCGCCACACAAAATATCGATGCAAAAAAAGTGGCATCGGTGGAAGTGATGGAGAATCACCAACCGGTGAAAGCCCTCAAAGATATGGAATTGCCCGACGCCGCAGCCATCAACCTGAAATTAAAAGTGTCTTCCCTTGGCGCATTTTTCGCTACCGCACAACTTGGTGTGGGGCTGCCTTCGGTGTTATTGAGCAACGAACTGGTAGGCATGCGTTTTACCCGCACACAGCAAAATATGCTCGTTTATAAGAACGACAATACGGGAAAAGATGTTGCCGCAGAGCTTTCGTCTTTCTATAATGGTTCGAGATTTACATCATCGGAACCAAATCTAAGTATCGTAAAACCGTCACCTCCGGGCATAGGGCAACAGCATCACCTGTTCAACGATGCACACATGGTTTCACTCAACGATATTCGCACACTCAAAAAAGATCATACATTCACTTCCAATGTGAGCTATATCTTCGACCAACAGAAACGGGACAGCTATTCCCGACAAGAACTTTTTATAGACAGCTCGGACAATATCATTATCGAAGAAGATATGAATTCAAAGCTGATAAAGCGTGATATGGAAAGTTCTTTTACTTACGAAGCTAATACCGATGACTATTTTGTAAACAACACGTTCAACTTTTCGGGAAAATGGAACGACGAGTCGGGGTTTATCCGACAGGATAATCCAATCGAACAACAATTGGAACAGCCCACCATCAATCTTTCAAACTCTTTTGAATACTTGCGTCGGAAAGGCAAGAAAAACAATAAGATATCGGCGTCAATAGGATATAACCATCAAAATCAATCATTACGAATCTCACCAGTAATGTTTGAAAATCTGGGAGATGTAACGCCTCCTTTACAACAAAACGTTTTACACAACCACTTGTATGGAGACCTCAACCTGTCGGGTTACAATAAAAGTTGGAAAAAACTGGGGTTGGGATATTCTTTTGGTTCAACTTTCAATTTCCATTCGTTAGAAACGGGTCTTTCCTCCGGTAACCCTCCACAAAAATTTATAGCGGACAGCTTGCGCAATAAATTCAACCGAAACGAGATATTTTTCAATTTTTCGCCGAAGATGAATTATAAATTCTCCGATGTTTTTAATCCTTATCTCTATTTCGATGTGAAATATATGTTGGTCGACCGTAGCGACAAAGTGCGGAACATCGATCAAAATCGGGGCTATCTGCTCTATGCGCCATATCTTAGGTTGAAATCAACGATTACACCCCGTGTAACGCTGTTATCCAATTTATCTTTCCGAAACAGCATCGGAAGTATGAACGATGATTATCGGGGATATATCATGAACAATTACCGGTCGATGAGCCGGAACAGCGATTTGCAAAACGAAAGCAGAACCGGCGATGGCTATATGAGTCTTTCTTATAAAAATCCGTTTACGACACTGTTTGCATCGGTAAACCTTAATTACACCCATACTTGGAGAAACTCGTTATCCGATGTCATTTACAACGGCATTTTAACGCAAACCACAAGCATCAAATATGGCAACAGTTCCGATAGATGGGGCTTCGGATTATCGTTGGGTAAAAGCATTGATGCCATTAGTTCTGAGGTGAAATTATATGCCAATTACAACAGCAGTAAATCGCTGGCATTACATCAAGGAATTATTGCCGGTATCCACTCAAACGCTTATTCCGTTTCGCCATCCATTAGTTCCAATATCAGCCGGGTTATGATCGTAAGCTATGCTGCCATATTTTCCCGGAATCACAACCGGTTCAACAACAACAAAATGCCGGCTGCCAATTATCTGAATCAGAGGTTCAGCACCTCGTTTATTCCTAAAAAAGGGCTAGTTTTCAATGTCGAATTCAACCACTATTACAATGATGCCATCGAATCGTCGGCGCGTTCGTCGTGGTTTGGCAATCTGAGTGTGCGCTATAAAATGAAAAAAGTAGATTGGATTCTCGACTATACGAACGTCTTCAACACGAAGCAATTCGTAACCTATTCCTATAGCGACATCAGCAGCTATTATTCAGTCTATAACATGCGCCCGGCGGAGATATTGTTAAGAGTTAGGTTTAAGATATTGTAAATAGATATAAGTATGAAGAATTTAATGTTTGCAGATACAGAACGAATAACCCATCATTTGATGTTAAACGCTTATTTTAATCCTGACCTTGGATTATTCCATGGCCAAATGGGTACTGTTTTGGCGATGTCAGAATATTCCAAATATGCGAATAATGAAGTTTATTTTGACGTGGCTTCATATTTGTTGGACAATATTGCAGGGAAAATGCATAAAAATTTGCTTTTTTCATTTGCCTCCGGACTCTCCGGAATCGGTTGGGGCATAGAATACCTAATACAGTACGGATTTGTGGAAGGTGAAAGTGTTGAGATATGTGAAGAAATAGACCATAAAATTATGGAAACTGATCCAAGGAGAATTACGGATTTTTCTTTGGAAACCGGATTTGAAGGCTTATTGCACTATATAGCATATCATTTGCAGGGAACTATTCAACAAGGTTCAAAACTTCCGTTTGACAGCACTTACTTATCAGATATTTATTCAGTTTGCAAGAATCTTAAGAATAAAGATATAAGCGATTCATTACGTTCATTGTTAAATATCTATATTGATTTTGCTGAAAATAAGGCAATGATTGACTATAATCCACAAATTACGAGCTTCGCAACTAATGTGCCAGAGATAAATTATGATAATCTTACAACTTATCCTCTTGGTTTGAATAATGGATTAGCAGGCGTACTAGTCCGATTAATAGAAAAAGATAAGAAATGAAAAATATTTTTATAATTGACGAATATATTAGTTCTCAAAAAAATGGAATTGGCACTTTTTTGAGAGAATTACTTTTTTGCTTTAATAATAGTGGAAACCACATAAATCTCATATCATTTAATGCCGATGTAGATGAGTTTTGCATTATAGAAGAAAGAGTGATAAAGAAGTACCTTTTTCCGGTTTTTAAATATGGACACTTCTTGGAGCATTTTAAAATAATTAAAAATTTTTTGAAATTATACATTCCTGATTCTCCAAATAATGTGTTCTTTATTAATCATTCTCCTTGTGCCGATTTTATTCAGTCTTTAAAAGAAACCCATCCTAAGTCTTCTGTAGTTTTCACCATTCACGATTTTGGATGGACAGGATTACTATTAGGCAGTCTTGATGCATACAAAAGAGCGATAAAAAGTTCCTCAAAAGATACACCGGAGTTGAAAGTTTTTCACCAGGAAAAAAGAATATATGAATTAGCAGATAAAATAATTTGTCTTTCTCCAGACACATTCAATATACTAAAATCAATTTACAAAGTTCCTGAAGTCAAAATTTCTTTGATTCCAAACGGATTAAGGTTGCAGAAAAAAGCAAACCTACTAAACAAAAACGATAGAAACAAGATAAGAATTCAAAAAAACATAGATGTTGATACCAAAATTCTTTTATTCATAGGGCGTCCTACAGCTCAAAAAGGAATATTTGAAGTCATTCATGCAATGAAGATGGTATTAAAAGAGTTTCCAAGAACAAAATTGGCGATTATTGGAGATGGAAATGAAGTATCGATGAAAGGAATTGTTAATGCTTCATCTCAAATCGCTTCATCAGTCATAATTACCGGACAACTCAATCGTGCAGAAGTAGAAGAGTGGCTTACCATTGCTGATATAGGGGTAATATCTACTTACTATGAGCAGTGTAGCTATACTGCTATTGAGATGATGATGCACGGTTTGCCGATAGTTGCATCGGACGGTTTGGGTATAAGGAATATGTTTGTTGATGATGTGAATGCGAAGATTTCCAAGATAGATCATAGGAAGAGACCTAAAATATTCAGAGTCAATTTGGCTGATAATATTATACATTTGCTTAAATCATCCGATGTGTGTCAAAAAATAAGTGATGAAGCAAGAAATACATACAACGAGAAATATACAATCACAGAAATGAGAAAGGGATATAAAAAGCTCATTGAATCTTTTTGACCTCTCTTCTAAATAAAAAATATTAATACTGAAATTTATTGCTAAGTCAAAGGGCAATAACACTCGCCTGATCAACGAGTGAAAAGAATCTTTGGCATCAAATTTAATAATTTTATAAGATGAGAAAATTATCTAAAATTAAACTGCATGATGCAGTAGTGTTGGAAAACCGAGAAATGAAAATGATTTACGGTGGAAGCGGAGCGGGTTCTAATTGTTCTGCAACATGTGCGGATGGAACCACGGTAAGTATCGATAATTGTAATGGAAGCTGTACTGCTCACGATGCAACAGCAAACTCAGACGGTTATGCCGAATGTGTAGGAAAAACCAAAACATTGACAAAATCTTGCGGTGGTAGTAGTGGGGCTTTCTAACCCATTTATTTAACGAAGAAAATTCTAAAAATGAATTATTTTAGAATTTTCTTCGTCATCGACAACACAATAATACAATAATAATGAAAATTTCACACAAGAGACTGTTTTTTATTATATTTTGTCTCTATACTATACAGTCATTTCTTTTTGGACAAACCCGTGATAAAAAACTTATAATTTCTTTCGAAGAAAGCAATTACGGGAGAAATTATTCTTTTCTATATCCTACAAAAGAAACGAAACCATTTACTGTTAAAAATATCCCACATATTACAGATGATTATATTATATATAAGGTAAAAATAAGTTTTTTGCAGGAGAACTATAATAAATATAAGAATAAAGAGGTCTCAAAAGAAAAGTTTTTATCTTATATTGCGAATATAGGCGTGGATAGCTCTTATATGGATAAAATACGAATTCCTCAAAGCTTTTTTTATGTGTATGTTGGTATTGATTTAGAAAATCAAAAGAAGTATGTCGTAATTGACACCAACATCGACAACAACTTTGGAAATGATTCTTTATACACTTTCAATCTTGTTGATTATTCAAAATATAATTTACAGGAAAATCCTTTAGATGTAAATACAAAACTTCGGTTCACATACAATATAGGCAATATAGAAAAAAATACAAATATTCAATTAGCTCTATTTCCTTTTTACAATGACAAAAAGAAAGAAGAATATCCAAATATCACAGATTATTATTTAGATATTGGGCTATTTGCAAATAAAACAAAGGAGGCTAAATTGAATATTCAAGATAAATCCTATAAAATCATTGCCTATAAAAAAATGCAAACGGACTTACTCCCATGGCATTTGAATGAAAAGTCCCATTTTGACATATATGATAATAATGAAAAATATCTATACCACCATCTTACACTGGGAGATACAATTATTATTGCAGATAAAATGCTACAGTTAGAATATATAAATGAAAATAATTTAATTGTGAATGAAATAGAAGATTATTCAATCATGAAATCAGATATCTATATTCATTCTTTATCCGACAACGAGCAAATTACACTGCAAAGTGTGATTGAAAGTAAATACGTTTTCATTGATTTTTGGGGAAGTTGGTGTAATCCCTGTATTCATTCTATTCCATTGTTAAAAAAATTACATGAAAAAATAAAGCACAGGGAGGATGTTCTTATATTAGGTATTGCTGCAGAAAATAGAAAAGATATTAACACCCTTAAAAAAATAATTGCAGACAAACACATTCTTTATTTAAATTATTGTGTTTACACTCAAAATCTCAAATCAAGATATTATCCACATACAGTTTTTCAAATAACAGAATTTCCAACCTATGTACTTTTGGACAAGAAAAGTAATGTCATTCATAAAATTACTAATTCAAAAAACACAGAAATGGCTATTTCTTTATTTTTAAAATTAATAGGAACTAATTGAATGTGTCGTGTAGTGTTATATAAATGATGAAAAAAAAATTTCCTTATTACACTCAACTTGACGCCATGGACTGCGGTCCCTCCTGCTTGCGTATGATAGCCAAGCATTACGGCAGGCACTATAGCCTTGAAACCCTTCGCCAACATTCATTTATCACACGCGAGGGGGTGTCCATGTTGGGTATAAGCGATGCTGCGGAACACATCGGTTTCCGCACATCGGGCGTAATGATTTCTTTCGAACAATTGGTAAAAGAGGCTCCGTTGCCCTGTATTGTACATTGGAAGCAGAACCACTTTGTGGTGGTTTACAACATCAAAAAAGACAAAAGGGTCGGACATCGTATATACGTTGCTGACCCTGCTCTCGGCTTGGTAACCTACGACGAAGCCGATTTCAAAAAATGTTGGTACAGCACTAAAAAAGATGAAGAAGAAAAAGGCACGGCATTACTTTTGGAACCCGGTCCGGAATTTTTCGACCGTGAAGATGAGAAAGAAAACCGCACCCGTAGCCTGCGCTATTTTCTGCGTTATCTGACACCCTATAAAAGTCAACTGATGCAACTGGTGCTGGGAATGCTGGTTGTGAGTATTCTCCAACTGATTTTCCCATTTTTAACCCAATCATTGGTGGACGTGGGTATCCGCGATGGAAACCTAAGTTTTATCACACTAATACTTATCGCTCAATTAGTGATTTTTGTCGCCCGCCTTTCCGTGGAATTTATCCGAAGCTGGATATTGCTGCACATGAACACGCGAATAAACATCGCCCTGATTTCCGATTTTTTGGCAAAATTGATGAAACTCCCCCTGCGCTATTTTGATACGAAAATGACGGGCGACATTATGCAGCGCATCGGCGATCACGGACGCATCGAATCGTTTCTTACTGGAAATTCCATCAGTACACTGTTCTCGTTTGTCAATTTTTTTGTATTCGCTTTTGTGCTGGCATATTACAACCTTGTTATTCTCGGTATTTTTCTAGTCGGAAACGCCCTGTATGTGGCTTGGATTTTTCTCTTTATGAAATACCGCCGCGAACTGGATTACAAGCGGTTTGCCCAATCCGCCGGAGAACAAAGCAACATTATTCAGTTAATCACCGGGATGCAGGAAATCAAACTCAACAACTGCGAAAAACAAAAACGGTGGCAGTGGGAACGCATTCAGGTAAAACTGTTCAAAATCGGTATCAAAGGCTTGATATTGGGTCAACTCCAACAAGTGGGTTCGGTATTTTTCAGTCAAACCACCAACATTATTGTTTCGTTTATCGCCGCCAAATCCGTGGTGGACGGACAAATGACATTGGGGATGATGATGGCATTGACTTATATTATCGGCCAATTAACAGCCCCGGTTGAGCAGTTTATCGGCTTCGCCCGCGCTTTTCAAGATGCTCAGATCAGTTTGGAGCGGTTGAATGAAGTACACGGCAAAGAGGACGAAGAAGAAACTATCGAAAACAAATTGACCATACTGCCGGATAAACGTGATATTTCCATTGAAAATCTCTCTTTCAGTTATGATGGCGCCGATCGCGATTATGTGTTGGATAACATCCATTTGAGTATTCCGCAGGAAAAAGTAACGGCTATTGTGGGAGCCAGCGGGAGCGGAAAAACCACCTTGATAAAACTGTTATTGGGTTTTTACGAACCGAACAAGGGTACCATCAAAGTGGGCGAAACACCGCTAAGCGTAATCAATCCGCATTTTTGGCGAAGCAAATCCGGATCGGTCATGCAGGACGGTTTTATCTTTTCCGAAACCATTGCCCAAAACATTGGCGTGGGTGATGATTACGTTGATATTGAAAAACTACGACATGCCGTAACCGTTGCCAATATACGTGATTTTATAGACTCATTGCCTTTGGGCTACAATACCAAAATCGGCATGGAAGGAAGCGGGATCAGCCAAGGACAACGGCAACGCATCCTGATTGCCCGTGCCGTATATAAAAATCCCGAATTTATCTTTTTGGATGAAGCCACCAATGCGTTGGATGCCAACAACGAAAAAGAGATCATGAAGCACCTGCATGAGTTTTACAAAGGAAAAACAGTTGTGGTAGTGGCTCATCGCCTAAGCACCGTTCGTGATGCCGATAAAATTGTGGTGTTAGACCAAGGTAAAGTGGCGGAAGAAGGTACGCACGAAGAACTTACGATGTTGAAAGGAAAATATTACGAATTGGTGAAAAACCAGTTGGAATTGGGTAAATAAGCCGCGAAGTATGGAAAACGAAGAAAAGAAATACAAAGACATTGAACTTCGCAGCGAAGAAGTACAAGAAGTGATGAGCCAAATTCCGCCGTGGATACTGCGTCGCGGTATTACCGCCTTGTTTGTGATTGTGATGGCGTTGTTAATCGGCAGCTGGTTCTTTAAATATCCCGATGTGATAAGAGCCGAAATTACCGTAACCTCGCTGGAGCCACCGGCAAGCATCATTGCCCGCTCAACGGGAAAGATAGACGAAATATACGTCAAAAACAACCAAACGGTTACGGCAGGAACATCTTTGGCTGTTATTCAAAATCCGGCAAACAGTGACGATATGCTCTCCCTTATTCAAACGATAAAACAATGGGAAACATCGAACTATTCCGATGAAACGGCTATGTCAGTTTTTGCGGAAAAGTCATTTGCTTTGGGTGGTATTCAATCTGTTTATGCCGCTTTTCTCAACAGTTTGAGCGATTATCAAAATTACAAAAGACTGAATTATTATCCACAAAAAATTGCATCTCAACAAAAACAGTTGGAAACACAGAGAGAATATTATAATCGTATCATCCGGCAAGAACCGGTTGTGAATGAACAGTTCCATACGTCAAAAAATATTTTTGAGCGCGACTCTGTCCTTTTATCCAAAAATGTCATATCCGGCAATGAGTACGATATATCTAAAAGTAGTTTTCTTCAAAATAAGCAAGCCTATCTGTCATTTAAAGCTTCCTTGAAACAGTCGGAACTACAATTGATGCAAGGCGAAGAAAACCTGTTGGATTTGCGACAACAAGCCAGAGAATTGGAGCAGAAATACCAACTCTCGCTACAAAACGGCATTGAAGCGCTGAATGCCCAGATAAAAGCATGGGAGCGTGATTATTTGTTGGTCAGCCCAATAAACGGCGTAGTAACTCAAATGGGCGTATGGAGCAGCAATCAAAACGTTAGCACGGGGGAAACCGTTTTCACGGTTGTGCCTACAGAGCAGGATAAGCCTAAAGGAAAAGCTCTGCTTCCCGTTCAAGGAGCCGGAAAAGTAAAAACCGGACAGCGTGTAAATGTCCGCATTAACAACTTTCCCGACCAAGAATTTGGCTATTTATTAGGGGTGGTGGAAAGTATATCAAGCGTTCCCACCGCCGAAGGATTTTACGTGGTGGAAATCGTTTTCCCCAACGATATGCAAACCAATTACGGTAAAACGCTTCCAATCACGCAACAAATGCAGGGTAGTGCCGATATTATAACGGACGATTTACGTTTGATAGAACGGTTTTTTATGCCAGTTAAGAAGTTATTGAAAAATCAGTAAGTAAGAACCACAGCATGACGCAACAATATAATTTTCTGAAAACCTACACCCAACGACTAATCGAAAGAGCTAAAGTAACTCCGGATATCGGACTTTGGAGCGGGAGAATGGGTGCAGCCATTTATCTGCTGCATCTTGCCCATATTATCCAAAATGGAGAATACGAAAAAACTGCGTCTGAATTAATTGAAGCAGTATCCGAGAAGTTGTCTTATGAAACGCCTTTTTCATATGCGGGCGGATTACTGGGTGTAGGTTGTGATTTTGAATACATCATAGCCAATGGCTTTGTGGAAGGAGATAGCGATGAAGTATTGGCGGAAATTGACCACCTGACTCGACACAACGTAGATATTCGCCCTTTCGATACATTATCTCTTGGCGATGGCGTTTGCGGTATCGGACATTATTTTTATCATCGCTTAAGAAATAAACTGCCCGATGACGACTCGGCAATTACGCTAAAAAATAAAGAAGCGCTTATCTACTTGGTAGATTGGATAGAAGAGTTGTTGTTGAAAACAAAAAATAAAAATGAAATGGGCGATACCTATTTCTTGCTGTGCCGATTACGGGAACTAAACGTAATCCACTTCAAAATAGACAAAATGCTTGCATACTGCTTACGAAAGATTGCTGATTTCAATTATTTGACTTATGATAATTACGAGTTATTGGGTATTCATTCACTAAAACTTTTGAGACAATGGATGTAACCCAGGAATTGACCGTAGTTATTCCGGTACGGATTGACTGCATAGAGCGAAAAGAAAACTTGAATACGGTTTTATTTTCATTGCTGAAAACAACCGCGGCAACTATCATCGTTTTGGAAGCTGATAATGAGCGAAAATATTTTTATCCAGAAACAACGGAACAGATTAAGCATCATTTTATTGAAGACCACAATCCGATATCCCATCGAACCTTGTATCTGAACCAATTATTGAAAATGACAAAGACAAATATCGTAGGTATTTGGGATACGGATGTGATTTTTGAAAACGAGCAAATAGAAAAAGCAGTGCGTGAAATTCAGAGCGGCATAACGCTTTGTTATCCATATGACGGACGTTTTGTTTTTCTGAATGCGGAAAAAAGCGAAAAGGTAAGGGAGGATGTGCTTGCGTTTCTTGCAGATAAAGAGAAAGAAACCAACTCATCGCTTTTTGCCCGTCCGTCCGTAGGCGGAGCACTTATCGTAAACAAACAACATTATGTGGCAGCCGGTGGAGAAAATGAAAATTTTTACGGCTGGGGACCAGAAGATGCTGAACGTTTTAAACGTATGGAAATATTGGAGGAGCCTGTTTCCCGTATATCGGGAGCATTGTATCATTTACATCATCCAAGAGGGATAAACTCAACATTTGGACACGATGAAAGAGATAAGCGTAATGTGCAAGAACTGATAAAAATATGCAGGATGAACTCAATACAATTAAAAAAATATATCAACATGTGGGACTGGAAAATGAAAAACGACCAAGGATAACTATAAATTAGAAAGATATTAATTCTACTTTGACAGGTTAAAAAATGAAACGGTGCTGCGCATTTTATGCTGAACTTCTAACTCTTACAACAAATGAAATCGCTGCTACGCAGCTTGCTTTCTTGTAAAGTTAACCATATTCGGGTAAATTTTTCTATGTTTTTGGTACGTATAGAACATTCCGACCTGACGGAAGTACTCTAATGATTTGTAGTAAATTGCGTAATAAATTTCGGACAAGGTGCGTAGCACCGCTTTTAAAAATCAATAAAAGTTAATATCTTGAAGTAGAGCTAATTTCAATTAAGTAATCTTTTTAATACGGATAATATGTAAGCACCCTAGCAACTACCCCTTGATTTTCTCCTAATTGCTTTTGGCAATTAGGCCCTCAGATAATTATTAGAGTTTCTTTAGACTATTATTAGAGTTTTATTAGACTCCTGTTGTTTCCAATTGTTTGGCAAGAGTGCTCTTAGGTTATCTTCATTTCCCGGATTCTGGTAGTATGGCATTTTAGCTATTACATCATTTAGCCATTCTCTTGGATTTATACCGGACTCTTTGCACGAGGTGGATAAAACGGTTTGATTTGTGCCAGTGATTTCGGTCTATGTGTGCCACCTT
>ENA-UOOI01000184-UOOI01000184.1-fermentation-metagenome-genome-assembly--contig:-NODE-184-length-79241-cov-22.036661_pt1 | contig 79241 bp, 66 predicted proteins | sample MGYA00245779_ERZ724027 | MGnify/ENA primary metagenome ERZ724027 (study PRJEB28704, sample SAMN03018318) | fermentation metagenome | biome: anthropogenic terrestrial biome; feature: soil; material...
GAAGTTGCTTAGAATTTTCTCATTTTAATTTGTACTTTTTATTGACATAGTACCAGCGTGAGTTCTACTCAAAACAAAGATAGCTGTGATTGAGTGATTTGCATAGTGGTATTTACTTATAGTATAGGTGGTATCCTAACTGAATATTGCTGGTACGGGACAGAGTCCCGTACTGGTATCCTTGAAGTGAAATAATCAATATCTTACTTTTTTTATTCATAATAACCATATTAATATTTATAGTCATCTCACCTATGATATATGGAAATGATAATAAATTATATTTTTCTAAGCTTAAAACTGGTATGTTATCAGCATCAGCAATAATTTTGTGTATGACAGTTATTTGTTTGTTTTTGAAGGGTATTTATTTATCCTGCATTTAACGAGGAAGTTATCTTTAGAGGACTACTTATAACAGGCTTAAAAGGATATGAATTTGAGTATTGGAAAATCAATATAGTACAATCGATTATTTTTGGGCTGCTCCATTTTGGTGTATATAAAGGATTAGGTCTTATAGCAATAGTTCTCATGGGTTCGCAGATAATTATGGGTTTCATACTTGGTATAATCTATTACAAAACAAAATCACTTACACCATGTATTTTATTTCATGCATTGATTGATATTGTTTAATAATCTCTTTTTTTGTTACCTACAGCAATTATTAATTTCTTTTGCACCAAGCCATCAAGTACCTTTCTAGCACCTGAAGATGACAAGTTTGTTACTTCTCTTGATTGCTTATTAGTTATACTTTCATTTTTCTTTAAGTATTCAATAATTTTACTTTCATTGTCGCTAAGTTCAATTTTATCGCTACTTTATCGCTACTTATCGCCACTTTATCGCTACTTTTCTTTTTTATGATAACTTTAAAAAACATTCCAGTCTTTACAAGTGGGACACCATATGCTCCATAGGACCCCAGGGGAAAAGTTGAGCTATAGGATACAGGTGATATATATAATGCTAGGGGATTATATATGTATTGGTTCGATTTATACTGGGGAGATTCCTCAAATTATCAGTCGGCTAAAAATTTTGGAAAACAGAAAATAAGCTATAAAGTTTTTTGGTAAATTAAAACGAGGTATACACATATACCTCGTTTTAATTTACTTTAATTGGTTTTTGGTGTTTGAAGTCTATGACACTTATACCTGAGTCATCAATTTTTATAGTAGTGATTTCTAATCCATACGGTGGATTGTGTGCCCCTTTAAATGTTGTTACTGAAATTATTATTTCAAAATTAAATGATCCTTTATTAAGTCTTTTAATATTTAAAATCTTAGCATCCCATAAATCAAATTGCCTTGGTTCCCCATAGTAATTTTCAATTGCTTTAGCTATATAAGGAGAAAATACACTTAGAATTAAATCTTTTTGTAACTTTTCTGGTGAGTCAACTTGGTTTATATAGTCAGTATTTGAAAAGTTCTCTTTTTCTATAGCATGAGTAGTACAACAAAAATTATTATTAAAAACCAGCATAAAAATTAAGAAAATATTTATAATAATTATTTTCTTACGCATATAATTACCTTATATAAACCTTTCCCATAAAATATATCTTTAATATTTATATAAAACATATAATAGATTGCTGCAGTAAGTATAATTTTATATAGAAATATATTAACAACTTATAGCTTATTCAATCGTTATTTTATGCATAAATCAAAATAATATTCTTAAGGTAAAATCTATTAAAACAAGCATACATATTTGGAATATAAGCATATATAGACAAGTATAACACCTATGGTAATTAGCGAGGATCACAACCTACATTAATAAAGTATAAGATTAAAATATTTTGCTGCTACACTAGAAGCAAAAATTGTTAACTCCGTTTCCACTTATTGTAAGGTAACAGGTACCTAAATAGCAAGTTCATTCATAAATAAATACTCAAGTGAATAGCATATTAATAAAGTTATCTAATTACAATATAGAACGTAAATTGGGGGAAACTATGGGAAGTAAGGAAATACAGCCTAACCCTAAACTAACTACGTCCAGCAGCGAAAAGGCAGGGGCTTCACAGTCTCAGGCTTCAAGCTCCATCGCTGACTCCCAGCCAACTTTGGAGGAGCAAATAAATAAATTAAATAGTGCCCTTGTGGAAATTAATTCAATAAAGAACCAATTAACTCAGCTTCCTCTCAATCCGCAGCAGTTGAATTATTTTAACAACAACGTATCTCCATTGCTTGTAACCTTAAATAATATAAGCGCCGCTTCTTTTAATTTATCAGGCTCCATAAATACTTTAACCAATTCAATAATTGTTCATGGGAAGGAATCGAAGCTTCGAGATACTATACACCTGATCTATAAATTAAATGAGGAATGTGAAGATATATATGAAATACTGGAAAGAAGAATAGACACTCTGCTACATTTTGAAGAGAAAAAATAAGGGACTGTTTTAAGGTTTAGACAGTTCCTTTGAAAACTTAATATGCCAATAACTTTGTCAAAGTTCCATTACATTCTACTAATTCATCAAAGCTGCCTTCTTCTTCTATTTCGCCTTTATCCATGACTATAATTTTATCGTATTTTTTAAGTAAATCGATATTAAGTTTATGGGTTACAACTATAACAGTAACATCATTCAAATTTAAAATATTGCTTTCAATATCATAGCTAGTTTTGCTGTCTAATGCAGAGCTCATTTCATCTAATATTAATAGTGATGGATTTCTTATTAATCCCCTGGCAATAGCAATTCGCTGCTTTTGTCCACCTGACAGATTATATCCATTTTCTTTGACCATGGTATTCAATCCATTCTTCATTTCCCCAATTGTTTCATCTAAACCGGACTCATTTATAACATATTCAATATCAGATTTATCAAATTTGCTGCACAATGTTATATTATTTTCAATAGTATCATTAAACATAAATATGCTTTGAGTTATTATAGAAAAGTTTTCTCTCCAGCTGGAGTAGGATATGGTATTAAGATTCATATTATTAACAATAATATCTCCTTCATAATTATTGTAGTATTTTGATATAAGTTTTATAAGAGTGGATTTTCCACATCCGCTTTCCCCAACTATAGCGTATTTTTTACCTTTCTCAAATTCTAAATTAATATTTTTTAATATTTTATTTGTCCTGGAATATCCAAATGAAACATTATTTAATTTTATACTGGTATGTATTGTATCTATCTTATTGCTGCTATCTTTCACATTGGAATAATCAATAACATCTGATATATTACCCCATATGGTTTTTAATGATCTTATTTTATTTGTACATACTGTAAATAAATCCAATGGATCCACTATATAGTTCATAACCTGTGTTACTGTCATCATTGTACCTAAGGTTATGCTTCCACTTATAACCAGATAACCTCCAAAAAACATAACTGCAAAGAATGTTGATGATAAAACAAATCCTGTAATATTTTCAATAAAATATTCAACTTTATTATTTGCAAGAAAGGCTTGTTCTAAATTATTATTTTGTATGTTAAAGGAATTTTTTATTTTCTCTTCTATTCCATAATTTTTTATTGTTTCAAATCCAGTTAAGTACTCTTTCGTTTTACTAACAAATGCTGAAAGCTGTGAGGAATAATTTGTTTTTACTGTTATCTGCTTTTTTGACATAAGCATTGCAATAAGAAAAGGAATGGTGCTAAGTGATAGTGATATAACCACATACCATACATTAACTCTCCACATGACAATAATTGAAAAAACAAAACATGATAAGCTTCCAACTATTTCTTTAAGGCTTTTAAAAAAGTCATTATTTAGTATATTAATATCATTTGTTAATGATGATAGATATTTAGAGCTATCTTCTTTACCAAAATCCTCTAAGTTTTTATTTAATACACCAGAAAAATAACTCTTTTTTATTAATACTAAAGACTTCTTGGTTAATACACCATAGGAATAATCTCGCAAAAATGAAATTGTAAATTTCAGCACTAAAAATAACGCAGTGTAAAAGATAAACATTTTAAATTGTTCAAATTGCTTCAAAGTAATAATATCGAAAATTCTACCAAAAATAAAAGCTTTGATTATTTCAAAAATTGATGATGTTATGATTAGACAAATACTAGTGATAAATAAAATTTTATACTTAATCAAATACTTGTACATTATAATTACGCTCCTAGATTTGTTATATTTTCTAACAACTTATCAAGATTTCCTGAATTAACATAATGGGATAAAGTGTCTAATGTTTGCTTAGTCAATTCCTTATTTCGTTCACACATTTCTTTTTTCACATTTACCTTGATATCCCCAGTGTCATTTGACAAAACCGTTGGCAAACAAGCTTGACACCAATACTTTGCTATGCACTTTTTGCATTTTGTTTCTTTAGATTTTTTTAAGTTAAGTAGTTTACCTTGGACTATTTTGAAATCTATATTATTATCTAATTTTTCAAGTATATTTCCCATCCTAAAATTTTCTTTATTAATAAACGCTTGACAAGGCCAAATATAACCATCCTCATCAAATATCAATGTAGAGATACCAGGAGTACAAAAGTAATCGCTGTTATCTTTTGTAACAAAATATATTAATGGTTTAGCTTCTACACATGTAAGAAGCACTTTATTATTAAATATATTTTCAAAAACTTCTTCTAATGAATTACTTATATTTTCCTTACTATACACTGAATTAAATGGTAATTTCAATTCATCTTTGCTTGTATCCACATCGGCAACTAAGATATGTTTAGTCTTAAACTTTTTTGACAATAATTCTGCAATTCCGCCTTTAGAATATTTTTTATATGCGTGAGATGTATATGTGGACTCTATCATTTTTAATTGACAATTATTATTTAAAAGTGTTTCTATATTTTTACTCACTAAATCATATGTTGACTTATTGTCTTTAGTTATTCTATTTAGGTCATTGATCTCTTTATCTCCATCAATACTTACAGTTACACTAATGTTGTATTTCTTAATTAAATTAATAATATCTTTATTTAAAATACTTAAGTTTGTTATCATATTAAAATTTATATTATCTGGCATATCTTCACATATCATTTTTATAACTTTGTAATTTAAAATAGGTTCACCTCCAAAAAAACCAACATCTGTTACATCTTCAAGATTATTTTTTATAAAATCGCATATTTGCTTTGCAATTTCAAAGCTCATTAATTTATCCTTTTTTGAGTAGTTACCGCAATTTGCAAAACAATAATTACATCTAAAGTTGCACATATTGCTTACATTTATTCTTACTGCAGTAATTTTATTTTTCACATCACATTTATGATCAACATTTCTATTGTTAAAAAAAGTATTATATATCTCCGTATAATTGCGATCTTTAACTAGACTTTTTGAATTCCCATTATATATATTTTCGAAAATATGTAATGTGTTTTTATCGATTTGATATATATCTAATGAATTTAAATCAAATAATACAGAATTATCCTTGCTTATATAAATATTATTATTTTCGTAATACATAAATTATGACCCCCCAATAACAAAAATATGGAAAAAATTATATATTATATTTTATTATTCAATCTTTAGCTATAATATTATCAATTAACAGCGGTTAGCTAAGACGTGCTCTTACATATAATCCTTTATGGTATAATACTTGGAAGAACATATATAACAATCAATTTAAATTAATGTTTCATAATATTGTATTATACATAATTATTATGGTACTTATTGCATAAAACTTTTTAAAGGTAAAAAGGTAAAAAAGTTTTACTCTTTTACCTTTTCTAGAGATTATACTACTAGCAACCCCTTCCACAGCCACTGCCACCAGAACATTGGTTTCTCAATACAGGTATTTTAAATTCAACTTTTTTCATATATATCCCCCCTCTCTACAACTATTAATTATAAAACAATAAGTATGGTATTTATGTTCCATAATTAACATATTCTACATATGTACTTAAATTCCTTCAAGTTTTAATATTTTTATTGTAAAAATATTTTTAATTTTCAGAATCAAAAATTGTCAACTTTATTCCCACTTTTTGTAATGTAACAGATACCTTGCATATTATTTAGCATTAAAACGAATAATATAAACATAAAAATATAAATGAGGTGTTAGCTATGAGTGATAAATCAAAGATTACAAAGGTAAAGAAGAATTCTCAGGGAGACATAACTGATGTAATGCTTGAAAACGGAAATGTGTATTCAATAGACGAGGCAATAATGATGGCAAAGGATGAATTAATTGATGGTGTAAATGTAGCAAAATCAAAAAATGGAAGGGAATATTTAAGAAGCAACCCTAATGGCGATGCTAGTGATAATTTAGATAATAAGCCAATTTTCTAGACTTAAAGTAAGCCAGGACATATTATGCATGTATAATATGTCCTGGCTTTTATAATTGCTTACACTTATTTCCAAGGGTCTGACCCCAATATTTCTAAGTAAAAATGTCATATTTATATTTATTTCCATGAATCTGACCACAATATGTAAGGTATTTATGCAAAATTTTATATTTATGAATGAATTTTATCTATTTATAAATTAATTCCTTTATTTATAAAATTATAAAAAATTCGCTTTTGCAAATAGTTGTGTTATAATAATTCCGTTAAAATTATAAAAGGAGGTTTATATTATGCATAATAAACTATCTAAAGATGCATATGGTGGCGTAGCTGGTAAAGACTACGTTCCTTTCATTCCTAGTGGCTCTAAATCTGGCGGAAATGGTGCTGTGTTAATAGTTGGTATTATCTTAGCCGCACTATTTGCAGCGTCTACTGCCTATTCAGGTATGAAAGCGGGGCTTACAGTTGCAGCTGGTATACCTGGTTCCATAATAGGTTCAGTATTTATAGCCATATTTGCTAAACAAAAAGGTATCCTTGGCAAAAATTTAATTCAAGGTATGTCAAGTGGTGGAGAATCTGTTGCTAGTGGTATGATATTTGTTTTACCAGCAGTACTTCTAATAGGTTCAAAAGTTACTTTCTTAGAAGGTTTTGCTGTTGGTGTAGGTGGAGCCTTATTCGGTATAGGAATAGCTTCTCTTATTTACAATTACTTAATGGTTGAAGAACATGGTAAATTAATGTACCCTGAGTCAATGGCTATATCTGAGACACTTGTTGCTTCAGAAGGTGCTGGAGAATCAGTGAAGTACATGGGAATAGGATTTGGAATAGGCGGCGCTATAACTGTTTTAGGCAACTCATTTTTAAATGTAGCTAATAACGTTATAAGCTATGTAAACGAATCCTTCTACAAGTGGAAATTTGAAGTTGAAGCTAATCCTCTATTATTAGGTATAGGATACATAGTTGGTTTAGATGTTTCTTTAACTATGTTTGCTGGTACTATGTTTGCTAACTTTGCTATTATGCCTTTAATAGGCTACTTTGCTTCTCTTGGACAAGGTGGTCCAGCTGTATGGAATGATCCTAATGTTAGTGTAAACGCTATGCAGGTTAAAAATATAGCCGGTAGTTATGTAAAATATATCGGAGCTGGTATGATGCTTTCTGGCGGCTTAATAGGTGCTGTAAAGCTTATCCCTACTATAGCAGCTTCTATAAAGGAAACTATTAATGCCAAGTCTTCATCTAATGCTGGTAGTTCATCTAATGCCGGTAGTTCATCTGCTGAAAATGTAATAATACTTGGAGGTATAATAATAGGATTTATAGGTGGATTCTTAATATCTGGTGGTAATATAGCAATGGCAATAATTGCTTCTATTTTATCATTATTTTTATCACTTTTATTTGTTATAGTTTCTGGTCGTTTAACTGGTACTATAGGAACTTCAAATCTTCCTGTATCAGGTATGACTATAGCTTCTATAGTTATTGTAACATTATTATTCGTTGCAATGGGATGGAAAAGTCCTGAAAACAATAGATCCTTACTCTTATTTGGTACATTTATAGTTACTGCTATATCTGCAGCTGGCGGCTATTGCCAATCACAAAAAGTTACATTCGTAATTGGCGGTGACAAAAATGAAATGCAGAAATACTTTGCTATAGCAAGTGTAGTTGGTGTTGCAGTAGTTACTGCTGTTATATTATTACTCTCAAGCCAGCTTTCTATGACTGGTGATAATGTGCCATTTGCATTACCTCAAGCTAACTTAATGGCAACATTGACTGGTGGTATAATGTCAGGTAAATTACCTTGGGTTATGATAATTGCTGGTGCTGTTATGGGAATTGTTTTATTCTTATTAAAGCTTCCTGTAATGACAATTGCTATAGGATTTTATTTACCAGTATCTACAACTTCTATAATATTAATAGGTGCATTGATTCGTGTATTTGTAGAAAAAGTTTCAAAAACTGAAAAGGAAAAAGAAATTAAAGTTTCTAATGGTATAAGTTTATCATCTGGGCTTGTTGCCGGTGGTTCTATAATAGGACTTGTTGGCATAATACTACAAGTAACAGGTGTTATAAAAGGAGCTGGCCCAAGTGGATTTGCTAATACCAATGGAATGGCATATATAATATTAGCAGTTTTAGTAATAGCTACTATAATACCTATATTAAAAAGTAAAGTAAAAGATGTTGAATAACAATAAGCGGTAGAACACCTGCCGTATCTAAAAGAATCAGCTTCACATCAAACATGCGAAGCTGATTTTTTAATAGAATCCTTCTTTGCTATAAAATTTGTTCTGTTCTTTCAATTATATCATCCTGAGTCTGTTTTGATAATACATTAAAGAAGGCACTATATCCAGCTACCCTCACTATTAAATCTCTGTGCTTTTCAGGATGCTTCTGAGCATCAATTAAGGTATCTCTGGACACTACATTGTACTGTACATGAAAGCCTTCAAGGCGGTTAAAGAAAGTCCTTATTAATAAAATTAACTTTTCCCTGTCCTGTTCCTTTGAAAGCATTTGGGGAGTAACCTTTTGATTTAATAATACCCCTCCTGTAATATCATGGGTGGTTAATTTTGAAACTGATTTAAATACTGCTGTAGGGCCGTTTTTATCCATGGCATGGCATGGTGAACATCCTTCTGATAAAGGCTCTCCTGCCTTTCTCCCGTCTGGAGTTGCCAAGGTTCCTGCTCCCTGAGGCACATTGGCTGAAATGGAAGATGTTCCAGCATAATAACAGCCTCCAATGGGACCTCTGCCATATCTGGTATTTTTATATTTCTTTATTTCATCTATATAAATGTCATATGCCTGCTTTAATAACAAGTCTACATAATCATCATCATTGCCATATTTAGGTGCATCATTAATTAAAATATCTCTGATTCTTCTGCCTTTTTCACCTTGAAAATTATTAACTAAAGCATCCCAGAGCTGTGCAGGGGAAAATTTTTTATATTCAAACACACATTTTTTTATTGCTGCAAGAGAATCTCCAAGGTTTGCAATACCTACCTGAAGGTCACTTATAAAATCATATACTGCACCGCCCTCTTTTAAGTTTAATCCTCTTTCGATACAGTCATCAGTTAAAGCTGAACACAGTACATCTGCTGTAACCTCTTCTATGGCCATGTCCACACAATTGTCTATTATTACGCAATGCCTTGTAAATTCACGTATTATCTTTTCCCAGGCTTTCATAACTTCATCAAATGATGTCATATTCTTAAAGTGCCCTGCCCCCTTACAAAGCCTAGTGCCTGATTCAGGGTCAACTCCGTCATTTAATGCTATTAATAATGATTTAGGAAAGTTAAGAAAGCTCATGCCAGTGCATCTGTAGCCCCATTTACCTGGAACTGCCACTTCAACACAGCCAATGGCACTGTAATTGTATGCATCCTTTTCATCCACGCCTTTTTCAATAAATGATGGAATTATTACTTCATCATTATTAAATGCAGGCATTCCAAATCCAAGTCTTAATACTTCAACACATTCCTTCATAAAATCATCAGATAATCCCCTGTGATAACGTACTGTCAGATTGGGCTGAGGCAGTCTTGTCTGTGCAACACTTTTTAAAATTAAATAACTTAACGGATTTACTGCATCCTTTTTATCTGTAGTCTGTCCTCCCACAGTAACATTCTGATATAAAGGACTTCCAGCGCTGAAACGCGTATGTGACCAGCTTCTTATTTTATTTATTGTAAATGTCTTAAGCCAAAGGTTTGTAAGTAATTCAACAGCACTATCTTCAGTAATTCTTCCAAGTGCCAAGTCTTTTTCATAAAAAGTATCTAAATACTGATCCATTCTTCCATAGGAAACCGAATGCCCATTTGATTCAATCTGCAAAACCAGATGAACCATCCATAATGATTGTACTGCTTCCTGAAAAGTTTCTGCAGGGTAATATGGAACTTTATTTAATATTCTTTCCATTTCCAGTAATTCTGCTTTTCTTGATGCATTGGACTCCTTTTCTGCCATTTCTTTTGCCAGATCAGCATAACGCTTTGCAAAGGCTGCCACAGCATCAATTACAATTAAAACTGCCCTGTAAAAATAGGATTTATTTAAATTTCTGCAATCTGTAAGATCTAACTTTTTTAATTTTTCTTCTGCTCTTTTTCTGTAATCAATAAGTCCAAGGTTTAAAACCTTTTCATAATTTACAGCTATATGTCCATCCCCTGAGGTAATATTGCCCTCTGCTTTTATAATTCCCAAATCATAAAATACTCTGCTTTCAGCAGGCATTCCTGCAAGCCCTCTGTCTTTTAATGTTTTGTGTTTCCAAAAAGGTGCAATTTCTCTTAATGTTTTTTTACTTTCTTCTGTAATATAAAATCTATCTCCATCACGTTTTTCAAATTCATCAAGTTCATCAATAACCCAGTCCATTGCATATTCAGGGAAAATTGGTGCTGAACGGTTAGATGAGGCCTGATTGCCTGCAATTAATGTATCATCTTCAATAAATATACTCATATTCTTTAATATGTTTTCAACACATAATGCTCTGCGCAAAACCATTGGCTTATCAGCATGTTCCATGTAGCTTTCAGTAGTGAGCTTAGCTCTTTCCACACACACCATTGGTTTGGCATTTAATAAGTTCTCACGGAAATTATTCATTCTTTTTGTTAATTCTCCAAAATGATTCATAAATATTCCCCCTCATAAAAATAATATGCTTTCATATGAAACTAATTTATTTTCCTTCATAACTTAATTATATATGTTATTTATTAAGCGTCAACATTATTGTGTAAATGTATTAATTAACTTCTGCCATGTGCACATGTACTTTTTTACTTTTTAAGTTTTCTAACACATCTTCAGGGATATTAGTATCAGTAAATATGCAGCTAATTTCCTCTGCTTTGAATTGAGCCACTACTCCCCTTTCTTTAAACTTTGATGATTCCGTTAATATTATTATTTTATTGGCACTTTCAGCCATAGCTTTTACAGTTTCTGTACGCATTAAGTTTTTCCCTGTAAACCCTATTTTAGAATTATAACCGTCAGTTCCTATAAACAATTTGTCTACGAAAAATTCCTTAACGCATTTTCTTGTAAGAGGTCCCACTAAAACCTGTGATTCAGGCTGATAATCCCCACCAAGCAATACCACTTTAGCATTTCCTTCTCTAATAAAATGGGCAATAAATGTAGAGTTGGTTATAATGGTTACATCCCTTTTATTATATGCAAGCTCCTTAGCAAAAAGAGCACAGGAGGAGCCTGATTCAATCATAACTGTTTCCCCGTCACATACAAGCTGGCTTGCCATATGTGCTATTTCAAGCTTTATATCATAATTAAAAGCTAATCTGCTTCTAATATCATCACTTGAAGTCATAACTGCATAGCCATGTTCTCTCTTTAATAATCCCTTTTCTTCTAATATGTCAAGATCTTTTCTTATAGTCACCTGAGACACATTCAGAAGTTCTGCAAGTTTACTGACCTCTATACGTTTGCTTTCATTCACAATTTCAAGAAGCTTTGAATATCTGTTTCCCATAGAAACACCTCCAATGTAAATACAATTGTAATTATATCATACTGTTCATTTGAAATATACTATAGTTTCGCATGCAATTATTTATTTACACTTATAATTTTTCATGTTAACATTAAACTGTAAAAATCAATTGCCATGGGAGATGATATGTATGAACAATATAAAGGCCTGCATTTTTAATATTCAAAAATACAGCATACACGATGGGCCTGGTATTAGAACTGTGGTATTTTTTAAAGGCTGTCCATTAAGATGTATGTGGTGCTCAAATCCTGAATCCCAGGATACTAAAATACAAATTTTATGTGATAAAACAAGCTGTTCAGATCCTAATAATTCTCTACCCAAAGAAGCAAAACTTTTAACTGTTAATGAAGTTATGAATGAAGTAATGAAGGATAAGGTTTTTTATGAGGAATCCAATGGCGGAGTTACCTTATCTGGAGGGGAAGTATTAATGCAGCATGAATTTGCCACCCAGCTTTTAAAGCTATTAAAGGATGAAAATGTGCACACAGCCATTGAAACCACAGGATTTACTTCAAATGAAATATTTTCAGAATTTATAAAGAATGTAGATTTATTATTATTTGACATTAAACATTATGACAGGGAAAAACATTTTAAAGCTACAAAGGTTTATAATGAGTTGATAATCAAAAATTTGAAAAGTGCCATAAATATGGGAAAGGAAGTCATTGTACGTATTCCTGTGATTCCAGGCATAAATTCAAGTTTAGAAGATGCTGAAGGGTTCTGCACACTACTTAAGCCTTTAAGTGCTAAAGAAGTAAATCTTCTTCCCTTTCATCAATATGGACAAAAAAAATATACACTTTTAAATATGCCATATGGTTTTGAAAATGTGCCTCAGCTCCATGAAGAGGATTTATTGGAATATAAAAATGTATTTATTAAAAATGGATTTCACTGTTATTTCTAAAATTTAATTTTATAATGAATAAAAAGTTATAGCATGTCCAAAATTTCTCTCACCCTTTAGCCTTGTCCATCATAATATGTACAAAGCAAGAGGAGGTGCTAGCATGATAATGTCAATGATAATTACATGCAGAGAATTTTTTGAGATGTTTCTAATACTCGTTCCCCTTGCAGTATATTTATATAAGATCAACCAGAAAAAACTTCTTAGAAATATCTGCACAGGTGGTGCTGTTGGATTAGCTGCAACACTCCTAACAGGTATTGCTGCATATAACACTACAGCGAAACTTAAAGGATATGCAAACAATCTTTTTATGGGATCAACAATGTTATTTTTGTCAGGATTAATTCTTTACAGCCTGGTAATAATTAAAAAGCAGTCAAAAGGTGTACAAGTCTATGATGACACAATGGAAAATAATTTTACCTCATATGGCTTATTTACTTTAGCCTTTGTAACAATCTTCAGAGAAAGCCTTGAGATACTGATTTTCTTTCTGCCGTTTCTGCACACAAATTTACTGCAAACTATCACTGGAGGAGTTATAGGCTTTGGTATATCTTTAGTTGGAGCATTTTTAATATTTAAATCTGCAGCTAAGTTAAACATCAGTATTATATTTACTTTTTTAAATCTGTTTCTTATTTTTATTGGGGCATCCTTATTTGGAGAATCACTTTTAGAATTATTCCCAAGTGTAGGAAATTCCATTGAATTAGCTGGTCAGCTGATCTATGGTATACCAATAGGTTTTTTATTTATAAAAAGTGAACTAAGGAAATATATTAAAAAGTAATGTGATCTATAAGGATGGATATATTATCTATCCTTATTCTTTTACATATTTATTTATATAAATACGTCACATAAATAAAGTATTGTGCATATAATAATATGGTAAATCTTTGAAAGGAATGAGCAGTTAAATATGTATAATGCTTATAACGCATGTCCATGTCCATATTTTATGGATATGACAAAACACCGCCCTGAAACTATGTATAATGCTTATCCATGTCCTTACTTCACTAACATGCAAATGTATAGCCCAAGCTATATGAATAATCAGTATGACCCAGGCTGTATGAATCAGTATATGCCTTATACTGATGGAATGAGATATGATTTAATGTCTAATGCCATGCCATACTCACAAAAACAGCCCCCAATTGAACTTCAGGATTTTGGGCCTTACCCCTATGTGGTAAATATTAATGAGGCTGCTAAGCAAAACAATACTTTCCGTACAGCTTTATGGACAGGAAAACATCTTCAAGTTACATTAATGAGCATAAATGTGGGTGATGACATAGGACTGGAGATCCATCCAAATGTTGATCAGTTCATACGTGTTGAAGATGGTCAGGGTCTTGTAAGAATGGGAAAAAATAAAGACAGACTTGATTTTCAGGCAAATGTATCAGATGAATTTGCAATTATGATACCTTCTGGTACATGGCACAATGTTATAAATACCGGAAATACCCCGCTTAAGGTATACTCCATATATGCTCCTCCTCAGCATCCACATGGTACAATCCATGAAACTAAAGCAGACGCAGAGGCAGAGGCACGGGAGTAATAAGACATCATTCATAATATGCAATAAAATATTAAACAGCTGTTGTGATAAAACCAATTTATCACAACAGCTGTTTTTTATATATTAATTAAAAAACTGAGAAATGTTGTTGCATATTTTGTAATATACTATATACTAAAATATATGTATATATCTATTAAAATTGCATTATATAAATAATCTAATTAGTTTATTATATAACACTTTTCTTAAATGCTTGTTACATGATAAAATTGCTTGTTTTAATATTCAATATAAAAAAGATAGGTGATTATGGTGAAGTTTTTAACTCCAAACCAAAAGGTTAAAGAAACAAGAAAATATTTAAAAATGAAGCAGCAAGACCTGCAGGATGAAAATATTACCCGTGGGCTTATCAGCATGATTGAAACTAGCCAAAGGACGTTAACTAAGGATACTGCTGCAAAGATAGCAGAAAAATTTAATAAAAAAGCTAAAGAACTGAATCTAAAATTTGAAATTGACAGCCAGTATTTATTGAGGTCACCTGCTGAGGATGCTGAATTATATTGCTTAAAAAAGCTTGAAACTTTAAACGTTAATGATATTTCAAAGGAAATTTTTCAGATAGCAGCTGAATTTAAACTGCAGAATGTTAAAGCTGAATTATATAATAAAATGGCAGATTCTTGTTTCGATAAGAAAGATTATAATGAAGCCTTTACTAATTATAATAACGCTTTATCTATCTATATGGACATCAATAAGAATGAGATGGTTCCTTGTCTATACTGGAGAATAGGGCTTTGCAAAGCAGATGCTTTTCAGTATGAAGATGCCTTGACATTTTTTAACTTAAGCAAAAATTATTCAATAATGTACAAAGATAAAAAGATACAGCAATTTATATTATATGATATAGCACTGTGTTATAAAAAAATCGGGAAGTTTCAAAATGCAATAGACAATGTTGATAAGTTCCTGCTTATGTCAAATAAAAATGGCAACCCATACTTCTATGCAAATATTCTAAAAGCGAATTGCTATGAAGCTATTGGAAAATATGATACAGCTATTTGTATTTATAACTCATTAATTAAGGATATTTCAAAAGCAGAAGGTCCCATATTGTTATCAATATATAACAATTTAGGTTTACTTTACATTGATAAAAATAATCTTAAAGCCAGTCTGGACTATTTTGAAAAAGCTGAAAAAATTGGAAATGCCGCAGATAAACCAAATTTATGCCACACACTTATTGAAAAATCAGAGCTTTATATTAAAAGCTCTAATTATAAAGAAGCTATTAAAACAGTAGAGAAAGGCTTAAAAGATGCAGAGAAATATTCAGATTATGAATACTTATTGAAAGGCAATTATACATTGGCACATATATATGAGGATACAAATGACATTTCAAACTTAAAAAAAGTTTACTTCAAAATTGCTGGTTTATTAAAGGATGAAAATAACACAAATGAACTTATCTCCATATATATTAAGCTGTCAATAATATTCTTAAATGAAAACGATAATGGAAATGCAATGCAGTGTCTAAAATTGTCACAAACTTATTTATAAATAGGTTACGCTTCACGCACAATCTTATACATGAAAATAAACTTTTTATGAAAATACACTCTGTATTTAAGTAAATATCTGTATGCAATAACTAGGCTCAAGTCTATAAAAAGGCTTGGGTCTTTTTATTTATATAAATATATAAAATATTTTAACTAGGTAACATATCATTGTATCCTATGTTGCACTTATAAAAGAAAGTGTTATAATTAAAAATGTAGATACCAATAATAAACATATAAATTAGGAGAAGTATGATGAATTTTTATATTTTAAAAAAGAAAAATTTCTCATTATTAATGACAGGAAAGTTATTATCTCTTGTAGGAACTGAAATGCAAAGCTTTGCTCTATCTTTGTATGTATTGAAGATTACAGGATCTGCTACTAAATTTGCATCTGTATTGGCAGTTACAATAATCCCGCAAATTGTTTTAGGCCCCTTTGCTGGAGTTTTAGTAGACTGGTTTAATCGTAAAAAAATGATTATTTATTTAGATTTACTTAATGGACTTATTTTGCTGCCTTATGTATATATATATTATGCTTATAGCAGCATATCATTAACCTCTATATATATCCTTGTAATAATGCTTGCCATAATATCAGTATTTTATAATCCAGCCCTGAACACAATAATACCAACCATTATAGAAAAGGATTATTTAGTAGATGCAAATGGCATAAATTCTTTAATAATGAATATAGGTAATATAATTGCTCCTCTTATTGCTGGTGTTCTATTCGGATTTTATGGATTATCCATAATACTAATTATAAATGCTTTTAGTTTTATAATGTCAGCAGTGTGTGAAATGTTTTTAAATATACCAACAACTAATCAAAAACCTGAAAGCATCAGCTTAAAAGTATTTTTTAATGACTTCTTAGAAGGACTGAAATTCATAAAAAATAAAGATATATTACTTGTAATCATTATATTAGGAGCCCTTGTTAACTTCGCTTATAGTCCTATATTTTCTGTTGGAATAACTTATATTTCAAAACAAATATTAAAAGTGACAGATTACCAATATGGAATTTTACAATCATTTTTTATAATTTCTATGATGTTTGCACCATTTTTTTGCAGCTCAGTATCAAAGAAATTAACATTGGGTAAGATTTTATTCTTTGACATTTTTATAAATTCCATATTAATAGCCATTATGGCCTTATTTGTTGACTTAAGATTAATTTGGGGAAATTTTTCTTCATTTATTAGTTTACTGATTATAGGGTTTATGATTCAACTAATAACTGGAATTGGAAACATTGCTTTAAGTACAATGATTCAAAAAGAAATACCTTTAAATTTATTAGGAAGAATTAATTCCGTAATAAGCATGGGACTTATGATTGCAGTACCTTTAGGGCAAATAGTGTTCGGTGTATTGTTTGATAAATTATCAGCTGATATATGTTTGATAATATCTGCTTTCATATTATTCATAAGTATATTATTATTAAGGAAAAAACTTACCTCTTATTAATACTCCTCATAATAGAAAAAGCCTATATATTATTTACTATATAGACTTTTTTTCATAAAGTTTAATTTACCTGTTAATAACTTTTCTATTTTTAAGTAAAGAATTTCTACTTTATCTTTCAATATCAGGTTATATAAATAGCTTGTAATAAACACTATAATATATGCACCAATTACATCTGAAGGATAATGATGTCCAACATATACCCTTGAAAAGCCCACAATTATTGAAAGTATTGCCATTAGTATGCCAAGTATTTTATTGTATTTTCCAAGGCCTAAGGCAATACTCATGGTTCCTGTGGCATGATCACTTGGAAATGAGGCATCCTTTGAATGAGGCATAAGCAAATTTACCTTATTATGAACAAAAGGTCTATCCACATAATATATGCTTCCTGCAATGAAGGCTATAAATAAATTAATTACTGTAAGCACAAAAGTATTTACAGAGGCTTTTCTGTATTCTTCATTATTCTTAATTACACCTAAAATAAAAACCAAAGCTGTAACTGCCATAAATATATACGGCACATCTTTTGAAAAGAAAATCATTATACTGTCTAAGGCTGCATTTTTATTTGCTAAATTATTTATTAATCTAAAAAATTCCATGTTCATTTTAAACTGTCCTTTCTCTTTTTATGTTTACATAATATACGGCTAACATTAAAATCACATTAGAAATTTCTTAGAATTTTATTAAAATAATTTAACTTATATATTACCTTTAAATGTTAAATACAGCAAGACTGCATTCATACTTATAATCACAATTGCAATGAGCCATCCTAAAAATTTAACAAAGGGCTTATTAACGAAATCCCCCATTAAGTCTTTTCTGCAGGTGATTTTCAGCATTGAGATTATTGCAACAGGAAGCACAAAGCTTAAACATACCTGACTTATTAATAATGCCTTCATAGGATTTACACCTGCCGCAATAACAATTACTCCGGGCAGCATTGTTATTATTCTTCTCATATTTAAAGGAATTTTAATATCTACAAATCCATCCATAATTGTCTCCCCTGCCATTGCACCTACTGTAGATGAGGAAAACCCTGATGCCAAAAGTGCTGCCCCGAAAGCCCCGCTTGAAAGAGAACCCAAAAGAGGCTCCAATGACCTGTGTGCCTGCTCAATGGAATCCACAGCCATACCTCTGCTGTAAAATACAGAAGCTGACACTACAACCATAGCTGCATTCACTATGAAAGCAATGTTCATGGCAACAAACACGTCTATTTTTTCCATATGCAGATACTTTTTCTTTTCCTCCAGTGTAAGTCCTATATTACGGGACTGCACCAATTGTGAATGGAGGTATATAACATGAGGCATTACAGTAGCCCCTAACATACCAACAGCTATTAGCACAGCCTCACCATTTGGAAGTGATGGTATAAGCGTATGAATAGCAACCTGCTGCCAGTCAGGCTTTGCAAAAATAAGCTCCATTGTATAAGCTACGCAAATTACTGCAATAAGTATAGTAATGACAATCTCAACAATTCTCTGCCCATATTTCTGGAGATAGGTTATAAAAAAAGTTACTATTGCTGTCAGTACTGCCGAATACAATAAAGGTATACCAAACAGCAGATAAAAGCCTAACACGCCTCCTAGGAATTCGGCCATTGTAGTAGCCATTGCCGCAAGTGTTGCCACTATATAAAAGAACCAGTTGGCTCCCTTTGAAAATACTTCTCTGCACATCTGAGTTAAGTTTTTATCCGTGGCAATTCCAAGTTTCGCTGACATTATCTGAAGAAATATAGCCATTAGGTTACTCCACAAAATAACCCAAACAAGATCATAATTAAATTTTGACCCGCCGCTGATATTAGTAGCAAAGTTACCTGGATCAATATATGCAACACTTACCACAAATGCAGGCCCCAGAAATGCTGATAAATTTTTCAATTTACCAACTATGCCAAAAGTGTTTCTTACATTACTGTAACTTTTGGGCTTCCCTATGACTCTTTCGCTATTCACTAAATATCCACCTTCCTTAATACATTGTTCATGCAGACTAAGTTTTTTAGTCTAGACTAAGTTTTATTACATGATATAATTATGAATATTACATTAGAAAGGTTACACATACGGAAATTTTTAGTGAATAAAAAAATGTATAATTAATATAAATAATATAAGGTGGTGTAAATTGTGAAATATAAACTTGTTGTATTAACTTGTATTCTATCAATTTTTATTTTTGCTGGATGTGGTAATTCTAATAATAAATCTTATGACAAAATAGTAAATGAAAATAATATAACTTCTTTAAGAATTCATAATATTAAAGGTGAATTTAAAGATGTTAAAAGTGAATCTGATATTAAAAAGATTATATCTATAATAAATGGTGTAAAGGTAATAAAGTCAAATGTTGAATTAAAAGACGGGGTGGGATACGGAGTAGAAATAACTTATTCTGATGGTAAAAAGGAAGGTTTAAGTTTTTCTGGTACTTTTCTGGTTCACAATAATAAATATTATGAAGTCGACAAAGATATAGTTAATGAGCTAAAAAGTATTTATGATAAAATTTAATTGGTAATAGTTAGAGACCAATATTTTTTTAAAATCTTCGTATCAACGAAAATTTATAGTTCCCTATATAAAAAAAATAACCCCAAAGGGCTATTATAATTTGCAGAATAATTATATGCTTATTGTGCTTTTGTAGTATGAATATATAAGCTTGTCCAATCTTTGACTTAGTTCCACTACCTTGTCAGAATGTAAACACTCAGCCTCTTCCGTTAACCTATTTAGTTCCTTCCTTAGCATCTCAATTTCCTCTTTCATCCCTGAATACCTCACTCCAAAAAATTACGTATTTAAACAACAATTGTTATTATAGTACAATAATGTTATTTTTACAACATCATAAATTGTTAAAAAATTTTAAGTTTAATCTTTAGTCTTTTGTGCCGTTATCCCATAAAGATTTTCAGATATATCCAATATGGATATATCTGAAAATCCAAGTATATCTAACAATTTTATTATCTCTAATTTATCTAACCTATGTTCAATTGGAGGTCCATCCTTGCTATTAATTTTTTTCCATTCTATAATAGCAATTTTACCTTTAGGACTTATAATCTTTTTTACATTTTCTAAGAATTTATCCAATTGTTCAGTTTCATGCAATATAACACTTAAGAATGCATAAGTTATTGTTTCTTCTTCTAACTTCAAGTCATTTTCTTCAGTCAATACAGTTTTTATATTACTACAATTGTTTTCTTTCGCTTTTATTTCAACCTGATAAAGCATTTCAGGCAAAATATCAAGTGCAAAAATCTTACCATTATTACCTACTATTTTAGATGCCGGAATGCTGAAATATCCAATTCCACAGCCAATATCGGCCATTATATCTCCTTCATGTAACCCCAGACTAGTAAGAGTTTTTTCTGGTGACAGCATCTTCCTTCTTCTTTCAGTATCAAGTTCATCCTTATTCTTTGAATCAAACTTATGTGCCATTATTTTATTTCTCCTTAATTAAATTGCAACTTAAGACTATGCATCCTTATTTTCATCAATTGCATTTATCATTTCCTCTAATGATGGGTATTCACCATATTTAATGTCCTTTCAAATCCATTTCATTATTTTTGATTCTTTTAGCCAGATCTTTAACCTTTTCTTCAATTAATTTTGCAGTTTTAATAAATTCTTCATGGCTTTTGCCTGTTGGATCATCTAATCCCCAGTCTTCTGTATACTTTGCAGTTAAAATTGGGCATACTACATTACAGCCCATTTTAACTGCTATATCAATCTTAGGCAAATCATCAATTAATTTTGGTTTTTGAGATTCATTCATATCCACATTATATAATTTTTTTATTGTTCTTACTGCATCCTGATTTATATTATCTTTTATCTCTGTTCCTGCTGAGTAAGATTCAAAAACATCTGAGGCAAGCAGCTTCCCAATAGCCTCAGCCATTTGAGATCTACAGGAATTGTGAACACATATAAATGCTGTCTTTGGTTTCATAAATCATCCTCCGATAATACTACTTTATTAAATCATAAAGCTTTTCCCCTTTTATCTCTTCTGCCATCCATTCTATAACTGCAAAATTGCCTTTTGATATTTCATTGACCTTGTTAATCCACTGAACTTCGCTGCTGGCCTTTGCATGAAGCACCTGATTTGTTGTATTTGCTGCATAAAAACTTGAATTTATTACCCACCATTTACTGCGAATTCCTGCCCTGTCAAGGTCCTTTTGTAATCTCTCAGCTTCGAAAACAGGAGTGGTTTCAGCCAGTGTTACAATTATTACCTCTGTTTCATTTTCATCTCTCAGCCTAGGTAAAAGCTTTCTTGCGGATTCAGGCACATCACCCTGTGAGCGCTGAATCTCCTTGTTATAGCTTTGAGTTGAGTCCAAAAGAAGTAATGTATGTCCTGTTGGAGCAGTGTCAATAACTACCACCTGATCTTCTGATTTTTCAACTATTTCAGCAAAAGCTCTGAACACTGCAATCTCCTGTGTACATGGGGATCTTAAGTCTTCTTCCACATAGGCAATGTCTTCCTCACTCATGGTTTCCCTTGATTTGCTTAATACTTCTTCTCTGTACTTTTCAAGTTCTTTCTTTTCATCTATATGGCTTAATGTAATACCATGGCCTTCATTTAGCACAAACTTTAAATGTGCAGCAGGGTCAGTGGTGGTCAAATGAACCTTTTCACCTTTTTTGGCCAGTCCCAAAGCAATTGCTGCAGCAATAGTTGTTTTTCCAACTCCGCCTTTGCCCATGGTGAATATTACTTTTTTATGATTTTTATATAAATCCTCTATAATATCTTTCAATTTAGGCATATTATTTGAATTTAACTGTTCCTCATCAAACTTTACATGATTATCCTTCAAAAATGCTCTTACATTTTCCAATCCTGTTACATTGTAAGGCCTCAGTGGAATTTCAAAGGTTTCAATATTTTTAATTCCTTCTGGTATATGCTTTAATGCTGCCTGCTGTTTATGAAAAATAGCATCAGACAGCTTATCATCATGCTGCTGAAGTACTCCATTTATTATTAAAATCTGATTATTGATTCCTATATCCTGAAGCTCCTTTGAAGCTCTTTCAGCTTCTTTTAATGGTGATATCTCAGGTCTTGATACAAGTATAAGTGTAGTTTTTTCTTTATCAGATAAATTAATCACTGCACTTTTATACATACCTTTTTTATCTTCCAGGCCTGAAAGCTGTCCTAAACAGGATGCACCATGAGTGCTTTCATTTATAAAATTACTCCAGGCTGATGGCAGCTGAAGCATTCTTAGAGTATGACCTGTTGGAGCAGTATCAAATATAATATTGTCGTATTTAGAAGCAGTGTTTTCATCTGTAATAAAAGTAGAAAATTCATTAAATGCAGCAATCTCAACTGTACATGAGCCTGACAGCTGTTCCTCCATGTTTTTTAAAACGGATTCAGGCATCTTGCCCTTATATGGTCCTATAACACTTTCCCTGTATTCTGCAGCTGCTTTTTCAGGGTCAAGATTTGCAACTATTAAATTAGGTACCCCATTTATAGGAATTCCCTTATTGTTTAAATCAGTATTAAAAACATCCTGAAGATTTGAAGCAGGATCTGTGCTAACAAGCAGTACCTTTTTTCCTGCATCAGCTAAACTTACTGCCACTGCACAGGCTGTGGAGGTCTTTCCAACTCCGCCTTTTCCTGTGAAGAACAGGTATTTTGTTAAGTTTAAATCACTTACATTGAAATTTTTAAACATTGTATCCCTCTTTTCTAATTTATCATTAACAGCAGCCATCCCCACAGCAGCCCTTAGAAGGCTTTTTTATAGTAACTTTTGTATAATCCTCAGGTATTCCAAGGAATCTACTAAACTCTTCATTAGTGGGATAAGTTTTTGTTTTGACCACTTCACCATCCACCATAGTAATAGGAAGTATATCCACTCCATATTTATTTAACATCTCATTGACTATTTTATTATCCAAATACACCTGTGGACTTGTGGCAAGATTATATCTTTCAATTATTATTCCCTTATTTTTAAGATTGTTTATTAAAGTTGAAACCCTTATCAGATTTTTATCTACTGATGGCCCGCATACTCCTGTTGAGCAGCACATAGCTGGATCAAAAATAACCATTTTCTTCATAATATATCTCTCCTTTATTTATTATTACATTTTGATTTATCTTTACAGATGCATTCATCTGTATCTGTCACAATACTCATAAGAAATAATATTAATTTATTACAGTTAGTAGTGTTAAGTGAATAATTGCTCCATAATCCTTCTTTTGTACAATTAACCAATCCGCAGTCCATAAGCACCTTCATGTGATGTGAGAGTGTAGGCTGTGTAAAGTCAAAATGCTGAAGTATTTCGCAGGCACATTTTTCTCCACAGGATAATATATCAATTATCTTTAACCTGTTTGCATCAGATAATGCCTTGATTATTTTAGAGTTTTCTTCATACCCTGAGCTCATGTAACCACCTCTTATATAGATACTTGTCTATATATAATATAAATCAATATCAATGTAATGTCAATATAGTCTATGAGTAATCGGATAAATTTGTTCACTATATTTATTATCCTCTATATATGTATATAATATTCACTCCATATCTTATTATTTTCTTTAAATAAATTGCAAAAATAAAGGAGGTTAACCCTCCTTTTAATATTATTTACAATGAACGTATATCCCTAATCAGCTGTTCCACATCTTCTTCCTTTGTTGCCCAGCTGGTGCAGAAACGAACAGCACTGTAATCCTTATCCACCTGATTCCAAAATGAAAATACATATTTCTTTTCCAATACTTTTAGCTGAGCATTAGGTATAATAGGGAATTGCTGATTGGTTTGAGAATCAAAAAGTAATGAATATCCCTTCTCCTTAAATGCATCCCTTATTTTATATGCCAGCTTATCTGCATGTTTTGAAATTTCAAAATATAAATTATTCTCCAAAAGAGCAATAAACTGAATTCCAAGAAGACGCCCCTTTGCCATCATTCCTCCATGCTGTTTTATAAAATATCTGAAATCCTTTTGAAGTGCTGTGTTTGTAATAACAACAGCTTCTCCAAACAATGCACCAACTTTTGTTCCTCCTATGTAGAAAACATCACAAAGATCTGCAATGTCAGGCAGAGTTAAATCATTGCCCTCAGCCATTAAGCCATAGCCCATTCTTGCACCATCAAGATAAAGTGGAAGATCACATTTATGGCATACCTCACTTAATTTTGTCAATTCCTCCTTAGTATAAAGCGTTCCATTTTCTGTAGGGTTTGAAATATAAACCATACCAGGCTGTACCATATGCTCATGAGAAGCATCATTCCAGTGATCATCATATAGCTTTTGAACCTGTGAAGCTGTAATTTTGCCATCTATACTTGGCAATGTAAGTACTTTATGCCCTGTAGCTTCAATGGCGCCTGTTTCATGAACATTTATATGTCCTGTTTCAGCACAAACCGCTCCCTGATGTGGTCTTAATATGGATGCTATTACTGTTGTATTTGCCTGAGTGCCTCCCACAAGAAAGTGCACCTCTGCTTTATCTGACCTGCATAATTTTTTTATAATGCTGCGTGCTTTTTCGCAATAAATGTCCTCGCCATAACCAGGGGTCTGCTCAAAATTACTTTTATTTAAAAGCTCTAAAACCTTTGGATGAGCACCCTCTGCATAATCACATTCAAATCTTATCATTCTAAAACCTTCCTTTCCCTTTTATTAAATTGGTAAATCTTCTGCCCTAGCAGAAAATCCTCAATATTTAATCTTTATTCTTTAATCTTTGTTATTTTAATAGAGATCTTTGTCCTTTAGATAAATATATTATTTCTATAAAACCTATCAAAATCCCTCTATTTCTGCAAGTGTGTTTGTTAATAAATCGTTATTTGATCAAGCAAAAATCTTGATGCTTCTATGTGTTTTTGAGAAGTTCAAATAACAGATTTACTTTGAAATTTATATAACAAGGAATGTAAATACAATGTTTTTCCAAAGCTCCAAGAATATTAACTTAATTTTACAATGATTAATTGACATATCTTGTTATATGGTATATAATGGTATAAAGGAGGAGGTGTGGTTATGATATGATGAACTTAATATTAGCATTAGATGGAGCTTTGGGAATTATAACCATTATACTATTAGTAAAAGAATTATTAATTAAATACAATTTTAGTAAAAAAGGTTTCAAGAATTTTATATTTATTTTTTGCGGTATATTAACTGCAGTTATTGCTAATGCAAGTCTGTTCTATGGATATACTGCCACGCAATATAAAGCATCAATAGAAGTATCTCTTCAAAAGGACAACTCTAATGTATTGCATGATGGTGTTCCAGAAGAACAGATTCTTAAGGATCAATTAATGTCAGCTAATAAAATGATCAGCCAGGTTGAAATTTACACAGCAATAGGATATGCCCTATTTGTAGTCACATTTGCAATTAACAAAAACATAAAAAATGAAAAAAATACAAATGTCTCTACAGGAAAATGGGATCTAAAAAAATTTAAGTAAATAAAAAACCTGTTTAGGAATAACTATAAAGTTACCCTTAAGCAGGTTTTTCGGAGTTATGTTTTTAAGACTACTTCATTGACTGAATAATGCTGTCAGCCAATGCATCCATTGAGTCGCTGTCATCTGGTTTCATTGCGGAAGTTACTGTCATTTCACTATCTAATACATTCATATCTTTCATATCATCCAATAACTCATGCATAAGCTTGCCTGACTGAGGAGCCCATGAACCATTTTCAATAAGAGCTACTGTACGTTTTTGAAGATTTAATGCCTTCATATCCATTAAGTAATCCAGGATTGGTGGATAAATCTTAAGGTTGTATGTTACAGATGCAAGTACTAAATGGCTGTATTTGAATGTTTCAGAAATCAAATAAGAAACATTGGTTTTTGAAGCATCATACATAACCACATTGGTCATTCCCTTTTTAACAAGCCTTGTTGCCAAATCATTAGCAGCAGCCTCTGTATTGCCGTACATTGTTCCATAAACAATCAATACGCCCTTTTCTTCAGGTTCATATCTGCTCCATTTATCATATTTATCAAGATAATATCCCAAGTTAGATCTCCATACTGGTCCATGAAGAGGGCATATAATCTTAATGTCAATAGTGCCTGCTTTTTTAAGCAAAGACTGAACATGAGGACCGTATTTCCCAACTATATTTGTATAATATCTTCTGGCATCATCAATCCAGTCTCTATCAAAGTTAACTTCATCATTAAACATTTTTCCATCTAATGCACCAAATGAACCAAAGGCATCAGCTGAGAACAATACACCATTTGTTGTATCAAATGTAACCATAGCTTCAGGCCAATGTACCATAGGAGCATAAATAAATACTACATTATGTTTTCCGAAGGACATAGTGTCTCCTTCTTTAACTTTTGTTATCTTTCCATCTATGTGGAAACCAAACTGGTTCATGAACATAAATGCTTTTTCTGTGCATATAATTTTTACATTTGGATATCTAAGCAGTATCTCTTCAATGCATGCTGCATGATCAGGCTCCATATGATTGATTACCATATAATCAAGAGGTCTGTCACCTAAAACTTCCTTAATGTTTTCAAGGAACTGACGGCAGATTGACCAATCCACAGTATCAAAAAGCACTGTCTTCTTATCTAACAAAAGATAGGAATTATATGAAACTCCTCTTGGAATTGGGTGAATATTTTCAAACAGAGCCAGGCGGTGATCGTTACCCCCGACCCAATAAAGATCCTCAGTTATTTTTCTTACACAATACATATATTAAATCCTCCTTCACTAAAACTCATTATTTAAAATTGGAATTAGACTTCAATAAACATGTCTTTTCCTTCACCGCATGCTGGGCAATTCCATTCATCAGGAATATTCTCAAATAAAGTACCCGGAGCAATTTCTCCATCTGGGTCTCCAACACCAGGATCATACTCATATCCGCATCCATTACATACATAGTGTTTCCATGTTGGGGTAACTTTCTTTGGAATAGCTCTCTTCATCTTCTTCATTGGTGGGGCCGGCTTCTTAGCTTCTCCATTATCTAAAGCTTTAATAAGCACTGGAATAACCTCCATCATATCTCCTACTATGCCATAGTCTGCATTTTTAAATATCTTAGCATTTGGATCAATATTTATAGCAACAATTGTACTTGCTTCCTTTATTCCCTTCAAGTGCTGACCTGCACCGGAAATACCGCAGGCAATATATAGATTTCCTTTAAACTTCTGACCAGACATACCAACATAACGATTCAATGGTACATACTTAAGTGTTTCAGCAACAGGACGAGATGAACCTATAGCTGCACCAGCCTGAACTGCCAGGTCTTCTATAAGCTTCATATTCTTCTTTTCACCTACACCCATACCAGCGCTAACTACTCTCTCAGCCTTAGTAATAGGAGTATCCATAGGAATTCCAACTGTGAAATCATATCCGTCCTTCTTAAGGGCCTCAACAAGAGCGTTAACCTGATCTTCAATTGTTCCATCTTTGAATATAATCTTCTTACGATATCCTGTAGCAGGCTCTCTGTGAGAACTTCTTACAGCATCATTCTTTGGCATTTTACCAATGATATTAGCTGCAATAACCACACGCTGAATTTCATTTGTTCCTTCATAAATTGTACAAATCTTTGCATCTCTGTATGCACGTTCAACTGCCATGCCTTTCAAGTATCCGCTTCCTCCAAAGATTTGAAGGGCATCATTTACTATCTCTAAGCAGGAATCAGATGCATATTGCTTTGCCATAGCTGCTTCCATACTGTATCTTTCATGATTCTGTTTAAGCTCAGCTGCACTGTAAATAAGCAGTCTTGATGCCCTAAGCTTTGTAGCCATATCTGCAAGTTTGAAAGATATACCCTGCTGCTGACATATAGGTTTTCCAAACTGAACTCTTTCTTTTGAATACTCTAAAGCATTTTCATAAGCACCCTGTGCTATACCAAGAGCCTGAGCTGCAATACCTATACGACCGCCATCTAAGGTAGCCATTGCAATTTTGAAGCCCTGTCCTTCTTTGCCTAAAAGATTTTCCTTTGGAACTTTTACATTATTGAAAACAAGCTCTGCAGTTGCAGAAGAACGAATACCCATTTTGTCATAGTGTGTACCAAATGTAAATCCTTCCCAGCCCTTTTCTACAATAAATGCACTAATGCCATGAGTTCCTATATCTGGTGTTGTAACAGCAAAAACAACATAAACATCAGCTTTTCCAGCATTTGTAATGAATATTTTTTCACCATTTAAAATATAATGATCTCCATCCAATACAGCTGTGGTTTCTGTGCCGCCAGCATCACTTCCTGCATTTTCTTCAGTAAGACCAAATGCTCCTAATTTCTCTCCCTTTGCCATTGGAACTAAATACTTTTGCTTCTGTTCTTCTGTTCCGTAGGCAGCAATAGGATATGTACCCAATGATGTATGGGCTGAAAGAATAACTCCTGTACCGCCATCAACCCTGGACAGCTCCTCAACAGCAATAGCATAGCTGATTACATCAAGACCAGCCCCGCCATATTCCTTTGGATATGGTATTCCCATCATTCCCATTTTGGCAAGCTTATGAACAGCATCCCATGGGAATTCATTTTCCTGATCCAAAGTAAATGCAATAGGCTTTACTTCCTCTTCAGCAAATTCTCTGATTTTCTTCCTTAAATTTTCATGTTCTTCAGTAGTCTTAAAAAACATATATCTCCCTCCTTATATTGAATACGTTTTAAATAAAAACGTAAGATTTGGCATAATTCTAAACAACAGCAGAACTTAAACACTATATAAATGTAAAGTAAATCTGCTATTTGAAAACTTGTCCTAATATTCTAATAATATCTTATCACAATAAAGAGTTATTATCCAGTAATAATTCATTTATTATCTTTTAATAATTATAATTCGACATAAATTTAAAAATTCCTTCTTAGAAAATAATAATTATTTAAATTTTTTTTACATAATAATTAATAATGTTACAAATTCCATCTTTTTTCATATTAGTAACCAATGGTTATCAGCTCACTGTTACCTGTAACTGAAAGGTAAAAGTATCTTTCTTAATACTGTGTTACAATGGTAGGATATGACGAAATAAACAAAAAGTTAAATTATTACATCACAACCTTATTCACTGCAATAACTGAAAGGACTTAATGATAAATGTTTGAAAAAGATTATATTTTAAGGATTATAAAAGCGGGAGTAAAAACAGCCGTTGCTCTTTTTGCAGGAAAAGATGCTGTGGAAAGCGATGTTGATACAGAAAATTATAATATAACGATTTCAGAAGATGAATTGTTAGAGTTTAGTATGAAAAAATACCTAAATGAAGGCAAAGTTAACGAAGCTGAAAATATTCTATTTGAAGTTATAGAAACTCGGAAAACTAAAAAAAATTTAGAAACTGCATTATTTTTCTATAAAAAACTTAGTGAGTGGGATGATATGAAACTTCTCGAATATAATTTTTCAAAACATGAAATTCAGCAAGGTCTAAAAGATATACGAAAATTATATGAAAAGAATTAGCTATATAGTAATATAATGTTTTAAATTTTAAAATAGTTATTTCGTAATTTTATTATAATGCATGTATATGGGAGGAAGATGATAAATGGGAGTAGTAGAAATAATATTACAGGATTTATGTTCTTATTTAGATGATAAAAAAGTTTTAGAGATTGCTTGTGGAGATTCTGATTTTAGTTTGATTGCTTCAAAATATGCAAAGGAAATTCTTGCAACTGATATTTCATTAGAAAGATTCAAAAGAAGAAATTTGAAAGTAATCCCTAGGAATCTTGATTTCAAGGAAATGGATGCAACTAATTTGAATATAGATAAAGATTCATTTGACATATGTATTTGTTATAATGCTCTAGGTCATTTAAAAAGTATATTAACACCTGTCTTAACAGAAATGATTCGAGTTACTACAGAAGATGGATATTTGATATTTATTGCAACATGGGAAATGGATAAAAATATCATATCTGAACTAAGGGATATTATTAAAGAACAAAACAACTTAACAGTATATAGAGATATTGAAAATAACAAGTATAGTGCACTAATTATAAAGCAAGAAAATAAATAGTGATTTGATTATCAGTTATTTTATTTTATAGATGGAAAATTGTATTTTGATGGTAATTGGTACTCAATTGGCAGTAATCAATTAAATGAAATGAACAAATTATATCTATCCTGTAGAAAGCGTTTATAAATAAAAGTAAAAATTAAAACTGTATTATTCAAAAATAAATGTTTATTTTTATATAAATTTTGATATAATATAAATAAACGTATAGAAAATAAAAATAGGGTGCTGCTAACACCCTATAGTATACAGTTCTAGTTGCTTAGGCAACTGGTATCACTAAATTTTTATTAAAAATAGTAGCTATCCAATTGCGACTGGGGCTACTATTTTTTTGAGATTTTTTCTATAAGTAACACTATTAATGTTAATAGTGCAATTAAGAATAAACCACCTTGAAATAGCAACATTAAAACGTCGTTACTCATATGTACCACCTCCCTTCAGCAGGGATGAGTGATACCAGTAGCCCACATTCAACTATATTGAATTGTACTAGAAGATTATAACATAGGATTTATGGTATTTCTATAATTAATATCAATTTTAATATTAACGAATTTTACAGCATTTTTATATCATACTCTTCTTATTTAACGTTACAATCCTTACCTCTTACTTCTTAGTTCTTAGTTCTTAGTTCTTCCCTCTTACTTACCTACAAACCGCTTCCTTTACCATACTAATATAATCCTGTACATATTGTGGCTGATAACTGTTCTTTCTGTACACTGCAAAAAGTTTATCTGTCATTTTAGGGTTTCCTATGGAAAAATAAACTGGGGCTTCTTTCAAATTAATATGCTTCAAATGAGTTTCCAGGCCAAAGTAAATTCCAAAACCATAGGAGGCTAAACGGATAGCACATTCAACACTTCTGGTTTTCATTACAATATCAGGCTTTGTATTCATCTTATTAATAAGATTAATTGCTATCTCCCCGCTCCTTTGATCTGTTTGGTTAATTACAAATCTATCGTTTTTAAATCTTTTAATATCAATCCATGGATATCTGCATCCTTCTATTTTCTTTCCTTTGTAAGCCAGAGGGTGATTTCTCCCCACTACCATTATGATTTCCTCATTTTTAAGAAGTTCACAATCCAGCATTGGGTTATGCCCTGAATAATTAAATATTCCTATGTCTGCATCACCATTTATTAAAAGCTTATCTATTTTATTAGATTCAGTTTCCTCTAGAAAGTTTATTTCTACATTGGGATACTTTTCTTTAAACCTGGGAACAGTCTCCGGTATAAGATAAGGACTCCTTACTATTCCACAGGCAACATTCAGCCTTCCTTTTTTATGATGTACTATGTCAAAAAATTCATCATCTAAATCCTTCTTTATTCTTAATATTTCCTTAGCGTACCTTATATATGTTTCCCCTGCATAAGTTAAAATAAAATTATTCCCTGCCCTGTCAAAGAACTTTATATTAAGCTTTCTTTCAAAATTCTGAAGATATTTGCTTAAAGACGGCTGTGATATATATAGTTCCTTGGCTGCTTTTGAAATACTGTTATTTTTAGCAATACATAAAATATACTGCAATTCTTTAAAATCCATTTTGTCTCACCTGCTAAAATATAGTTTTACTGCATAAAAAAAATAGTAAATATGTATTGGACATACATATATGAATATTATATACTAGAAAGCGGTGGAAAAAAAGGTCCAAAAATTCGTAATATTCTTAATAATTGTAGAAAAATTGGAGGCAATTAATATGAAAGAGGGATACTTATACATTTTTTTGACAACCATTATTTTTAGTACAATGGAAATAGCATTGAAGCTTGTATCTGGAATTTTTAATCCTATACAGCTTACCTTTACAAGATTTTTTATAGGCGGATTATTTTTAGTTCCATTTGCTATTCATGCACTTAAAAAGAAACATTCTTCCGTTTCAAAACAAGATTTATTATATTTTGCTTTTCTAGGATTTATAGGCATTTTTATAAGCATGATGCTGTATCAGCTGGCAGTGCAAAATACAAAAGCTTCTGTAGTTGCTGTTTTATTCAGCAGTAATCCTGTTTTTGTAACAATACTTGCATTTGTCCTGTTAAAGGAAGCCATTCATAAAAACAATGTAATAGCTTTGATTTTTGAGGTTATTGGTACAATAATAATTATAAATCCATTAAATGTTAAACTTAGCGTAACCGGAATTATACTGTCAATTGCAGCTACTTTAACCTTTGCTCTATATGGAGTTTGCGGCAAAAAGAAATGTGCCGAATATGGCGGTATAGTGGTTACCTGTTTTGGTTTCTTATTTGGAGGACTTGAGCTGCTTGTTTTAATTGGGGTCACTCATATTCCTTCAGTGGCACAATGGTTCTCTTCAAATGGACTAGCTATATTTGCAAATGTTCCTATATTTAAAGGGTACTCTTTAAGCGTACTTCCTATAGCATTATTTATTTTTATTATTAATACTGGAGTAGGATTTGCCTGCTACTTTATGGCAATGGAAAAAACCTCTGCAAAGACAACTTCTTTGGTATTTTTCTTTAAACCAATTTTAGCGCCAATACTAGCACTTATTATACTCCATGAGGCTATTCCATTTAATATGATTGTTGGTATTTTATTTATATTATTTGGTTCACTTTCATCCATACTTCCGGAACTATTAGCTCAAAGGGCTGTTGAAGCTAATGTTGAAACTGAGGAAGATAATAAAAAATTAGCAGCAGAATAAAAAATACTCTAAAAAAATACTCCCACTTAGACAAAAGTCTTACGTGGGAGCTTTTTTTAAAATTTAAAGGGACGGTTAACAATTAACAATAATTAAAAGGGGACGGTTAACAATTAATAATAACAATTTATATGATATATAACATGTCCCACAAATTCATCTTTTTTTATAGCTCATCAGGCAATTTTCCCATTTGACTTATAACCATATTATAATATTGACCTTTTTTATCCATAAGACTTCTGTGATTTCCTCTTTCTAATATCTGTCCATCACCTATTACCATAATATGATCTGCATCTCTAATAGTGGACAACCTATGTGCAATTAAAAAACTTGTGCGGTTTTTCATTAAGCTTAAGAAAGCACGCTGAATATCTTTTTCAGTTTTTGTGTCAACGCTGCTGGTTGCTTCATCCAAAATCAATATAGGGCTGTCACAAAGCACTGCTCTTGCAATTGCTATAAGCTGCCTCTGCCCCTGACTTAAATTATCCGTAGCTCCGGATACTATTGTGTGATACCCCTTAGGAAGTTTATCAATAAAATCATGAGCATGAGCTATTTTGGCTGCTTTTATAACCTGTTCATCTGTAGCATCCTTTTGTGAATAGCGTATATTATCCATAATTGTCCCTGTAAAGAAGCATGTATCCTGCAATACTACTGAAAAGCACTTTCTCAGGCTGTCCCTTTTTATATTTGTAATTGGTACATCATCAATTAAAATTCTTCCTCTGTCAGCATCATAAAAACGAGTTAAAAGATTCACAATGGTGGTTTTGCCTGCACCGGTTTCTCCTACCAGGGCAACTACTTCACCTGCATTCACACTGAAACTTATATTTTTCAATATAGGAGTGGATTTATTGTATGAAAAGCATACATTTTCAAAGGTGACACTGCCCTTTGGTTTATCCATGCAAATGGCATTTTCCATATCAGCAGTTTCCTCTTTGCTGTCCAATATTTCAAATACACGTTCCGCACCTGCCAGAGCAGACTGTATGGTGTTAAACATACCTGCCACGGAGTTAAGCGGCTGCGCAAACTGCTTTGAATAGCTTAAAAAGCTTACCACTGTTCCAATGGCCAAGCCGTAGCCTACTGAAAGTATACCTCCTGCAAAAGCAACCATGGTAAAAATCAAATTGTTGATAACATTCATTAAAGGCATCATATAGCCTGACACTATCTGTGCCTTTGTACTGCTTATATTAAGTTTTTCATTGATTTCTTTAAAATTCTTCAGAACATCCTGCTGCTTTCCAAAGGCTTTTACCATTTTAAGTCCAAGTATATTTTCCTCAATTACTCCATTAAGTGAACCCAAGCTCCTCTGCTGTTCTAAAAAATATGCACGGCTTCTTGTTGTTATTGTACGTGTCAAAATAACTACAAGAGGAATGCAAATCATAACAACTAAAGTAAGAGGCACATTCAAAATTATCATTACAGTAAAGGAACCAGCCAGTGTTAAGGCGCTGGATATTAACTGGGTTGTTGCCTGTGCAATGGTTGAGCTTATGTTATCTACATCATTTGTAATTCTGCTCATGGTGTCCCCGTGGGATCGTGTATCGTAAAATTCCAGCGGAAGTTTCTGCATTTTTTCAAAAAATTCAGTACGCAACGCAAATACCAGCTTTTGCGAAATCTTTAACATAATAACACCATTGATGGACGAAATAATCCAGTTAGTTCCATACAATGCTGCAATTATCATTAAAAACAGCATAAGAGTATTTGTATCCACAGTTTTAGTTGGAATCTTCAATGTATTAAATGTTTTTCCTATGTAATATGGAATTGCAACTGAAATAAGGGATGAAATAACTGTAAGGATAATGGCAAGAACAATAGTTTTTCCCCACCTTGCATATATTTTTACAATTCTCATCAGCGTACCCTTGGCATTTTTAGGTTTTGCACCAGGTCTGAAGCGGCTGCCACCTCCACCCATTGGTCTTCCATTCATAGATGGTACTTTTACTTCAGGTGCAGTATATTGATTTGCCATTTACTACGCCTCCTTACTGCTTTCAATTTGTGTCTTATAAATATCTCTGTATATTTCGCAATTCTTCATTAGCTCATTATGAGTACCATATCCAACCTTGATACCGTTGTCCATAACAAGAATCCTGTCTGAAAACATAGCTGTGCCGCAGCGCTGAGTAATTGTAATAACTGTCTGATTTCTTGTTTTAGAATTGAGATTTTCCCTGACTTTAGCTTCAGTTACAGCGTCCAGTGCACTTGTTGCATCATCCAGTATAAGTATTGAAGAATTTTTAAGTATTCCCCGGGCAATGGAAATACGCTGTTTCTGCCCTCCTGAAACATTAACAGCAGCACTACCTAAAAGGCTGTTATAGCCCTCTTTCATATTTTCAATAAAGTCTCCCTGTGCCTCATGAGCAGCCTGGTGCAGCATTTCATCATCAGCTTTACTGTTTCCCCACCTTATATTATCAGCAATAGTACCTGAAAACAGCATAGGCTTCTGCGGTACCATGGCAATATTCTGGCGTACTGAGTCAATACTTAATTCTTTAATATCACAGCCGTTAATAAGTATTTTGCCTTTGTTTATATCATAAAATCTTAATAATAGCCAGGCTATTGTAGATTTACCGCTGCCTGTAGGTCCTATAATGGCTAAGCTTTCACCATTATTAATATGAAATGATAAATCCTTTAAAGCAGGCACTCCGCTTCCATTAGGATACGCAAAGGTTACATTTTTAAATTCTATTTCACCATTTAATTTCTTTATTTCACCATTATCAGAAAAGTCCTCTTCACAGTTAAGTACTTCACTAATACGTGCTGTGGAAGCCTTAGTTCTTACAAATGTATTAAATATGTTTGTTATCATAACCAGTGATGTTAAAATTTGTGCCATATAAATTGTAAATGCAGTAATATCCCCAGGTCTGGCAAGATTTAAAGTAAACAGCCTGCTGCCAATATAGATTACAATAACTGTACCTATTCCAACGGTTAAAGTCATTAGCGGAGATACCAGTGTAATAATCATTTGAGATGATATTCCATTTTCCATTAAGTTTGCATTGGCATTTTCAAATTTATCAGTTTCCTTGTCATATGTTCCAAAAGCCTTAACTAAACGCACTCCTATCAGATATTCCTGAACCACGGAGTTTACCTTGTCCATGGCTTTTTGCAATTTATAATAACGTGGATAGCTGAGCTTCATACTTACAATAATTAAAACTGCAACTATTGCTACAATACCATAAATTATAAGACTGAGCCTGAAATTAAGAATGCTTGCAAGTACTATGCTGCCAATACAGGTTATTGGCGCCTTCATAAATATTCTCATAATTCCATTTACAAACTGAATAACTTGGTTAGTATCATTAGTCATGCGGGTAATAAGAGATCCGCTCTCAATTTTATCTGTGCTCTGCTCCGAAAAGTAAATAATTTTTTCAAATAAATCATACCTTAAATCTGCACCCATACGCTGTGATACTTTACTTGCCAGTATATTTCTTGTCACTGCAAAGCACGCACCTATGCCAGTGACTAAAAGCATAAGTGATCCCCAATAATAAACCTTAGGAAGCTGTCCCTGATCAATTCCATAATTTATTATATTAGACATAAGCGTAGGTCCAAGCAAATCGCATACAGCTTCAGAAGCAACGCAGAAAACCGCAACCAAAAAAGGTAATTTATATTTTTTAAAATATTTACTATATAAATTCATATTTGTTGTTCCCCTCTTTACCTTATTACCATATTGACTTAAAGCCCTTATGTTCTCTTCTTTATTCTTTACTTTAAGTCTTATACATAGATAATATTATACATCCTTATTTTATATAAAAAAAGAGATAAAAAAGGGACGGTTAACAATTAATAAGGATGTATAAAGGGGGACGGTTAACCAATAATAGGAATGCGAGATAAAAGGGGGACGGTTAACAATTAATAAGAATAATTTATATTGTAAAAACTTCATTTTTTCTCATCAGTATAGTGCAATTGTTATAGCAATGGATTCAGCGTATCAATTACTCACCACTTTGGAAATGGAAGTATCTTTACCGCAAGTGGATGAAAATGTTTGTAAGAGCTTTATTTAAATATTAAATTCAATTTGTCTGATAACTTAGTTAAAGACTGAACTGAGCTTGACAGCTTGTCTATTTCTGTTTTATTATCCTTAGAAATTGATACAGAGTTTTGGGACAATTCAGCAGTCTGCTTGGATGCCGTTATAATATTATCTAAGGATCCTAAAATATACTGGCTGTCATTAACCTGGCTTTTCATCTCCTTATTTAGATTATTAATTATAGAATTTATTGTGTCAATTTTTTCAAATATATCCTTAAATACATATTTTGTGTTGTTTGCATTTTTATTTTCATTATTTATCATTTCTACAATATTATCAGTAAAGGAAACGGATTTTTTACTAACGTCGCTTATAATCTTGATTAAATCTGTTATTTCTTTTACCCTGTCTTTGCTTTGCTGTGCCAGTATTCTTATGTGTTCTGCCACCACAGAAAAGCCGCCTGCATATCCCCCTGCCTTTGCTGCCTCGATTGCCGCATTTAATGCAAGTAGGTCCGTCTGTTTATATATATCGTCAATTACATAAACTATTTTGTTTATTTCTTTAACCTTGCTGTTTAACTCATTTACAGTTGAGCTTACCTGTCCCACACAGGAATTTATATTTGTTAAATCATCAATGCTGCTATTTACATATTTTTCTCCGTCATATGCAAGTTTAGTAAGAGAACTGGATATTGCATTGCCATTCTCAGCGCTTTTTTCTATTTCCTCTATGGAGTTAACGTAGCAGTTAATCCTGCTGTGAAATTCGTTTATGCTCGATGCTGTATCCTCTGTAGCATTCAGTACTTTGCTTAAGTTGCTGTCTATTCCCTCCACATTGCACTTAGTGTCATTAAAAACATTAAACAGAGTGGCTGATACTTCACACATTGCACAATTTATTTTACCTATTTCATCAATAATCAGGCTTAATTTTTTCTTAACCTCTATTTCATTTTTTAATGTTCCATTTAATTTTACGTTGTTTTCTTCTGCCTTATATTGATTTATACCTGCAATAAAAGCAAATAACCCAAGAAATATTGGTGCGCTGTCAATCATCTTTAACAATGCACTGGACTTATGCAAAAAAGCTATATGTTCATAATTAAAAACCATATTTTTAGTATGCATTTCAAGAATTGTTGCCAGTAAAGGAAACATAAATCCAAATATGATACCTATAATCGTGTATCTTCGAATCGTTTTATTCCTAAATATCCTAGCCATAATAAATTCATCCCCCTAAATTCATCCTCATGCAAGAACTAAATATTTTAAAATAATAACTTATATGGATTATTTCGACAAGTGTATCGAAATTCCTTTTATTAACGAAAAAAAGGGACGGTTAACCAATAATAAGAATGTGATAAAAGGGGACGTTTAACTATTAATAAGAATAATTTATAAAGAGCAGAATGTAGTATATTTTTTGCAAAGTAAATAATTTTTTTATCTTTAGCTTGTACAAAATAAAAAAATGCATAATAATAAAGCCTTTTATTGTTATGTAAAAAAATAAAAAGTTTTTACATGATTTTTTAACTTGAATTACATTTTTTAAGACGTCTGCTGTAGAATAAATCTATTTACAATATCTTTATACCTATCCTCCGTTGATATTAATTCAACTCCGATAGAACAAAGCTTTGATACTCTTGATTCAGTTATATTGCCAAGGATTTCACATATATGCTTCATTTTAAAATTGCACAGACTTCTCATTAATAATACTGCTAAAGCCCTAGCAGACTTATTATTCCTGTTATTCTTAACATAAAGCATAACTTTCTTTATTCCTGTTTCTTGTGATATAAATTCTAATATTTTCTCAGGATTAAAGTTTCTTGCTAATATTTTTCTTTCGCTTCTATACTCAGTTTTTTCATCTTCAAATTCTATTTCCTTCTTTAATTTCTCTTTATCACACATATACACAAGCTTGAGATAGTTTTCTCTTGCTTTATTTACATTTGTACCTACCATTTGCATTATGTATGCTTCATCTAATAGACCTGTTTTATCTTTTTCAAGTCCTAAATATACTCTTAAGCTTGAATATTTATATTTTTCAGGGCAATTTTCATATCCTTTTATTTTCAGTGGATTATTGTGAATATAAGCTGATAAAGTGATTAAATATCTATCTGTACCTACTATTTTGCTCTTAAACCTATCCTGGAACACATGACCATGTCTATCATGAATTCGATTGAATGTTATTGCATATTTAAAATTTAACCCATGCATTATTTTTGATATATCAGCCCCATTGGAATCTATTATAAAATGAGCATGGTTGCTCATCATACAATATGCATAAACCTTAAATCCATATATTATTTGGTAATTTTTCATCTGATTCAAATATTTTTCCTTGTCATCATCATTCTTAAACAATGGGACTTCCGTTATACTTCTAACCATCACATGATATATTGCATCTTCAAATTTTATTCTTTCAGTTCTCGGCAAGAAAAGCACCTCACTTTTTGTTAATATTTACTACCTTAATATTATTAACCTTAAATGAGGCACTTATACCAGTAAATTCTAAAAGCTGGTTAATTGTTGACTGTCCCCCTTCACCTTCAGTTCAGGGTTGAAAGTTGGAAGTTGAAAGTTAGTTGATTGTTAAACGTCCCCTTCAAAAATCAGAAGCTGATCAATTGTTAACCGTCCCTTTAAAATTTTAAAGCCGGCAAGTTGTTAACCGTCCCTTCAAAAAAGTAGCAGAAAACCTACATAATACATAATCTATATAGAATATATTTTAAAATAAAGGACTGTGAATTAAGAATGAAGAAATTTGCTTCCTTCCATGGCACCATTACCTTGATTAATGACTATCCAATATCATCTTCGGGAAAAGATGCAGGATGCTATAAGCTTATGACTGTGCAAAACAGCTCTGGGGATATTGTTAATTTTACTGTTGGTCCTGATACTTATTTTGTGTATCATATAACATTATCTGCAGGCGATAATGTAACTGGTTTTTATGATGCAAATGCACCTGCTATTCTCATATTTCCCCCTCAGTTCAAAGCACTTGTTATGGCTAAAGATTCAGCATATGAAAACGTTAAGGTGGATTACTTCAATGATGAACTTATAAGCAGTGATAATTCTCTTAAATTAAACATTGCTCCATGTACCACAATGTTGCTTGAAAATAATCAAATGTTCACTGGTAACCCTAAAAACCGAAATTTAATTGTGGCTTATGGGCCTTCAACTAAAAGTATACCTGCACAGACAGTACCTTATAAAATTATTGTTATGTGTCAGCAGTAAACAAAAAATGTGTTTATTCATATATTACTTTCTATATAGAATAAACACATTTTTATTCAAATTGTATCAAGCATTCATCCCATAGCTAAAACAGTGGGATTTCTGCTAAGCTTTTGTAATTTTATTATCAATACTCTTCTTTACTTCTTCTGGAGTTAATCCGCTGGCATTGATTACTGGCACCTTTGTGGAAGTATCACTGAATCCCATCATATTAGTATTATAGTCTGCTGTAACAATTGCATCCAGATTTTCATACTTTGAAATGTTGTTTTCTAAAGTTTCTCCTAATGTTTCCACTGAATACCCATTGGAGCTTAAATAATCAGCAATCATTGAAAGCCCTTTTTCTACGCCTATCTTTTTCATATATAATCACCTCTGTTTTATTTTCCCCATTGACATATATGGATATGCATATATATTTTTATAAAGTTCATGGTAACTGATTATTAACTAAAATGTATTAATTTTGTAATAATATTTTTATCTTACTGAGTTATTATATAAGCATATGGATAAGCTATCTGTATGATTTATTAAAGCCCCCTTAAGTTTAAAAATAAGCTGTGAAACAAAATTTCACAGCTTATTTTATATATATTTTTTCATCCATTCCATTGCCAAGTCAAACCATATACTGCAGTGAGGACTAATATGGCTTTCGTCACCTGCTGTGGTTTTATCACATAATGACAAGCCATGTGGGCCCTGTTCAAAAATGTGCAGTTCATAAGGTACTTTGTTCCTGGTCAATTGTGATGCAAATTTTATTGAATTTTCCACATATACAAAGCTGTCATCAGCTGTATGCCATATAAATGACGGAGGTGTATTTGAGGATACATAGTTTACGGGGCTCAGCTCTGTTAATTCCTTATCTGAAGGATCGGCATTTCCAAACACAGCTTTACTTGAAATTTCAAAATACCTTTTTTGAAATTCATTTGGATTTTCAAGAAGATTATCTTTCATAACCTTAAAATCTAATAATGGATACCCTAAAATAAGTGCATTTGGTTTAAAGAATTTACTATGAACTTTAAATTTCTTCCTTAATATGTCATCCCGCCAGTGAACTCCCATGTAAGCTGCTAAATGGCCTCCTGCTGAAAATCCGCATAAAGTTATTTTATCACTGTCTAAATACCACTTATCTGCATTTTCCTTAATAATCACCATTGCCTTAGCCAGATCAAACCATGGTGCAGGAAATGCTGACTTTTCATTGCCCTTTGGGAGATTATTATAATCACTTATCTTTTCGGTATAATACGTGCTGTATCTAAGCACAAATACATGATAGCCATTAGCTGCAAATCTCATTGCCACAGGTTCTGCTTCCCTGTCCACGATTCCAAGATATCCGCCTCCGGGGCAGATAATTACAGCAGGTCTTTTTTTATCGGCTTTAAATTCCTTTGGATTATCTAAAATATAGGCAGTTAGACTTATATTATTATTGTGTTCCCAAAGCTGAATTTTTTTAGTTAACATAATTTTCTTAAGTGAGAGAATGCATGTTTATTTGAATTCTCCCGCTTAAACGCACTTCCTTTCTTTACAATTTTAAGTATGTATTTTTACTCTTCCACTGCTGATTCCAGCATTTTATATAAATCAGGGAAATTTTTCTTTACATTTACAATCCTCATTTCCTTGCTTACCATGGCATGCACTGTTTTTCCTTTGTTTATAGGTTTATGAAAATCATCCTTATAAACATTATACTCAAATTCCAGTCTTACTGGGGTAATCTTAGTAAGCTTAGCCTCAATGGTAAGTTCATCTTCATAATATGCTGCACTTATATATTTACAATGAAGTTCCACAAGAGGTACTGCCACACCTATGTTTTCCATCTCAGTGTATGTTAATCCAATTTTCTTTATAAGATCTGTGCGGGCGGCCTCATACCAAATTGCATAATTTGAATGATGAGCAATTCCCATTTTATCTGTTTCAGCATATCTCACTGAAATCTTAGTGTTTGATATCAAAATTCTCACTTTCCTTCCTGCTAAAATATCTGCAAATTATTTGTTTTACAATTTCAGTAAATTATAAAACCACGATCATGTATAATTATACTATAGAATTTCATTTAGTGTACATTTTCACACACAAGCTTAGTTTTTGTTATTATAGTATTTCTTGTAGAATTATGGGTAAATTATTTATATAGTATTTTTTTGAAAAGTATATAAAACACTAATTCAATACGAGGAGGTAATCGCAGCATGATTAATGAAGGTGCGATGATTAAAAAGGAGTACAAACAGATAAAATCCGAAGACAGTAATGGTGTTGTAGTTACAAATTCAACATCTGAAGATATGCTTGTATACGGTCCTGCCAGAGCTGCAGATGGCGGGAATTTTGTCACTTCATGGTATATTCTTCATCCAGGTAAAGCTACTCCAAGAAGCGGAAACTTTCAGGGTTTATACATACCAAAGGATAGAAACTTTGTGGACTCTGACGGTAAAACAGCGCAGGGACCAGCAGCTGTTAGATATTCCGCTTCAAAATCCGTAACAATTACAGGCAGTGAAAATCAATATTTAGAAAAAAATCAGCACAATGATGGAATATATCATTCAAGTGAAATCAACTGGCCAATTCCCGATTTTAGTTCAGCAGACTGCCAGAAGATAAATAAAGTTTCATATGAAGTGGAAAATTAAGTAAGAGGTAAGAGCTAAGAGCTAAAAGGTAATAAGTAAGAGTGAATAGGTATATTAAAGAAGCGGTCAGAATTGACCGCCTTTTTATCTATTTTCCCCTATTTTTAAGGGATGTTATTGGTGAAAGTATTATTTACAGTATTTACTGTACCTCCATCAATGTTGGCAATAGCGCCATCATTGTTACCTGCTACATTGTTGGTAAAAGTACTGTTTGTAATGCTGATTATGCCTGAATCCACATTGGCAGCAGCACCGCCCCTGTTAGCGGAAAAGTTACCAATAAAAATGCTGTTAAAAATGTTAACCGTCCCCGAATTTATATTTGCTACAGCACCACCGCTACTGCCAGCAATATTATTTATAAATGTGCAGTTTATTACGGTTGCTGTTCCCTGGTTTGCAAAAGCACCACCATTATTTCCTGCTATATTATTTTTGAATATACTGTTTAAAATACTGGCTGTACCATCGTTTGCAAAAGCCCCGCCATTAACGGCAGCACTATTGTTGGTCAGAATACTGTTTTTGATGTTAACCGTCCCTGAAAGATTTCCAATGGCGCCGCTGAAATTTGCACTGTTTTCAGTAAAAATGCTGTTTTCAATATTGGCAGTAGATGCCATATTTGCAATAGCACCACCCACTATAGGAGCATTATTATTATTGAAACTTGTATTTCTTAAGGTAAGCGCTGCACCATCCTCATTAAAAATAGCTCCACCGCCGCTTCCTACATTGTCAAAGCCATTTGTAAAGGTTATGCCGCTGATTGTTACTGCAGCGCCGCTTACAATAAAGATACGGCTGCTGCTATTGCCGCTTATTGTTAGCTTGTCCATTCCTGGTCCAAGAATAGTTATGGCTTTATCAATTGTTATTGATCCGCTTGTCAGCGTAATAATACCTGGTAAAATTTTATCATCAAATACTATAATGTCACCTGCTGCTGCTGAACTTATAACCTGCCTCAGTGAGCCTGTACCATTATCATTTATATTAGTAACCCTTAATGTGGTTCGAACACTAAGAGCAGCATTTATTAAATCCTGAGTCTGCATCATAGGCAATTTTATCCTCTCCTTATTTTGTTTATTATAGGACTTGTCCTACAATATACTATGCAGGAGGAGATTATTTGTGATAATTTTAAGCCCAAATTCAAATCAGATTTACCATCACTGCTTTAAGCTGTCAGCTTCCCCATCCATGGCAGTTATTGTATCTTTAATACTTTCTTGTACATCCTTATAGCTTAAATATACATCTATATTCATATAATTATCATCAAAACTGCATTTCTTAAGCCTTCCATAAAGATATTTCCCACCTTTCAGCAGATTTTTCAGCTGTTTGTTAGCACCCCTTGGTATATAGCCTAAAATATATCCTGTATTATCAGTAACCATAACAGCATTTTCATCATAGGGATTATTAGTATCATGCTTTAAAAAAAGCATATCATTAATTTTTATATTATCTTCAACTACACTTGTATCCCTGTAAAACACCCCTGCAATATCAGTGGAAAAAAGATAAATATCCTTATAAAAGGGTTTAACCAGTAAATTGCTTACATTAGTATATTCCCTTTTCTTAGTTCCATTTATATTTAGTAATTCATTCATTTTTCTTTTTATAGACTGGCTTTTTTCTTCCTCTATGGCCTCCTTGATTTTACTCACTGTTTCATTGTTCCAGTTTTCTTTATGTTTTTTTAAATAATGTACTGCTTCCTCTCTGTTTTCAGGAAATCTGGCTTTAAGGGCCATGGTTGGTAACTCCATGTCTACAAAGCTGCAATAACTTAAATTGCGGAGAATACAGTATATGCATATATCAGGTTTGCAATCAGTTGTGATATGTTCTTCATCTATATCCACGGCACCACTGAATATTTTTTTAAGAGGAAGTGTCTTATAGGCATAGTTAATAAGCTGTTTCATATTATTTGCATTTTTGCCTTCTGAAAGATACAAATAAACATCTATATTATATTTATCCTTTTCTAAAATAGGCATAAGTTCATCAAAAGTTAACTTCAAACCAATTACCTCTGAAATAAACATATAAACTTTTCCAGGTTCGTCAGCTTTTTTCAGGGACTCTTTAAAAACCGTTTTCCATTTATCATTTATTAATATGGACAAGCATTTATTTTTAATCTCCTTTTCAATGGTAATTGTCCAGCCGTTTTTTCTTTTAGAAGATGCTTCATCATCAGTTAAATAAGGTCTCATTCTTTCTTCAATATATGCAACAGCACATAGATCATGAAAACAATGTGCATATTTTTCTGCATATTTTATATACAATTTCACTGTTTCAAGGCTATCCTCATTTTCATAAATATCATAATCATCTTCTGAAAGTATATAATATAAAATTAATGAAACTTTTGATAATTCATTTTTACCTATATTTCTGCTTTTTAGGTACCAGCTTATATTAACCTTCTTAGTGCATAAAACTGCAGATATTTCTTTTAAAACCACATTCATGCTTCCCTGTTCAATAATCCACTGCTTAATTTCATCATTCATAGCATATAGACTTTTTAAGCAGTGCACTTTTCCATATCCATATGTTCTTTTAGCAAGATTAAAAACAAAGGTATTGTAATGATCCCAGTTTCCTGTAGATGTTACTGCATAAAAGGTAAATTCACTGTGCATACCTAGTATTTTCACAATCTTTCTGGAGTTTTCAGGTTCACAAAGTCCAAGTATCGTAATGCCGACTTTCACTTCTTCATAGTTGCTGCTGCAGGTTGATAATTTTATACCTATATCTGCAAGTTTTTCTACATTTATTAAATCCTCAAGTATATATAATTTTAAAAGTCTGCAGAATTCAAAATAATAAGTTATAAATCTATCTTCATTTAAAAAATTTAATAAGTTGTTGTGTTCAGATTCATTGTCTAAATAGTTATTTAAAAGTTTTAATAAATTCTGAGCTTTAGCTTTTTGAATATTATCAGGTAATATTTCACCGAAAAAGATATAATAGGAATCCTCTAACCCAGCTGTTTCAAAGTCCTGATCTTCATAAATGCTGTCAGGATTTTCTTTTAAATATCTGTATATTTTTTGAAAAATGCTCTCCCCTTTAACTAACATAATATCCCCTCGCTACATAAATTAGTCACATATTGTATAATTCTATACTTCTTCGAATATACCTTCACAAATTCACAATTATTCCAATGCTTTTAGTTTTCAATATATTAAACTATTCTGACAGCAATATGAATTTTCTCTAATTTCTTTTTGTTTAAACTGAATTTGCCTGTTAAGTCAAAAATAATCTGGCATATTTAATCTTATTTTGCTAAAAATAAAATCACCTGTAAGCTTAAATTCTTAAAAAAGGTGGTTGCCTAATGATGAGAGAAAATATGAATTCCATATTGTTTTTTGTTTTTATAATAATTACTAGCCTTTTATCAGGCTGCCAAAGCAAAACTAAAGATATTAATGGTCCTCATGTAAATAATTTTTCAAAGGTTAATGCTGCAGATTATAATAGCCAAAATGAGGATAACATAGATTTTTTTGTTCCATGTGTCACTGATACTGTGGATAGGGAAGAGCTTAGGTCAGAGGTTGAAAGAATATTTAATCAGCGTTCAGCATGTCTTGTTTCAGGAGACACAGATCCTTTAAATGAACTTTTTGATACCTCTCAAAGGTACGGGAAATGGGCACTGGAACATGAGATTAAAAGAGTAAAATATCTTAAGCAATGGTCGGAGCAGAGGGACATTACCTTTAATAAAATAGAATCCACAGTTAGAATCAAGAGGATTTATCCAAGGGGTAAAGTAATGAAAATATCCCTGGAAGAGTCTTACAAGTTTGAATATACCTATAATAGTGATGACGAAGCTTCTCAGGTTAACTGCTTTGGAGTTGGCATAAGGCATACTACAAGTTTAACTAAAAAGAATGATAAATGGGTTGTTTATAATGACTGGTATACTGACTGCTTTGAAGATGCCCTGCATAATTTCTCTGTGAATATTTCTAACATACCAGCACCTTTAATTTTAGACAGAAGTTATGAAGCTTATAGCCTGCGCAGGCCATTTTATGACAGACAGAAAGCTGTTGCCTATGCTGATAAATACTGTGGTGCAGCCTGGGGCAGCGGAAATAATTTTAAGTATAACAAAAAATATAGCGATTTTAATGGTGCAGGCGGTGATTGTACTAATTATATATCTCAGGTATTAGGGGATAAAGAAGAAGGCGGCGGTATGCCCAATACTGGAGGCTGGACACCAGGAAGCCACTCATGGTCTAATGCAGATGGTTTAAAAAACTTTTTGGTTTACAGCGGAAGAGGAAGTGTAATCAGTGTTGGCACCTACAAGGATTTAACTAAGCCTACAGAAGCTCTGCCAAATGGTGCTGTGGGAAAATTAAAGCTTGGGGATCTGGTTGCCTATGAAAAAGGCAGAGGAAATATAGATCATTTTGCTGTAGTAACAGGTTTTGATTCTCATGGTTATCCATTAATAAATTCCCATACCACTGACAGATACCATGTGCCCTGGGATTTAGGCTGGGGTGATTCAAAAATCAGATTTTTCCTTATTCATATAAATGGGTAAATGCAAATGTCGAATGTAACCAGGCAGCACCCGAGTTTTGTCATATGTAACCAGGCAGCACCCGATTTATGTCAGATATCTAATTGAAGATCCTATATACACAATTTATATATAATTTATTAACAAAATCATTTCATTTTTGTCATAGAACTGTCATACTTATGCTTTATTATAAAAGCATAGATAAAAAACATATTTATCTTAGAAAAACTTTTTAGTAATTAAAGTCCCCCTTTAATTAACAGGAAGCTGTGAATTCACCTTTTTTCACAGCTTTTTTGATTGCCTTAGAAAAGGGTCAGGTACCTTACAAGAACGGAAATAGTTTTTGCTGCTAATCATTTTCTTAACCTCTCGCATTTATTTCATTAAATGATATTCACCTCTTATTGGATTAAAAATGTAAACCTTCTCCACTTCTTTATCTCTGACATATATCAAATATGCCTTTCCAATAAAAAAATTTGGGCTGTTTATCATTTTAATGTTCATTCTTCTTTTATCATCCAGGTTAGTCTCACTCAATCCCTCATTCTTAAGAATAAGATTTTGTGCTTGTCTAAAAGTATATTTTGGCATACTTAGGGAAAAAGAAAATAATATAATACACATTAGGGTAAAATAAAGTATCCCATAATTATTTCTTATTGATTTTGTTCTCTTTTGATAAAAAATACAAAATATTATTAATATAAATAATGCAATGTTAAATATGAACATATTTATAACTGAATTAAATATGTAAAAGTTCATTATATTTAGCACAACCAGTAAAATAATATTGATTAGAAATAAAATAATTAAACTTTTTTTCACGTTATTACCTTCCTTAATTATTAATAACTTTTTACAATTGGTCAGGTGCCTTAAAAAACAGGGACAGTTTTTGTTACTATGGACTAAAATTTAATTGATTTCAGAAAAAAATTGATTTGAGGTACTATTAAAGTTATGATAATATAATTATAGGGTAATCGGAAAAGCAGGTGTGGTTGTCACCTCCATTTCATAAGAGAAAGGAGGTGGTGCGATATGAGCACATATCAAGCATTGTCACTCATGATAGCGTTTGGAATGCTAATAATATCGCTAATCTCCTTAATTATTGTTCTGATAAGGATAATAGTAAAGGTAAAAAAATAATCACCCTGCCCGCCAGCAGTGTGATTAAATAACTTTTAATCTACATTTGGTGGCAACCGCACTTGCGGTACGGTTACCTCATTTATATTATATCATAAATTTTAATTTTTTAAACATTTTTTAATTATTTTATGGTGTACCGTATTTTTTATTAAAATTAAAACTCATTTACATTATACAGCATAACATAAATGAGTTTTAGTTTTACTTTACATCTATTTAGTAAGATTTATCTTTAATTTAAGATTATTTTGTATTTCATAGCATCCCAAATCGTTTGTTCCTATTTTGTATTTTATGTTTTTATTCAAAGGTGGAAATTCCATGGTATAATCGCCATGCTTTTCTATATTAAATGTATTTGGGCTGCTTTGGACTACATTACCTTTATCATCTAATATATATAATTCTCTAGCTTGTAAAAATGGAGCATTCCCTTCTACGTTATATTTAACTATTGTTTTATCTTTTGCAGTAGTTATTGATTTTACTATTATTTTACCCATTTCCCCCTGGGAAAGTTCTATTGGATAAGTTCCATTTATATCTTTATAAATTGGTGGTATTAATGTTGAACCATCATTGGTTTTGTATTTTTTCAATTCAGGTTTATTGGAATTAATCTCATATGGTATAACAGTTATATATTTTGGAATAGTATTTACACTATTAAAAGTGTATACATACCTTCCATTACTTGAAAATCCACCTCTTGGTAAGATTTCATTGCCCTTATCATCAAAAATGAACCAACCAACGTTTGTATTTTTGTCATTATAAAGAGTAGTTTCTATGCTTGTGCTTATAGGTGTAAAGCTTATTTTTTCTATATTAATTTTTCCATATGGAAAATCAACTTTAACATTAGGCTCAAAAATCCTGCTATCTTTTGCTGTAACATTCTTTGGCACAGTAAATTTAAAGTTCCAATTTCCATTTACATCATAAATATTTTTTATATTTAAATCAACATTAATAGTAGAAGGCAGGCTTTTGTCGTCAATATTCATAGTTTCTGAATTTATATAAGTATACTTGTCCAAATATTTGCCCTCAGATGATGATCCGCTCATAATATTTTTCCCATTAACTTTTGTATATTTAACCAGAGTAAATGGCTCAAAAGAATTATTTTTTGCTTGATTTTCAATAATTTCATTTGATGTCTTCATAATTCCTCTTATATCACTTTTGCTTTTTATAGTGTATCCTATGGTTAAGTTATTACTATCAGTTAATATCTCATTTATAGTAACAGTTACTCCTTTATCAGTTACGCTCTTGTTCAAAATTTTAGAATATTTTTCATACTGTCCATTATCATATCCATCACTGTGCATTTGTTGAATTATAGATTGTAAATTAGGTATATTTTTTGCAATAGCAGGTATTCCTGCATTAATTAATAAAACTGCTATTACTGCGGCTACTGCCACTTTATATTTAGATTTTTTTGCAAATCTTTCTTTTTTAATATTCTTCAATAAATTATTTTTTAACCTTTTTTTAGTTACATTATCTAGTTCTATATCAATAGAATTAATTTCATCTATATCCATTTGTATATCATTCAGGTATTTGTATATATTGTTCATTGTCATTTTCCTCCTTTTTAATATTTTGAAGTCTTAACTTTAATAATTTTTTACATCTGCAGATTCTTGTATCTACAACATTTCTTGTTACTCCTAAATCCGCAGCAATTTCATCTATACTTTTTTCTAAATAATATCTCATTATAAATATTTTTCTATTGACATCACTCATCTCATCAATACATTGAAATAATTCTTCCATATTTTCATTAGCCAGTACCTTATCTTCAGTTGTCGAATTAGAACTAATATGGCAATCATCAATATCAATAATCTCCCTATTCCTCATAATTTTTCTTTGATAATCAATTGCTTTATATTTCCCTATTGCACAAATCCAGTGTACAAATTTTTCAGGTTTACCAGTAAACATATCTGCATTGTTCCAAATGCTCAAAAAAACATCATTTAGACATTCTTCGATTAATCCTCTTTGACTATAATTATTTAAAACATTATATATAACTTTATATATTAGATTACTATAATTATCTATCAAAAACTCCAATGCTTTTGTGTTCTTTTTCTTTAATTGTTCAACTAAACTTGATTCAGTTATTTTCACAATTTTGTCTCCTTCCTCTTAATGTATGTAGAAGCTTCTCATTTATATAAACGAAACTAATATATGTTTTCTTACAAAGTGAATGCATAATTCAGTAAATTAATTACCATTGTAACACAGTATGACAGCAGTAATTTAAGAAATCACAGGCAGCATAAAAAATGGCATATTTAGATATTCAACGAAAAAGAAAGATATTACAAGATTTAGCCTTATAATTTCATGGTGAGAGGTTATAAGCCTTAATATTTTTGTTACACTTAGGAATAATTAAATCTGCAAAGGATAAAACTAACATACATAAAGAAAATTATATTATCCTTTTTTACAATATTGGGTGGTGAATATATTGGAAGAAAAAACATTACAGGAGAGAATTAATATTATTCGTGAAGGTATGGGAAATGCTCAGAATATTGTAGTAAAGAATATTATTATAGGAAATGAGGAACCTCTGGAAGCAGCCATATTGTATGTTAATGCTTTAGCAGATAAGGATATTATAGACAGAGATATATTAGCCCCTCTTATGCTTTACGTGAAGGAAGACTTACATAATAAGATGGATTTAAGCAGTTATGTCTGCAAAAAGTATATAGCTATGAGCAATACTGTAGTTGAAAAAGATATAAATAAGGTAATGGATGCAGCTAAAAGAGGCAGAACCATAGTATTTTTAGATAATGAAGAAGATTATATAGTAGCTGATACTATAGATGGAATATATCGAGGTGTAGAAGAACCGCAAAATGAAAGCGTTATAAGAGGAAGTAAGGAAGGTTTTACTGAAAATATAGAAACTAATATAAGTATGATAAGAAGAAGAGTAAAGGATGAAAACCTGAAGGTAGATATTTTTACTGTAGGCAGAAGATCTCAAACGGATCTAGCAGTAATTTACATAGGTGATATAGCAGATAAAGATATAGTAAACAATATAGAAAAAAAAATAAAAAATATAGATGTGGATATGATACCAGCTGGCAATTACATACAGCAGTTTATAGAAGAAAAAGTATATACTGTGTTCCCGCAAATGTATACTACTGAAAGACCAGATGTTGTTGAAGCTAAAATAATGGAAGGAAGAATAGCAATTATTATAGAAAACACCCCTATTGTAATTACAGCGCCAACTGTTATAGAGGAATTTTTTCAGACCATGGACGATTATGCTCAAAGGACTACAGTTGCCACTTTTTATAGGGTACTTCGCTTAACAGCTATATTTATTACAATAACACTGCCATCAATATATTTAACTTTTCTAAGATTTAATCCTGAGCTTATACCTATAAAGCTATATGTGCCAATAGTTCAATCCAGAATAGGTATAGCTTTAAGTCCTTTTCTTGAAATACTTTCTATGGAATTAATAATAGAATTTCTTAGAGAAGGCGGTCTTAGATTACCCAGCAAAATAGCACAGACAATGAGTGTTGTGGGAGGTATTATTATTGGAGATACAGCAGTTAAATCAAAAATAGTAAGCCCATCTACAGTTCTTGTAATTGGAATTACTGTAGTAGCCAGTTTTTTAATACCTAATCATGATATGAGTTTAGGAATTAGGATCTTAAGATTTCCTATGCTGGTTTTAGCCAATTTAATGGGTATACTTGGCATAGGCATTGGGTGGCTTATTATTTTAGTAGAATTATGCTCTACAGATAGCTTTGGAGTACCATATCTTCAATTTAAGAAGGGTGATATGAAGGATATATTTGTTCGTGCACCTTTGTTCGAGATGAATAACAGGCCTGAAGCTATTCCAAATGATAATCCTGTGAGACAGACAGATTTCAGGGAAAAGTCTAGGAGAAAATAAAATGGATAAAAAAGCGAATAATTTATTAACTAATACTCAGTTTGCTTTTATTATTGTTGGAGCCATTGCTGGAATTGCAATGTTAAGCTTACCTAGGGATGTAGTAGAAGCAGCTAAGCAGGATGGATGGATATCAGTAGCTATTGCTTCAATTTACCCAATATATATTGTACTTTTAGCAGGATATATAAGCAAAAAATTTCCTAATGACAATATACTAGCTGTAAGTAAAAAGTGTTTTGGAAATATGTTTGGATCTATATTTAATTTCCTTTATTTAATACAATATATCATTTATTTAACAAGTGTCACTGCTGCTTTTTCAAATATATATAGAACCTTTGTTGTTGATTTTATGAGCAATATAAAAGTTATAGCAATAGTAATTGCCATAAGCCTGTATATAGCCTCAAAGAATATAAAAGAGATTGGAAGAATCAGTGAAATTATTTTCTATGTTTCTATTTTAGTAGTAATCGTACCAGTATTTTCTTTAGAAAAGACAAATATTTTAAATATATTGCCTGTTTTCGGCACCGGTGCTAAAAATATTTTAAAAGGCAGTTTGAAGACTTTAACAGCTTATAGTAATGCAGAAATCATCTTCCTCATATATCCCTTTTTAGGAGATAAAAAGAATGTAAGAAAATTTGGTCTTATAGGAGTTTTAATAGTAACATTTATATATACATGGAATGTGTTTGTAACTATATTTTATTTGGGACCAGATATTACAGTAAAGCGCATCTGGCCATATATGACACCAGCTGGCAGTGTTCCCATCCCTATATTAAATAACTTTATATTTTTATTCATGTTTTCATGGTGTTTTGTAGCTTTTAGAAGTTTGGCTTTACATGGCTTTGCTATTCAATGTATTTCATCTAGTCTTTACTCAAAATTCAGCTCAAAGAAATTTTTAATAGCTATTTATCCCATATTATTGGTCATTACCTATTATTTATATCCTAATGAAATAGCGGCTAGAAATATTACTGGAATCATGATACCTATATTTGTAATTTATAATTTAATATATGCAACTGTAATTGCTATTTTAGTACGATTCAAATTATCTTAAAATAAAGGTTGAGATGTATGAAAAAAAATTATAGGTTTTTAATAATATTTATTGTAATAGCATTTATAACAGCTTTTAAAGCAGGTAAGGAAAAAGTTCCAATTGAAGAAGTTGATATGGCTATTGGAACAGGTGTTGATTTAGAAAATAATAATGAATACAGTCTGCCAATATGTGTTTATTTGTTTAAAGCAAATTCTATTGAAAGTGATGTGAAAGTAGGTAAGTCATTAAGTATTGGAGATACAAGGGAGAATAGACAGCTTAAAAATGATAAGCCCTTTGTGCTTGGCGGTGAAAGGGTACATATTTATTCGGAAGATTTTTGCAGATCTGGTGTAAGGAATGATATGGATATATTATTTAATAATCCTCAGGTAGTTGGTACACCATATTGCCTTGTGTGTAAAGGAAAATCAGAGGATATTTTTAAAACTAAAATTAAAGGATATGACAGTCCAGTGGATTTTATAGAAGGGCTAGCTAAAAATTTAATTAATAATATTTTTTTCGAGGACAATTATAAGCTTATTGATATGTTTGCAAAAATAGATTCAGAAGGAAGAAATGTAAGTCTTCCATATATAGAGATAAAAGATGATAGAATACAAGTAACTGGGGAAGCATTGTTTAAGTCTGATAAAATGGTGGCTAAAATAAACGTGGATGAAGCTAAGTGGATGAATATTTTACTTCAGGGAAATGCCCGTGGTATACTTACAATTCAAAACACCCCTAAGAAATATGTTAATATGGAAGCACATGCCAAAACCAAAACTAAGTGTTTAAAGGAAGAAGGAAAATATAAATTTATAATAAATGTAGATATAACAGCTGACAGGATAGCAGATGAAATTTATAAGGATACTGCCTTGTTTTCAAAACCTGATACACAAAAAAAGTTAGAGGGTGACTTAAGTTCTTTAGTTGAGAAAAATTGCTATGATTTTATAAAAAAAATGCAAAATGATTATAAAGTAGACTGCCTGGAACTAGGAAGGGTTGCAGCAGCAAAGTATGGCAGGGACACCGGACAGGATTGGAATGACGTGGTTTCCAAATCTGATATAAAAGTTAATGTAAAGGTTCATTTAGATAAATTAGGAAGAGGAGGCTATTAACAGGTTGAATTTTCAAATGGACTATAATATCATTATAAGTATAACTTTCACGAAGGTGGTGTCTACTATTAAATCTATTGTAAAAAATATTGTATTTTTCGGCTTTGTAATGGGTACGGCAGTTGGTATTTTTTGTTGGTCATTTATGTTTCTCATAAATATATCAAGTAATTTTCTATGGCATGAGCTGCCTCAGATTATAAAAGTAAGTAATTTCTCCATTACTATAATTTTATGCATACTAGGTGGAGTAATAATAGGTCTTGGTCAGAAGTATTTAGGTCCATATCCAAAAGAAATGGAAGAAGTACTTCATGAATACAAGGTTACAAAAACTATAGACTATAAACCTCTGCCTGAATATATTGTGTGTGCTTTTTTACCCTTGATTTTTGGAGGCAGTATAGGCCCGGAAGCTGGTCTTTTTGGAATGATAGCTATGTTTTCAACTTTTTTAAGCGTGAAAATTAAAAATTCAAATACTGAATTAAAAGAGGAATTTATAGAAACTTCTACCAGCGCTGTACTTACTGCTATTTTCCAGGTGCCTATTTTCAGTACATTTTCTATTAATAAGGATACAATTCATAAAGCACAGCTTATTTCCAGAAAACTATTAAATTATATTACATATAGCTGTACAGTATTGTCTTCTTTTTTTATAATAAAATTTTTAAATAATTTAACACATAAAGAAAACTTTATTTTTAAATTAAATCAAAGTCATATTTCCAGTAAAGATCTTTTGGCCTTTATACCTATTATAATTCTTTCAATACTCATAGGTTTATCCTTTAACTACATAGGTCATTTAATAAAATTTATTTGTAATAAAACTAAATTGAGCTTAAATCCATTCCTTGCTGCAATAATTGGAGGATTTATTATAGCACTATTAGGAGCATATTTCCCTGTAATACTTTTTTCAGGTGAACATGCCTTAAGAGGACTTGTTAATAATTATTCTGGAATGGGAGTTTCTTATCTTTTGTTTATTGCTTTTTTAAAGATATTAGCTACTAAAATATCTATTAATTTAAGATGGGTGGGGGGCCAGATATTTCCTACAATATTTGCTTCCTTTTGTATAGCATTTGCCCTTAGCGGCATATTGAATATTGATCCCACTTATCTTGTAGCTGTTGCTTCAACTGGAATAATTACAGTAGTGCTGAGAAAGCCTATTATAGCCGTAGTTTTAATATGTTTCTTCCTGCCTGTGACATACTGGATTTTTGCTGTAATATCATCCTTCTTAATAAACTTTATAATTAATAAATTTTGCTGTTATTGACTTCAATAATATATTAATATATAATCATTATATACCCATTAAGGGTATACAAAATTTATGCACTTAAAATTATTAAAATAAAATTTTATATTTAGGAGGAAAAAAATATGAATGTTACTGTTTACACTACACCTACTTGACCATGGTGCCATAAGGTAAAGGATTACCTAAAATCACATGATATAGCATTTTCAGAGAAAGATGTATCAAGAGATAGAAATGCTGCAATGGAAATGATAACCAAATCAAATCAGCAGGGAGTACCTGTAATTGATATTGACGGGAACATAGTTGTTGGATTTGACAAAGGCAGTATTGATAATTTACTAGGATTATAATTTGCAATGATTTTCAAAAAGAACCTATGCTTTAACAACAGTTTCAGCATAGGTTCTTATATTTATTTATGGACAATATATAAAAATTCCGATTTAAATTATTAAAAACATATCAGTTCTTCTTAAATATTGATTTGAGCCCTCGTTTAATCACATCAAAAAAACTTAATGAACGAACTATGTGACTTGGATCAACATATTTTCGAATAGTACGAAGTACTTTCTTTGCATCTTTAGAAGCAAAGGAATAGGTACCATTTCTCTTCGTTCTGATGGCATATCGTGGAATCCACTTTCCTTTCAGCAATACGGATGCAATAACATAATCAACTTCTTCCCAGGGAATTTGAATAAATTTGCTGGAATCACTAGAATTATAAAATTCAAAGCCTTTGTCACCAATCATTACTTTGCCATAAGCTGTAATACCTGTAAAATTTGTTGCATCAATTACCAGATCTACCTTTGTATTAAGTGATTGAATCATAGATATGCCTCCTCTTTTCTACTTATACACACATTTGTTTCTATTATATATGTTTTATGTATTAAAAAAAAGCCTGGGCTAAGTAAAAAATATTACATTAACCTAGGCTAAGAAAAAATACTACATTAAACCAATTACGTGGAAAACAACACCTGCTACGAACAGGCCAAGAATAATGGCAATTGGAGATACCTTCTTCTTAAGCAGCCACATACAGAAGAATGTCAATAATAATCCTGCAAGTCCAGGAATCAATGAATCCAAGTTAGCCTGCAATGTTGTAACTTTATCAGGAGTTAATGACAAACCAGCTTGCTGCTGCAATAGAGCTTGTTTAATACCCTCTGCTCCAGATGGAAGTTTACTCCAATCAATGTAAGCACCAGGGCTTAACTTAACGGATGATACTACAGGTGTAAATTTAACAGATACCCATCTGTTAACTAATGATCCTAAAATGAACATACCAAGGATGGATGCTCCTTTTGTAATATCCTGTAGTAAATTACCTGATACATCTTCGGTAATACGAGATCCTGTTTTGTAACCAAACTCTTGTGTATACCACATAAATGCCATACGAATAGCATTCCAAGCAAGGAAGAATATGATTGGGCCCATGATGTTACCACTTAAAGCAAGAGTAGCACCTAATGCTCCCAGAATTGGCCTTACAGTAAACCAGAAAACTGGATCTCCGATACCAGCTAAAGGTCCCATCATACCAACTTTAACACCTTGAATAGTTACATCATCTACTGGTGCACCATTTGCACGGTCTTCTTCTAAGGCTAATGTTACACCAATAACTGGTGAAGCTAAATATGGGTGAGTGTTAAAGAACTCCAAGTGACGCTGCAATGCAGCTGATCTATCTTCTTTAGTTTTATATAATTTTTTGATTGCGGGAATCAATGAGAATGCCCAGCCACCATTTTGCATTCTTTCATAGTTCCATGAACCTTGAATGAAAGTTGAACGCCAACAAACAGACATACGATCTTTTTTTGTTAATTTTAATTTCTCTGACATATATGTTCTCTCCTTTCCTAGTAATTATCGATAATATCGCCTAATGGATCACCAGTATTTGATCCGCCGCCAGTACCTGAGCCGCCTTTTTTACTAAGCGATAAGTAAAGAAGAGCCAAAGCTGTACCAATTACGCCTAATCCAATAAGTGTAATTTGTGAAACAGTAGCTAATACAAAACCAATTGCAAAGAATGGCCATACTTCTTTTGTAGCCATCATGTTGATTACCATTGCATAACCAACAGCTACAACCATTCCACCACCAATTGCTAAGCCATCTGTTAACCAAACAGGCATAGCTTCAAGTAATGCACGAATTGGGCCAGCTCCAACTGCTAATATTAAAGCTGCTGGAATTGCAATACGTACACCTTGCATACAAATAGCAATAACATGCCACATTTCAACTTTTCCGATATTTCCTTCTTTAGCATCAGCATCCATGAAATGTATAAACACTGTAGCAATAGTACGACAAATAATTGTTAATAATAGCCCTGCAACTGCTAAAGGAATAGCTATAGCTATAGCTGAAGAAACTCCTGCTTTGCCTTGTCCGCCAAGAACTAAAATAATTGCAGATGCAACAGATGCTAATGCTGCATCAGGCGCTACAGCAGCACCTATATTTGCCCAACCTAAGGCAATCATTTGAAGACTACCACCTAAGATTAGGCATGGTACTAAGTTACCTGTTACTAAGCCGATTAACGTACAAGCAACTAGCGGCTGGTGAAATTGGAATTCATCCAAAATACCTTCCATACCAGCTAGAAATGCTATGATAACCACTAATATGATTTGAATCATATTCAAACTCACGATTATTTTCCTCCTTTTTATCTAATTATATCTAAATAATTAGATTATTTTAGATTATTCAATCCATCTTGTGCCTTTTTAAGGATTTCGTCCATATTTCCTTTTGAATCACCTGGAACTTTACGAACGTCAAAATTAAGTCCATCTTGTTTAAGCTTATTGAAGCAATCAATATCTTCCTGATTGAAAGAAAGCACTTTGTTTGGCTGAACCTTACCTGCAGAGTGAGCCATAGAACCAACATTGATTGTCTTTAGCGGTACTCCGCCTTCTACAGCTCTAAGCAGGTCTTCTGGATTTTCAAAAAGAAGCATTGCACGCTGTCCGCCAAAATGTTTATTGTCTTTTGCAAGTTTAATCATTTGATTAATTGGAACAACATGAGCTTTAACACCTGGAGGAGCAGCCTGTTGAATCAATTTTCTACGAAGCTCATCTTTTGCTACTGCATCTGACACAACAATAATTCGTGTAGGATTCACTTCTTTTGACCAGGAAGTTGATACTTGTCCGTGAAGTAAACGAGAATCAATACGAGCTAAAACATATTCGAATGATCCATGTGTACCTGTATTAGACTGTACAGCTGAAGCCTTTGAAGATTTAGAAGTATCTTTTGGTTCTAATTCTTCAGGTTTAACTTTAACTCCTTCTTTAGCTGTTCCTAAAATTTGAGATGCAATCTCCTGTGCTGATTCTATTGAAGAACGTAAAGTATAAGCTTCAATCACCATTGGCAGATTCATACCAGCTACGATTGCCCATTTATCTTTGTGTTTTTCAAATAGACTATTTGCCTGATTGAATGGTGTACCGCCCCAAAGATCAACTAAGAATAAAACTTCATCTTGGTTGTCAAAGGATGCAATTGCGTTATTCATTTTTGCTTTAATGTCATCGGGACCTTCGCTAGGCGCTAACGTAACAGCTTGCAAGTTTTTTTGTTCTCCAAAAATCATTGTACTGGCTTGTAAAATGCCTTTTGCAAAATCTCCATGACTAGCAAGAATAATTCCTACCATTTTTATACCTCCTATTTTTTATTTATTACAGTAAAATTTATAAAAAAGTTCTAAAAACCTGTAACCAAAATTAACGATTGTGATTTTTTTTCTGAATTAACTCAATAAGATTTTTCTTTCGATCTCCGGGAACTTTTCGAATTTCTAATTCCACTCCCCGTTCTTTTAACTTAAGAAAAGCTTTAATATCTTCTTCATTAACAGAAATAAAGTTTGTTATCATTTTCTTTCCTTCTCTAAAAGACATACCTCCTATATTTACACTTTTTATATCTACTCCTCCTTCAACCATTTCAACTACATCTGTTGGGTTAGTAAATAAGAGTAATACTCTGCTGTTTTCATTTTTAAAATTTTTATATACTCTTATTGCTTTTTCAACTTCCAGTACATTTACTTTGACTCCGGGAGGCGCAACCTGAACTAAAAGTGTTTTTCTGATGACATCGTTTGCAACATCGTCATTGCATATTATTATTCTGTCACATTTTGTTTCTTTTGACCAAACTGTTGCTACTTGTCCGTGTATTAATCTGTCATCAATTCTTGCTAAAACAATTTCCATTTTATAAGTCCTCCGCCTGCTTTGTAATTATGTCTCTTTTAATGGCTTGTATTGAATCGCTGCTTTAGCCACACTTTAGCTGCACTTATATTATTAGCAAGTATTGTGCCAGCAAAGTGTATCAAAAAACTTTAGAGTGCTTAAAGCCATGTACCTCAATGCTTTAAAATTTAATCTCAGCCATTACGCCATTTCTATTAATACACTCTAATTATATCTTTGATACTCTCTTATTTTATTTGTAAGCTGTTTTGATATACTTTTTAAGATTCGAACATTTCTGCAATGTAACAAATTTCATCCTCATTCAACATAATATTTAATGTGTCTTGAAATATGTTATTTGCTTTACTTATAATTTTTATTATATTTTTATTTAATTTACTTTTATCATCCTTATATATTAAGCTATCATTGATAAGAGCCCTTTCAAGAGCACAGCCTGTATGGATAATTAGTTTAATACGCATATTGTTGTCGAACTCTTTATTCATGTCTTTTTCTAATACACTTGCAAATTTTATCAATACACTTATTATTTTATATGGATTTAAATAGGTCAAGAACTGTTTTAAACTATCTTCACATAAATCCTTCACTACTATATCCCTGTCTTTTTTTACTATTTTAACATTGGTTCTTTGTATTATACTAATAATTTCCTTTTCACCATTTCCTGAAATCAATGACTCCAATGATATAAAAGGCTTATCTATATTAGGATTTACAATGCCCACAGATGCCAGTATGTTGTAGCTCCTGTTAAGCACGGGGATTTTATTATTTAAATCTTTTATTCCCATAGGAATTATTTCTATGGTCTCGTCAGTTATATTGTATATAATATCTTTCACCAGATCCTTAAGCTTTTCTGCGGTACCCTCACCAGAAGAGCATATAGTTATTATGGCTTTTCCTTTGCTGTTATACTCATCTATATATCTGCTGTACCCCCTGAAATCTTTAAGGGAATTATATATGCTGTCTAAATCCATGTCAAAAATATTTGCTTTTCTAACTGCCTCTAATACTAATGGTGTTGATACCATATCTATAGTCCTGACTTTTATATTTGTTTTTTCAGTAATAATGGCATCAAAACTTGCAAGGGAACCCATATCAACTAAAAGGAGAACTCCTTTGCCCATATCTATCTCTTTGGCTTTTTCAATCATTTCATCAAGTATTTTTGTAGGGCTGATTTCTAATGGCATATCTACGGCTTCCACAACCCCATCCCCAAGCAGATTTTTTGCTACATTAACCATGCTGCTTGCTGTACTGCTTCCATGGCAGGCAACTATTACAGCTACATGCCCATTACTTGTATCGTACTGAATAGAACTCAAAAGCAGTGTCAAATACATTACTTCCATATCTGGAACCAATATATTATATTTTTCTTCTATTAACTGTTTTATTTCTAATGAAACATTGTATTCCTTAGGATTATCTTTAATAGTGCCTTCTATATTGGTATATTTTAAAGGCCTGTTGTCTTCTACCCTCTTTAAAAATGCACTTAAATGAAGACTTAAAGCATATAAAAATCTTTCGTTTAATTTCTTATCCAATTTAACTTCTACCATGCGTTTTATCTCTTCTGCAAACTGCAGTATATCCTCATTTACAATTCTTAATATTTTCCCCCTGTCATTTGTGTTGTTTTTAAATTTATCATAAAAACTTTTTATATGCACATTTATATCAGTAGTAATAAATTGTTTAATATACTCTTCATCTATATTTTCATCTTTTAATACTGCTGCTTTATCCTCTATAATCTTATATAAGTTGAAGGGAAGCTCATATGGATCTTCATCTATGAGCATTTTGTATCCGCCTTCTGGTGTTATTACTAAATTAGAATCAATGTAGCTGGATAGCTCTTCAATTTCCTTCCTCTTCCTGCTTAATTGGAAAAGTCCATTTTTTATATCTGAAGGTAATGACTTAAAATCTATTTCAATAAAATCTTTACTGCCAATACTATTTAAAAAACCTTTAGCACATACAAGCTGAATATTAGATTTCAGCTGCCCTATATTCCCGTAAGATGCACTTCCTATTAAAGCTTTTACAGCATCAGCTTCAATTCTTATAGGTTTATTTACTCTATGGGATTCATTAGATAATAAAAATTTTACTATATCAAGCTTATCCTTTGCACATCTTTCCTCTAAGCTGGGAATTGTTATTATTATTGGTATCCTTCTTACAAAGGTTTTTAATAATGAAGATCCTGGATCTTCCGTTGTAGCTCCTACTATTAGAACATTGGATTTTCTATTTCTATCAGTTTCACCTAATTTATTATAGGTGCCTGTATCCATGAAGTAAAAAATCATTTCCTGGCCTTCAGGCGGAAGTCTGTGTATTTCATCTAAAAATAACATTCCCCCATCTGCCTTCTCAACTAAGCCCTCTTTTTCACTATCTGCACCTGTAAAAGCTCCTTTTACATGGCCAAAAATTTGTGATATTAATAACTGAGGGTTGTTATAGTAATCAGCACAATTAAACACTATAAATGGTGTATCTTCGCTGAACCTCTTGGCATACTTAGCATAATTGTACATCATGTTTGCAAATAATGTTTTTCCAACTCCAGTCTGCCCCACAATTAAAGTATGCAGACCATTAGGGGGATATAGTACTGCAGCCTTAGCCTGCTCTATTTGATTTTTAAGGCTTGTTTCTGAACCTATTAAATCATTAAATGGATCTTCATCTTTTTCATTTTCATTACTTAATTCAATTAATTTATCTATACTGTCAAATTCTAAAGACTCACCTTGAAGCTTAAATCCAATAATATCCTCTACAGTACTCTTTTCTAAAAACAGCACTGGTCTTCCCTTGATCCTTATTATTCTTTTATCCCTAAGCAGTACGTTTAATTCCATACTCACATTATTTCTAAGTATATCTAATTCTTTTGAGATTTCTGATGCGCTAAATCCTTTTTTTTCTTTTATAGTGTCCATGTTAAGTTTTTTTGTATTATCAAGTAAATAATTATATATTTTATCTATACGTTTCAACTTATTAAACTCTCCTTTTTGCAAAATTCAATACATAACAAATTAAATTTTAATACTCTATCAATACAATACCATAATACACTTTTTTATAAATATTAAAAGAAAAAAATTTATGAATTATTCTGCAAAAAAGGAAAAGTAACTATGATATCACTATCATAATTACTTTTCCCTAAATTTATTTAGTCATTTCCTCTAATAGAATCAACAATACTGTAATCAAATAATTTTCTTGATGCATTCATAGAAGCCAATAAACACATAAGTGTAGTAAATACAAAAACAATTAATATAGAGGTAACAGGAAATTTCCATGTCATTCCTGCAACAAGGCGGCCTCTAAGTGTTATATATATCAAAAAGGTAAATGCTGATCCAAGTCCAGCACCCCAAAGTCCTGAGGCTATGCCATAAAACCATCCCTCAAACCTTATCATTTTTTTCACCTGGTTATTTTCAAAACCTATGGCTCTAAGCATACCAATTTCTCTTTTTCTAAGCATTACATTCATGCTCATAATATTAAATAAATTTATAATACTTACTGCAGCCACTACAATTACAAAGCTGTAAGCTATTAATGATGTTTGTAAATTACTTTTCTTAGTCTTTTCTAATTCATCCTTATAAGATGTTATATTAACGGATCTGTTGCCTTTCAATTTATCTCTAAGTGTTTTTTCCACTTGGTCATAATCTGCATTTTTGCTTAAACTTATTTTCAATTCCTGGTATCCATTTAAAAACATGTATTTCTCAGCATTTTTTGAACTCATTATAACTATATTTTCTATTACTTTATCAAGTGTCAGTAAATTTTTATCTAAAATTGCACCCACAGTAAAGTTTTTTTCATTACCATTATAGAAATTATATAGTGTTATCTTATCTCCTGCATTTATTTTAGTATTGTTTCTATAATTTAAATTTTGAGCTAAAATTACAACAGGTTCATTATCCATATTTGCTGTATTTATCTTTCCCTGCACTACGTATTTTTTCATAGAGTTTATATCCTCATCAGTGTATCCATATGCAGTTGCATTAAAACTGTAAATATGTTTTTCAAGCTGCTTCTTTACAAAAGGTGATTTTTCACCTTCACTTTGTGCTGACTTTATACCACTGCCTGTAACTTTTTCTTCAGGTAATGTCATATATAATGATGACATACTCTTCTGCTTATTTATTTTACTTATACCATTAATATTTTCAATGCCCTTAATATCTTTATCTGTCAATGAATCCTTTAATGAATTGCTTAGTACAGATACGCTGAAATCTCCACCTATTTTTTTTTTAAATTTTGTATTGGATCATAGCAGTTAAATATATAAGTTACAATAAAAAACATTACTATACTTATGCTCAAAGAAACTACTGTGGTTACAAATCTCTTCCTATTTCTATTTAAATTCAAATATGCCATATCTGCCGTAAATCCAAATAATTTACCCATAAAGCTCTTTCTTTGAAGCTGCTTCTTTATATTACTGCCTGTAAGTTTCAAATTACTATTTGAACTTATTGCCTCTATAGGAGATATTTTTGATGCCCTTCTGGCAGAAGAATAAGTTCCCATGAAAATACTTAAAAAGCCTATGACAGTAGAACATATAATGCCTGATTTAGGAATGCTCATTATGCTGCTAAAATCTTTATATCCAGAAACAAATACAATTATTTCTTTAGTAATAAAGCTGCCTAGAATTATTCCTATGGGAATAAATATACATCCTAAAATTATTCCTTCCCATAACACAAGCATTTTAATCTGACCAGGCGAGCTTCCTATAGCTCTTAACATTCCAAATTCTTTAATCCTTTCAGTAACTGAAATATTGAATATGTTATAAATTATTACAGCTGTTACAATGGCTATAACTATATATAACAATATGCTGACATTGTCTATAATTTTAAATGATTGTACTAATTCTACCTTGGATTCATTTTTGGAAAAAGGCACCTTGCTGTATTCATTTGTTGATGCTAACATTTCAAAGCTTTCTTCTATAGAATGCTTAGGATTTACCATAAAATATCCACCATATTTAATTAATAATGAAGATATTTTAGATTCTACATATTTTTTAGTTACATAAGCAGTAGCTTTATTGTTGCCGCCATCTATATTAGTGCTTTTATAAATACCTACTAATGTAAGATGGTTTTCAATTTTTAGTTCTTCACGGCTTCCCTTTGAATTTTTGTAGTATAGAGTTGAAGTTAAGTTTACTTTATCCCCTATTTTGTACTTTTGAGGTAATTTATCCAATATCCAGTCCTGTACTGCTATTTCATTATCATTTTCAGGATATCTTCCCTGCTGCAATTTCATATTAATAAAATCCGGAATATTTTTATCATAGCCATTTATCTCCAAAGTGTAATTAGAATCAGGCACCTGATATAGCCCCAGATTTTCACAAATTGATGTTTTTGTAAAGATAGGATCTTTTTTGAATAGATTTACATTATCTGCACTTGTACTGGAAACCCATATATCATATGCTCCACCAGCATTATCTATAGTGCGTTCATAGGAAGACTTCTTAAGCGTATCAAGCATTATGCTTAAAGATATAATTAAACACATAGACAAAACTATGCCTATTGCTATAAATGCATTCTTTTTCTTATTTTTAATAAGATTCCTTGGAATCAGCCCCCAGAAACTTTTCATTTACTCATTACCCCTTATTGAATCTACAATACTAGAAGAAAATATTCTTCTAGATGCATTCATAGATGAAAGTAAGCAAACAACTATGGTTACTAAAAAAAGTATTATTATTGTAATTGCAGGAAAACTCCACGCCATTCCCTGAGTAAGGGATTTTCTTGCAAGTATAAAAATTGCAAATGATATTACTGTCCCTAAAGCTGTTCCCCAAAATCCTGAAACTATACCATAAAATATTCCCTCTGTACGTATCATTTTTTTAATTTCATCATTTCCAAAACCTATGGCCCTAAGCATTCCTATTTCTTTTTTTCTTAGTAATAAATTCATACTCATAATATTAAACAAATTAACAATACTTACTACAGCTACTACAACTACAAAACTATACATTATTAGTGAACGCTGCAAATTATTTTTTTTAGCTTTTTCTAATGCTTCTTTATATGACACTAAAGTAAGAGCACCATTTTCCTTCAACTTTTGTTTTAAAGTTTTTTCAACTTCATAATAATCTGCATTTTTACTTAGGTTAATTTTTACATTTTGATATCCTTTAATATTAAGGTATTTTTCAGCAGCTTTATCACTTACAATTATTACATTATTGATTTGTGGATCAGTAGTATTAAAATTATCCTTTAGCAAAGCACCTATAGTAAAGGTTTCACTCTTATAACGGTCAAATCCTCCATCCTTGTTATAAACAGGGTAACTTAATTCTATTTTATCTCCCACTTTTATTTTAGTGTAATTACCATAATTTAAATTTTGACCTAAAATAGCTACTGGTTCTTTTAACATCTTATCTTTATCAATTTTCCCTTGTATTATATTATCTTTAAGGCTATCTAAATCTTCCAATGTATAACCTGACACTTCTACTTTAAACTTATAATACTGGCTTTCAAAATTAATCTTTTCTGCTTGTGATGTTTTACTGGCTTTAGCAAGAAATTTTACTCCATCACTAGTAACTGAATCTTTCTGCACTTCCATTAAAGAAGTAAGTGTTTTCTCATTAACTATTTTGTCTATACCATTTATATCTTTAATATCACTTAAATCTTTATCTGATAAGGCATATTTAGGTTGATCCTGCGCTGAGGTTATTACGAAGTCCCCTCCCATTTTAGCTTTGATGCCATTTATAGGATCTGCGCAATTAATTAAATAGTTTACAAGCATAAACATTGTTATACTTATACTCAATGAAACCACAGTAGTTATAAATCTCTTTTTATTTCTATTTAAATTTAAATATGCCATATCTGTTGTGAATCCAAAGTTTTTATTTATTATATTTTTTATATGTGAATTTTTCTTTATATCTTTACCTTTTAATTGTAAATTATTATTTGAATTAATAGCCTCCATTGGAGATATTTTAGAAGCTTTTTTAGCTGGGAAAAAAGTACCCATTATTATAGTTAAAAAACCTATTATAAAAGAAGCTATAATGCCGCTTTTAGGTATATTCATTATTTCACTAAAATCATTATATCCTGATATAAGAATAATAATGTTTTTAACTACAAAGTTTCCAATGATAATTCCTAATGGTATAAATATACAACCTAATATTAATCCTTCACCTAACACTAACATCTTGATATTTGATGATGAAGCACCTATAGCTCTCAGCATGCCAAATTCCCTTGTTCTTTCTGTAACCGACATATTAAATATGTTGTAAATTATTACGCTTGCTACAATACTTATTACTATATATAAAATTATACTAACAAAATCGATAGTCTTATATGCTTGTAATAAACTTAATTTATCATAATTCATGTAAAATTCTATTTTTTCATAATTATCAGTTGCTGGTAATTTCATAAAACTTTCTTTCAAAGGCAATTTTGGTTTTAAATTTAAATATCCACTATATAATCTTTCTTTTGGCGGTACAACAGCTTCAGCATAACCTTTAGGTATATATGCTAATCCTGTGTTTTTTAGTTGATAGTTACTTTTATATTGGAAAATACCTGTTAATGTAAACTCCTTTTCTTCATTAAATTTTTCAAACTTGCCTATAGTTAAGTTTAATTTAATTTTGTCTCCTATTTTATATTTTTTAGGCATAGCATCTAATATCCAATCTTGAACTGCTATTTCATTATTATTTTGAGGGTATCTTCCTTGTAATAGTTTAAAATTAACCAGTTCTGATATGTTTTTATCATACCCATTTACCTCTAAAATGTACTTAGAATTAGGTACTTGATAAGTTCCGAAATTTACATAAGTTGATATTTTATTTACCAAAGGATCTTTATATAAATTTTCTAAAGCATTTTTATTCCAAGAATAAAATGTTCCATCATAGTCTCCACCACAAATATCTAACATACGTTTATGGGAGGAACTTTTCAAAGTATCAAGCATTATACTTAAAGAAATAATCAAGGAAGTTGATAATATTAAACCTACTGCAATAAATACAATCTTTTTCTTATTTTTAATAAGATTCCTTGGAATCAGCCCCCAAAAACTTTTCACTAACTCACCTTCTTATCCTCCATAATTTCTCCATCACATATAGTTATAATTCTATCTGCACAAGAAGCTATTTGGGGGTCATGAGTAATCATAACCAGAGTCTGATTATATTTTTTTATAGATTTGGTAAGTAAACTTAAAACTTCTTTACTGTTTTTACTGTCTAAGTTTCCTGTGGGCTCATCTGCAAATATGATGGATGGCTTATTTGCCAGTGCCCTTGCTATGGAAACTCTCTGCTGCTGCCCGCCGGATATCTCCCCAGGTAAGTGAGTTCTTCTATTCTTAATATCTAAAGTTTCCATTAGTTCATTAATATAATCCTCATCCACTTTTTTTCCGTCCATTAAAAGGGGTAGTTTGATATTTTCTTCTACAGATAATATAGGAATTAAATTAAAGAATTGAAAGATAAAACCTATATTTCTTCTTCTGAATCTTGACAACTCTTTTTCTTTCATAGAATAAATATCAATATCATTAATATACACATGACCTGCTGATGGTTTGTCCAGTCCTGCTAATAAATGCAGAAGAGTACTTTTACCTGATCCGCTGGGTCCTACAATGGCAGTAAATTCACCTTTTTGAATAACTAAATCTGTTGGTTTAAGTGCTTTAACTGCGGTTTCCCCAAAGCCATAGGTTTTTGTTAAATAGTTTGTTTTTAATAATTCCATTAATGTCACCTCCATATAAAATAAACATGTCTTACATATATTGTATTCCTTTACAGTTTTATTATATTACCATATACCGGGAATGTAAACATAACTAGGAATGTGGATAACTACTTATTATAATTTCTATAATTTTTCATTCCCTCACTTTTCAAGCAATCTACAATCTCATTATTCTTTTTAATATTTAATTTCAAAATAATATTACAGATGTGCCCTGTTATATATGCAGCTGATATACTATTTCCACAAATATGCTTATACTTTTCATTAGAATTGATTATAACATCAGGTAAATACAATGGGGAATAAAAAAAATTATTATTATAGTAGAATTCATCGTTTTTTAAATTTGTCCCCTTTACACCTACAACATGTTTCAAATATGCAGGATAACTTTTTCTTCCATTATTTTCAGCTGCAGAAACAATTATTACATTGTTTCTATTTAAGGTTTTAGTTATTTTCCTTAAATGAAACCAATACTTAAGTTTTGTTGTTCCTAAACTTAAATGGACTATATTAGGATTATATGACATTGCCTTTTTTAATGCTGCTAGAAGTATCCTTCCATTAGTAGTTAAATTTTTATCCAGAATATTAATACTAATAAACTCAACATTATTGCATATAGATTTAATTGTTTCAGCAATTACTGTCCCATGGTCGTTTTCAACTATAGGTTTTGATCTCTCTATTACATTCATGCTAGTATCAAAACTTATTCCAACTTCATCAATTAAGGAATTATTTAAATTGTTTTCTGCAGTATTTATTCCGCTATCAACTAATACAATTCTTACTTTTTTAGATTCATTTATTATATTTATCATTTTCAAAGCTCCTAATAGATTTACTCATTACCCCTTATAGAATCAACAATGCTTGAACTAAACAATCTTCTAGATGCATTCATGGAAGCCAATAGGCAGATAAATATAGTTGCTAAAAGTGATATTACAACAGTTAAAGCAGGAAAATTCCAGGTCATTGCTTCAGTAAGTTCCCTTCTGGATACTAGAAACAATAAGTAGGTAAAGATTACTCCAAGTCCTGCGCCCCAAAATCCTGAGGTTATTCCATAAAACCCTCCCTCAAACCTTATCATTTTTTTCACCTGGTTATTTTCAAAGCCTATGGCCCTAAGCATTCCAATTTCTCTTTTTCTAAGCATTACATTCATGCTCATAATATTGAATAAATTTATTATGCTGACTATAGCTACTACAATTACAAAACTGTAAGTTATTAGTGATGTCTGCAAATTCCTTTCCTTAGTCTTTTCTAATTCCTCCTTATAAGATGTAATTTTAGCTGATCTATTGCCTTTCAATTTATCCTTTAATGATTTTTCTACTTCATCATAATCTGCATTTTTGCTTAAACTTATTTTCACTTCCTGATATCCGTTTAAAAACATGTACTTCTCGGCATTTTTTGAACTCATTATGACTATATTTTCTGTTCCTAAACCTGATATAGGTAAACCTTTACTTAAAATCGCTCCAACAGTAAAGTTTTTTTCATTACCATTACGATAATCATATAGTGTTATCTCATCTCCTACATTTATTTTAGTATTGTTACTGTAATTTAAATTTTGAGCTAAAATTACAACAGGTTCATTATTCATACTTTCTGTATTTATCTTTCCTTGAACTACATATTTTTTCATAGAATTTATATCCTCATCAGTATATCCAACTACAGCTGCATTAAAACTGTAAACATGTTTTTCAAGCTGCTGCTTTACAAAAGGTGATTTCTTGCCTTCATTTTGTACTGACTTTATACCGTCTTTGGTTACTTTTTCTTCAGGTAATCTCATATATAATGGCATACTTTTTTGCTTACTTATTTTACTTACACCTTTTATATTTTTAATTTCCTGAATATCATTATCTGATATTGAATCTTTTTTTGAATCACTTATCAAAGATACGCTAAAATCCCCACCTATCTCATTTTTTAAATTTTGTATTGGATCAGTGCTGTTAATTAAATAGCTTACAGTAAAAAACATTACTATACTTATGCTTAATGAGACTACTGTGGTAACAAATCTCTTTCTATTTCTATTTAAATTCAAATATGCCATATCTGCTGTAAATCCAAATAATTTACCCATAAAGCTTTTCCTTTGAAGCTGCTTCTTTATATTCCTGCCTGTGAGTTTCAAATTACTATTTGAGCTTATTGCTTCTATAGGAGATATTTTTGATGCTCTTCTGGCAGAAGAATAAGTTCCCATTATAATACTTAAAAAGCCTACTATAATAGAAGCTGTAATTCCCAATTTAGGAATGTTCATTATGCCGCTGAAATTTTTATAACCAGAGGTTAACGATATTACACCTTTAACTATAAAGTTGCCTAGAATTATTCCAATTGGTATAAATATACAACCTAAAATTAATCCTTCCCCTAAAATAAGCATTTTAATTTGACCAGGCGAGCTTCCTATTGCCCTTAGCATTCCAAATTCCTTAATCCTCTCAGTAACTGAAATATTGAATATATTGTAAATTATTACGGCTGCTACTACACCTATAATTGTGTATAACACTATGCTGACATAGTCTATACCCTTAAATGCTTGTAACAAATATGCTTTTAAACTATTTTCACTAAAGGGTACTTTTATATATTCATTAGTTGATCTTAATATTTCAATGCTCTTCCCTATAGAATATTTAGGATTTACCATGAAATATCCACCATATTTAATTAATAGAGAAGGTATTTGGGATTCTACATACTTTTTAGTTACATAAGCAGTTGCTTTATTTTTTCCGCCGCTTATATTATTACTTTTGTATATACCTACTAATATAAGTTGGTTTTCAACTTTAAATTCTTCATTATCACCCTTTGAATTCTTATATAACAAAGTTGAAGTTAAGTTTACTTTATCTCCTATCTTGTACTTTTGCGGTAATTTGTCCAATATCCAATCCTGCATTGCTATTTCATTATTATTTTCAGGATATCTTCCCTGCTGCAATTTCATGTTAATAAAATCAGTAATATTTTTATCATAGCCATTTATCTCCAAAGTATAATTGGAATCAGACACCTGATACATCCCAAGATTTTCACAAATTGATGTTTTTGTAAAGATGGGATCTTTTTTGAATAAATTTATATTATCTGCACTTGTACTGGAAACCCATATGTCATATGCTCCACCAGCATCATCTATAGTACGTTCATAAGAAGATTTCTTAAGTGTATCAAGCATTATGCTTAAAGATATGGTTAAACACATAGACAAAATTATGCTTATTGCTATAAATGCGTTCTTTTTCTTATTTTTAATAAGATTCCTTGGAATCAGCCCCCAGAAACTTTTCATTAATTCACCTTCTTGTCCTCCATCACTTTTTTTCCGTCCATTAAAAGGGGTAGTTTGATATTTTCTTCTACAGATAATATAGGAATTAAATTAAAGAATTGAAAGATAAAACCTATATTTCTTCTTCTGAATCTTGACAACTCTTTTTCTTTCATAGAATAAATATCAATATCATTAATATACACATGACCTGCTGATGGTTTGTCCAGTCCTGCTAATAAATGCAGGAGGGTACTTTTACCTGACCCGCTAGGCCCTACAATAGCAGTAAATTCACCTTTTTGAATAATTAAGTCAGTTGGTTTAAGTGCTTTAACTGCGGTCTCCCCAAAGCCATAGGTTTTTGTTAAAGAATTTGTTTTTAATAATTCCATTAATATCACTCCATATAAAATAAATTATGTGAAAATTAGGCGACTACATATTAAACAATTTAGGACACCCTTGCATTGTATATCATTGCAAATAAAGGATGTCCTAGTAAACATCTTCATAATTTTATTATTAATATCAGCAAGCGTGGATTTTAATTAGTAATTTAAGCAGTTTTCAATATATTTATTTTAGATTTTATCATGTTAAATAATTTAGTAAAACTTCAAGATTAAAATATTACAAGTGTATGACATACACTTGTACAGGAACCTGTGCACCCTTCATCACAAGCTCCACCGCATGCTCCAGTACATGATGTACAACCGCTACCGCAATTGTCAAAACACTGAGTTACACAATCAATACTATATCCCCTTACATCTTTATTCTCATTTCTAACTTTTCTAGAAAACAAATTTGTCATTTTTTATCCTCCTCATATAATATTTTTTGTTTAAAATTTATGTTCGCCTGCTGATATCTTTAGCTATTCATACTTTGACAAGTAATACATTGCCACTCTCATAATCAATTTTCCATATATGATTATTTTCCTTTTTCCATTCGTATTTATTTGATTTATCATTCCACCAGTTGTCTATTAAGTGATTTATTTTGATTTTTTCTTCTTTAATTTTTCTATTTAATTCACTTATTTCAAATTCACTCATAAATAAATTATTATTTCCTAATTTTAATTCATCAAGTGCAAATAGCCTTTCAACTAATAAAATAATTTCATTTTTTTCAGTTTCATTGACTCGCCCAGCTATCTTTTTTCCCATTATTTCTTCCCCTTCTTTACATAATTAAATTATTTAAATGCCCCTCCAAATAACTACATTACCTTACTTCCTGTAAAACTTTTTCAAATGGATCCAAATAATCTATCTCACTTATAATATTTCCATTTTCAATGTATCCCTTACTTAGTAACCACTGCTGCAATTCTCTTGCTTTATTTCTTTCATGGTGGCTTATTAAGCATTGAATTTTAGGTGGAGTATTATATTCTTCAGTTAACTTTTTATTTAAATATTTACATGCTTTACACTGATATGCATCACATTCCTTACAAATTGGTGCATTTTCGATTTTCATTAAATTTTCATATTTATTTTCTATTCCTTCTTCGAGACTACCAATGGAATTATTTTCATCATCAAAATAAAATGCTGGGCATATATAGAATTTACCATTAGGAGCTAATGTAAATGTATTTTCTCCTGCAGTACAATTTGAATGTTTGTCAAAATATATCCTGTCTGTAAGAACATTTATTTCAATAGGGTCCTTTTTTTCATAAGATTTTTCAATAAAATCTACTAAATCATCTAGTTGCTTTTTATACTTTTCTATAATAGTGTCATCCCACTTTTCAATATTTTCTAATGTGAGATTTATTCTCTTATTAAATGCAGATACTTTTTCAACAAATTTTAATATATTTTCTATATTTTCTATATCAATTAAAATAATACAAGTGTCAACATTTTTATTTATAATATCCACATTGTTATCATAAATAACAATTGAATTATTATCATCATTCGAATCAACCAAAGACAGATAACTATCAATATTGTTTATTTCTAACTTGCTTTTATTACCCAAAAATACAGCTTCATAATTATTTTCTATTGCAAAATCCAATGCCTTGTTTATTTCTTCAAAGCTTAGTTTCTTATTAGAGTTTTTCCAATTCCTATAAGTACAATGAGGAGTAATATTATCATTTAGCATAATCTGCATATACTTATTATTTTCAAGTTTTTCATATTGCCTTCTGGGAGAGACCTTCCCTGCTAATTTCTCATATTTTGCCCAGAAACGCTTATTTGCTCTAACTGTTGCTTTATGCAATTTGCATATATAAACTGCCCTATCAAAAATAGTTCCTGAATTATCATAATTAAATCCAGTACATAGTGCACAACCAGAAGCAACTTTACAATTTAAACATTCTTTAGGGCTTTCATTTTCTATATTTAAGCTAAGAAAGGCTCTCAATTTATCCTCATTAATCCCCTCATATACATTACCAATGCATCTACCTTTTCTTTTTTCCAATGCAAAATCTACAAATCTAATACATGGATAAAAGTTTCCATTGCAATCAATGGCCAGCATTTGCCCAGAGCCGCAAAAATTATGTTTTAATGAGTCTTTGGACAGAGGGTTTCCTATAACTGGGTCAAAAAATCTTACACGGTACTCATTCCAAAGTCTTTTTTCAAGTATATAATCTCCTAGTTCATCTAATTGTTCTTCAAGTATTTTGTCATCTCCTTCTTGCCACACATCTTCAAATACCACATTTGCTGCTACATCTTTAATACCATTTTTCCATAAACTTATAACGCTATCCTTTAAATATATTAAGTCATCATGGGCAAATGTTGCTTTAGTATGGTGATCATTAAATTGTTTTTGCCATAAATCTACATTTTTCATTACATCGTCATATGATCCCCTACCATCAGGATATATTCTCTGTAGATCATGCTTTTCTTTATTCCCATCCACACTTATTCCAATGGATAAATGCGTTTTATTTTTCTTTATAAATTCTTGCACTTTTTCTGTATTATATAAAAGTCCATTGGATGAAAAGCTAAATCTATAGGAATCGAACCAAGGATGATTTAATGTAAACATTTGTAATTTTATATAATCACAGATTTTATCAATTAAATCAATCTCTAGAAATGGTTCACCTCCAATAAAGTCCCATATAACAGAGCCTTCATTGAAATATTCTGTGTGGGAAAGAATAAAATCTACACATTTTTTAGCTGTTTCAAAGCTCATTTTCTTTCTGTTATTTTTTCCAGTCATATAGCAGTATTTACTACATTTTCTGATTCATTATCTAATGCAGAAGTTGGTTCATCTAATAATATAATAGGGGTATTTCTAAGAATGCACATAGCGAGAGCCAGTCTTTGTTTTTGTCCACCTGATAGATTGCTTGAATTTTCATCAATTGTTGTATCATATTTTTCTTCCAGGCTCATAATGTAATCATGTATAGAAACTATTTTGCATGCTTCCTCCATTTCTTCAACAGAAGCATTAGGTGCTGCTAATTTTAGATTCTCTTTTATAGACATATTAAATAAAAATTGCTGCTGGTTAACAACTGAAATATTGTTTCTTATAGACTTTTCATTCAAATCGTTTATATTAATTCCATCAATTAGTATTTCTCCACTTGTTACTTTATAGAGACCTAATAATAAATTAAATATAGTTGTTTTTCCACTACCATTCTTCCCTACAATTGCAGTAAACTTATTATTACTTATTTTAAAGCTTATCCCTTTTAATATTTCCATATCTTTATCATAAGAAAAAGAAACATCCTTAAATTCTATATTTCCTTTTAATTTCTCTACCTCTTTATCTCCAAAAAGTTCAGCAGGAAAATCTGAATTGTCTATTAATCCAAATATTCTCTCTAATGATACTAGCACTTGCTGAATTTGAGAGTTAAATTGGGTAATCATCATAAGTGAGGATGAAAACTGTCCTGAATAGGATATAAATGCAATAAAATATTGAATGCTTAATTTTTCCTTAGATACAAAATAAATACCCATACCTATAACAATAATATTATTTAAATAACTTACTATTTGAGAAATTACCTGTGAAATATTTTGTAGTAATGATATATAAATATCCTTCGTTTTAATTTCAGATATATTATTAATAAAAGCTTTATAGTTACTTTCTTTCATTTTATATGTTTTTATATGTTTAATCCCTAATAATGACTGCTGCACTATACTAAAATATTTATCATTTAACTTCTTAAAACTATTATTTTCTTTTCTCAATTTTTTTCCAAAAACTAAAAACAATATATACATTAAAGGAAAGGTGGCTAATACTATTAATGACAGGGTGATATTAATTTTAAAAATTACTATGCATAGAATTATTACTTTCATAATGTTTATAATTATGTTTACAGATTGGCTGGTTACAATATTTGCTAATACAGAAACGTCTCCTTGTAGTCTTGAAATAAATTCTCCTACCTGTACCTTATCAAACACATTCATAGAAAAATTAAGAATTTTGATATACATATCTGATTTCAAATCATAAACAATATTATTATTTAATATGCTTTCGTTATAACCTTTTATAAAACTAATAAAAGATTGGAATAAATATACTAATAATACATAAACCAAATTAGTAAAAATGGACTTATAATTTTTTTCTGAAAGATCTTGAATTATTTTTCCCCATAATAAAGGTTGTACAATTCCAAAAACTATTATAAGTATCATGGAAAATAATAAAATAAAAAATCTAGATTTGTACTTTGTTACATATGAAAAAGATCTTTTTAATAATCTCATATCCTTTTTTGAAAAAACTTTACTTTTAATCATTTTTAGCTCCTATACGTTAATTACATATGTTAAGCTTTTAAATATTTGAATTAGTTTTAAACCTACTATTGAACAATGTGTTTTAATATTATTTTAATTTATAAACGTGCTTTCCATATATTGTATTCCTTTACAGTTTTATTATATTACCATATATTGAAAATGTAAATCTAATTAAGTTGTTCATTATTATTAATTAACTAAATAATATTATAGATACCCTCAATAATTAAAGGAAACACGAAAAAAGCTATAATGATCATAAATATATTACTATCTTTATATATAAATATTATAAATTTACTTATATTTCTAAATTTTCATACTCTTCTGAATTTAGAATATATGTATTTAATGTATGCTCTTAGCTGGTTAATTATAGCTGCCATTATTGCTGTAACAATTTATTTAATATATTTTCACACATTAGATTATGTCCATGCTGGGCGAACAATAAAAAGGGGCTGTCGCACAATGAATTTACATAAAATATATTGTAGTATTTATTCTTAAGGCAACAGCCACTTAAATTTTAGGTTTTTAGTCAAAGCCGAAAATCAGCATTTTTTAATTTTTATTTTTAATTTTCAGCTCTATCCTTCTCCGATACTGTTAGCTATATATAAAGTAATAAATATCTTCACCGTAGCTGTCACAAAATATCCAATCCTCAAAGATTTTTGGGACTGCTACGGTGTTTAGATATTTACTTTCTATAGACACCTATGGCTCTTTTAAATAATAATGTTGATGTGAATAGGACAATCCTTTAATGGTAATAATTAAGATACCTACATATTACTGAAAGGATTGGATTACCATGGAGAAGAAAAAATGTACTGATATAAATATATTATCTTATTTTGCTTCATTAAGACATGATTCTGAAAGAAAATGCCCGTACTGTGACTGCACCCACACTGTATTATATGGAAAATATCACGGTAAACAGAGATATATATGCAGAGGCTGCAAAAAAACCTTTAATGATTTTACAAACACGCCAATTGCAAGGACTCATTTCCCTGAAAAGTGGGAGGCATTCATTAAGTGTACCATTGAGGGCTTATCCCTTAAGGCGGCAGCCAGGGAAATTGGCGTTTCTTATGTAACACTATTTTACTGGAGGCACAAGCTGCTTTC
>ENA-UOOI01000185-UOOI01000185.1-fermentation-metagenome-genome-assembly--contig:-NODE-185-length-79134-cov-105.954362_pt1 | contig 79134 bp, 67 predicted proteins | sample MGYA00245779_ERZ724027 | MGnify/ENA primary metagenome ERZ724027 (study PRJEB28704, sample SAMN03018318) | fermentation metagenome | biome: anthropogenic terrestrial biome; feature: soil...
CGGATACATTTGTCGAAATCATAACATGGTATACATGTCGGGTGTGAATAGTAACGTTTTGTCAAAGCTGTGAAAATATAGCAGGAATAATTGATTGAAAGTGTTGGATAATAATGGTATAATTAAGTCTTAATTGGGGAGGTGCATATTATGCCACAGATTATTCCAATATGTTTTATAAACAGATTATTTTAAACAGAGAACTTCCGTTTGAGGTAAAAATACCTGCGGCAAGGCCTGTTAATGTGGCAGAACTGACCGAATCCGTATTAAACGCAAAACTGGAGAAAGGATATACGGATATGGTTGCAGGAAGAACCAAACCTGCAAGACAGGCATTTGTTGATATGCGCAAAGATTATGTTATATGATTTATGAGGTAATTACCACCGATCAAGCCGATGCCGATTTAAGGGCAGTTTATGGGTATATTGCATTTGAACTGCTTTCATCGGACAATGCGGCAGGACAGCTTGACCGATTAGTGGAAAACATCTTAGGGCTTGAGAAATTTCCAGAGATCCTTTTGATTCTAAGATAGTATTTGATTTTGCTACACCGATCAATGGACATACCGGAGAAGGAAATTTACATATAATGAAATGAAGTATTCGATCATAAGACAAGGATTTCATATCGTAGAAATCTTTGATAGTGAAAAAACAGAACAGAAATTGTTTGCAGATTATAATCGAAGAAATGTTGGATATCGTATTTGCCTGCCGGATGACATATGTTATGTAATTGCCAAAAAAGAAAGGGGAAAGAATAATGCGTGGAAAGAAAGTGAGTAGTTTTCTTGTATTATGTAGTTTGCTGTTTGTATTAGGATTTATAATTAAAATTGGTGCACATAGTTTAGTGCATACGCTGGATCAAGAAACATTGTTATTTAGTATTCTTGAGTGCATCTGCCCAGCAATTATACTTTTGATAGTTAGTCTCTATATAAGAAGACGTAGTAAAACAATAGGTCAATAAGACTTTTAGCTAAATCTCTGTTATTCATGACAACACTTCCTTTCTTGGTGGATGGTGTAAATCTTCTTTATTATTCCTCGGCCTTCGTGCTGTTATCTGGAATATATTCCATGATATCCCCAGGTTGGCAGTTTAGTAATTTGCATAGGCTTTCAAGCGTTTCATTCCCAAGCCTACCCTTTCTGTTCTTTAGATTGTAATAAGTCTGCTGTCCCATTATTTTATTCTGTCTTAGGTAATAAGTTGTTATACCATTTTATTCCAACAAGTCAAATAGCTTGTTGTATGAAATAGACATATAGTGCACTTCCTTGCTTTGTTATAGGTATAGTATATCGCAATATGTGGTCAAATACTAGTGCATATAGGGCGGATTCCATAATAAACCGGCTTCGCCATCTTTTGCAGCATGTTTTGTTTTAATGAACCTACGATAATCCGTCTTTTTCAACAGATTTCAAAGCGCGTTCAATCTGCCCATCCCTTATAGTTCCCATATAATTTCTATATTTAATTGAGTAAGATACAATTAATTACTGCTCCAAGTTGTGGGTAAGTTGAATTGCAGTAGAAAAAGATAAAACAGGAAACGGAATCCAGGATATAGAAAGAAGTCTTGACATTTCAAGAATAACCGGTTGAAATCATGGGATAATAATGGTATAATTTAGCCATAGTTAAGGAGGTGCATATTATGCCACGGATTATTCCAATTAAAGATTTAAAAAACACATCTGAAATATCAGATATGTGCCATAAAGCAGAAGAGCCAATCTATATAACAAAAAATGGTTATGGAGATATGGTTATTATGAGCATAGAGAATTATGAAAATACCATTCGAAAGTTAAACATCTATAGGGAGCTTGAAATATCGGAACAGCAGATTGGTGAAGAAAGAACGAAAGACGCAAGAAGCTCAGTTGATTCGCTGAGGAAAAAATATGGCTTATAAACTCATTATTACGGAACGTGCAGAGGAGCTGCTGGATCAGTGCGTTTATCATATTCTGTTTCGATTTAAGAATGAGCAGGCAGCGAAACATTTGCTGGATGGAATTGACAAGTTATATGATAGAATGGAAGATAATCCGTATCAGTTTGCAGATTGCAGAGATTCGTTTCTAAAGAGCAAAGGATACAAGGAAGCAGTTGTTACAGGCATGGATTATATTATTATTTTCCGAGTCGAAGAAGATACGGTGTATGTTCTCGGTATATTTCATCAGTTAGAAAATTACAAAGAGAAGTTATAGAAGAAAGCATCAGGTCGTCAAAGTCTGGTGCTTTTTCAAATCACTGCAAGGTAGTCTTAGTGGGATTGCTTGTGCGTATATAGTTAAGAAAGAGGTTTCGACATATCAAAAGTTTCTTTTGAAATGTATATTCTTGTATGATATACTAGCAATAGTGAGCATTTTATATCCAGAATTGGGCAAAATGCCGATGCGTATAAATGTAAAGTTGCGTAAATGAGGTAAAAAATATGGCTATATCATACAACGGATTATGGAAATTATTGATTGACAAGAACATGAAGAAAATGGACTTGGTAGAGAAAATAGGAATAAGCAGCTCTACGCTTGCAAAAATGAGTAAAGGAGAAGCAGTATCCATGAGCATAATGGAGAAAATATGCGAAGAATTGGATTGTGACTTCGGAGATTTAATCAATTACGAGCGAAAAGGGGAAAATAAAAGTTAAGCAACTTAATGAAATATATATTTATTACCAAGCTTTGTTATTGTAACTTATGGTGGCGAGCATGGCGGTCCTGATTCAAGTTATATTGATAATTTGATTAGAGGCGCATTTGGTTTGTAGGTGAAGCATGATAGAAAAAAAATATGAAGTGAATACTAATCTAACAATTATTCCAAAGGATTGTGTGATTGAAAACGGCAAGAGAACAATCACTATGGTTGATGTGAATTCTGCTTCTTCTAAAAAAGCTGTAGTAATAGGAATTAACCCAGGTATTGCATGCGATAATCAGAGCGATACTACATTGACTAAAATCAGCAGATATCTATATCAGTATGATATAGGTGAGTTGGCCATGATAAATCTGTTTGAAACGATTTCTACAGAGCAGCCAGGAATTGATTTTTCGCAGGAAAGCAACCTCGAAAAGCATTGTGATTTATTAATGGCAGCAGATGTGATTGTGGTGGCCTGGGGCATTGAAGATAAGTATATAGAAACAAAACAAAAAGCTTTTACATATCTACTTCAGTTTGGTGATAAGGTATATTGTATTCAGGACAAAAAAGGAAATAAGCCAAGGCATCCAAGCAGAATCAGCTATACAGATGCATTTGTTCCTTTTTTCGGTAAGTTACCGGAGAAAAAGTATCCGGTAATTACTTTGTGCGGAAGTACAAGATTTAAAGATGAATTTATAGAAGCACAGAAGAGATTAACGCTGGAAGGTAAAATTGTTATCTCTGTAGGTCTATTCGGACATTCTGGAGATCAGGAAGTTTGGGAGAACATGGATGAAGGAACTATGACAAAAACCAAAGAGATGCTAGATGATATACATAAGCGAAAAATCGATATGGCGGATGGAATATTTGTTGTCAATGTAGGCGGTTACATTGGAGATAGCACAAAATCAGAGATTGAATATGCAAAAGAACATAATAAAAGAGTATTCTATTTGGAAGAATAACTGCTAGAGCTTCATTATTGGCAAAAAGGTAAAAAGTCGCCGATAATGAAGAAATCCCCTATTTAAAAAAATGTCTCGAAATTCCTTTTCATCTATGATATAATGACAGCGTAGTGAGCATATGCAAGCTTGCTTGCAATATGCGATCGGAGCTAAAGACCATGAACGTGCTTTTCGTTCATGATATAATGACAGCGTAGTGAGCATGCGGCCGGAGCGAAGTGGCCGAGTTCCTAATCTGCCGTACGGATTCGTTTGGTCGAGTTCCTAATCTGCTGCACAGATCGTCATGCTAAGCATCTTGCAATTGAATATTTCTGGTAAATTCTGTGAATGATTGTAATAGATATTCCGGATTTGGAGGAGAATATGTTAAATAACAGAAAAATCAGATTGATGACAAAACTGGCTGCCTTTGAGACGAAAGATGGCAAGGAAGACATCCGTCTGAGCAAATATTACAAAACCGACTATGTCAGGTATCAGGTATTAAAATCAGGTCTAAGTACTACGGTAGGTTATCTGCTGATTTTGATTCTAGCTTTCCTGTACAAATTAGAATACATCGTTAAAAATGCAGTTTCTCTGGATTACAAAACAATTGGATCCTATATCCTGGGAATCTATATTCTACTGATTACTGTTTATGGATTGGGATCCCTTGCATGGTTTTCCTTCCGATATGATGCATCAAGAAAAAGACTGACCCGGTATAATAAACTTCTAAAGAGAATGAATAAAATCTATAAGGAAGAGACAACGGAATCTTAAGTTTAGGAGGATAAGAAAATGATGCCGTTACTTGTATTTAGAGAACGTGTGAAGAATTTTTATCAAAGAAATGATATATATTTAGTTCCGATAATAAAATTTATATTTGCTTTTATCGCTTTTCAGGTAATAAATAGTGAGATCGGCTATGATGGAAGACTGAAGTCCTTTTTGGTTGTATTTATCATGTCATTGTTGAGTGCATTTACTCCACCTGCAATTATGGTACTGCTGGCAGCAGGGGTGGCAACCCTTCATGTTTATTTTGTGTCGCCGATTTTATCGATCCTGATTATCATCATTCTATTGGTGCTTTATCTTTTATTTGTAAGATATACACCGCGCTTGGGATATGTCATTCTGGCAATTCCGATTTTGTATATTTTAAAGATACCATATGTGATTCCGATTCTGCTTGGAATTATATCCACTCCAATCGCCATTATTCCGATGAGCTGTGGGGTTATTTTGTATTTTGTTTTTCAGGTAATTAAGACCGCGGTAACGATGCAGATCAATATGACGGTCGATGATATTCTTCAGGTATATACTTATGTCGTTGATAATTTGATCGGCAATAAGCAGATGATTATGACGATCGTCATTTTTGCATTGATTCTCTTAGTGACCTATTTTGTAAGAAGAATGAGCTTCGATTATGCATTTGAAATATCTATTGCATCCGGAGCACTGACCGGACTTCTGGGTTTTTTAGTGAGTTATCTGATTCTGGGAAAATCCAGCCAGATTTTTATTATGATTCTGGGAATCATTGCATCCGGAATTATTGTGTTCATCGTTAACTTCTTTAAATTAACCTTGGATTACTCCGGTGTAGAGCATGTTCAGTTTGAGGATGATGTATACTATTATTATGTGAAAGCAGTACCGAAGGTAACCGTAACAACTCCACAGAGGAATGTAAAGCATATTAATGTAAAATATGGAGATTTGGGCAGTCAGTCTTTGGATTCGGAATGGAATGATACGGATACCGATGAATATGATGAAGACGAGGATACCTATCAGGAAGATCATCGTGACTATACATATCATCGCAGACCAATTGACCGAAATAGAGATGATGATCGCTAGGTAAGGTTAGCCACAGGGGAGAGGTATATGGAGGCAATAAGAAATTTTATCAATAATTTGGTGTGGTTATCTTTTCCGAAGATAAATCCCACTGATATCGTTGAAATTATCATATTGGCATTTATTATTTATCATTTAGTAAAATGGGTCAAGAATACCAGAGCATGGTCTTTGGTTAAGGGTTTGGTTGTCATTATGATATTCTGGCTCTTTGCCGTTATTTTTGAACTCAATGTTATCCTGTGGATTATATCAAATACAATAAGTGTTGGAATTATAGCAGTAATTATCTTATTCCAGCCGGAATTTCGTAAGGCTCTGGAGCAATTGGGGCAGAAGAATATCATGAAGACGATTCTTTATTTTGACGATTCCAGGGATAAAAATGAGAAGTTTTCAGATCATACCGTTAATGAGATTATCCGGGCCACCTTTGAACTGGCAAAAACAAAAACGGGTGCACTGATTGTAATTGAAGAAGATATGCCCCTAAATGATTTTGAAAGTACGGGTATATCGATCGATAGCTTAATCAGCAGCGAATTGTTAATCAATATCTTTGAACATAATACTCCTTTGCATGACGGTGCGGTGATATTAAGAGGTGATCGAATTGCGGCAGCCACCTGCTATCTGCCTTTGTCCGACAACATGCAGCTGAGTAAGGATCTTGGAACAAGGCATCGTGCCGGCATTGGAATCAGCGAAGTGTCGGACAGCCTGACCGTCATCGTTTCGGAGGAAACCGGCAAGGTCTCCATTGCCATGGGCGGGAAACTAATTCGTAACATTGATGGCGACTATCTGCGGTCAAAGCTCACGGATGCCCAGAGAAAGACAACTGAGGTGAAAAAGTTGAAGCTATGGAGGGGAAGAAATAAAGATGAAGGATAAGTTGATGAATAATCTCGGCTTAAAGATTCTCTCCGTTGCACTTGCGGCCATATTATGGATTGTTATAACGAATGTAGATGATCCGATAGGATCTAAGGATTTTGATAATGTTACCGTGCAAATTGTAAATGAAGATGTCATTACGAAATTGGGTAAGGTGTATGATATCGTTCAGGGAGAGACCATTGATTTTACCATTGAAGCAAGACGCTCCGTCCGGGATGATCTGAAAGCATCAGATTTTAAGGTTACCGCGGACTTTTCGCAATTATCGGATGTATATGCCGTTCCCATTGAGATAACCTGCCCGAAGTATGGCGATGCAGTCGTCGTAACGTACGGCAAGGACCAGAGAATGATCGTCAGCCTGGAGGAATTGGTAAGTGAGACATTTAAGGTAAATATCATTCAAAAGGGTGAAGCTGCGGAGGGGTATTTTGTCGGTACGAAGTCAGCCAACCCGAATATCATCACAGTATCGGGGCCGAAATCAAGAATCGAGCGTATCTCAGAAGTTGTCGTTGAGGTAGATGTAACCGGGGCCTCGGAAACCTTCCATTCGGTCGGGCAGCCGAAGGTGCTGGATGAGGATGGAAAGGAGATGGATGTTACCTACATTGACTTTAATGAGAATTATGTAGCGATCACCGTTGATTTGTATAAAAAGAAAGAGATCAATCTTCAGATTTCGACCACCGGCAATCCGGCAGATGGGTATGTCATGACGGGGATTGAATATGAGCCGAAGAGAATTGTGGTTGCCGGTAAGGAAGAGGATATCCGAAGAATCCGGTATCTGTCGGTGAAGCATGATATTAACGGTGCAACGGCGGATATCGCGGAGGAAATCGATCTTCAGGAGAAATTACCCGAGGGAATCATTCTTGTCGGAGAGGACAAAACGGCGGTCATCAATATCAAGATTGAGAAGATGGATACAAAGGATATAACGATTTGGCCGGGGGACATTGATTTTAAGAATAAATCGTCGTCCCACAGCTTATATATTAATACTACCGGACCTATGCAGGTAACCGTCATGGGTCCGGAGAAAGAACTGAAGGATATCTCGAGAACTACTCTAAAACCATTTATAGATTTAGCCGGATTTGAAAATGGTACTTATACGGAATCTGTTAAATTCGATGATTTGATGGTACATAGCATAGTTACGATTAGTCCGGAAGTTAATTTTGATCTTGCACCGTTAGGCTGATGTTGTCTTAAGGATAGGGGGTATATCATGGTTAGCTGTAAATTAACAATTGACATTCCTGCTGGTTTACATTTGAGGCCAATCAGCATATTATGCAGCCGTTCCATTGATTTTCAGTCTTCCGTAACCATTAAAATTGGAGATAAAACGGTCAATGCGAAGAGCGTTTTGGGCGTATTGTCTGCCTGTGTAAAAAATGGGGATGAGATAGAGTTAATCTGCGACGGCCAGGACGAGGAAGAGGCACTGGAAGTATTAAGTAATATGATTAAAAGCGGCCTTGGTGATGAATTCATAAAAAAGCACTAAATAAGTTGCAAAAAAAAATACGAATGATATAATTTAAGTCACTATCAAAAACAGGAGCAGGCTCTCTTTTCTTCGGTAGTGACTTTTTTTATTACCTGTTCACGTTATTAGGTTAAAAGATTAAACTGTTAAATTATCGCAAAATCATATCGAATGGGGGATTCGTATTATGTTAAATTTTAAAAGATATCAAAGAAATCCGGTAATTGATCTGCCGGATAGGCAATGGCCCGGCAAACAGATCGAAAAAGCACCGATCTGGTGCAGTGTCGACTTACGGGATGGGAATCAGGCTTTGATTGAGCCGATGGTTGTGGAGGAAAAAATCGAATTCTTTCAGATGCTCGTAAAACTCGGCTTCAAAGAAATTGAAGTGGGCTTCCCCTCGGCATCTCAGATCGAATACGATTTCCTGCGGCAGCTGGTGGACCGTAAGCTAATTCCGGAGGATGTAACAGTTCAGGTTCTGGTGCAATGCAGGGAGCATCTGATCAAGCGGACCTTTGAGGCACTGGAAGGCATAAAAAGAGCGATTGTTCATATCTACAACTCAACCTCTGCTCTGCAACGGGATGTGGTATTTTGTATGAGCAGGGAGGAGGTTAAAAAGATAGCGGTCGATGGGACGAAGCTGGTCAAGGAATATGCCGCACGTTTCCCCGGTAAAATTATTTTAGAGTATTCTCCCGAAAGCTTTACCGGAACGGAGATAGATTACGCTCTTGAGGTGTGTAATGCGGTTTTGGATATTTGGCAGCCTACCCCTCAGGATAAGATTATTATTAACCTTCCTGCAACCGTCGAGATGAATACGCCGAATGTCTATGCGGATCAGATTGAATGGATGAACCGTCATCTGAAAAACAGAGACAGCATTCTTTTGAGTGTGCACCCGCATAATGACCGCGGGACCGGGGTTGCGATTACGGAATTGGCACTGATGGCCGGTGCCGAGCGGGTAGAGGGAACTCTGTTCGGCAACGGAGAAAGAACCGGTAATGTTGATATCTTAACACTTGCTTATAATATGTTTTCCCAGGGAATTGATCCAAATTTAGCGATAGATAATGTTAATGAGATTATAGAAACCTATGAGCGCCTATGTAAAATGAAAGTACATGAGCGGCATCCTTATGCCGGTAAACTGGTATTTACCGCATTCTCCGGTTCCCACCAGGATGCGATCAATAAGGGCCTGCAGGCAATGAAGGAACGTGGCAGTAAGATCTGGGCAGTTCCCTATCTTCCGATTGACCCTGCAGATATCGGGCGAGAGTACGAGCCGATTGTACGTATCAATAGCCAGTCCGGTAAGGGCGGAGTTGCTTTCATTATGGAAAATTACTTTGGCTTTAAGCTTCCTAAGGGGATGCATAAAGAGTTTGCGGATGTAATTCAGAGGCTGTCTGAGAAGCAGGGTGAAGTGACACCGGACCAGATCATGAATGAATTTAAAGTCTGCTACCTGGACAGGAAGGAGCCTTTCCACTTTAGAAAATGCAGATTCGAGGATGTCACGGACTATGACGATCCCTATAATACCAAAGCGTTTATTCTATATACACGCAATGGAATCGAAAAGAGCTTCGAGGCGGAAGGAAACGGACCGATCGATGCAATTCAGCGGGGCTTGCAGAAAGAGATCGGTGCAAAGATTAAAGTTCTTGACTATAATGAGCATGCTTTAGGCGGCGGTGCGAATGCTAAGGCGGCTGCTTACATCCATATGCTGGACTGTAAAACCGGGAATGCTACCTTTGGAGTGGGGGTAAGCTCAAACATAACAAGAGCCTCGGTTCGGGCGATATTCAGTGCATTAAACCGCTTGAATCTAGGATAATTAAAACTGGCTTTTTTGAGCTCTACTAGCTTTTTTGAGCTCTATGTCATAGATGGGGCGGAATTCTGAGAATTCCGCCCTGTTGTTGTGTTTGGAACCAATTGCGTCAATCCCTCGTCTAATACAGAAAAAACATGGTAAAACTATAAAATAGATATACTTGTTGGAAGCCATGGCATCCTTTGTAAAACGGGCTAATCTTGACTTGTTTTCTCGAAAATGCTATAATTCCCTTGCTGTGGTAACCGTAAAAAGACCCAATATTATGGAGGTTGAAGTAATGAAAATAAGTGTAATTGTTCCGCATCATAGAGGTGAGGATTATCTCAGGGATTGCCTTGACAGCTTAAAAGAGCAATCGTATCGAGAGATAGAAATACTATTAATTTGTGACCAGGTGCCCTCTGATGAGCTAAATCTACTTTCGGATTACACGTCTGAACTGGATATAAAAGTGTTTCATTTGGAAGGAAAGACCGGTGTAGCTGCAGCCAGAAATCTAGGATTAAGGAAAGCAAGCGGAGATTATATATATTTTCTTGACAGCGATGATTATTTATATAGTGATACTTTAGAAGTGCTTGCACAGGCCGCAGAGGACGGCGGAGGCGAGGATGACATTATCTATGGTAAGAAAAAGCATACATGGTTTCATCGGAATACCTATTTTTTAAGAAATCTGGAGGAAGAGGATTCGGAAGAGGACGATGCTTCCAGTGATACTGACAGTGAAAACGGTACCGATAATGATGATGCAAATGACGGCTCCGATGATACGGCAGAGGAGGATTCCGATGAAGCCTCCGGGAAAAAGAAAAATCGGGATGATTTTGAAGAGGATTCGGAGGATAGCGAAGACGGTTCCGACGATGAGGAGCATGATTTAACGCCGGAAGAGCTGGAAAACCTCAGACAGGCAGTGATCCGGAAGGCTTACCACGAACTGGTAAGCAAAAGGAAAGGAATTCGCGGCATCTCTGTTTTAAATATATTGTTTAAGCGCAGCTTTCTTGAGGAAAACCGGCTTCACTTTCCGGAAGAGCTAACGTATTTTTCGGATGTACCATTCTTGATGGAAGCGTTAGAGAAGACGGAGAAGTTTCAGAAATGCTACGCTGCTTTATATGTAAAAAGAAAGCATAATGATCCGGTAAACTTCCCATCCCTTGCTCAGGTTAGGGATCCGAATCGCTTTGATGAATTTATTCGTGTATATTACTGCACAATTCAGAAGTTAGCAGAGGATTCGGAGCTGCGGTACCGATTTGATAAAAAATACATTTCGTATTATACAAAAACATTTGCGCCCAAAATAAAGCGAAGCAGTAACGATGCCTGGCGTCAGGAGCATTTTATCCAGATGAGCGATATTGTCTGCGGAATGAGCCCGGAATTGATTCGTGAGCAGAAGGGGTATAAGAAACGCATTATTAAAGCTCTGATGAAGAAGGATATCGAAAAATCACTTCGCATCGTAAAGGTACATTTGGGGTATAAAAAATCAAAGAAGATATTTCGGAGTAAAAAGGCATTTTCCAAGTTCCTTTATATTCATTCTTTCTTGAAGAAACCCTTAAAAGAGGACTGGATTATTTTCGAGAGCTTTTTCGGAAAGAGTTATTCGGACAGCCCCAAATATATATATGAGTATTTAGCGAAAAATTATCCGGATAAATACCGCTTTATCTGGGTTATCAATAAAAAGACAGAGATTCCTTATAAGCATAAAGAAATTAAACGCTTTAGTCTAGCATATTACTATTACCTGGCAAGATGCAAATACCTCGTATTTAATGGAAGACAGCCGGTCTGGGTTATCAAAAGGGAAGGAAATATATTTTTACAGACCTGGCATGGTACGCCGTTAAAGAAACTGGTATTTGATATTGATGATATCAGCTCGGCAACTCCAAAATATAAGCAGCAGGTATATAAGCAGTCCAGAGAATGGGATTATCTGATTGCACCAAACGCATTCAGCAGTGAAACTTTCCGCAGATGCTTCATGTTTGATAAGACGATGCTGGAAACCGGATATCCAAGAAATGATATCCTGCATGCACCGGACCGGAAGCAGATTGCGGTTCAGATAAAAAAGAAACTGGGCATTCCCGGGGATAAGAAAATTATCCTTTATGCACCGACCTGGAGGGATGATGAATTCTATGCGAAAGGGCAGTACAAATTTGAGCTGCATCTAAATCTGGACATGATGCGGCAGGAACTTGGGAATGAATATGTTCTCCTCCTTCGCACCCACTATTTTATTGCAGACAGCATAGATGTCAGCCACTTAAAGGGATTTGCGTATAATTTGAGTAAATACGATGATATCTCAGAACTGTATCTGATCTCGGATATTTTGATTACCGATTATTCGTCCGTCTTCTTTGATTATGCCAATTTGAAGCGACCGATGCTTTTCTTTACCTATGATCTGGAGAAATACAGGGATGTGCTTCGGGGATTTTATTTCGATATCGAGAAAGAGGTTCCCGGGCCGCTGGTATACACATCGGAGGAAGTCATTGATGCGATTAAGAATATAGAAGAAATCAGTAAACAATATAGCCAAAGATATGATGAGTTTTACCATAGATTTTGTGAATGGGAAGATGGACATGCTTCCGAGAAAGTGGTAAAATCAGTTTTTGGGATAGAGGACAAAGAATAATATGGTAGGATTTTGTAGCGAGTTTACACATTGAATAGGGCCTGTGAGGGTGTGGCAGGCATGGAGGTTATAGTGGACAGAGTATGGAATAATTTTAAAAAATACCGTTTTCTATTAGCAGAACTGGTAAAAAAAGATATTAAGTTAAAATATCGTCGTTCCTATCTGGGAATCTTATGGACTTTACTGGAGCCGTTACTTACGACGGCAGTATTAACCTTTGTATTTGGAAACCTGTTGGGAAAAGGCGGCAGAACCTATCCGGTATATATATTAACCGGTCGTTTGCTGTATACCTTCTTCTCCAATTCAACGAAGGCGGCGATGAAGTCCATCCGTAAGAATAGCGGAATGATTAAGAAGGTCTATGTGCCAAAGTATATTTATCCGCTGTCAACGGTTTTATCAAACTATGTTATATTTCTGATATCTATGATAATTTTATTTTTTGCAACCATTGTATTTGATATAGAACCTACCTGGCATCTTTTTCAATCCGTAATTCCTTTATCGCTGCTTCTGGTTCTGTCACTTGGGGTCGGGTTGATCTTATCAACGATGGCGGTGTTCTTTCGTGATTTGGAATACTTATGGACCGTGCTTTTGATGCTCATCATGTATACCTGTGCGATTTTCTATCATGTAAGCGATTTGAAGCTTGGTAATCGGATTTGGCTCTTTAAACTGAATCCACTTTACTTAATTATTGTAAATTTTAGAAATTCAATGTTTGGAAATCCTCTGGATATGGAAGCGTTAGTCCTTTCTGCAATCTATAGCTTTGCTGCGCTGATCTTTGGCGTGGTGCTATTCTATAAGGAACAGGACAAATTTATTATGAACATATAACAAATGGAAGAACATAACCAGGTTGGTAGAACGGAGGTTCTTTTGAAGAAAAACGAGGTATTAAAGGTTGAGAATGTCAGTATGAAATTCAACCTGATGGAGAAAAAAGTTGATAATTTGAAAGAATATGTAATTAAAGCGATAAAGCGCGAGCTAAGGTATCAGGAATTCTGGGCGCTCCGTGACATTTCCTTTTCTCTCAATAAGGGGGACCGCCTGGGTATCCTAGGACTGAACGGCGCAGGAAAAAGTACGCTTCTTAAAATTATTGCAGGTGTACTAAAGGCGACCGAAGGAGAGATCACGATCAAGGGAAAGGTGGTTCCGCTGCTGGAGCTTGGTGCCGGCTTTGATCTGCAGTATACCGGTGCGGAGAACATCTACCTATACGGTGCCGTGCTGGGTTATTCAAAGGAATTTATCGAGGAGAAATACGATGAAATTCTAGAATTTTCGGAGCTGGGAGATTTTATTGATGTTCCTGTGAAAAACTATTCCTCCGGAATGAAGGCAAGATTAGGATTTTCTATTGCTACAATTGTAGAACCGGATATCTTAATTCTGGATGAGGTATTATCGGTAGGCGATGCTAAGTTCAGAAGAAAAAGCGAAAAGAAGATTATGACCATGTTTGAAAAGGGAGTAACGGTCCTTTTCGTTTCCCATTCCATTGATCAGGTTCAGCGGCTGTGTGACCGCTCGATTCTGCTGGAGCATGGAAGAATGATTGCAAACGGTTCAACCGATGAAGTCAGCAAAATATATGAAGATAAGATTAATTCGTAGATTACGGTAAATACTCAGATAGAATAGAAATTAAAAACAAGGAGGAAAATCTTCCGACCGGGAAGAGGAAAGCAATATGAAAAAGGTTATCACTTATGGAACTTATGATCTGCTGCATGTGGGACATATCAATTTATTAAGAAGGGCAAGAGAATTAGGAGATTACCTTTTGGTAGTACTGTCCTCGGATGAATTTAATGCGATTAAACATAAAACCGCATATCACAGCTATGAGGATCGAAAAATCATTCTGGAATCCATCCGTTACGTGGACAAGGTTATTCCGGAATATACCTGGGATCAGAAGATCAAAGATGTTATCGATAATGATATTGATATCTTCGTAATGGGAGATGATTGGAAGGGACAGTTCGATTTTCTCAAGGAGTATTGCGAAGTAATCTATCTTCCGAGGACGAAGGGCATCTCTACGACGAAGATAAAAGAAGATCTGCAGCTGGGCATGAAGAACGAATAGTAACAACAAATAAATCTCAATATCTCTATGGAATTTTATAAAAAATTACAGCAGCCGGAAAAGGGGGATCTTACTTAATTTGGGGACCCTTTTTCCGGTTTGGTACATAAGACGAATCAATATTACAATGTAGGTTAAGTGACAAAAAGTCATGCGGGAAATTATTATGCATGATTAAAACTGTGGTTTTTAAAGCTGCGGCAGAGAATGTGGGAGTAGGTTGTAGAAAGATAGGTTCGGAAATAGGGACGTGGATATGACACTCCCGCAAAGAACATGCGAGCCAATTGTCCCGCAAAGAACGTGCGGGCCATTAGAAGAGCATGGATGTAGATAGAGATTAACAGGTAAGGAGAGGCTGGGGGAAAGGATGCCGGGTAAACTCATGAAGATAATTAAGAATTGCATCAAAGCAGTTGTATTACTGGGGTATCGGGCCTGTATAAGAATTTTTCCGGTTCGGCAGGACGTTATTTTATTTGAAAGCAACCTAGGAAGAAATTATACCGGGAATCCTAGAGCAATTTATGAGGAAATGGTACGGCAGGGGTTGGACAAAAAATACCGCTGCTATTTTATCCTAGAGGATAGGAATACGGTTCTTCCCGGAGCGGCGAAGAAGGTGAAACGGACAAGGTTTCGGTATTTCTTTTTGTTTGCCGTTGCCGGTATCTGGGTATCCGACTCAAGACTGCCAATGTATATAAGAAAACGCCCGAAGTGCCGCTATATTCAGACCTGGCATGGTACGCCGCTGAAAAAGCTCGCTTTGGATATGGATACGGTTTTTATGGCCGGAGAAACAGGGATTGAGGAATATAAGAAGAACTTTTATGACAATGCCCAGACCTGGGACTACCTGGTATCGCAGAACCATTATTCCACAGAAATATTCCGCCGGGCATTCGGATTTCGGAAAACGATGCTGGAGATCGGCTATCCGAGAAATGATGTGCTGTTTCGGAAAAACAATACGGAGGAGATCCGAAAGCTAAAGAAACAGCTTGGACTGCCGCTGGACAAACGCATCCTGCTCTATGCACCCACATGGCGGGACAATGAATTCTATGGACAGGGAAAATATAAGTTTAACCCACCGCTGAATTTCTCCATGCTGCAGGAGGCAATCGGAGAGGACTCGGTTATGATCGTGAAGTATCATTATCTTATCATGGATCAGATTGACTGGTCGCCTTACCGGGGGTTTGTATATTCCTATGACCTAAGCTATGATATTTCGCTTCTGTATCTGGTGTCTGATTTGTTAATAACGGACTATTCCTCGGTCATGTTTGATTATAATCTTTTGAAAAGGCCGATGTTCTTCTATTGCTATGACCTGGAGGAATATAAGGATACCCTGCGCGGCTTCTATTTTGACTTCTTAGCGGAGGCACCGGGACCGGTCGTATTAACTACCGAAGATCTGATCCGGGCAATCAAACAGTATGATCCGGCCGATTACCGGGAAAGGCAGGAGGCATTTACAAAGAAGTATAACCACCTGGATGATGGGAATGCCGCAAAGCGAATCGTAGAGCTTATCGAGAGCTTCTCGGAGGAATAATAATAAGAAATTATGCAAATGAATTTGCAGCAAATCAGTCTTAGCTGTGAGACAATCCGATGGTTATCGGCATAGGCCATAGAAATGAGGATAGATCGGAATTATAGATGGAATGTAATGAAATGGATTACTAAATTATTATTTTTATCATGATAATGGAGATCAGTATGAAGAAAACAATCGGTTATTCCCTGTTTGCCATGGTTTACTACCTATGCAGACTGTTCCCGATAAAAAAGAAAAGAGTTCTCTGCATTATGACGCATGATGATGGGGAAGGAAGTAATGTAAGCCTTGTTGCTAGGGCATTACAAGAGAGATCCGAAGGATATTCCTTTTCCTATATTACGAAGAAGGATACTTTGGAGGTCAAGAACATCGCCAGCTTACGCAAGGTGATTTCTTTCTTTACCCTGAAGCCTTATCAGATGGCGCGAGCGGAAATTATTTTACTGGATAATGTTTTTCTGCCCTTTGCATACCTTCGCAGAAGAAAGGGAACAAAAGTTGTCCAATTATGGCATGGTACCGGGACCATTAAGAAATTCGGCCAGGACGCGAATTCCGGCAGATTAAAAGAGCTTGAAAGAAGAGCGAACGCCAATATAACACATTTGATTGTGAATTCTTCTGAAATGAAGGAACTGTATGCCGGAGCATTCGGCGTAGAGAAGGCCCGTGTCTATCCGATCGGACTGCCAAAGACGGATGAGCTTCTAAAGCGGATCGAGAAGGCGGGGAAAGAAAAGAAAAATGCGGATAAGGAATATATTTATCGAAAGTATCAAATTCCGGAGGAAATGAAGTTAATCCTGTATGCACCAACCTTTCGGGATCATGAGGTGAATCATCCAAGCGTGGAAAAGCAGCTGGAAGACCTTATCAAATGGCTTCCGGAGGGATATGCGGTCGGGCTTCGCGTGCATCCGTTTGTTGCGAAAGCATTGGAAGATGGGACCGCCGGACCGAATATCTATCAGCTCTCCTTCGAAGAAGATGTGAATACAGTGCTGATGGCAGCGGATCTGTTAATAACGGATTATTCTTCCATAATTTTTGAATACTGCCTGACTCTGCGTCCTATGATCTTCTATGCCTATGATTACGAGGAATTCTTACAGCATGGAAGAGGGTTTTACTATCCGTACCAGAGCTATGTGCCCGGCCCGGTTGCCTATACCGGCAAGGAAGTGGGCAGCTTAATTGAGAACGGTGAATTTGATAGGAAGCGGATCCAGGACTTTGTTGCGCAAAACTATCATTCCCTGGATGGGAATGCAATCGGAAGACTGATTGAATTATTGCAGCAGCCTTTCACCAATTAAGTTGTGTAAACAAAGATGAATTGATACTGTTCACACCATGGCAAAGTCTATACTATGATTTCGACAAATGATATCCGATAAGGAGTATTTGCATTCGTCGGTACTTTGGCTCCGTATTTTGGAGCCTTATGTACCGTTACGTAATGCAACTAAGCGAAAGCGTCTCCGAATCGGATACATTTGTCGAAATCATAACATAGTATACATGTCAGGTGTGAATAGTAACGATGAATTGATTCGGATTCTTACTGCACCCGTATGCTCTCTATATAGCTTGAATACTCTTGTACGGTCTGCGTTGGCAGATACCCGGTTTCATCGAACAGAAATTCATGAAGTCTGGTTACATTATCCTGCAGGTTGATCGGAAATACATAGGATACTCTCTTGTAATTATGTGCATCCTTTTCAAAAGGAAATCCGGTTTGATCCACAATGTTGTAGGAGAAGATATCCTTTGCAAGACCCAGAAGCTCCAGAGAATTCAGGTTTGTAGAAATCTCAGGGAAAATCTCATTGATTAGCGCATTAATGGTTGCAAGATCGGAGTTCTTTACCTTTTCAAAGATCTTACTGATTACAATACGCTGCCGCTCCGTACGTTTATAATCGCCACCTGCGGTATACCTAATTCTTGCATAGGCAGTCGCCTGCGTTCCGTTCACTGTTTGGGTACCTGCGGAGGTCAGGCCCGCTACATGGGTTCCGTTGATACGGTTTAATTCCCGCACATAACCGTTTAGCCATTTCAGCTCTTCCTTCGTAATATCCAGAGTGATTCCTCCGAGACGGTCGATGGTATTTACAACTGCCTTAAAATTCACGGTGACATATTCCTTAAGATCTAAGTCAAAGTTCGTATTGATCGTGCTTAATGCCAGGGAGTAACCGCCTGTACAATACGCCGCATTGATTTTATTATAGCCTTTTTCAGGAATATTCACGTAGGTATCCCGGTAAATAGATGCCAGTTTTACATCTTTTGTTTTGTTATTAATACTGGCAACAACGATGGTATCCGTGTTGGTTCCTTTGGTCAAGGCATTCTCCCTGGAATCCACACCGAAGATAACAATGTTGCGGAAGCCTTCCTTTTCTTCGGTTTCATTTTGCGCAATATTTTCATCCTCACTGCTGTTGTGCTGGATTTTATTCAGTGTGCTATAGACTTTGGCAACACCGATTAGTAAAAGAAGAACTACAATTTCAGCAAATAAAATATGTGCAAGTCTCTTTTTCTTCTTCTTCTTTTTTGCTTTTGCCATAGCTGCCTGCAACCTAGCCTTTCTAGTAAAAATTAACGGTCTGAACTTGTTTTAATATGCATTTTTGTTGATAAAACCTTTAAATATAGTTAAAAATAAGATTTTAAAATCAAGGCCTAACGTCCAATTTTCTATATAATATAAGTCATGGTCAATTCGCTTGCGAATCGAAGTATCTCCGCGGTATCCGTTAATCTGTGCCCAGCCGGTGAGTCCCGGGGAGACCTGGTGCTTGATCATATATCTTGGAATTTCTTCCTTGAATTTTTCAACAAAGTAAGGCCGCTCCGGTCGCGGTCCGACAAGGCTCATATCTCCCTTAAGGACGTTGAATAATTGCGGAAGCTCATCAATGCTTGTCCTGCGAATGAATTTACCGATACCGGTAACTCTGGGATCCTGGCTTGTCGTCCAGGCTTTCTGTTCCTCGCTTTTCTTCTGAATTTCCATAGAACGGAATTTATACATTTTAAATTCTTTATTATGCTTTCCGACCCGGATCTGAGAGAAGATAACCGGTCCCTCCGAGGTTACTTTTATAATAATAGCGACGATTAGCATTGGAATTGAAAAGAGGATAAGTGCAAATAATGCGCCGACAATATCTACCAATCGTTTTATAATGCGGTTATAGGTATTGCTTAGCGGCACATTTCGTATATTGATTACCGGCAAACCATACAAATCCTCGGTATACGGTTTGGTGGGAATAAAGCTGTGGTAATCCGGTACGAACTTCGTATGAACACCGGATTTCTCACAGATCGCAACAATGTGTTCCAATTTTTCGTAATCCTTAATATTTAAGGTAAGAACGATCTCATCCAAAGACATCTTGGATAGAAAAGATTCCAGCTGATAACAGGTTCCGATCACCGGAACGGTCTTGTACTTCGTTCCGACCGCCAGGGTATCATCCAGGATACCATGGATATAGTATCCCCATTGTGGGTTGGCAAATATCCGGTCAATATAAGATTCGGCAGCATGACTGTATCCGACCAAAAGAACGTGCTTCAAATTGTAGCCTTTTCTCCGGATCACTTTTAAAGCATAGGCAAGCGTTAATCTTGCGGCCGAGCTTAATACGATATTCGTACCATAGAAGATACCTAGAAAATGCCGGGAGATATTGATTTCCTTACGTAAATACAAAGTGAAAGTAAAAAATGCAATTCCCAAGGTATTCGCGAGGATGATCTGAAAGACCTCAAGCCATTTGCGCTTGCCCCGCTTCGGCGTATAAAGCCGGTTGAAATAGTAAAGTAATAGATACAAGGGAATTAAAAATACAAGCCATAAAGCATATACTCTAAGAGGATAGAACGTTCCCCTTTCCACCCTTGTCAACGGGCTGTAAAAACGCAAATAATAAGATAGAACATAAGATATTGCAACAATACAGGCATCCAGAACAACATGGGCCCAATTCAGCATTTTTTGATTATCTTTAATCATATCGATCCCTACTTTTCATGTATTATCGAATGGACAACTTCATTACTATAATACATGATAATAGCATTTTCAACAATTAAATTTTTATTAAGATTTTCGATCGGAAAAGATAGTCGCAGTCGAATCAAAGAAAAATTACATTTTGCATTAAAATACACATTTTGTTTTCAAGCTTTTCACAAACTAAACACAAACTACTGCTAAAATATATCATATCAAAAATAAGAAAAAACATATTGATAAATGCTATTTTAAAGATGGAAAGGAGAGTCCTTATGGCAGATGACAGAAATGATCAAAATCTGTACAACAACAGGGAGAATACAAACACAAATGGACAGGGACAGGCGGGAAAGGCCCCGGAATATAATTTCTGGGCGGAAGAGATGTCAAATAACTCCTATTCGAGCTTTAATCCCAATACAAATTCCTGGGAATACCAATACAGTGCCGTTGGAAAGGAAAATAACGGCACAAACAAAGGAAAAGGAGGAAGAGGTAAAAGAGTGTCTGTTTTTATACTTAAGGCATTATGTTTTGGTATGATAGCGGCAATCAGCTTCCTTGGATTCCAAAAAATATACCTGACCGTTAATCCGGATGCAGCACGTTATAATCCGGGGATTAGCAACGGAGGGTTTAATTTTGGAAATAAAAACACCTATGAGGTCAAGCAGACGAATCCCGGCACGATACAGACGCAGCCAAGATCAGCAATCACCAGTGTGGTAAATGAAACGATGCCATCCATTGTTTCCATTCGAAGCACCTCAACCGAACCGAGTATATGGTTCGGGCAGCAATTCGACCAGGAGGTGGAAGGCAGCGGATCCGGTATCATTGTCGGTAAGGATGAGAATGAGCTTTTGATTGCAACGAATAACCATGTGGTAGCCGGTGCGAATAAAATCAAAGTTACCTATATCGACGGTTCCGAATCGGATGCAATTATCAAGGGCGCAGATGCAGGAGCAGATCTGGCGGTTATCACAGTAGATATTACACAAATGAAGAAAGAAACACTGGATGCGATCAAGATTGCAAAGCTTGGTAATTCGGACAACGCCAAGGTTGGCGAGATGTCCATTGCAATCGGAAATGCCTTGGGATACGGACAGTCTGTAACGGTCGGATATATTAGCGCCAAGGACAGGGAAGTCGGAATTTCGGATGGCTACAATACGAAAAAGATGATATTGCTTCAGACCGATGCGGCGATCAATCCCGGTAACAGTGGCGGTGCTCTGCTGAATGCGGCAGGTGAAGTAATCGGAATTAATACGGTAAAATACGCTGACAATAAGGTGGAAGGAATGGGCTTTGCAATTCCGATTTCAAAGGCGATCCCGGTCATCAATGAATTGATGAGCAGAGAGGTTCTTAAGACGGAGGAGCAAGGGTATCTGGGAATCGGAGGATATGATGTTACGGAGGATGTTTCCTCTACCTTTAATATACCGATCGGTGTGTTTGTAAAGATTGTCGATGAGGAAGGGGCTGCGAAAAAGGCAGGTCTCCTGCCCGGTGACATCATTACTGGCGCAGATGACATTGAGATTGCTTCCATGACCCAGTTAAGTGATTATATTAAGAGCAAACGGGTCGGTACCAAAGTGACGATTAAATTGATGCGGAGTACGAATGGTACCTATGCCGAAAAAACCTATCAGGTAACCTTGGGTGCGAGACCGGAGAAAAACAAAGCATCCGAATAATTGGCTTTTGACCTTTAGATTGTGTGAATGCGTGAAAATGTGTGAGAATACAGGAAAGCGCGTGATGGATGGCTGTACTTGCATGACTGCAAATTGGCGGTGTAAGTGCAGCCATTCTTTCTATTCCTATCCATTTGGTCAGGTGAATCTCAAGTGTCAAAGAATTCATAAAACGTTAAGATTCGGCTATTGTGCCATCCGGATAGATAAGCTATAATAGACACAATAAGCAGATTCGTTACGGGTCCGCGCCGCATATTGACCCATTTTTTGAGGAGGATAACTATGAGTGACAAAGATCATAAGGATGATATGAATATAGACGATACCAAGAAGCATGATACAAAAGACCATGAGGACAACTATGAAAGTGTCTGCTACCTTTGCCGCAGACCGAAGAGCAAGGTTGGGAAGATGATTCATATTCCCAATAATATTGATATTTGCGCTGACTGCATGCAGAAAACCTTTGATGCGATCAACCAGGGGGACAATCCTTATATGCAGATGATGGGATTAACACCGAATATGCTGTTTATGCCAAACCTTCCGAATGATGTTCCGAAGCCGCAGAAGCTTAAGAAAAAGAAACCGGAGGAGGAGAAGGAGCCAGAGATTATCTTTGACCGTAGGAAGATACCGGCACCCCATATAATCAAGGCAAGTCTGGACGACTACATTATCGGCCAGGATTATGCGAAGAAGGTTGTCTCCGTTGCGGTATATAATCATTATAAAAGAATTTATTCCAGCAAAAAGAGCGATATTGAGATAGAAAAATCAAATATGCTGATGATCGGACCGACCGGAAGCGGTAAAACCTATCTGGTAAAGACTTTGGCTAAGTTGTTGAATGTGCCCTTGGCGATTACGGATGCGACTTCCCTGACGGAGGCCGGCTACATCGGCGATGATGTGGAAAGTGTTATATCAAAGCTCCTTCAGAACGCCGGCAATGATGTGGAAAAGGCGGAGCAGGGAATCATATTTATTGATGAAATTGATAAGATTGCAAAAAAACGCAATACGAACAGCCGGGATGTCAGCGGGGAATCGGTACAGCAGGGATTACTAAAGCTTCTGGAAGGAGCGGATGTTGAGGTTCCGGTTGGGGCAACCTCGAAGAACGCAATGGTTCCGCTTACGACAGTTAATACGGAGAATATTCTGTTTATCTGCGGCGGTGCATTTCCGGATTTGGACAAGATTATCAAGACAAGATTGAATAAGCAGTCCTCCATCGGCTTTAAGGCGGATCTAAAGGATAAATACGATGAGGAGCCAAACCTACTGCAGAAGGTAACCGTGGATGACCTCCGGGAGTATGGTATGATTCCTGAATTCCTTGGCCGTCTGCCAATTGTATTTACTTTGGAGGGTCTGACCCGGGATATGCTGATTAAGGTATTACAGGAACCAAAGAATGCAATCTTGCGTCAGTACCAGGAGCTTCTTGCCATGGATGAGGTGAAGCTGCAATTTTCCGAGGATGCGCTGGAAGCAATTGCAGAGAAAGCATTGGAGAAAAAGACCGGTGCCAGGGCATTAAGAGCAATTCTTGAGGATATTATGCTTGATATTATGTACGAGATACCAAAGGATGATAATATAGGCAGCGTTCAGATAACCAAGGATTATATTGAAGGCACGGGAGTTCCGCTGATCGAGATGCGCGGTACGGTTAATAGTAAGAGAATCGCTGCCCGTCAGTAAGATAGAAAGCAGCAAAAAACAGAATGCTCTACATTATAATATTGGCGTCATAGGGGGATGTCATGGAAATGTTAAAAAAATTGATTTCTAAGAAGAATCAAAGATCATCCTCTTTGAAACCGGGGAAGGATCCTTATTTCATGGAGACGGAAGAAGAAATGAAGGATGAGGAAAATCCGGAGGAGAATATGCCACAGAGTCAGACGGATGCACCGGAAGAAGAGGAAGAATATGAAGTTGTGGAACGTGAGTTCCTCCCGGCCAAGAGGATTTGTCCGGATTGCGGAGGGATTACGTTAGAAGGATTAGACTTCTGTGATAAATGCGGAGGAGAACTGTAAGCTTTCGCAGGACTTCCGGGATTGCCGTTAATTTAAGAAACTTGCTTGGTAAAACCCGTTCCGGGTTTCATAGACTTGGGACGCTGATTTTACCGGGCGGGTTTCTTTTTTTGAGCGCAGATTTAGATTTATCCAAAGTAAGTAGGCTGCTATAAATACAGGCTATCTAAAGAACGTGCTGGTATATCTACAGACTATACCTGGTATGAAAAAGCGGTATACTATATTCCGGCTATTTGCCTGTTTTTGAATTGACAAAGTTTTTCGGCAAGGTTATTATAATATCCAAGAATAAAGGAGTTCGGGCGAATTGGCTCGCCAATTCGTCTTGTTTTTTAACACTGACAGGTCACTGAATTAATGTGTTAAAGCTTCATGTGCTAAAGTTTCGTACGTTAAAGCTTTGTATGTTAAAACTTCAAGTGTTAAAGCGGCGACCGGACGTAAGGGAGGTTATTTAATGAAAATGAAAAAAGTGTTAGGTTTAATCTTAACAGTGAGTTTAGCAGCTGCCGGGTTAGCAGCCTGCGGTACGCAGGGGAGTACTGTTTCGAAAGGGGGAGCAACAGGGGACAAATTCTATATCGGCGCTATGGGTCCGTTGACCGGCAGCAATGCCGTATATGGGCAGCATGTAAAAGACGGTGCGGAAATCGCTGTGAAAGAAATCAATGCAGCCGGCGGTATTAATGGCAAGCAAATTGAATTTAAGTATGAAGATGATGAGCATGATCCGGAGAAAGCAGTCAATGCATACAATAATCTGAAAGACTGGGGAATGCAGCTTCTTATGGGTGCGGTTACTTCCGGTCCCAGCGTTGCAGTAGCAGAGGAAACGAAGAATGATAGTATGTTCCAGATTACTCCGTCAGGATCCTCACAGGATGTTATAAAGTATGACAATGCATTTCAGGTCTGCTTTACCGATCCGAACCAAGGGGTTGCTTCGGCAAAATACATCAGTAATCAGAAACTGGCTTCGAAGGTTGCTGTAATCTATGACAGTTCCGATGTATATTCTTCCGGAATCTATGCAAAATTTGCAGAGGAAGCCAAGAATTCTAATTTTGAAATAGTTGCGGCAGAGGCATTTACCTCCGACAGTAAATCGGATTTCTCCGTACAGCTTCAAAAAGCCAAGGACAGTGGCGCAGAACTTGTATTTCTGCCAATCTACTATCAGGAGACTACACTTATTTTAACCCAGGCCAATGATATGGGCTTTGATCCGATTTTCTTTGGCTGTGACGGTCTGGATGGCATCCTCGGAGTTAAAAACTTCGATAAGGCATTAGCAGAAGGCGTTATGCTGTTAACTCCGTTCGCTGCAGATGCACCGGATGAAAAGACGCAGAACTTTGTTAAACAATTTAAGGAAACCTATGGGGAGATCCCGAATCAATTCGGCGCGGATGCATACGATGCTATTTATATTATTAAGGCTGCAATCGAAACGGCAGGTGTGACACCGGATATGAGCACGTCTGAGATCTGTGATGCTCTAAAATCTGCGATAACAAAGATTACCTATGATGGGGTGACCGGTGCAGGGATGACATGGGCGCCGACCGGAGAAGTGAATAAGGAGCCTAGAGCTGTTATTATCAAGAATGGTACTTACCAGTTATTTGAATAATACCGGGATAACAAAGGGTTTGGTATTAAATTAGGAATATATAGAAACATACAGAACAAGCGATGGGCTGTCTTCTGTATGTTTCTTCTATTCCTGGATAGCCAAAAAAACATCTTCACACGGGAAGAACTGCGAAGTTCGCACATAGGTGCTTACTCCTTGCTCTTCCGGGCTTTTGAGATGCCGCAAAGCGGCATCATGAATGTTAGTACGAAAAATAAATTTTTCACACGCAAAAAATTTGAGCCTGCGGCACAAAGTTTGCAGGTAGTCAAGAAAGGGCAGGGTTATTTTTTATGAGCTTTTTATCGTATCTAATTAAAGGCATTAGTCTCGGCAGTGTGTATTCGATTATTGCACTTGGCTATACCATGGTTTACGGTATTGCGAAGATGCTGAATTTCGCGCATGGTGATATCATCATGATCGGCGGTTTCGTTATCTTTACCATTACGAGCACGCTCGGACTGAATCCGTTCCTTGCAGTTCTATTATCAATTCTACTATGTACCTTATTGGGTGTGGTAATAGAACGTATCGCCTATAAACCGCTTCGGAATGCCACATCACTGGCGGTATTAATTACAGCAATCGGTGTCAGTTATTTTCTGCAGAATATTGCACTTTTGATCTTCGGAGCGGATACAAAATCCTTTACCTCCGTGATTACCGTACCGCCGTTAAAGCTGGTCGGCGGCAATCTGGCGATTTCCGGGGAGACACTGGTTACCATTCCGCTCTGTATTATCATTATGGTAGCGTTAACGACTTTTGTGAAGAAATCAAAGACTGGCCGTGGGATGACCGCTGTTTCTGAGGATAAGGAGGCGGCAATCCTGATGGGGGTTAACGTAAACCGCACGATTACAATCACTTTTGCAATCGGTTCGGCACTTGCCGCAGTTGCAAGTGCTTTGATGTTTTCCTCCTATCCGTCCCTATCCTCCACTTCCGGAGCGATGCCCGGTATTAAGGCATTCGTTGCGGCCGTATTCGGAGGAATCGGTTCGATACCGGGGGCAATGATCGGCGGAATTCTTCTTGGTGTGATAGAAATTCTAAGCCGTGCTTATATTTCCTCACAGCTTGCGGACGCGATCGTGTTTTTTGTTCTTATTCTGGTCCTTCTTGTAAAGCCGACCGGTATCCTTGGTAAGAAGATCCAGGAGAAAGTGTAGGTGGCGGCAGATGAAAAATACAGCAAAGAAACAGATGAGTAAGTCTACAAGGTCCAATCTTATTATGACCGGTGCCATTGTTCTGGTATATATTGTAAGTCAAATCATGATAGCCGGTGGGGCAATGTCCAACCTGATGAAGGGATTATTGGTTCCCTTATGCTATTATTCGATTTTGGCCGTGTCCTTGAACTTGACCGTAGGAATTCTCGGTGAGCTAAGCCTTGGGCATGCGGGCTTTATGTGTATCGGAGCATTTACCAGCGCCTTCTTTTCCAAGGCGACGGTTTCGGTGATCACGAATGCGGGGGTAAGATTCACCCTGGCGATTCTTATCGGTGCATGCGCCGCAGCACTGTTTGGCGGCTTGATCGGTACGGTGGTATTGCGTCTTCAGGGTGACTACCTTGCAATCGTAACGCTTGCCTTTGGCGAAATCATTAAAAATGTGGTGAATGCTTTATTCATTGGTATCGATTCGAATGGAATTCATTTTTCGATGAAGGATGCGATGGCGTTAAATCTTTCGGAGGACGGAAAGATCATTGTAAACGGACCAAGAGGAATCACCGGAACACCGAAGGATGCAACCTTTACGATAGCTGCCCTATTACTGATTTTAACCTTTGTGATTGTCACCAATCTGGTAAATTCCCGTTCCGGCCGCGCGATCATGGCGATTCGTGATAACCGTATTGCGGCAGAATCCGTAGGAATCCATATTACAAAATACAAGATTCTGGCATTTACCATATCCGCTGCATTGGCGGGGGTTGCAGGTGTTCTGTACGCGCATAATATTTCCACCCTGATTGCAGCACCTAAGAATTTCGGATATAATATGTCTATCATGATTCTTGTCTTTGTAGTTCTCGGAGGGATCGGGAATCTGAAAGGCTCTGTGATTGCAGCAGTGGTACTGACAATGCTTCCGGAGTATCTGCGTTTTATGCAGGATTACCGGATGCTGATCTACGCAGTCATTCTGATTGTAATGATGATTTTTAATTGGAACCCGAAATGTATTACATGGCGTAAGAACCATTCTTTACAGGGATACTTTGCCAGGCTGACAAAAAAGACAAAGAAGGAGGCGTAAGGTTATGGCAATGTTATCTGTGAAAAACTTAGGCATCTCCTTCGGCGGATTACGAGCCGTAGATTCCTTCAATATTACGATTGAAAAGGGGGAGCTGTACGGTCTGATCGGACCGAACGGTGCCGGAAAAACAACCTGTTTTAACCTGCTGACCGGTGTGTATAAGCCGGATACCGGTAAAATCCTTCTGGATGGCGTCGATATCACCGGCAGGAATACGATGGAAATTAATCAGGCCGGGATAGCAAGAACGTTTCAGAATATTCGTTTATTTAAGAATCTGTCCGTTCTGGATAATGTGAAAATCGGACTCCATAACAGCTATAAATATTCCACGGCCGCCGGCATTTTAAGGTTACCGTCCTATTTTAAAACGGAAAAGATGATGAAGGAGCGGGCTTATGATATATTGAAGGTCTTTGGTCTGGAGAAAGAGGCTGCTTTGCTGTCGGCTAATCTTCCCTATGGCAAGCAGAGAAAGCTGGAAATTGCAAGAGCACTGGCTACGAATCCGAAGTTGCTTTTGTTAGATGAGCCTGCCGCCGGCATGAACCCGTCGGAAACCGAAGAGCTGATGGAGACCATTACTTTAATCAGGAAAAAATACGATGTTACAATCTTATTAATAGAGCATGATATGAAGCTTGTTTCCGGTATCTGCGAGAAAATATTTGTCCTTAATTTCGGTACGGAACTTGCCAATGGATTGCCGCAGGAAGTGCTTCATAATCCGGAGGTTATCAAAGCATATCTTGGAGAATAGATAGGGTAGAAAGGAATAAGCGCAAAAACCGCGCAGAAATGAGGTTAAAAATGGCCATGCTGGAAGTGAAAAACCTACAGGTTTATTACGGAGTGATCCAGGCAATTAAGGGGGTCTCCTTTGAAGTAAATGAGGGGGAAGTGATCGCGCTAATCGGTGCAAACGGCGCCGGGAAAACAACGATACTGCATACGGTTACCGGACTGCTTCCTGCCAAAACCGGGGAAGTACTCTATGAGGGTACGGATCTGCTGAAGATACCGGCGCATAAAATTGTATCCCATGGAATTGCGCATGTACCGGAAGGAAGACATGTATTTTCCCAGCTAACAGTATATGAAAACCTTCTAATGGGTGCCTATACCCGCAGCGATAAATCTGAGATAGAGGAGACCCTGGAAACGGTATATAAGAGATTTCCAAGGCTGAGGGAGCGAAAAGGACAGTATGCAGGAACCTTAAGCGGCGGGGAGCAGCAGATGCTGGCGATGGGGCGAGCCTTAATGTCAAAGCCGAGAATCGTGCTGATGGATGAGCCGTCGATGGGGCTTTCGCCGATCCTTGTCGGGGAAGTATTTGACATCATTCAAAGCATAAGAAAAAGTGGTACCACGGTGCTTCTGGTGGAGCAGAACGCGAAGAAAGCATTATCCATAGCGGACCGGGCATATGTTTTAGAAACCGGGAATATTGTATTAGAGGGAAGCGCGAACCAATTATTGAACGATGAATCCGTAAAGAAAGCATATTTAGGAGAGTAAGGAATTCAATCAAGAAAGGGCAATGGTTATTATTATGAATAAGAAATATGTGATTACGATTGCAAGAGGATACGGCAGCGGAGGAAGAACCATCGGCAAAATGCTGTCTGCGGACTTACAGATTCCATACTATGACAGAGATCTGCTTCGCTTAGCGTCCGATGACAGCGGAATTAATGAGCAATTATTTGCAAAGGCGGATGAGAAGCTGAAGAAAAGTCTGCTGTTTAAAGTGGCTAAAAATATATACAAGGGGGAGCTGATTCCGCCGGACAGCGATGATTTTGTCTCCAATGATAATTTGTTTAATTATCAGGCAAAAATCATCAAGGAACTGGCCAATACGGAATCCTGTATCATTATCGGCAGGTGTGCGGACTTTGTATTAAAGGATTACGATAATGTGGTTAAGGTGTTTGTCCATGCCCCGCTTCCGGCCTGCATCAAGACTCTGAAGGACATGACGGGGAATCCGGAGAAGGAGATCGAGAAACAGATTGCAGGCATTGATAAGCATCGTGCGGAGTATTATAAGTACTATACCGGCCGGAGCTGGGATAATGCGAAGAATTATGATCTGTGCTTAAACAGCAGCCAGCTCGGGTTTGAAAAGTGCGTTGAAATAGTGAAGTCCTATCTGAATATCCGCTTCCGGTAGGGCGTATCGTGTTTGTCATCGATATTTTGTATAGGATAGCATCGGTTATGATATTTTTATCCTGGAGGTTCGTGCCATCATGAAAACATTATAGTCGATGCTTTTTTATCGTAGTGCGCGCCCGACGGGCACACCGGAAATTACGCCCTATACGATAAAAAATGCTCCGCTAAAGATGCGCACTCGCGCGTAAGGAATTTGTCTGCCGGTTTCCTACAGGGAGAAATTTAGTTTGGCATTTAAGTATATAGTGGAGAACGGGAGAGAAATTCGACTTGATAATTGTAATTTAAGTAGCAACATGGTATACTTTAGAACAATAATTTGATATGGATGTCATAAGTTATTTTAAGGTTTTGATATGAATATATAATTTGTGCTGGTTATAAGAAAAGAGAAAACTCCATGATACGAAAAGCTGCGTAGAAAAGAGGATAAGAATGATTTCAGAAAAGATGATGGAATTCGTAAAGAACAGCTCCGCTATTCGTGCTATGTTTGAAGAGGGAAAACGTCTGGCGGATCAGTTTGGTGCGGAGAATGTATACGATTTTAGCCTGGGTAATCCCAGCGTTCTGCCGCCGGATGAAGTAAAGGAAGCCCTTCTGAAGGTGATTCGGGAGGAAGACCCGAATCTGGTGCACGGCTATATGAATAACTCGGGTTATGAAGATGTCCGTGCCAGGGTCGCCGACTGCATTAATCACAGATTTGGTACTGCGTTCCAGAAAGATAATATCATTATGACGGTGGGAGCTGCCGGGGGCTTAAATGTCATATTAAAGACCCTGCTAAATCCCGGTGATGAGGTAATTGTCTTTGCTCCTTTCTTTGGCGAGTACCGCAATTATGTGGGAAATTATGAGGGTAATCTTGTGGTCATATCTCCGGATACCACAGACTTTCAGCCAAACCTCGCGGAATTCGAGCAGAAGATAACGAAGAAGACGAAAGCTGTCATTATTAATACCCCGAATAATCCGACCGGAGTAGTTTATTCGGAACAAACCATAATGGATCTAGCCGATATTTTGAATCGGAAGCAGGAGAAACTTGGAACGTCAATCTATCTGATCTCAGATGAACCCTACCGTGAATTGGTCTATGACGGCGTGGAGGTTCCTTACCTTACAAAATATTATAGGAATACGATCGTAGGATATTCCTGGAGTAAATCATTATCCCTTCCGGGAGAAAGAATTGGCTATCTGGTAATTCCAAAGGTAACGGATGCCTTTGAGAGTATTATTTCCGCTGCGAATGTTGCAACGCGAATCCTCGGATTTGTCAATGCACCCTCTCTGATTCAAAGGGCAGTAATACATTGCCTGGATGCGAAGGTGGATATCGAGGCCTATAATCGTAACCGGGAGCTTCTCTATAGCAGTCTCGTATCCTACGGCTATGAGTGCGTGAAGCCGCAGGGAGCTTTCTATTTGTTTATAAAATCTCTGGAGGAGGATGACAAGGCATTCTCCCAGGCGGCGAAGAAGCATAACATTCTGATTGTACCGGGTTCCTCCTTTGGCTGCCCCGGCTATTTAAGAATTGCCTACTGCGTAGATTACAAAATGATTGAACGGGCGCTGCCGGGATTTAAGAAGCTTGCCGAGGAATACAGAAAGGATAGATAGATTAAGTATGAAAGCATGGGAGAAGAATATACGTAAGGTTGTCCCCTATGTTCCGGGAGAGCAGCCTGGTAACAAGAATGTGGTGAAGTTGAATACGAATGAGAATCCTTACCCGCCGGCTCCGGGCGTGCAGAAAGTGCTGCAGGAGTTTGATGCGAGCCGGCTTCGTTTGTATCCCGACCCGTCCGGTACACTGCTGGTGGAGGAGCTGGCAAGGTTCTATCATTTGGATAAGGAGCAGATATTTGTCGGAGTAGGCTCGGATGATGTTCTTGCCATGGCTTTTATGACCTTTTTTAATTCCGATCAGCCGATTCTTTTCCCGAATATTACCTATTCCTTCTATCCGGTTTGGTGTAATCTTTTCTCCATCCCATATGAGACTCCGGCACTGGATCCGAATTTTTGCATCGTAAGGGAAGATTACTATAGAGAAAATGGGGGAATTGTGATAGCGAATCCGAATGCTCCCACATCGATCTATGAGGAGGTATCGGTAATCGAAGATATCTTGCGGCATAATTCATCCTCGATTATAATCGTTGACGAAGCGTATATCGATTTTGCCGGAACGTCCTGTCTGGAATTGATCAACCGGTATGAGAATTTATTGGTGGTACAGACTTTTTCAAAATCAAGATCGATGGCCGGTATGCGAATCGGATTCGCAATGGGAAATCCGGTACTGATTCAGGCTTTGAATGAGGTGAAATATTCTTTTAATTCCTATACCATGGATACGGTTTCCCTCCTTACCGGAGCAGCCGCGGTTAGGGACGAAGAATATTTTCGGTCGATTGTCCAAAAAGTAATCCTGACCAGAGAGCAAGCGAAGGAACAGCTGAAGGAGCTTGGCTTTTCCTTCCCGGTTTCCGGAGCTAATTTTATCTTTGCAACCCACGAACGGATTCCGGCAAAACGTATCTATGAAGCCCTTCGGGAGAATGACATCTATGTACGCTATTTTAATATGCCACGAATTGACAATTATTTGCGTATTTCCATCGGAACGGACGAAGAGATGGACCGGCTGTTTACTTTTCTGAGAAAATGGCTGAATCATCCGAATGCATAGCCTTCGCATTAAAATGATAGGAAATACCCTCTACTAAAATGATGATTTTTAGCTTATGATAAAATGAAAGCGTAATGAGGAAATATGAGCTTGCTCATAATTTCCGAGTGGAGTGCCAAGATCATGAACATGCTTTCGTTCATGATATAATGAAAGCGTAGTGAGCATATGTAAGCTTGCTTGCAATATGCGATCGGAGCTAAAGATCATGAACATGCTTCTCGTTCATGATATAAATATCAAAAAATCGATTCGGGAGGGGATACATTGAGAACATTAATAGCAGAAGACGATTTTTTAAGCAGAAAGTTCATGATGCGGTTTTTGTTAAAATATGGGGAATGCGATGTGACAGTGGATGGTAATGAATGTATTGAAGCCTTTACCATGGCTTTGGATGCCAAGGAGGGATATGACCTCATCTGTCTTGATATTATGATGCCGGTAATGGACGGCTATGAAACGTTAAAAAAAATCAGGGAAATCGAAAAAGAAAGGCGCATTCCGGAAGAAAAAAGGGCTAAGATTATAATGACAACAGCCTTGAACGAAGGAAGAAATGTAACGAAAGCATTTGACCTTGGTTGCAGTGCTTACGCAGGCAAACCGATTGATCAGGAGAAATTCGAAAATGTCCTGAGAAAGCTGGAATTAATTTAGATACAAGTATGATATGAGAATCAAAAGCTAATTTATAAATTAGCTTCATCAATTTACACAATTAATGCATGATTGGTAATAGGAAATCCTTCTTAAAATTTATGGAAAACCGAAAGATATCTTAAAAATAAGATGATCTTTCGGTTTTTTTATACATAGTATTTTTTATCCCGCATAGTTATTATCAGTACTTTTCCTAAAGGTAATACGATAATTGCATTTTTATTATCCGTATTTAAGATTGACAAAGATAATATTCCTAAGTATAATGAAATAGCGAATGATAATCATTGTCAATTAGGCAATAATAACAGATCTTGACAATCTATACGACCAGGTTAGGGAAGGGGATATACGAAAATGACATTAGCAGATGCAAGATTAGGAGGGACCTTTACCGTAGGCACATTGGAACTGGATATGGTTACTATGCGGAGACTGGAAGCATTGGGTCTTACGAAAGGAACCAAAATTAAATTGCTGAATCGTAATCGAAGCGGTTCCGTTATCATTATGGTTCGTGGTAGCAGGCTTGCATTGGGAAGAAAAATAGCAGAGGCCATACGAATGAGGGAGGTATTATAATGAAAGAGGATCTTCAGATAGGCTTTGTGGGGAACCCGAATTGCGGAAAGACCACATTGTTTAATGCATATACAGGAGCCAATTTGAAAGTAGCGAACTGGCCTGGAGTAACGGTAGAAAAAAAAGAAGGAGCATTTAAATATCATGACCGGTGCTTCCGTCTGGTTGATCTGCCCGGTATCTACAGTCTGACTTCGTATACCATGGAAGAGAAGCTTACGAGGGAATATATCCTGAATTCGAATGTAGATGTCATTATTAATATTGTAGATGCATCGGGTTTAGAGAGAAACCTATATCTGACTTTACAGCTGATTGAATTAGGCATTCCGGTAGTTGTCGCCCTTAACATGATGGATATTGTGAAAGAGCGGGGAATAAAGATCAACCTGCACCGGCTTTCGGAAATGCTGGGAGTCCCTGTAATTCCGGTATCGGCAAGAAAGAAAACGGGATTGGATGCCCTGATGCATACGGTAGCTCATTACAGAGATGAAGAAATTGCTTCTAATTTAAAACACCATCATGGCGATATGAAGCAGGAAGAAGGTCACAGGCACAAAAGGCATAAGGAGTATCCGGTGGTTTACAGTGACTTAATTGAAAATAAAATCGATATTATCAGTGATATGCTGCGGGCAAAGTACGGCAGATTGGAGCATATGCGCTGGTATGCAATCAAGCATTTGGAGATGGATGCAGAGGTGCAGGCAAAATATCCGATCGACTTGTCCAAGGTCCTTAAGCAAAGCCATGAAGAGGATATCATCAATCAGAAATACGATTTTATAGAAGAAATCATTGAAGAAGTTCTTGCTAATAAAAGCAGCAAAGCAGCATCTACGGATAAGGTGGATAAGATACTGACGAATCGGTATCTTGGATTACCCATCTTCCTTGGAATTATGGCAGTGATCTTCTTTCTGACCTTTCAGATCGGCGATATGATCAAGGGCGTATTCGAGGGCGGACTGGAGATCTTCTCTTCCAAGGTTCTTATTCTGTTAAATGCATTGCATGCGGGTGAATTTATCACCTCCCTTGTGGTCGACGGCATTATCGCAGGGGTGGGCGGAATTCTTACCTTTTTACCCAATATTTTTATTCTTTTCTTGGCGCTGGCATTCCTGGAGGACAGCGGATACATGGCAAGAGTGGCTTATGTTATGGAAGGAATCATGGGAAAGGTAGGGCTGTCCGGCCGGGCATTTATTCCGATGCTGCTGGGCTTTGGCTGTACGGTACCGGCGATTATGGCTTCCCGTTCCTTGAAAAATATAGAGGACAGAAGAAGAACGATTCTCATAACACCTTTTATGTCCTGCAGTGCCAGATTGCCGATCTATGTTCTGTTCTCGCAGATGTTCTTCGGTAAAAATGCAATGCTTGCCGCTTTCTCCATGTATTTGATCGGTATTCTGGTAGCGATTATTGTGGCTTTTATAATAAATAAGAATTCGAAAAAGGAGGGCGATACCAATCTACTGATTGAACTTCCGGAATATAAGGCCCCGAATATGCATACGATTTTTATCTATGTATGGGGAAAGGTGGAGGATTATCTGACCAAAGCCGGAACAACAATTTTTGCAGCTTCGGTCGTGGTTTGGTTCGTCCTTAACTTTGGTCCAAACGGAATGGTGAAGGATATGTCGCAAAGCTTCGGAGCAATAATCGGAAAGGCAATTGCACCGCTTCTTGCTCCTGCGGGACTTGGCATGTGGCAGGTGGCAGTCGCACTGATCTCCGGTATTGCGGCAAAAGAAGTGGTAGTTTCCAGCTTCAGTGTACTGTTCCATGTGAATAATATTAATACGGCTGCCGGTATGGCAAGCCTTACAGAGGCTTTGGCCGGTGCGGGATTTGGAGCACTGAATGCCTATTCCTTAATGGTATTTTGTCTTTTGTATATCCCTTGTGCCGCAACCATCGGCGTGATTCGAAGGGAAACGGGGTCTGTAAAATGGACGGCATTTACAATATTCTTCCAGCTGGCTGTGGCATGGCTGGTGTCCGTGCTGATCTTCCAGATCGGAAGCCTCTTCCTCGCCGGCTGAGCGGCTTGATAAAACTGGGTATATATAAGTTCCTATTCAATCAAAATATTAAAATGACTTATGGCACGCTTGTCAATATAGGTAGCTTTTTATAAGGAGGAATTTATATGGCGGCAGCAATTATTATCGGTGCCCTGATCTTAGGGTATACCGGCTATGTTATTTATCATAAGGTTAAGGATGTGAAGGAAGGTAAGTCCTGCTGCGGCAGCTGTTCCTCCTGCCCATTCAAAGGAAAGTGCAATGATGGAACGGAAATAAAAGACCTTCCCAAGTAAATTGCAACCGAGTGAAAAACACCTAAAAATAAGGCGTTCCGACCGACGTTTCGGTGCTTTTCACTAATTACATTTATTTCACAAACAATTTCAAAAAATAAAAAAGGAAATAGGAAGTCTTTGTAGAATAATAGTAGTATAAGTGCGTTTTGCTTTGGCTTATGCATTCGAACACATTAGATTCCGATATAACCATTAAGGAGGGGATTGGCTATGGAACAAAGTTTGAATTTAAGACAAAGGATGGAGATGAGGGAGCATGAGATTTTAAGTCCTTATGCTGCTTTTTCTGACTGCTCAAAAGGAAGGGATTATGAGGAAGAACAATGCGACATTCGGCCGGTTTATCAAAGAGACCGGGACCGGATTCTTCACTCCAAATCCTTCCGAAGATTAAAGCATAAGACCCAGGTGTTTCTGGCTCCGGAGGGAGATCATTACCGTACCCGGCTGACCCATACCTTAGAGGTGGCTCAGATCGCCAGAACGATTGCAAAGGCACTGCGCTTGAACGAGGATTTGACGGAAGCAATAGCATTGGGGCATGATTTGGGGCATACCCCCTTTGGTCATGCCGGGGAGCGGGCTTTGAACCGTATTTGTCCGGAAGGCTTCGAGCATCATCTGCAAAGCATCCGCGTTGTAGAATTTATAGAGAACCGGGGCAGAGGTCTGAATCTTACGAAGGAAGTACGGGATGGGATCAAAAATCACCAGATGGAGGGAAATCCCTCTACCTTAGAGGGAAAAGTTGTAAGATTGTGTGACAAAATTGCCTATATTAATCATGATATTGATGATGCAATCCGCGGTAAAATCATTCGGGAAGAGGATATTCCCAGAGAATTTACGGACGTTCTGGGACATAGTCTCGGGAAAAGATTGGATACTCTGGTTCATGACATTGTATCCAATAGCGACGGGCATAACGATATTATCATGTCACCGGATATCGAGGCGGCGATTCAGAATCTAAGAGAATATATGTTTACCAGTGTTTATTTGAATAAAACAGCAAAGGGACAGGAAGAACAGGCGGAACGACTGCTGGAAGAACTGTTCCGATACTATGAAAAACACCTGGAGCAATTACCGGAAGAGTATCTTCTTCGGATGGAAGAGACCGGCGAGCCTGCCTACCGGATTGTTGTTGATTATATTGCCGGGATGACGGATCGGTATGCCGTGGCAAAGTTTAAGGAACTGATGATTCCGGCTGCGTGGAGTGTCTATTAGAAGGGATCGTTAATTATAGCGTACAGCTGTGGGAGGTAGATACTTTGTATTATCCGGAGGAGTTAGTTGAGGAAATAAGAAATAGAAATGATATCATTAGTGTAATTGGCTCCTACATAAAATTACAGAAAAAAGGAAGCAACCATATGGGGCTATGCCCCTTCCATAATGAAAAAACGCCTTCTTTTTCCGTAAGTCCTTCCAAACAAATGTATCACTGCTTTGGCTGCGGAGCAAGCGGAAATGTATTTACTTTCCTTATGGAGTATGAAAATTATACATTTGTAGAAGCATTAAAGTTTCTTGCAGAAAGAGCGGGGGTAGCGCTTCCCGAACAGGAATATTCCGAGGAAGCGAAGAAAAAGGCGGATCTGCGGACAAGGCTTTTGGAGGTAAATAAACAGGCGGCAAAGTATTTTTATTATCAATTGAAATCCAATCGTGGACAAGCTGCTTACAAGTATCTGACCGGACGTGGTTTGACCGAGGATACGATAAAGAAGTTCGGTCTGGGCTATTCCAATAAATTCAGTGATGATTTGTACCAGTATCTAAAGAATCTGAATTACGAGGATGAATTTTTAAAACAGTCCGGGCTGGTGACGATTGATGAGAAGCGAGGTGCCTCCGATAAATTCTGGAATCGTGTGATGTTTCCGATTATGGATGTCAATCAAAGAGTGATCGGGTTCGGCGGCAGGGTTATGGGGGACGGTATGCCAAAATACCTGAACACTCCGGAGACCCTTCTATTCGATAAGAGTAGAACGCTGTATGGACTTAACATCGCAAAGAGCAGCCGGGAATCGGACCTTTTGATATGTGAAGGATATATGGATGTGATTGCACTCCACCAGGCGGGCTTCACCAATGCCGTTGCGGCGCTTGGAACTGCATTTACCGCTCAGCATGCTAATCTGATGAAGCGTTACACCAGAGAAGTGCTTCTTACCTTTGACAGCGACCAGGCGGGAACCCAGGCCACCCTTCGAGCAATACCGATTCTTAAGGATGCCGGGCTTTCGGTTAAGGTAGTCAGCATGCAGCCCTATAAGGATCCAGATGAATTTATCAAAGCTTTGGGGCCAGAAGCATACCGCCAGAGAATGGCGGAGGCAAAAAATAGTTTCTTCTATGAAATCGATGTTCTGCAGAAGCAGTATGATATGCAGGATCCGGAGCATAAGACAAGATTCTTTCACAAGACGGCGAAGAAGCTTTTGGATTTTCATGAGGAAATGGAGCGGAATTTTTATATAGAAGCGGTTGCTAAAAACTATGGGATTGATGTGGAGCAGCTGCGAAGACTGGTGAATCGCTTAGGGTCTCAGATGGTAGGCGGCATCGTGGAAACAAAGGAATACCAGGGAGACGCCCGTAATGCAAAGCGGGGCCGCCGGGAGGAAGGAATTATAAAATCCCAGAAGCTGATGCTGACATGGCTCATTGAGGACAATTCTCTATTTGACAAGATTGCCGGGATTCTGGGTCCGGAGGATTTTACCGAAGGAATCTGTGGTGAGGTGGCCAGACTGGTATTTGAACAGTATGAAAAGGAACACACTTGTTTTCCTGCCCGGATTATTAACCGGTTTGAAAGTAAGGAAGAGCAATCGGAAGCGGCGGCTCTGTTTTCGGCAGGAATCAAGGGGGAAATGAATAAAGCGGATTGGCAGAAAGCACTGTCCGATACCGTTCAGCGGCTGAAGGAATACAGTCTGCGTAAGCAGAGTGAGAAAGCCATTGCCGTAAATGATACCGCGCTGCTGCAGAAGCTTATACTTCAGCAGGCAGAGCTTAAGAAACATAGCATTTCGATTGATTTATGATTGTAGCCAGGGAAAACCGGGGATTAGCAGAAGTTGCATATTTCATCAAATGATGGTTAAAATATAAAAGAAGTTTAAGAAGGAAGGATTATCAATGGATGAGAATATTGCTAAGTTTACAGAGAGACTGAAGGAATTGCTGGCATATGCAGAAAAAAAGAAAAATGTCCTTGAATATCAGGAAGTAAATGATTTTTTTGCAGATTTGGAGCTTGATCCGCAGCGTATTGAAAAAATATATGATTATCTGGAGAAGCATAATGTAGATGTTTTGCGAATCTCGGAAGAGGATGAAGAGGAAGATATCATCCTGGACGAAGAGGAAGAGACCGAGCCCATAGATTTAAGCGTTCCCGAGGGTATTAATATTGAAGATCCCGTCCGTATGTATTTAAAAGAAATCGGTAAAGTACCTCTGCTTACTGCAGATGAAGAAATAGAGCTGGCGATAAAAATGGAGGAGGGCGATGAAAATGCGAAGAAGCGTCTTGCAGAGGCGAACCTCCGTCTGGTTGTCAGTATAGCAAAGCGTTATGTAGGGCGCGGCATGCTGTTCCTCGATTTGATTCAGGAGGGTAATCTCGGATTGATTAAAGCGGTGGAAAAATTTGATTTTCGCAAGGGCTTCAAATTTAGTACGTACGCTACCTGGTGGATTCGCCAGGCGATTACCAGGGCAATCGCCGATCAGGCGAGAACGATCCGAATTCCTGTGCATATGGTGGAAACCATTAATAAACTAACCAGAGTACAGAGACAATTATTACAGGAGCTCGGGAGGGAACCAACCCCGGAGGAAATCTCCGAAGTCATGGGCATCCCGGTAGAACGAGTAAGAGAAATCCAGAAGATCTCACAGGAACCGGTTTCTCTTGAAACGCCGATCGGTGAGGAAGAGGACAGCCATCTGGGTGATTTTATTCAGGATGACAATGTACCGGTACCGGCAGAGGCGGCCGCATTTACCTTACTCAAGGAGCAGCTGGTGGATGTCCTGGGAACCCTGACGGAGAGAGAGCAGAAGGTATTACGCCTTCGATTCGGTCTGGATGATGGACGAGCTCGTACATTGGAGGAAGTCGGTAAGGAATTTAACGTGACCCGGGAGCGTATCCGTCAGATTGAGGCGAAGGCACTGCGGAAGCTGAGACATCCAAGCCGCAGCCGCAAGCTGAAAGATTATCTGGATTAAGAAAATGGGAACCGTTAATTTATATTATGCTATGAGCAGGCTGATGAAGGCGAAAGTAACAGGCGTCGTAATTCATCAGCCTTTTAATAATGTTATGAGTGTCATAAGTCATTTTAAGATTTTGATATGAATAGGACCTTATATATATTCATTTGGCTGCCTTACCTGACTTGGCATATTCTCCTCCCCGCCTCAAAGCTTAGTGAAAATATCGCGTAAGTAGGCTCTATTTTCACCTGAGTCTCAAATCGAACATAAACAGCCGTCGTCAGCCGGTCTTAGCCAACCTGAATATATAGAAGGTCCTATTCATGTTTATGTTTTTTGCACGACTTATGACATTCATATCAGTCTTTTGATGTTAGAATAGAAATTAGTATCGAGACATGGTACAATAAGTAGAAATATAGAAAACAAAGTATAGAGAGGATACCGCAAAGAAAAAATGCATTTATCAAATCGACTACAGGCCGTGGCAGATCTGGTCACTCCGGGGAGCCGGGTGGCAGATATCGGCTGTGACCATGCTTATATCTCAATTTATTTGGTTGAACATAAAATATCACCCCATGTCATTGCCATGGATGTCAATCAGGGACCGATTGACCGGGCGAAAGAGAATATCATAAAATACGGTTATGAGGACCGAATTGAAACGCGAAAATCTGATGGGTTAGAAAAATTGAAAGCCGGGGAGGCAGATACTGTGCTGATTGCCGGTATGGGAGGCGCACTCACAATTCAGATTCTGACCCGGTATAAGGAAGTGACGCATTCCCTTAAGGAGCTTATCCTGCAGCCACAATCCGAGATTCATCTGGTTCGAAGGGCAATGAGAAATATCGGTTTTATAATTACCGAAGAGAATATGATGAAGGAAGATGGTAAATATTATGTTATGATGAGGGCAAAAGCAAATGCCCCGGCTGCGAATAAGGAAGCAAACACACCGGTAAGAACCGAGCATGATTATTTTGGAAGACTGCTTCTGGAGCGAAAGAATCCTGTTTTGAGAGAGTTCCTATTAAAGGAGCAGAAGCGGTGCCAGGCGATATTAAAAGCTCTGGAAGCAGAGCCGACAGAGAATTCTCTGGAAAGGCAGAGAGAGATCGCCGAGATACTGGAACGAATCGATACCGCACTTGGATATTATAGGGAGGGGTAATGATCGTTAGGATTTTCGGAAGCAATGCAAAAGAAGGTCAATTGTGATTAGAGAAATAAAGAAAGTGAGGTTTTCCAATGAATGAGAAAGTAAAGGTAGAAATTAATAATAATATATATGAATATCCTGTGAACACGACTCTGCTGGAGATCAGTAAGGATTTTCAGAAAGAATATGACCAAGATATTATACTGGCCTTTGTCAATAATAAATTGAATGAGCTATTTAAGACGGTGAAAAAGGATTGCTCCCTGCGTTTTGTTACAACAACGGAGGATGCCGGACATAAAACCTATGTGCGGGGTATGATACTCGTAATGTTGAAGGCATTCTACGGGGAAATGGGAGCGGAGAATATTGAGAAGGTTTCGGTCGAGTATTCGCTCGGCGACGCTTTGTACTGCGATTATATAGGAACGGTGCCCCTGTCACAGCAGCATATCCAGGCGGTAAAGAAAAAGATGCAGGAGCTGATTGCCGCAGATATCCCGTTTGCAAAGCGAAGTATAGGAACGGATGATGCCATTGAACTCTTCCGGCAATACCGGATGTATGATAAGGAAAAATTATTTCGATACCGCCGTGTCTCTAAGGCGAACATCTATAGCCTGGATGGATTCGAGGACTACTATTATGGATATATGCCTCCGAGTACGGGGATGCTGAAATATTTTGATTTGGAGATTTATGAGGATGGCTTTCTGCTCCTTTTACCGGGAAGGAAGAATCCGACGAAGGTATGTCCGTTTGTACCTCAGCCGAAGCTTTTTTATACCCTGGAGGAATCCAACCGGTGGGCGAATATGCTTGATATTCCTAATGTAGGAGCTTTAAACGATGCAATCTCCCAGGGGAAAATGAACGAATTAATCTTGGTGCAGGAGGCGCTGCAGGAAAAGAAAATAAGCGATATCGCGCAGTCCATTGCGAAAGAGAGCGATAAGAAATTTATCATGATCGCCGGTCCGTCCTCCTCCGGCAAAACGACATTTTCCCATCGATTATCGATTCAATTAAAAGCGCACGGAAGAAAGCCGCATCCGATTGCCATTGATAACTATTTTGTAGAAAGAGAAAAGACACCGAAGGATGAGCACGGAAACTATAACTTTGAGAGCCTGTATGCCATCGACCTGGAGCAGTTTAACGAGGATATGACAAAGCTGATGAATGGACAGGAAGTGGACCTGCCCTACTTTAATTTTATATCCGGTAAAAGGGAGTATAAGGAAAATTATCTGAAATTAGGACCCGAGGATATCCTTGTTATCGAAGGAATTCATGGATTAAATGATGAACTGTCCTATTCCCTGCCCAGAGAGAGCAAATATAAGATCTATATCAGCGCGTTAACGCAATTAAATATTGATGAGCATAACCGGATACCTACGACGGATGGCAGGCTGATTCGAAGAATGGTACGGGACGCAAGAACAAGAGGGGCTTCCGCGCAGGCAACCATAGCCATGTGGCCATCGGTACGAAGAGGAGAAGAGGAAAATATATTCCCGTTCCAGGAAGATGTAGACACTATGTTCAATTCGGCTCTGATCTATGAGCTGGCCGTATTAAAACAGTATGCGGAACCGATTCTGTTTGGAGTAGACCGGAATAGTAAGGAATACGTAGAAGCGAAAAGATTATTGAAATTTCTGGACTATTTCATAGGGGCTCCCAGTGAAGCCGTACCGTCAAACTCCATCCTGAAGGAATTTGTCGGCGGGAGCTGTTTTAATGTATGAGTTATTACTGTTCACACCAGGGCAAAGTCTATAATATGATTTTGACAAATGATATCCGATAAGGAGTATTTGCATTCGTCGGTACTTTGGCTCCGTATTTTGGAGCCTTATGTACCGTTACGTAATGCAACTAAGCGAAAGCGTCTCCTAATTCGGATACATTTGTCGAAATCATAGCATGATATACATGGTGGGTGTGAACAGTAACTATGAGCTGTTTTAATGTATGAGCAGCACGATAAGCCGGGTTATGTCGTGAATGGTCATCTATCTTGACCGCATGTTGCCATACGGCTCGAGGATAAGCTTGCGCCTATTCTCCGCAACCAACCCTAAAGCACGGCGGGCAGCCGTATCGCTTTACGTTCGGTTTTGCTTCGGGTGGGGTTTACATCTGCCCCTCCTGTTACCAGAAGGGCGGTGGTCTCTTAAGCCACCTTTCCATCCTTACCGATGATACATCGGCGGTATATTTCTGTTGCACTAGCCTTGGAGTCGCCTCCACCGGACGTTATCCGGCACCCTGCCCTATGAAGCCCGGACTTTCCTCACCATATCGGTGCGACCATTTGTGCTACTCACGTAAAGTATTGTAACATGGGTATGGATAAATGTAAATGAGAATTCCTTTCCAGATATAATAAATTGTTATTCAATTTGTAAAAAAAATTTGATGATTTAAATCGGCATCTATGATAAGATTATGGAAAGTAACGAAAAGTGTTCTTTCGCACAAAAAGTAAGTTTCGAGACAAATTCACTTTGCTTTAAAGGAAGGCATGGTTATTGATATGGAGCAAGCTGGAATTTTAGTTGTTGATGATGATAAGGAAATCGCAGATCTGGTTGAAATTCATCTGGTCAGCGAGGGCTATTCTGTTCGGAAAGCGAACAGTGCAGGGGAAGGACTGAAGCTTCTTGCGACGGAAGATATTAAATTAGTCATTCTCGATATTATGATGCCCGGTATGGATGGACTTACCATGTGCAGGAAGATCAGAGAATACAGTACGATTCCCATTATCATGCTGAGCGCAAAATCAACGGATCTGGATAAGATTATCGGTCTTGGAACCGGAGCGGATGATTATGTTATCAAACCGTTTAACCCTTTGGAATTAACTGCAAGGGTAAAATCCCAACTACGAAGGTATACAAAATTTAATCCCAATTCCCATGATGAAAACAAAGATAAGGAAATCATTCTGGCACATCTGACGATCAATAAAGAGAATCATAAGGTTGCGGCATATGGGAGAGAGGTTAAGCTTACCCCGATTGAATTTGATATTCTATATCTGCTGTCAAGTAATGTTGGAAGAGTATTTTCCACCGATGAGATATTCGAGCGGGTATGGAATGAAAAGATGTATGAAGCGAATAATACGGTAATGGTACATATTCGAAGGATCCGGGAAAAAATCGAGATGGATTCCCGAAAATCGCAGATCATTAAAACGGTGTGGGGAGTAGGATATAAAATTGAGCAATAATATATTTAAGAGTTTTCGATTTGAAATTGTCTTATACAGTTTACTTAGTCTCCTATATACACTGCTGTCCATCGGTATCCTTCATGTCGGCATCTTTATTATCGTTTTCCGGGAGGAAAGAAGATCCCTGTCGGAAGCTTCAACCGTCTTAATCGCCATTTTTACCATTTCCTTGGGGGTAGTTCTGTTCATTACCTATTTCCTGCTTCTTACAAGAAAATTTATAACCTACATAAAAATGATAGCGGAAGGGATCAGCCAGATCTCACAGGGAAACCTGAATAACCGCATAAAGATAACGAACGAGGATGAATTTGCATTCATTGCGGACAAACTAAATGAGATGGCAGACAATATCAAGGATATTATGGAAAATGAACGCCGAAGCGAATATGCCAAAAATGAGTTGATCACCAGCGTTGCCCACGATCTTCGAACCCCGCTGACCTCGATTATCGGGTATCTTGATCTGGTATCCTCCCGGGAACTTTCCGTGGAAATGAAGAAAAAATACATCGAAATTGCATATAATAAATCGCTGCGTCTGGAGAATTTGATCGAAGATTTATTTACTTATACAAAATTCAATTTTGGAGAGGTCAAGGCTTCCTTTACCGAGGTGGATATGGTTAAATTGATTAACCAGCTTCTGGATGAATTTTATCCAAGCTTTGAAGAATACCAGCTGGAATATTCCTTTACAAGAAACCAATCGTCGGCAGTAATTAAAGCCGATGGAGAATTGTTAGCAAGAGCATTTGCCAATTTATTCAGCAATGCCATTAAGTATGGCAAGTCTGGCGGGAATATTCTGATTGACCTAAACCGGATGCCGGAACGGGTAATCATAGCGATTACAAACTTTGGAGAGCCCATACCGAAGGCGGATCTAGAGAAGATATTTCAGCGTTTTTATCGGGTAGAAACCTCAAGGTCCAGCGAAACCGGAGGAAGCGGACTGGGTCTTGCAATTGCCCATAGTATTATCGAAATGCATGGCGGTACCATTCAGGCAACAAGTGATACGAACGGTACGAAATTTATCGTTACCTTAGAAAATGAACCTATAAGAGAGCAGGATACAAAAACAGATCCTCTCATAAATGCAAATTGAGCCATCGGTAATCTCATGAACAGGCTGATACATTCCGGTTGTATCAGAACCTGCAAGGTCGCCGATGGCTTCAATTTACGAAACTATGAAAACGGAAGAAGAAAAATATACTTGTATTATAACACATTTTTTGCAAACAGTAAGTGTTTTTTAAAATTTAAAACATTGTTAACATTATTGGAATTTATTTCAAGAAAAATAGTCTTAATGAAGACAATTTTACAATGTTTCAGCATAATTCAGTAAATTCTTTGAGATCCTTATCTTTTGAAAAGCCGAAGCGTAGGCGATCTCATCCATTCCCTCAATATAATTCTGTAGAAATTCTTTTTTTAACCCCTTATTCTTCAGCAGCAGGGTTGCCTTATTATAGGCTATCGCGGCTTCAATCTCCGATGAATACCGTCCGATCAGATGGCTGCCGTTAATATGTACCTTCGCTGTAAACTCCGGTTTACCGTTCCGGTATTCTTTGGTTACCCCATAATAGCGATTAATAATCTGGATATTATCATAGGTAAAATCAGTAGGATCACCATTGGCAAAGCAATAATCACGGCCGGGTACCGCGTAGCTTTTGATTCCATAGCGGGAGAGAATATTGACCTGCATGCCATATTCGGTAACAAACAGATGACCGCCCCGTTTCAGAATCTTATGTCTGGAATAGTAGAACAAATCGTCAATGGCAAACTTCAGGCAGATATCCGGGTCAATATAGTAAAGAAAATACTGCTTTTTAAGGTAAATTGGGGTTTTAAAATAGATGCCGTTATCCCGGAAGTTAATTAGGACAACCCATTTATGAAAATTCAAAATGCAGGCAGAGGGATACCCGTCTATATTCCATGTGCCGGGGCTGGCAAGTACCTTTCCGGCAAGAAGATACGCCTGATGGGCATCCTCCTCCGTCTCGAAACTGCCTAAGCTGATGTGCTTTCCCCCATAGGTAATCGATGCTCTGTAATATGCTTTCCCATTTTTCTTAACGGTCAGATAAGTACCCGGTAACATAAAAATCACCCCGTGATTCACTATAGCAAAGAGCCTGTAAAAATGCAACGAAGGATTGTATTAGGAGGATAACAGATATTGTAATCTAATGTCAATAAAAAGAAAAATATTAATAAAATATTAAATCATATTCATGTAGAATAAACAAAATACACATAAAAAAGTATACTAAAGCAGTAGAATATGTATAAATGATATAAAAAATACACAAAATAGTTAACAGGTTGTTAAATAAGTATTAAGAAAGTGTTGTGCAACATTAACACAGAAGGCGGTAATTTTTTTGAAAAACCTTGTTATAAATTACCACACTAGTAAAGAATAGTAAAAACAGCATCCGTGTAAACAACGAAAATGAGCCTTTGTCCTTGACACATAAAAAGCGGATGTCTATAATTCTCATAGCGTTACCAGTAATTCCAGTAATTGGGAACTATTAATTTTTGAGATTTTTTTAATTTCGAAGAAAAGAGGAAAGCATTATGTCTAAAATAAATACGTTTCTTCAAAAGAGAAAAATGCATGAGAGCCGCTATGGTATTATCATGGTGATCATTGCATATGTTTTATCCATTTTTATGCTGTTCCTTGGATCCGATGTATTTTACAACATCAAATCCACAGCAGCAGGGATAAAGAATGAAACTGATGAAGCAACGCAGGAAACATTGGAGGAAGGAGAGCTGGATCGTGAGATGGCAGATCTCCGGGCGCAGAAGCTTCAGGCAAAATATATGAATGCAAAAAGCCTGTATGCGGATTGCGGTTTCAGTGCTTCCATATTAAGTTCGAATAAGGAGCAGCCGGATAGGGACTCCCTCGGAGATACCAAAGAAACAAAGAAGCAGAATTCAAACGATAATACTAAGACGCTGCTTGCAGAGGCGGAGGGAACGGATAGCGCCAAGAAAGATACGAAGAGTGCTGCCAAAAGTACTGCTAAAAAGAAAGACGCCTCCATCAAAAGCCTATCTGTAAAGACGGAAACAGCGGCGGATAGTAAAGCCAAAGAAGCTAAAAAAGCGGAGGAAGCAAAAGAGGCGTCCAGTGAATATGTCTACGATGCTACGGATAAAGAAGTCGAAATGCTGGAACGAATTGTTCAGGCAGAAGCAGGCAGCGAGGATATGAAAGGACGAATTCTGGTTGCGAATGTGGTATTAAACCGGGTGTCCAATAAAAACTTCCCGGATACCGTTAAACAGGTCATATTTCAAAACTCAGACGGAGAATATCAATTCTCCCCGGTTGCTGATAAACGTTACTGGTCCGTTAAGGTGTCAAAGAAAACAAAAGAAGCCGTGCAAAGAGCCTTGCAGGGGGAAGATTATTCCGATGGAGCTCTCTACTTTATGGCAAGAAAGAGGGCAAAAGCAAGCAACGCCAAATGGTTTGATGATAATCTGAAATGGCTGTTTAAGCATGGCGGTCACGAATTTTATAGATAATGAATACCTCATATTGAGTCCGAAGAATAAGCATGTTATAATACATGAAACTTGCAACTCTTCTTTCGTGTTTCGTTTGCGCATTGTAACATGGTAACGTTAAATTGCGGGATTTCAGTGGTTGATTGCAAGTAAAAATAGAAAAGAGGGTTGATCTGTAATGGACCTATTGTATAAGAGTACTCGTAACTCGGATAACAAGGTTACCGCCTCCCAAGCTATTTTACAAGGCTTATCTTCGGACGGAGGTTTATTTGTACCGGAAAGAATACCGGCATTAACAAAAACAATGGATGAGCTATCCCAAATGGACTACAAGGAGCTGGCTTATGAAGTAATGAAACTCTATTTTACCGATTATACGGAGGCAGAGCTAAGGGATTGTATCAATCAGGCATATGACGATAAGTTTGATACTCCGGAAATAGCACCGATCAAAGAGATCGGAGATGCTTACTGTCTCGAACTGTTCCATGGAGCGACGATTGCATTCAAAGACATGGCTCTTTCCATTTTGCCGCATCTTCTGACCAAAGCTGCGAAGAAAAATAAGGTTGAGGATGAAATCGTTATATTAACGGCAACCTCAGGCGATACAGGGAAAGCAGCTCTGGCAGGCTTTGCTGATGTGGAGGGAACCAAGATCGTTGTATTCTACCCGAAGGACGGCGTAAGCCGGGTGCAAAAGAAGCAGATGGTTACGCAAAAGGGGAAAAATACAGCGGTAATCGGTATCCATGGTAATTTTGATGATGCCCAGAGCGGTGTCAAAGCAATCTTTAACAATAAAGAACTGGCAGAACGTATGAAAAATGCCGGTTATCGTTTCTCTTCTGCAAATTCTATTAACATAGGCAGATTAATTCCGCAGATTGTCTACTATGTCTATTCCTATGCGGCTTTATATAAGAAGAAACAGATTAAAAAGGATGAAAAAATCAACTTTGTTGTACCGACAGGTAATTTTGGCAATATCCTTGCGGCTTACTATGCAAAATGCATGGGATTGCCCATCCATAAATTAATCTGTGCTTCGAATGAAAATAAAGTCTTATATGATTTCTTCCAAACAGGATGCTATGATAAGAACCGGGAATTTATATTAACCTCATCTCCCTCCATGGATATTCTAATCTCCAGTAATCTGGAGCGGTTGATTTATCAGATCGCTGATTGTGATTCTCAGATAACAAAACATCTCATGGAGGCATTGGCAACAAAGGGTGTTTATCAAATCAATGACCGAATGAGAGAGAATCTTAAGGACTTCGTCGGCGGATGGGCGAATGCTAAGGAAACCGGGGAAGCGATTCATGAAGTATTCCAAAGAAACGGATATGTAATGGATACCCATACAGCGGTTGCCGCGAGTGTGTATCATAAATATAGGGAGGAAACCTCCGATAAAACCAAGACGGTGATTGTCTCTACCGCAAGTCCCTATAAATTTACGCAAAGCGTACTGGAAGCAGTATCTTCCGGACCGATCCCTGAGAATGATTATGATCAGGCAAAAAAGCTGAAAGAATTATCCGGTGTCGCTATTCCAAATGCTGTAACAGAACTGCAGCAGGCTCCGATTTTACACAATACCGTATGTGAAACTGTCGAAATGCAGGCCATGGTTGAAAAATATTTGAAAATAAACTAATTATGACAAATGCCTGACATAAAGTTGACACATACGGGGTGCATTATATAGGCATAGTCGATGCGATGAGACAGGAATTATTCCGAAGGAAACGGGCAGCAGATAAAGTCACATCCTATTCTATATCTTGCTGCTACAGAACTGGACCGAATAAGGAATGTAGACGGGTATCCCCCTATCAAGCATCCAGGCTTAGATGTAATCAATCCGGCAAAACAGATTGCACAATTCAGGAAGGCTTGTCAGACTGGTAAATTATCCAAGTTTATAGACAAAAAGACTTGACCTTTTTTTCCTTTATTGCTATAATCTACTTGTTGTTGGAACGATTATATTCATGCGTTTCCTTTTGCATATCGCAGGGGTTTATAAAAAGCTTGTGGAGGCAATCGTGATACGCAAAATATAATACCAAACCATATATTTTAAGGAGGAAGTAAGAATATGAAGAAGAATTTCTTTAAGAAATTGTCTTTCGTTCTTGCAGGAGCAATGGTATTAAGTACCCTTACTCCGGCATCCGGAGCTTTCGCTGCTAAGGCACCGAAGCTTAACTCTACAAGCAAGTATTTACATCTTGGTAGAGAAAAAGAGAACGAATACAATTTCAACGTTTCTAACAAGAAGTCTGGCTGGAAATATGAGTGGACTTCAGCAAACGAAGACGTCGCTAAAGTTAACAAGAAAAACGGCGTAGTTAAGGCAACCGGTGTTGGTTCTACGAAAGTATCCGTTGTTATCACAGATAAAGACGGTGAAGAAGTAGAAGAGCTTAAGGCAAAAGTAACGGTTAGAGATAACATCGCAACCGTTAAGATTTCAAACCCTCGTACAGAGGCTCTTGCTGTTGGTGCAGAGCATGACTTCAACAGAAGCTTTGTTACTGAGTCTGGTTCTACAAAGAAGACATCTAGTATCACCAGATGGACTGTTGATAGTGAGAAAGCAACCATCAATGAGAAGGGTGTATTTGTAGCTACAGAAGCTGGTGAATATACAGTAACAGCAAGATCTTTCCAGTCTAAAGCTAAATATGAGAGCTGGTTAACAGACGCTGAGAAATATGCTGGCTATGTAAATGCTACTGACAGTACAAAGGTTACTGTTGCTGCTTCCATGGTTGGGGCTAAACAGGCTGACTTAAATACCTTTAAGTTAACATTTAACTCTCCTATAACAGACGCAGCTGACAAGATCACAGTATCCCAGCTTGTTGGAGATACTTTAATGAAACAGCCGATTGAGAAGGTGTCAATGGATGCCGAGAATAAAGTTGCTACAGTAGATATGTACGCAGACTTTGCTCAAGGAAGCACATATGTAATTGAATATCCTGATATGGAGAAAGTTACATTTACAGCTGTTACTGTTAAACCGGAAGAAGTAAATGAGGTAAAGGTAAAGACAACTCAGGCCCAGGTTGATAAAGATACCAAGATTGAAGTTGAATTACTCAACAAAGATGGTGTTAACATTACTACAGATGAGTTGTTAACAAGAATGACCTACGAGACATCAACTGATACGGTAATGTTATCAGATAATGTGTTATCGATGTTTAAGATCGGTGAAACTACACAGATTACAGCTACATTCCATAGTTATGACTTTGATGGCTCAAATGGCCAAGAACGTAATAACAAAGTAGGAGTTGGCGTTGTACGTTGTGTTGAAGAAGTAATTGATACGGTTGGAAATATCAAAGCATATACTGTTGCAGGTAAAGATGACACTCCGGATTTTAAAGATACTAACACAAAAGTTGCTGCTGATGATATGAATAAGCGAATATATGTGCAAGCAAGAATGAATGCAGCAGATGTAGATGATTTCGATTTTGATAACACAGATCCAACTTATGGTTATTTATTCACTTTCAAATCCTCTAATGCAGATGTATTAATCGTTAATTCTGAAAGTGGTGTATTGTATCCTGTCAAGGCAGGTTCTGCGTCAGTTATTGTTTCTTATGATGAAAAAGTTATTGGTGCAGTTACAGTAACAGTATCATCTGAAAGAAAGCTCGCTACTATTAAATTAGATACGAATAGTTTCGTATTATCTAATGGTATCGCTGATGCTAAAGAAGTTGGTTTAACTGTCAAAGATCAATATGGTGATGACTATTCAGAATTCTCCGTTAATGTAGAGTGTAAAAGTGCACCATACATTGGTAAAGATTCGAAAAACTCTAAAGATGATATTTTGGCCGTTGATTATGACAACACTACAGCTCCTGTAAAATTTGAATCTTTGGGTAAAACAGATGGTACTTATTCCTATGAAGTTGCAGTTAGTGATACAAAACATGATAAGATTTCAATGACTACACGCATAACTGTTCAAGTTAAGGAGCCTAAAGGCGATGTATCTTACTATGCGGTAGAAACAGATGCTGCAACCTATGATATGAAATTAACATCTGGTAATGACTATAAAGTTCCTACTGTAAATGTTAAAGTATTTGGTTACGATAAGTATGGTGTTAAGAAAACTGTTGAAAGTTCAGATATTGTTACTTTTGCAAAGAAACCTACTGCTACTGGTAATCAGATTGCAATAACTAATGAAAGTGTAAGTGGTGGAGCAATAAAACTTGTTACCACAGCTAGCGGTGAGGCTATTAAGAAGGCTCCTGAAGGATATTATGTACTTCAAGCTACAGTAGATGGTAAGACTGCAAGAAATGCATCATTCAGAGTTACCGATAGCCAGCCGGTACCTTCAGTAAAAGTAGATAAGGTTTATACTTATAAAGCAACTGCAGAAGAAGCTATACGAGATTGCGTTACAGTTACCATAAATGGAAAGACTGTAGCGGATGAGGATATCTTTATTGATAGATCTAAAGGAGACCTCGGTATTGATACAGACAAACAAGTTTATGTTAAGAGGATTAGGTATAACGAAAAGATTGAGAATAAAGAGGGTAAGAATGCTGGATATATTGAACATGTAATTAATCTTGGCAAAACTATCTACTATAACAACTAATAACTCTTAATAAAAATTCAAAAAGGAGCTTTTTGCTAGTAGCATGGCTACGGAGCAAAGGCTCCTTTTTCTTTGAATTTTTTCGGCTGTATTAAGTTTTGGGGTAGATTCTAAAGAACCCGCTCTATAACTGGTATTAGACCTTTTTGATATTTTACTTATAATTAGTGTCTGATGAGTAGACCTATAGTTATAGGGTTATTGATTTTACTGACTTTTACGGCGTTTCTTGGTATAAATAAGGTATTTAAAGAATTCAATATCTTTTTCTTGCCGCTAAAATGTAAGCGATTAATAACTGAGTGCCTTGTAAATTAAAAAGAGACCAGTTATTATACCAATCTCGGACTTTCGCTACTTACATTCTATCTGCACCCTCTCAGACCATGGCATTAGTTCATCCAGATACTCCGGATGGTTGATAATCAGTGTCAGGCATTTACAGAAGCAGGTGCCCTTAGATATGAACATATTTAAGGCCATTCGCCTTGGCTATTTCAACCAGGCTGTATACAGCAGCGCTGACAAATGCTCTTTTGGGTGAGTCTGCAAATAGCCAGTTCTTACGTTGTTCTCGCTATTCTTTTTCGTTACCTTCCCATAATGGCTTTTCATCAGGGAAATCACTTGTGCTCTCCATGGCTTTTCGCAGCATTTCCACTGAAGGAGTTGCATAAATTCTGGCCGTCTCTGTAGAACTATGAACAAGTATTCTTGAAACCAGCTCCAATTCAACACTATCTTGATACAGATTTGTGGCTTGCGTCTCCTAAACGAATTGCAATAGAGAACCACCAGAAAGATGCGGAGAGACTAATAACTTCCAATACTTTTTGATGGTTAAAAATTAAGATATATATGGTTTACAAGTTGACTTCATAGTCGGTTAGGGTGTGAACTGTAACTTTTGTCGGGCGGAATAGTAATAACCAAATACAGGAGACATGGTAACGCCTCGTAATATTTTATAATTCAAAGTATAGAACGTATGTTTTCTATTTGCAATATAAAGTAATTGTAAATAAGGATTTAGGCTCATGTTAAGCGGATACGATAAGTTGTACAATACATAATGTACGGTTCGTGCTAAGATACAATGCCGGCCTAAGTGGAGCAGTTTAAACCAAAGTATGAAATTTCTATGAATGAATTTTTGAGATAAAAAACAGGCTGCCTAATTAAAGACAGCCCATATGTAATAAATTTTATTGAATTTGCACTGCATATGAATTTATCATTGCACCTAGAGAGGTTTTTGGCTCTACGATAATTAAATAGGTACCCGATTGCTCCATTGGCAATGTAGTTATTCCAAAACCATCTGTATATACAGTTTCCGATACAATAATCTCTTGCGGAGAAGTCGAAGTTCTAACAATTTTAAATTCATAAGTTGAAGCATAGTCAAAAGAACAATTAAAGTATAATTGCTGACCAGCTTGTACATACCATACACCACCATTTACATTGTTTCTTAAAATATCTGAGTGGCCGGGCTGAATAATTAATGAAGACGGCTGATACTCAAAATACTTATAACCCATACTTGGGTCCTCATAAACTAATATTGGCTGTGGTGCAGCAAGAGCTATAGATGGAGCACTAGCTAGAGTTAAGACAAACACTAAAGCGATAATAATTTTTGACGTTTTCTTCATAATATGTACCACCTTTCTTAATTGTTAAAATAGATGAGTGATAAGTTACTTTGCAACGTTGCAATATAATTATACAATTATTTGAAATATTTAACAAGTAAATAATTAACAGACTTTTGCGTAAAAGTTATACAATATAGAATAAAATGTAAATGTTTATCGAATTAACAAATTTGAATCAGGAGGTACATATGGAAAAACGAAGTAGAGCAAGCCTGTCAGTCCGCAGGAAGCCAAACAATATACGCTGTGATGTAATAAACTAAAAAACAGGTCAGTCTATAGACTTAACGTGAAGCGCATCTTGCATGTATACTGCTTTGGGTAACTATTTTTTTATAGCTATCATTTATTCCTTTGGATTAATAACAGGTTATATACGTGGCTTTTTGAACTGACCAGTTATGCGACAGACACTTGCTATTCGGCAGATCGGGACGATAAATATATAATTCACAATGCTGTTGAACGGATAGTGATAAAGAGTAAGCCCTGTTAATAAACGATTGATACAAACATGAAACTGTAATCATTGAAGATAAAAATATGGTGGTATTATCATCATTGGAAGACATGCTTCTAGTTGTTGAGTATAATCAAAAAGGTGATAAAGTAACTTTTTTTACGAAAAATTATATGCTTATAGACAATAATAATATTATGATTGAATATAAGAAATTTAGTTCTAAACCTAATATCGAGGATAGTCCTTAATGAATAAGATTTTGGATTTAAAAGGATGTTTTTCAGATAAATTATCTATCAGAGAAACATCCTTTTTTGCTCTTGCTTTTTTTATATATCTGAATTAAACTTCCTCTTTTAATGATAAACTCACTTTATGATTTATAGCGATTCCTAAACCAATTAATACCCAGAATACAGGAGCAACAGTAATACTGGAGTCATTTGCTATTCCGCATATAAGATAACTAAAAGTACCGATAAAAATACTAAGACCTACTTTTGAATAATAGGTTTTAAATTGTCCTTTTATATAAAGCTTAAAGCTTGATATAAAATACATGAGGTAGAAGGCAATAAATGAAAGAAGCGATAAAACACCGGTCTGTACACCGATTTGCAGATATAGACTATGAGGTTTGGTAACAAGCTGGGTTTCATAGCCATAATTATATAGGTTAACATAATCCTGCTGTGGAAATTCAAATACAAAGGTATCTGCACCGGAGCCCAAGAAGAGATGCTTCTTTAATAATGGTATTGTCCGGGACCAAAGATATCCTCGGCCGGATCCATATTCCTCGTAACCGGTGAACAAAGCAGAAGGAGCTGTTTCTATTTTATCTAATTTTCCATAATTATTTATAAAATAATAAGTGCCATCTTCTGTTTGGTTTGTAAAATACCAGTCATGCCCATCTATTTTTATAGTAAATGAGTAAATATTATCATACATTACAGGAGTTATAATAAAGCCTGGAAAACGCTCATCCTGCACAGTAAGTGAACCGTTTATTTCATCAAAAATTACTGGAATTGCATTATCAGTGTCATCAGAAACCTCAAAAAAACAATTTCCCATATCGTCTAAGAAAAATTTGGTTCTTAAAGTATTTCCATTATAAGTAACTCGTACTTCATCATCCATAGTTTGAATGTCTGTAAGCTTACTTTGGGTTTTATTTATATTGAACAATTTATTAAGCTGTACAGAAAGATAATTATTTGATTTATTAAAGAGAAATAAGGCTGCAAAGGCTAATAAAATTACTGGAATTGATATGTAAAAATGCTTTATAAGGTACTTCCTTAATAATATCAGAGCTAATAAAGAGGCAACAGCAATAGCAAATAGACCAGTTGTTGACCGTGACCCTATCAAGCATAGAATCATTCCTGCGATAGCAATCAGATAGACCGGCAATAATTTTAAATTTTTATTGAAAATAGTTAATATAATAAGAACCGGTAATACAAGGGATACATATAAACCAACATAATTGGGATTAAAGAGTGTTAAGTAAACTCGATTTTTACCAAATGTAAATTCAAGAGGTTCGTTCCAATAGATACTTGGAGTTATTAATTTTAAGCCGAATTCTGTTGCGAAAAGATCATGTCCGATATATTGAAGCAATCCGATTAATCCAAGAAGCAAAACACCAATTAATAAGCTGTTAATAATAAATTTAACGTCCTGCTCCGTTTGTATAAATAAATAGACATAATATACAACCAAGCAATAACCCAAAATAGCAAAGATAGATTCAAAATGTTCAAATATACCGCTGAAACTATAGCTTCTATATTTGGAAACGATAGAAGATAGTAATGACAGAAAGGCATAGGTGGCTAAGGGAACAAATATAGGAGTGAATTTTAAAAAGCTTTTATTTATGTAAGCTCTGACAATTATAATTACAGCCATAATTAATGACATACTTATAAAAAATCCTTGTTTATAGTAAAGGAAAAAATCAACATACCTATCATTGTATGAAAACCAAGGGTACTGAGATAAGTGTGTATCATATTCATAAAGACGCATAATTAAGGGATAAATTGTTACAAGAAATATTACCGGAATTAAAAACAATCGATTCCATTTTGAAACACTTTTTGATTGAAATATAGTATTGTCATTCGTGTGTTTCATTTTTTCATTTGCTGTTGCATTATTTCCTTTATATCGCTCATTTTTTTTTGTATAATTTTTCGGGGTTTTATTACTATTTGCAGCCATTTTTATATCTCCTTTGCATAATTACATCGTATTTACTAATTATACACTACATACAGGGTAAGGACAATATATGACCTTCTTGCTGACGGCGCAAATTTACTGTAGGAATTGAACGGAACTTATTACACGAGATGACTAGTCAGGATCATGTGGAGCTGCTGGAGACACTACTGTTACATAAAGGCTATGTAATGTTATTTGGATATGATAATGATATATACAGCGACTATCTGCAGGCAGGAGAAAAATAAGCACTCCGGTCAGAGCGGAGAACTTATTGCCCGGACCGAAATGCTGTAGATGAATTATTGAGTCTTAGTGTTATTGATAGTAATGGTAAGGTTTAATGAAAGAACAAATACAGGTCATTTCTCTTCCATCATTCTTTTGATCTGTGGTACTTTTTTCAACAAAGGCAGTAATATGCAGACCAGTATAATTCCAAGTATGCTCTGCAGTATATTAAACGGAACACCTACAATTGCAGCAGTGAAGGTGCTTCCGAAGATCAGATTCTCGTACAGGAAATAGCCTACAGTCACTACAATGCCGCTGAATATGCATGGCAGGATAACGGGCTTTGTGTGGAACTTACGATAGGTATAGGAGCACAGGAAGGCAGCGAATGTTTTAATGATAAAGGTAGGAATTACATAATGAGGATACCCCAACAGGAGATCAGAAAGGGCGGAACCTATGCCTGCAGCCAGACTGCCATAGAGAGGTCCCAGGATAATTCCAGACAGCATAACAAAGGCATCGCCGGGATGTATATACCCTTCATTGCCCAGGGGAATTTTAATTGGAAGGATCATCGTAACTACGCAGGTCATAGCGGCCATAAGAGCGGCGGTTACAAGTTTGACAATCTTATCATTTTTCATAGTTGGCCTCCAAATTGCTGATTTATAAAATTTCTATAAAATATTCAAGTGAAATCATAGCATAAGTATTTCTTATAATCAAGATATTTGTTTTTTCAGAATTTGCAATGGCGGTATGGTAGGTTTAAATAAAGTCCAGTCCATATGGTTTAAATAAGTTGACAGAGGATAATACTTATAATATAATTGTCTAATGCAAATGAATTGCAATTAGAAAGGATAGGATAGTATGACAACAAAGAAAAAACTGGCTATTTTACTGGGTATTATGGCAATCCTTGTAGCAATTACTACGATTATAATAAATCTAAGTAAAGTTAATAGAAAGGATACGCGGACATCGGGGCAGGATCAGGAGAAAATTCAGGTAGTAACGGCATTCTATCCGATGTATATTATCGGATTAAATATAGCAGATCATATAGATAATGTGGAGGTTACGAATTTAACCGAGCCTAATACAGGCTGTGTGCATGATTATCAGCTGACGACAGATAATATGAAGCTTCTATCCGATGCAGATGTAATTATCGTCAATGGCGGCGGTTTGGAAGGCTTTCTGGATGAGGTGATTGGTAATTATCCGAATCTTCGAGTGATTGATTCTAGTAAGGGTATTCCCATGCTTGCAAATGACGGTCATGAGGATGAGGAAAGTCATGAGGGTATAGAAAGTCATGACGGGGATTCCAAGGAAGCAGGCGGGGAGATTGGTGATCATCCCAAGGAGGCAGGCGGGGAGATTGGTGATCATCCCAAGGAGGCAGGCGGGGTGACCAGTGATCATCATGAGCATGGGGATTATAATCCGCATGTCTGGCTGGATCCGCAGGCTTATATTCAGCAGATCGAAAATGTCAGGGATGGATTGACAGCCTATATCCAGGATAGAAATGCTGCGAATGAATTGACAGAAGTCCGGGCAAAGGAACTGACTACAGCGATAGAACAGAATGCGGAGACTTATATAGAAAAGGTGTCAGAGTTAGATCGTAAGCTGAGCGAGATTCATCCGGAAGGCAGTCACCAGAATAGTGAGAAAACGGCTGCCGAAGGAGTTGCTATTTTCCATGAGGCTTTTGCTTACCTGGCAAACCGCTTGGGGTTAAAGGTGGAATATGCAGTTGAAATTGATTCGGAATCGGCATTGAGTGCTTCTGATATAGCGCAGATCATTGACCTTGTCAACGAGGGAAGAATTCATTATCTCTTTGCGGAGAACCGGTACGGTGATATGATTACGGCAAGAATACAGGGAGAAACAGATGCAGAGGTAACCCTGCTGGATCCTATTGTCACCGGGGACGGCTCGAAGGATTCCTACCTTAATTCGATGGAGAAGAATATTGAACTTTTAAAAACGATGTTCGAATCATGACATTTAAATCATTACTGTTCACCCCCCCAACAAAGTCTATCATATGATTTCGACAAATGATATCCGATAAGGAGTATTTGCATTCGTCGGTACTTTGGCTCCGTATTTTGGAGCCTTATGTACCGCTACGTAATGAGTCTTAAGCGAAAGCGGCTCCGAATCGGATACATTCGTCGAAATCATAACAGGTATACATGGTGGGTGTGAATAGTAACCTTAAATCAAATATTGTAATTTATTAAGATTGGAAGATGAGTATGATGATAAAAGCTAAGAAAATAAATGAAGCATCCAAGGGGCAGGATGCAGCCTGCGGTTTTCACTGCATCAAGGTGAAGAATATTACCGTTCGGGATGGTTCTAATACGATTATTGAGAATATCAATCTGCATATCCATTGCGGTAAGATAACTGCGATTATCGGCAGAAACGGTGCGGGTAAATCTACATTAATTAAAGCGATCCTTGGGGAACGAAGGCATGAGGGGACAATTGAATTTACGAATCTAAAGAATCAGGCTGTGGAGAATTTAACCATAGGATATGTTCCCCAATTTCTTAATATGGAGAAGAACACGCCGATGAGCGTATATGATTTATTTGCCGGATACATTAGTCGTTCACCGATATTCTGGCGAAAGAATCCCAAGGTCTATCAGAGGGTAAAGGAGCAGCTCGGCATTTTTCATGCGCAGGATCTGATCGATAAGAAGGCCTGTGATCTATCCGGCGGAGAATTGCAGAGGGTGCTTCTTTCCATCGCAATTACGCCGGTCCCGAATCTGCTGCTGCTGGATGAACCGGTTTCCGGAATTGATCGAAATGGTATGGAATTGTTTTATGATAATATTGCGAAGTTAAAGAGAGACTATGATCTGGCAATGATCATTGTCTCCCATGATTTTGATTTTGTCAGAAAGTATGCGGATCATGTGATTTTGCTGGACAAGACAATTATCAAAGAGGGAGAACCGGAGGAGGTTCTCGCCAGCGATGAATTTAAGAAAGTCTTTGGATAAGAGAGGAATAGCGATATGCAGACACTATATAATATTATGGAGACGGTTCTGCCGTTTTCCTGGGTGCAATATAACTTTATGAAAAATGCTCTTCTTGCGATTCTGATTATTACGCCTTTGTTTGGAATTCTTGGTACTATGATCGTGAATAACAAAATGGCTTTCTTTTCGGATGCTTTGGGGCATTCCGCCCTTACCGGAGTGGCAATCGGAACATTATTCGGTATGGTTGATACCAACATTGCCATGCTGGTATTTGCGGTTGTATTTGCATTACTCTTAAATAAAATAAAGCGAAGGAATACAGTTTCAACGGATACCGTAATTTCTGTTTTTTCCTCTCTCAGTATGTCGATCGGTCTTGTTATTTTATCGCGGGGAGGTAATTTTTCAAAATATACCGGATTACTCGTCGGCGATATTTTAAGTATTAGCTCAAAGGAAATAGTTTTTTTAATTGTGATTTTTATTGCCACACTGCTTTTTTGGTTTCTCTGTTTTAATGATATCCATGCATCCGGAATCAATACCTCTCTGGCTCGAAGCAAGAAAATTAATACAAACCTTATGGAGGATTGCTTTAGCGTGGTAATTGCAATTATTGTAATGTTTTCTATAAGGTGGATCGGTATTTTGATCATTAATGCCCTGCTTATTCTGCCGGCTGCAGCAAGCAGGAATATGTCGTCCAATATGAGGGAATACCATCTCTTCTCTGTAATAATTTCCTTATTTTCCGGAATCACCGGTTTAATTGCTTCCTATTACATAGGAACCGCTGCCGGACCAACGATCGTTATTATAGCGTCAGCGATATTCTTTATTACATTAACGCCCATGTCCTTTGGGCATAAATCCTGAAGAATAGCTTTTTTTAAGAGTTTCCGGGAAACAAAGTGCATAATTTTGAAAATCTTCTATTTCTATTTTCCGTTTTTTATATTATACTACGTATATATATTGGCAAATATATAAGATGATATGAATGTCCATAAGCCTGAATATATATTCATATCAAAATCTTAAAATGACTTATGACACTCATATCAAGATTGGTATGTAAAGGAGTATGTGAAAAAGGAATGAAAGAAGATTCGAAATTACTAACTTATGTTAAAATTTTAATAAATTTTATTTTTATCATTATAGCCGGGCTTCTGTTACTGTTTGTTTTTCCGAAAATATTACGGTTTTTTATGCCTTTTGTAATCGGATGGATTGTGTCTATGATTGCCAATCCCCTGGTAAGATTTCTGGAAAAGAAGGTTAAGATACTTCGAAAGCACAGCTCCGCCATTATCATTGCTGTTGTAATTGCGGCTATCGTAGCGGCAATTAGTGCTTTGCTTTCCTCGCTGTTTCATGAGGTACAGCATCTGATAGAAGATCTTCCGAACATCGTTAATCAGATAAATGCGCAGTTGGATTATCTGTCGGAAAAGGTAAGAGGGATCTCAGGTGCTTTACCGGAAGATGTTCAGACTGCGATTAACAGTATCATAATAAGTCTGGGTGATTTGGTGAATTCCTTCATTAAAAATCTGAATCTTTCGGCAGGCTCTGCCGGTGCATTTGCACAAGGGGTGGCGGAAGGGTTCCTGGTAGTTATAGTAACCATCCTGTCGGCATACTTTTTTACCGTGGACCGGGATAAATTGATTGCAGGGTTAAAAAAGCATCTGCCCGATTCGGTTACGGATGGATGGCGGTTGGTCATGGATAATTTTAGAATGGCCTTCGGCGGATATTTTAAAGCGCAGTTTAAAATCATGCTGGTTCTGACCGTTATTATGTTTATCGGATTTGAAATACTGAAGGTTGACTACTCCTTCTTTATCGCTCTGGGGGTTGCTTTTTTGGATTTACTGCCCGTGCTGGGTACGGGGACTGTTCTGTGGCCCTGGGCGCTCTTTGATGTGATTTCCGGTAATTATACAAGGGCAGTGGGATTAATCATAATCTATCTGATCTGCCAGGTAGTAAAACAGGTATTACAGCCGAAGATGGTAGGCGACAGCATCGGTTTAAGCCCGTTGTCAACGCTGGTATTTATGTATATCGGTTACCGGCTCTACAGCGTACTTGGTATGATCATAGGGATACCGGTTGGAATGGTTATTGTGAATTTGTACCGTGTTGGAGTGTTTGACAGGATTATTAACGGGTTTAAGATTATCATTCATGATTTCAATGAATTTCGAAAATTTTAGATTCTTGCAAAATAATCCAAAAGTTCCATATACAAATCCCTCAGAGGATGGTAAAATTAGTCAAATATCTTTTTTACGAAAGAAAATTTTAATAAGGGGATAGATGTAAATGGATAAAAGGGCAATATATCAAGACAATATTATCACTTCGGAGGAAATCAGATTAATTCTTGACCGGTACCGAATTGGTAAGAAACCATTAGCGAAGCTGCTTGGCTGGGGAGAGACAACAATCATTCGTTACATGGACGGGGATATTCCGACAAGTGAATATTCGAATAAGCTGTATACGATAATGAATTTCCCGGAATATTATTATGATTTGCTGCAAAAGCGAAAGGACTGTTTAACAAGTGTTGCATATCGGAAGAGTAAAAATGCAGTAATTGGTTATATTATGTCTTCCAAGATCTATGTGGTGGCATATTATATTATAAATCGGAGCAACGCGGATATCAGTGCCCGGTATTTGCAATATCTGCTATACTATGGGCAGGTGTTTTCCCTTACGCTTAAGGATAAGGAATTGTTCCAGGAGGAATGCAGTGTTAATAGTGACTATATTCCGTATTGGAAGCTATATGAGGGAATGAAGCAGAGCGGGATCCGTACGTTGGAGATTAAGGAAGAGTATCTTACTCCGGAGGAACGGGAGCTTATTGATACCGTCTATAACAGTTTTACCTGGTATGGGCCAAGAGCGCTGCAGGCCTTTGCAATCTATGATAAATCCAATATGAAGATATCCAGGGATCAATACAATAACAGGATATTTTCAAAGGAGACTTTGAAGGCATACTATAAGGGGATTCTGGAAAGATATCAGATGGAAAGCATTAAGGATATCACCAGGTTTCCGGATATGCGGATGCAGGAACTTAAAGAACTGTAAGGAAGGAAGCGGGCAGAGAAACGGAGAAGAAAAAGCCTTGTAAATCCTAATATAAGAAAATTCCTTAAGAAGTTTAATACAAGAAAAACCCGGAAAGGAGAAGTTACTCTTTTCCGGGTTTGTAGTCTGTGTGGTATGCTGCCTGTATGGTACAGCATCATAGATCACAAATCATAGATTATAGATTACTTAGTTACTTTGTTTATTCCTCTTGCTTCGCATTCTTTGGGTCGGATCCAGAATCTTCTTTCGAATACGAAGGCTGGCCGGCGTTACCTCCAGTAATTCGTCGGTTTCGATAAATTCCAAAGCCTGCTCCAGACTGAGTACCTTCGGAGGAGATAACCGTAATGCGTCATCCGCGCCGGAGGAACGGGTATTGGTAAGCTGCTTGCGCTTACATACGTTTACTTCAATATCCTCTGCCTTGGCATTTTGTCCGACAACCATACCGGAATAAACCTTGACACCGGGACCGATAAAGAGAATACCACGTTCCTGTGCGTTATATAGACCGTAGGTAATACTTTCTCCGGATTCGAATGCGATAAGACTTCCGGTCGGGCGATACTGAATATCTCCCTTGAACGGGCCATATCCATCGAATATGGTATTCATAATTCCATTTCCCTTGGTATCGGTCATAAACTGGCCGCGGTATCCGATTAAGCCGCGGGAAGGAATGGAGAACTCGATACGGGTATTACCGTTGTCCGAGGTATGCATGTTAACCATTTCTCCCTTGCGTGTACCCAGCTCCTGTATTATTATGCCTGCAAATTCATCCGGTACATCGATGATTGCCCGTTCCATAGGCTCTAATTTCTTGCCTTTTTCGTCATAGTGATACAAAACTTCCGCCTTACTTACGGAGAATTCATAGCCCTCACGGCGCATATTTTCAATTAATACGGAGAGATGCAGTTCGCCTCTTCCGGATACTTTAAAGCTTTCCGTTGTTTCCGTTTCCTCTACCCGGAGACTGACGTCCGTATTAAGTTCGCGGAATAGACGATCCCTAAGGTGCCTTGAGGTGACGTATTTTCCTTCCGTTCCGGCCAGAGGACTGTCATTTACATTAAAGTACATAGCAATCGTGGGTTCGGAAATCTTCTGGAAAGGGATTGCTACCGGATTCTCCGGAGAACAAATGGTATCTCCGATATGAAGATCGGCAATTCCGGATATAGCAACAATGGAACCTATGGTTGCTTCATTGACCTCAACTCTTTTTAATCCATCGAATTCGCAGAGCTTACTGATCTTAACTTTTTTACATTTGTCCGGATCATGGTGGTTAACGATTACAACGTCCTGATTTACTTTGATGGTACCGTTGTCCACTTTACCGATACCGATCCTTCCGACATATTCGTTATAGTCAATCGTACTGATCAGTATCTGTGTGCTCTTCGCGGGATCCCCCTCGGGAGCAGGAATATAATCGATAATTGTATCAAATAAAGCTTTCATATCCGTTGCCTTGCCATCGATGGAGGTAGTGGCAGTACCGGATTTTGCAGAAGCAAACAGAAATGGACAGTCTAACTGCTCCTCGTTTGCATCCAGTTCAATTAACAGCTCCAGAACCTCATCAACCACCTCGGCAGGTCTTGCTTCCGGGCGGTCCATCTTATTCACACATACAATGACCGGTAAGGACAACTCCAGAGCTTTCTGCAGGACAAATTTAGTCTGCGGCATAGGTCCTTCGAAGGCATCGACTACCAGTATTACACCATTTACCATTTTAAGGACACGTTCTACTTCGCCGCCAAAATCAGCATGGCCGGGGGTATCTATAATATTAATCTTAACTCCATTATACATAACGGCAGTATTCTTTGCTAATATGGTAATACCACGTTCTCGTTCAATATCATTGGAATCCATAACTCTTTCCACGACATTTTGATTGGACCGGAATACACCGCTTTGCTTCAATAATTCGTCTACCAGGGTAGTTTTACCGTGGTCGACGTGAGCAATAATAGCGATATTTCTTATATCCTCACGTTTCATGAATAAATTCCCTTCTTTCTAGAGACACTTCGCTTGTCTTAAAACAACCTTTATATTGTAACATAGAGCGGAAATAAAAATCAACGTATGTTTCGTATATTTTTCATAATAAATTACAAAATATTTGTATAAACTAACAAATTTTGGCTAAGTTAATAATATAGGTCTATTTTTACTTCTAAAATATGGAAAAGCGCATATATTTTAATCATAGGTGAATGAAAGCTGTTTATGACGAAAGCAGATAAATTTACCCCACATTTTAGAGCAGATTGGCGTAAGAAGGAACGCCAAGAGAGAAGGGAGAGGTACGATATGACAGATAAAGTATTTGATAACAATCAAGTAAGTATTGCAGGCGAGGTAATCAGTGACTTTATGTTCAGCCATGACGTATTTGGAGAAGGCTTCTATATTCTAGAAGTGCAGGTAAGCCGTTTGAGTAATTCCTATGATATAATCCCTATCATGGTTTCCGAGCGGTTATCGGATGTAAAGCAGGATTACAAAGGTAAATGTGTTGAGATTGTTGGACAATTCCGTTCCTACAATCGACATGAGGAAAGCAAGAATAAGCTGGTGCTGTCTGTATTTGCCAGAGAAATTAAGTTCATGGATGAATTGTCTGAAAATGCGAAACCAAATCATATTTTCCTGGATGGTTTCGTATGCAAGCAGCCGATTTACCGTAAGACACCCCTCGGCAGAGAAATTGCGGATGTATTGCTGGCGGTAAATCGTCCCTATGGCAAATCGGATTATATTCCCTGTATATGCTGGGGAAGGAACGCCAGATTTGCAGAGACCTTCAGTGTTGGCGGCCATGTTCAGATCTGGGGCAGAATTCAGAGCCGCGAGTACCAGAAGAAAATCAGTGACACCGAATTTGAAAAACGGATTGCCTATGAGGTGTCGGTAAGCAAGATGGAATATCTTGAGGAATATTAATCGTGGAATTTCCTTATGCGGCGCGGCGGTTTCTTATAGGCAGGCTTCAGCCTTCCTTTTTGGAAGAATATAAATGATAAATACTGTGAGTAGATGATATCGGGCTTGGTAGAATCAATATCGGAGATATTGATTTTATCAAGCTTTTTTTGTGGGTGGTAACTTGCTCCTTTATTCTTTCCGTAACGTTATTATTAGCATTATCTGCAAGAATTATAGCATTATGTGAATGCCATGATAAAAAAATGTTCTATATAATAATAGAGAAGAGCAAATTGAATAAAGCTAAGAATAACACCTCTGCCGCCTGCAATATGAACAGGAAAATGCAAAAGACATTGACAATACATTTACACAATGTTAAGATGTTGGTACGAATATTGAAAAATAAATATTGCTTTGGTAGAGGAGCATTATTTATGAGTAAGCTGCCGGATATGTCAGGCATGGAGGAACGCAGCCGAAAGGAAATAATGCCGAAGTGATAATAATCCTGTATTTATTATTGCTGGGCATATGGTTAAGAGCCATATGACTGTCATCAGAATTGGATGGAGCGCTGCCTAAAGAATATAATATAGATAGTACCCGGGTGAATTCTATCTTGGGGCTAACCTTATTCTTTAGTGTCGACTCTCTGGGTCGACTTTTTTTCGCAATGATTTCGCCGGAGGAAAAGCTTTTTTAAAGATGTTCGTAATGGTTTGGATTATATTTGATTGAGCCTGCGGCACAAAGTTTGCAGGTAGTCGAGAAAGGAATGGTTATTATTATGGCAATATTTAAAGGAGCGGGTGTGGCAATTGTAACACCATTTACGAAGAACAATGAGGTCGATTATGAAAAGCTGGGTGAGCTTATTGAATTTCAGATCAAAGAAGGTACCGACAGTATCATCATCTGCGGAACGACAGGCGAATCATCAACGCTGACCCATGAAGAGCATCTGGAATGTATCCGCTATGCTGTTAAGAAGGTGAATAAAAGAGTACCGGTGATTGCCGGAACCGGCTCGAATTGCACCAATACAGCGATCTATCTGTCCAAGGAAGCACAAGAGCATGGAGCAGACGGGCTGCTAATCGTAACCCCGTATTATAACAAAGCTACGCAGAATGGTCTGACCGCACATTTTACAGCGATTGCAAAAGAGGTTGACCTTCCGATTATTTTATACAATGTTCCCGGAAGAACCGGATGCAATCTTTTACCGAAAACTGTGGCTGATTTGGTTAAAAATGTAGATAATATAGTTGGGATTAAAGAAGCAAGCGGTAATATCAAGCAGGTTGCGGATATCATGCAGCTGACCGAAGGTAACATTGATTTATATTCCGGCTGTGATGAGATTATTGTTCCCATTCTGTCGCTGGGCGGAGTCGGTGTTATCTCGGTTATGTCCAATATTATGCCGAAAGAGACCCATGACATTGTAGCTAAATACCTGGAAGGGGATACCAAGGGAAGCTTGGAGCTTCAGCTAAAGTTATTGCCGTTAGTGGATGCTTTATTCTGCGAGGTCAATCCGATCCCGGTAAAGAAGGCATTGAACCTAATGGGTTTTGATGCCGGCTCTTTGCGGCTGCCGCTTACCGAGATGGAACCGACGAATGTAGCGCGCTTGGCCGGAGTAATGGAGGCACTTGGTTTATTGAAACGTTAGGAGGAAACATATGACAAATATCATTTTACGGGGTTGTAATGGTAAAATGGGACAGGTGATTACGAATCTTGTAGAATCAGACGATGACGCAATCATTGTCGCAGGCATTGACATCTCACAAAGCAAGGTAAATAAATATCCGGTATATACAAGCTTTAGCCAATGTCATGTGATGGCCGATGTAATTGTAGATTTTTCATCTCCGAAGAACTTGACGGAGATGTTGGATTATGCGAAAGAGAACGAAATTGGTATCGTTCTTTGTACAACCGGATTTACGAAAGAGGAGCAAGGTTTAATTGAAGAAACAGCTAAGGAAATCCCTGTTTTTCAATCCGCCAATATGTCCATGGGAATCAATCTGATCACGAAGCTTATTCAGGAAGCGGCAAAGCTTTTGGTGGATTCCGGATTTGACATTGAAATTGTTGAAAAGCATCATAATAAGAAGGTGGATGCGCCCTCCGGGACAGCAATTGCACTGGCGGATGCCATGAATAAGGTGTTAGGAGATGCCTATGAATATAAGTACGACCGCTCTTCGGTTCGGGAGATGCGGGGGAAGAAGGAGATCGGTATTTCCTCCGTCCGCGGCGGGACCATCGTTGGGGAACATGAGATCATCTTCGCGGGAACGGATGAAGTAATCGAGATAAAGCATACGGCATATTCCAAAGCCATCTTTGCAAAAGGTGCCATACAGGCAGCAAAGTTCCTCCCGGGAAAAGAACCGGGGAAATATCAGATGAGCGATATCATTGGATAATATAAAATCGTTCGTATTGGATAGAAAAAACGTTTCTTTCTGATACGAGCGGTTTTTTTGTTTCATGCGCAACTGTTTGAAGTCGTTGGCACTTAGACCACGTATCTTGTGGTCTTATGTACCATTACGTACTTCAACCCAAGTACTGCGTTTTATGCAGTGCTTTGTGAGACAATGTGTTGCGAATGAAATATGTTTCCTATTACTTATCAATACATAAATTGTGCAAATTGATGAAGTAAGTTATATAAAACGGCTTTGACACTTGCACCAATTTTTTTGATTCATAGGTTTTGTTCACAAATTTTTCGTATTCTTATTGTATTATATAGAAGGAAAATGCAAGAGGCTTAGAAATTTTATGAAAAGATAGACGGACAAGAAGATATTAGGACTAAAAGAAATTTAATTGTTAGGAGGAGAATAGTTTGATTGAGGTAAAAAATCTAGTGAAACGTTACGGCGATCATACCGCAGTGGATCATTTAACCTTTACCGCTCCAAAAGGTCAGATACTTGGCTTTCTGGGGCCCAACGGTGCAGGAAAATCAACAACGATGAATATTATTACCGGATATATGTCTGCAACCGAAGGTACCGTAACGGTCGATGGGGTGGATATATATGAGGAACCGGAGAAAGTTAAGAAAATGATCGGTTATTTACCGGAATTCCCGCCGCTATATCCCGATATGACGGTATTGGAGTATCTTAATTTTGCGGCAGATATTAAGAAGGTCAGCAAGAAAGAAAAGAAGCAGATGATCGGAGAAATCATGGAAGCTACCGGGATTACTCCAATGGCGGATCGCCTCATTAAGCATTTATCCAAAGGTTATAAGCAAAGAGTCGGGCTTGCACAGGCAATTATGGGATATCCGGAGGTCATCCTGCTGGATGAGCCTACCGTAGGTCTGGACCCGAAGCAAATTATTGAAATAAGGGAATTAATTAAGAAATTAAGTAAGAATCATACCATTATCCTAAGCTCTCATATTATGCAGGAGGTAAGTGCGGTATGTGATTCTGTTTTGATTATCGACAAAGGCAGGATGATATTGCAGGATAAGCCGGAGAACTTAAGCACCAGATTAGGATCAACCGGAGGGTTGAAGCTGACTGTTAAGGGAGGCCGTGATAAGGTACTTGCAGAACTTGGTAAGATTAGCCGGATTATCAGTATGGAAGAGCAGGAGCCATCCGGCGAAGGGATGGTAGACTTAACCGTCTATTGCAAGGAAAACGATGATATTCGTGAGGAAGTGTTCTATGCCATGAGCGAGGCGAAGCTGCCGATCCTTGAGATGCATATGATAAGGATGAGCTTGGAGGACATTTTCCTCAAAGTTACGAATAAAGCAGAAGAGAATATGAAATATAGTGAGGAAAATGATTCAGAAAATGATTCTGAGGAACGTCAATCAGACAGTGATTCTGAGGAACATCAATCGAAAAATACTTCTATGGAAGATAGAGAGCCCGGACAGGATGACGAAACGGATGCAGATTCTATCAATATAGAAATAAAGAACGATAATAAGGAGGGAGATCAGAATGCTAGCGATCTATAAAAAAGAGTTACGATCCTATTTTACATCCATGATCGGATATGTTTTTATTGCCTTCTTTCTAGTCATCATTGGCATTTACTTTATGATCTATAATTTGATGTTTGGCTTAGCCAATTTTGAGTATTGCCTAAGTACGGTAACCTTTATCTTTGTACTTCTGGTGCCGTTGCTGACGATGCGGTTAATGTCGGAGGAGAAGAAGCAGAAAACGGATCAGCTTTTACTGACCTCTCCGTTATCGGCCCGCTCCATTATACTGGGCAAATTTTTTGCGGTATTCACGATCTTTGCTATTGTTATGGCAATCATTTGTATGTATCCTTTGATTATGTCCCTCTATGGTTCGATTCCCTATGCTTCCGCTTATGGAAGTATCTTGGGATTTACCTTACTGGGTGGAGCGTACCTTGCGATGGGCCTCTTTATCTCATCCCTGACGGAAAGTCAGATGGTGGCGGCCGTGATCTCCTTCGCCGTATTTCTGTTTACCGCTTTGATGGAGGGCTTTGCAAATATATTCCCAACGGATAATAAGACCGCATACATGGTATTTTCTGTCATTGTTTTGTTGATTTGCCTTTTACTCTATCATTTGATGCATAATTATACCGTTTCCCTTACGATAGGTGTTGTGGGGATCGGCGGTCTGACAGCGATTTACCTGCTGAAGCCGACCATGTTTGACGGATCCGTTATCAAAGTATTTGAATGGCTTTCGGTAATCTCCCGTTTTGATACTTTCAGTGCCGGAATATTCGATCTTTCCGGAGTAATTTACTACTTAAGTATCATCTTTTTATTTACCTTCCTGTCCATGCAGGTAATTAAAAAGAGAAGATGGAGTTAAGGAAAGGAGAAAGGTATTGTGAACGATTTAAAAAAGAATGAGAATAGAAAAAAGAATTTCATCGGAAGTATAAAAGAATCCTTCTCCGGAAGAAAGTTTCGTAGTGGTGCTTATGTTACCGCAACCTCGGCAGTCGTAATTGCTATTGTAATCATTATAAACATGATTGTATCACAGCTGGGACTGCAGGCGGATCTTACATCCAAAAAGCTTTATACCTTGTCTGATGAGACCATTGATTTCGTTAAGGACATTAAAGAAGATATTACAATCTATATGTTGGCAGAAACGGGAAATGAGGACACGGATTTTCAAAGGATCGCGAAAGAATATGAAAAGCTATCCGATCATATTCATTTTGTTCCTAAGGATCCCATTCTGTATCCTAAGTTTGCTTCCGAATATACGGACAAAGAGATCAGCCAGAATAGTTTTATTGTGGTAAATGATGAAACAGGCAGATCCAAATATTTGGATTACAATGATCTTGTGGTTACCGAGTTTGACTATAATACCTATAAATCAAAAATAACCGGCTATGATGTTGAGGGGGAGATGACCTCTGCGCTTCAATTTGTAACGAATCCAGATCTGCCTAAGATGTATGTTATCAAGGGGCATGGGGAAGGAGAAGTCAGCGAGGTATTTAAATCTTCCATGGATCGGTTGAATGTTCAGGTCGAGGACCTTGAAATCCTTAAGACAGAGAGTGTTCCGGAGGATTGCAATATCCTATACATTAATACGCCGACGATGGATTTTTCTGAGGAGGAGGTTGACCGGATTAAGAATTATATGATGGCAGGAGGCAATGCGATCATTACCCTGGACTACACCTGCGAGAAGCTTACGAATTTCAAATCCCTGCTGGATTACTACGGAGTGAAGGTAACCGACGGTATCCTGGTGGAAGGGGACAACAATATGCATTTACCGAATTACCCGAACTTTTTGGTGCCGGATGTTGTTAAACACGACATTACCAATCAGGTAATCGATGATAAAGTATATGTAATCACTCCGGTTGCTTCCGGACTTACCATCTCCGATACGACCCGAAGCTCTCTTACCGTAGCACCGCTCTTACAGACATCGGATGCTGCCTATGCGAAGCAGAACATCCATGCGGATACCACGTCAAAGGAGAAAGGAGATATTGAGGGCCCCTTCTATATAGGCTTACTGGCATCGGATACCTATAACGGGGTTACTTCGAATATGGCGGTATTCTCTGCAAAAATGATGTTTGATGATAACTTGATCCAAGGCTATGGCAATGGAAATCTGCTATCTGGAACGATTGGCTATATGTCGGGGGATAAGGCTCCGATCTCGATTGCATCAAAGAGTATTGCAGCAGACCATATCTATGTTACCCAGCAGCAGGGCATCCTCTGGGGCGCGCTTGTTATCTTGGTTCTGCCGGTATTCATCCTCGTTACCGGTGTTGTGGTTAATCTAAAAAGGAGGAAAAGATAATGGCAAAAAGAAAGAAAAGAAACGCTCTTACCTTGGTTTCCCTTCTTTTTGTGATGGTGCTTTTGATTGGGTTTTATATCTGGAATGGTAAACGTGAGAAAGCTTCCGATGCAAAGAAAAGCGATACCGGGCAGGAGGAGAGTACCACGGTTGCCACGATAGATACCGAACAGGTAAAATCGGTTCACTATATCGGAAAGGATGCGGACATTACGCTGACCCTGCAGGGGGAAACCTGGATCTCGGAAGCGGAACCGGAGCGGCCGATCAATCAGCAATATGTTAAGAATATGATCAACCTGGTTGAGAAAGTCGATGCAAGACGTATCCTTAGTGAAAATGCTGAGAATCTCGCGGAATATGGTTTGGATCAGCCGAAGGCCTATCTTCAGGTTACCCTGAAGGACGCTTCCACCCTGACGCTGCAGATCGGGGATGAATCCTCCGGAATCAGCGGCTGCTATGCGTTAGTTAATGAGGATAACAAGGTTTATCTGCTGAATTCCACCTACCGGACCGGCTTGGATTATAGCGATCTGGATTTTACTGCGGTTGAGGAAAAGCCGGATATTACTGCCGCCAATATTGATTTTATCCAGGTGCTGAAACGGGACGGAGAAGACTTTGAGCTGATCAATGATAAGGAAAATAAATATCAGCAGACATCCGAAATGTATCCGTGGGTAATTACAAAGCCGTATGAGGAAGGGTACGCGGCGGACTCCTCCAAGGTTAGCGATGTGCAGTCCAATTACAGCAGCTTTGATTTCCAGAACTGTGTTGATTATAGCGGTAAAGACTTTGCCCGGTATGGGCTTGGGGATCCGGCCGCCTCCGTTTATATCAAATATTTCGAAACCCATACGGAGACCCTGGAGAAACCGGAAACCGATCCAAAAACCGGAGAGGAAATCAAGGAGAAGACCACCTACGAAGATAAGGAATATAAGATCTATATCGGCAATCAGGAGGAAGACGGTGATTACTATGTCAGAAGGGAAGGCTCCGATTGCGTATATACGATGAGGAAAGCGGATATCAATAAGATGCTTGAAATAGATACTTTCGATCTTATGAGTAAAATAATCTGTATTCCGAATATCGAATCGGTTGACCGTATCGATATCGACAGCAATGGCACCGCGTATACCATGGAGATTAAGCGTGAGACCGTAACTAACGAGGAAGGCAAGGAAGAAACTAAAGCATCCTATTATTGTAATGGAAGTAAGGTAGAAGAGGATGCTTTTAAGGATGTATATCAGAAAATGATATCTGCACAGTATGACGCCAAGGCAGAGGAAAAGGTCAGTGCAGAGGGTACAAAACCTATTATGACAATCCGCTACCATATCTTTGGTAAGGGAGAGACCACGATGACCGTTTCTTTCCTTCCCTATGATGACAGCTTCTATCTGGTCGATACCGGACATACCATCCGTTTCTTCGCGGATAAACGCCAGGTGGATGACATTGCGAAAGCGGTCAAGGGACTTATTTCTTAGAACCTAGGTTAAAAGATTCATGTTCACTGTTTTGATATGACTTATGACACTCATATCAAATATCGTTAGAGAATTAACAAATTAAATTCATAAAAAGTTGATACATGAAAAAGAGCTGAAACAGGCAGACTCCGGGTATACTCACCGGATGGCGCCGTTTCAGCTCTTTTTTACTGTTCACACCCCAATGTATACCATGCTATGATTTTGACAAATGATATCCGATAAGGAGTATTTGCATTCGTCGGTACTTTGGCTCCGTATTTTGGAGCCTTATGTACCGCTACGTAATGCAACTAAGCGAAAGCGTCTCCGAATTCGGATACATTTGACGAAATCATATGATAGAATTTGCCCAGGTGTGAACAGTAACCTTTTTTAGCTTCGATAAACTTGTACGAATATTCCCTTCATTGACATAATATATTAGTATATGGGATAATCAAGTTAACGTAAAAGGAATGAATAATTCCTTAAAAAGGAGAGAACATGAGCGCAAAGAAAAAACTAATACTAATCGGAATATGCATTGGGATCATCATGATTGTATTTACAGTGAATGTTGTCCGGCGGATGAAGGATGGGAATGAGGGGGATAAGGACGGGCTTGTGGTGAATGAAAATGTCATCAGCAGAGCAGAAGCCTATCGGCTGCTGAGCTTCCTTGCGTATGACAAGTCAGAACGGGAATCCCTGTCCTTTGGTATTACCTATGCAGACGAGAGTATGTCGGATTGGTATGATTCCTATGTGAATGCGGTATGGAAAATGGGTCTCATTGAGGGGAGTGTGAATACTTCTCCAAAGGAGACTCTGACCTACGGCGAATGTAAAAGCTTGATCGATCAATTGATCTTAAAATATCCCAGATACCAGAATATCTATGCAGGATTATCCTTTGACTTTGTAAAGGCAGATGACAAGATAGCATTAACCGAGTTCTTAGAACTTTTTGAAGCACTCTTAAGTGTTCATCCAAAGGAGGAACGCCGGGTGAAGGATAAATTACTATTTGTTCTTGGTAAAGAAGAGGTGGACAATGGTTCCGGCCGGATGGTTACCGACCAGGGTAAGTATTATTATCAGAATGCGAAAAATTATGAGAATCAGTATGAAATGCTGCAGCCGGAGTTATCGGCCACGGAGCAGGAGGCAGTTCGAAAGGAAAATGAGAAAACCAATTCGAAAAATAAGCAGGCGGACAAAGAAGCGGCCGGGCAGGCAGACGGCGGTACGCCGGATAGTGTAGAAGCGGGTATCTTTGACAATAAGGATATGGCCCAGCTCTATCTGGACAAAGGGATCCATGCGAAGGTCTGCGGCTCGGAGATCCTCTATCTGACTGCGGTAACCACAGAGAAAATTGTGATTCGTAATGTCTGGATTGAGCAAGGGCAGGGGAAGCTGGTGAATACCTTTGTCAGCGGCCTTAAGAAAAACTTTGAAGGGAAGTTCCCGCTTTCGGATGAAATTGACAAGGTGGTTGGTGATATCACGGTTGAGAACCAGAAGGTGGTTCAAATCAGTTTGAAACCGGATATCATTCAGGGAAAAGTCCTGCAGTCCGGCAAAGATTTCATCGAGGTGGAAGGGTACGGGAAAATCCCATTGGATCAGGATTATAAGATATATAAGATATACGGAGAGCTTTCCATGGAATCTACCAATAGTATTCTTGTCGGCTATGATACGACGGATTTTGTGGTTTCCGGCGGTAAGATCAGTGCGGCATTGATTAAAGAAAGCATTAAGGCAGAGAATATCCGTGTTCTGATAAAAACCACGGATTATACCGGCTACTATCATAATGAAGTAACATTAACGTCCGATGAAGAATTTACAATTCAGGGGAAAAAGAATAAGAAAACCTATGCTGCCGGCGAAACGGTGACAATTAACCCGGATTATGAGCTGCTGTCCGATGGCAGAGTTAAGGTAGAGACCGCATCGGAGAAAGGCAAGATTCAGCTGCTATCCGTCAAGAGGATGAGTGGGAATCCCAAATACCGGGGTTCCATCGAAATCGCAAAGGATGCGAATGGGCTTCTCATTGTTAACGAACTGCCTCTGGAGGAATATCTGTATGCCGTGATACCCAGTGAGATGCCGACCTATTACGGCATGGAGCCTTTGAAGGTACAGGCCGTCTGTGCCAGAAGCTATGCTTATCGGCATCTTTTGGCGAATAGCCTGAACCAATACGGGGCTCATGTCGATGACAGCGTATCCTATCAAGTATACAATAATATCTCGGAAAATGAAGATTCCATTCTTGCAGTCAAGGATACCTATGGGCAGGTAATCAAATATGACGAAGAAGTCATTACCGCATACTATTTCTCGACGTCCTGCGGACATACGACGATGCCGGAGTATGTATGGGCCAATGGCCAGCCGATTCCTTATCTGAAGGGCAAGCTGATGGCGACAGAGAACAGTAAGGAGGTCAGCTCTCAGGAAAGTATTCGCCTCTACCAGGACTTATCAAAGGAAGAGAACTTTAGAAAATTTATTAAGGACGATGACGTTGTGACCTACGACAGTGAATTTGATTGGTATCGTTGGAATACGACTCTGAATATAGAGGATGTTCAAAAGAATATTGATGAAAAATTATCGAGCAGATATCAGGCTAATCCGAGCTTGGTACTGACGATGGTAAAACCGGAACAGGGAGGGAAGGAAGCAGTTTTTGAGAGTGTTCCGGTGGATTCGATTGGTAAAATTGTGGATATCGCTGTGAAAAAAAGAGAAGCCGGTGGAATTATTACCGAACTTTTAATTACCGGCAGTAAGAATACCGTTGTAGTAAAGACGGAATATAATATCCGGCTGCTTCTTGCGCCGAAAAACAGCAAAATCGTAAGGAAGGATCTTAGTGAGGTGAATGGTCTAAGCTTATTGCCCAGTGCGTTTTTTGTTATAGATAAAACGGTGGTAGATAATAAACTTACGAGCATTACCCTGACCGGCGGCGGATACGGCCATGGAGTAGGAATGAGCCAGAACGGGGTTAAGGCAATGGCGGACCAGGGCAAATCCTATGAGACAATTGTATCCTATTTTTATGAAGGAACCAAGCTGGGCTTTATCTATGAATAATGGTATCCTTTGAGGATGTCTGATAAAGCTTTTTCACCTTATGGACGAAGAGCTTATTTTCTAAGAGACGGTTACATTCCGCACCGATAAAAAGGATATACATTAAAAAATACATCCAGAGCATAAATAAAACAATTGCCGTCAGGCTTCCGTAGGTGGCAGAAAAATTAGAGAAGTTATCAATGTAGTAGGAAAAGGCATAGGAGAATCCCATCCATCCGGCAGCGCTGAGGAGCGCTCCCGGAAGCTCCTTCATGATATTGGTCTTCCGATTCGGGATGACAACATAGATAAGCAGGAAAAAGATCACAAGGGTAACGAGACCCACGATCGTCCGCAGGCTGATAATCACAAGTGCCATATCCATGAGTACCGGAAATTGACGCTCGATCCACAGGTACAATCGATTTCCGAATACAAAAAGTAACATAGTGATAATGACCATAACAGCAAAGATCAAAGTATATAAAGCAGAGATCGCGCGAAGAAAGAAATAATCTCGCGTTTCTCTGATTTCATATACCACGTTCAGACCTCTCATGATGGCAAGAAAGCTTTTTCCGGCAGACCAAAGCGTAGTAATCGCGGTTACCGGAATTAAGGTTCCGGAAACAGTCGTATCATAGATCTGTGTAACGATGGATACGACCATGGAATTGACACCGCTCGGAAAGATCAGTGAGAACAATTCCAGCATGGAGCTTTCAGTAATCGGAAAATATTTAATTATAGTAAAAAGAAGCATAATGAACGGGAAAAAAGAGATGATTATAAAAAAGGCAGCCTGCGCTGAATACGCCTGTATATGATCATCCTGAATTTTCCTGTCAAATAATCTTATTAATTTATAGGTGGCTTTCACCATCTGAATCACATCCAAACATTAGTAATCAATTGTGATTATATTATTCCATAATAATCCGGGTATGTCAATGAAAAGGCTTGGAATACCGGTAATGATGTTACTGTTCACACCTGGGCAAAGTCTATTATATGATTTCGTCAAATGTATCCGAGTTCGGAGACGCTTAGCTTAAGCTTCATTATATTATATGAGCGCCCAAATTAGAATATCCATGAAACCAGCGGCTGATCGAACGTAATTGCAATAATAAGCATAGATAGTGATTACGGCGGCTGACCAGTCAAAAACAGCCGTGATATGTCGATTTGGAGGACTAAGACGCAATTGATAATTTGCGAAGGATAAAGTATAATAAATTAGGTATATTTCTTCGTATTATTGTGGATAAACTCTTGATTTTTGAT
>ENA-UOOI01000186-UOOI01000186.1-fermentation-metagenome-genome-assembly--contig:-NODE-186-length-79116-cov-16.678438_pt1 | contig 79116 bp, 71 predicted proteins | sample MGYA00245779_ERZ724027 | MGnify/ENA primary metagenome ERZ724027 (study PRJEB28704, sample SAMN03018318) | fermentation metagenome | biome: anthropogenic terrestrial biome; feature: soil; material...
AACGATTTGAGGCTTTAAGAAGTGGCGGATTGCGGGCGTGTAATTCTCAGCATTTCACTATTGTTTGTGCGGGTTACAAAACTTGAATACAACACTTTACCCCGCCATTTCTTAAAGCCTATGTTAGCAGTTCGTTGTTTTTTATTTCAGTTTCTTCATTGTGTTGCTTGCAAGTAACGATTTCATTTGTGTTATAGCTACTTTGTTAAGTTGTAGAAGTCTTTCGCTTTGAGGCACTCCTTGTCGGATTAGTAAAGCGTTCACGCTCTCCATATTGCTTAACACCACAAGCTGTTCCAATGTTGCGTAATCTCGTATATTTCCTGTTTTGTCAGGATTATTCTCTCGCCATTCTTTTGCCGTAATTCCGAAAAGGGCAACATTCAACAAATCGGCTTCGTTGGCATACACAAAACTCGCTTGTTGTTTGGTAATTTCCTGCGGAATAAGGTTTTCTTTTATTGCATCGGTATGAATTTGATAGTTCACTTTGGTAAGAGTTCGTTGCAAATTCCATTCTAATTGTAAACGGTCGTTTTCTTCACTTTTGAGGCGTTGAAATTCTTTTACAAGATATATTTTGAATTGCGGACTAATCCACATCCCAAATTCAAAAGCAATGTCGGGATGAGCGTAAGTTCCACCATATCGCCCTGCGGTAGCTTTCAATCCAATTGCATTTGTCTTTTCGACCCATTCTTTTACGCTTATTTTATAGCTATTTAGCCCTGCTTGACTTTTAATTATGGCGAATTCGCCATAATTAAAATTAGGATTGTAAACCGTTTCCCAAATACCAAGATATTCAATCGTATTCCTATTTCGGAGCCAATCAGAAATAAAAAAATCGCCGTCTTTGGCTTTTAGCATATCAGTTAAAGAAATGTATTCCTGCTCTTTGACGAGAATAACCGTAATTTCTTTGCCCTCAACTTTTATGATTTTGTTTTTAGCCATAGCCTTATTTCAATATGATAATCCACAAAATTAAATAAAATCGCTCGAAAACAGCTGTTTTATCGCAATTATTTAGCTGTCAGACTTTTCTTATGTTTTTTGATTTTCTTTATTGCCCAATCGTAGTGGCTTGCAGTTGCCGAAACGCAGTAACTGCCTAAACTTGTTGTGCCTGTCCACGAAAACAATTTATTAGTAAAAAGTTGTTCGTTTGTAAATGTATCTATCAACGACATTACTTCGGCGTGGCTTTTTTGTAGCATTAATATTGCTTGTTGATAGGACGTAGTTTGGTGTTTTTCCCAAAATTCAACGTTCATTTGCGGATAGGTTTTCCAATTGTATGGTTCGGGCAGAAAACTTGTTTTCTTTCCTGCCATGTTCAAACTTATCCAATTTAGCAGCAGTTGGTGCCATTCGTACAAATGCACTAATACGTCTCTAATGTTTCTATCTCTATCCTCAAACGAGAATGTTTTTTCTTGTTCATCTGTGTTTAGTGAGTTTATTAGAGCAAATAGTTTCTTGAAATTTTCTTCGCTTTGCTCAAGAAGCTGTTGTTTTGTTGTAGGACGTGCCATAAAAATTTGATTTTTTGTTTGTTCTGCATGCTGTCGGTTGTTCCTTTACAATGACTGCTAACGGTCAAGTATAAGAGCTGTAGCGGATTTCAAGGCGATTACTTGTCCGCCAACACAAAATTTTATTAAATGCATAAACCTTAAATTCATCACTTCACCCGCTATTGCTCTTATACAATGTTGTGCAATCGTGCTTTCTTTTCTGTCTTCCGTGTGCGTAGGGAAAGACACACTCTTTGACAAGCTTTGGCTAGTGCGGCTGGATTGTGCGGCTTGGCAATGTGTGTGGCTTTGAAGCGTTGGCATTAGTTCATCATTAAAAGTTCTCGGTTATGTCCTTTGATGTATTCCCAATCTTTTGCGTGAAAAGAGTGGGCTACTTCTGAAAGTGTTGGTGCGTTATAGTAAGCAAGTATTGTCTTGTCAAACTCTCCAATATTGATTTGTTTGGTGTGGTTTACCACAGCGTAGAGCTTTAGAATGTCTGCCACTTGTTCTTTTGAGGTTGTGGCTTTATTTAATTGCGCGTAACTTGTTTTGGTGATTGGTTCAATGATGTGGAAGTCTGAAAGTGTTTTGAGAAATGCCCTTGTAGAACGTTTCACAATTTCTGAGTCTCCAAAGGATTCTGTCATCTTTTTGGTGAGTGCCGTTGAGCTGATTTCTTGCGAAGCATCAAAGATTTGGAAGTAGGTTTTGGTAAAGGACTTCAAAATATCATAGTGCATCATGAACATGGCCATGTAAATGGGCTTCATGTACTCAAAATCATGCTTCTTGCTCAGTTGGATAAGGATGTTATCTTCAATGGTGGATTTGCTTTCCTGAAAGCTGTAAATGAAGGTTCTGAATAAAACCGTTCTTGTTTTCCTTCTCCCGTGTTTTCCTGTTAATTCAGTTGCAATGTCATTGTAGGCATCATAGAACTCTTCGGGTTTTCTTCCCGGCTCTACCATGCGCAGTGATTTATAAATCCACTCTGGTTTTAGTGGTCTGTCGTATCCTAACATCAATTTAATTTTATAAAAGGTACTATCATCTCTTCTAAGGTGATGCCCCCATGATTCACTTCAATTTTGTCTTTGTATGTAAACATGGTTCTGCCTTCTGGTAGGACCACTTTTCTATCGTTCTCGAATGGTATGTTGATTTGTTCCATATCCAACAATTCCGAATTGTCTGCCTGAATGATGACTGCTCTTTTGGCAAAGCCATCTATCAGGTATTTCTCAATGCGTTTTCCATTTCCTTTGGCGACTATGGAGCCATGATCCGAGCAGAGATAAACGGCATAACCTTCTTCTTTGAGCAATAGAATGTCTTGTTTTATGCTGCTATTCTGCAAGTAATCTTTGGCTGCATTCAGGTAGGGTGTTTTGTCTTCAATTCCCGGTGGAAATTGGACGGAATGTGCCAACTCATCAAAGAAGTTGTAGAGGATGGAAACCACATCATAACCAAGCAGCTTGTCTGCGGTGATTGTATCACTCTCGGTTAAATAGGTGGTGTGCTGTGGAGCGAAGTTGTTCGCTAATGCTTTGGCTTCTGCAGGTCTGCCCGGAGTTTTGTGGTTGTACACTTCGCGCTTGCCTTCATAAATTGCCATGCGTGAAATGCTGGTTACCGAAGGCAGCATGGCAAAAATGGCTTTCGTGTCAAAATCTTCATCATTCCATTTTAAATGCTCTTTCAATAGGTTCCATTCGGTGAAGCCCATGCAGTCTAAACAGAGAATGGCAACCTTCTCGTGTTTAATGGCTTTTAGATGCGGAATGATTTTATCTACGGACAAAGGACGTTTTGGGGTTGAAGCATAGAATACCTGCTCCATACCATTTTGAACAAAAAACGGTTTGCTCCATTGATCTATCTTATCATAAACTTCTGGTGCAATGGCTTTGCCATTGGTATAGCTCAGGTAGTTGAGTTGACCTATTAAAGTACTGGCTTCTGTTAGATTATTGATGCCAGGTTCTTGTGCAGTAAGTTGGCTGAGCTGCTCTACTATGGCATTGAATTGCTTTTCTGACTGTAAGCGATTGGCTTTAGCCAGGATCGCATCAATAGCATTTTGGTTGACGGGTGTATGCCTATCGGTGAGATAAATCACTTCCATTAGTTCAATGACCTGTTCCGTTTTATACTGACTTAATGCTTTGTATGCATCTCCATTGATGGGCAGGTCTCTGTAATGAAAGGTTTTACATTCCCTGTCGTTGCAAATAAATGCAGGTACTTTTTCAATGGTGGTAAGTATAATTTGCGGCTCTGGTTGATTGCTCAAAGGCAACATGTCCGCAACAGAATGGCAAAGCTGAAAGCTGATGCCATGCATTTGCAGATAACTTGTAAAGCTATCGTGCAGCAATGCGCCTGTTCGGTCCGTTATTACCTTTGGCTGACCATTGTCAAGGCTTAAAGCGGTATGTATTGCATCTTGCCACAACATATTAACTACGCTAAACCTTCTGTTTGAATTTCGGCAATCTCAATAAACTCGCTTATCTCTTGACTGTTCTCAATAATTGATTTGTGGAGCCTATTACCAATTGTTAAAATATCACCATATCTTTTGCTTTTGTAGGCTTCTTCAAAGCCATAAACAATGGCTTCTTTTCTAACCCTTCGCATAATGGTTCTACTGTTTTCAGCTTCCACCAATAAAGATTCAAACTCTCTTTTTAAGGTTCTATTTCTTTTATCTATCGCCTTGAGCTTTTCTTCATGTGATGAAGGTTTGCGATAAATAGAACCATCAAAAACAAAATTCTCTTCAAGAAGTACTTTCAAGTCAGGAACTTCATCTCCTTGGATATTGGAGAGCTTATTGAACGCTGTAGAAATATCTGAAAAGGTTTTTGGTGTTGACAAAAAGCTCTCTAACCAAATGAGAGCGGAACGCTCATCCACTATAAAGAAAAGAAGCGATTCTTGTTTGCCTTTTCCTATGTCTTCAACGCTGTGTTTCTTTTTGAAATCTGCGTAAGAGTTAATCTGGCTTGATGTGAACCAATAACCATCTTGCTCGATGAAGTTTTGGTAAAGCATTTCATAGAAGGAACGAGCATCATAGTTTATCTGATAACCTTTTTGTAAATAGTAGGCAATCATTTTAGAATAGAGCATTTTTTCAGTACGCTCTAACATCGGTTGAATGGGAAGACTTGAAAGCAAATCTTCAATAAACTCTATTTCAACGTTTTGACCTGCATTAGATACAAAGTTGTTTAAAAACCCTTCGCTTGGCTTATATGCATTTATTATCAAGTCGTTGGCAACAGAATTTGGAGAAACATTAATTATGAAGCTACCACCTTTGTTTTTTAAAACTGAGGTGTGGGCAATAATAAAGCCTGCCTTCGTAAGTGCTTCCTGCAAACCATTCCAAATGGCGGACTTAGAATTATGATATTCTATAGTAATCCAACGTTTTGGTTTTAATACTCTGAATAAACCTTTGAAGGACCGTTGCATTAATTCATTGTATTCATTCAAACCCTTATTTTGATAAGAGTTCATAATTGCTTCTTCTGAATTATTCGTTAAAATCTTATTCCAAGATTCGTATAAAAAATTTAGCTCGGAATACATCAAATTTTCCCCAAAAGGCGGATCTACAAATATGTAATCAATGCTATTTTCTGGGATATTTGAAAAATCAGTCGATGATTGGGTGGATATGATCACATTTTTCTTCGTGAACTTATGTTGATTTATTTCATTAATCTTTTTAACTCGATTCCTAAATTGTTCAAAAACTGGAACTTCGACATTAAGAGAAGGTATGTACCAATTACCACTAATAGTTGCTATGTAACCACCACCGCCATTAAAGTAATAGCCAATGGCAAGGATTGCTTTACGACTTGCTCTAAGTAATAAGCTGTTAAATGTAATTTTAAGTTTTGCTTTTATCTCTGAGTCATCTACTTCATTGATTTTTGCAAAGAGAGCTGATAGAATGTATAAATTCCTTCTTGTAAAAAGGTGATGAACATGAGTGTACCCTTGAGACCTTACAGGTTGATTTAAATTATGACCTTCTGGAATCAGGTTGGTCGGGTGCCAAAATGGAATTGATAGGTCATTAATTCTTTGAATTAGTTCAACATCCCCATCATCAGGTTTCTTCTTAAATCTCTTTTTATGGTACGTGTAGACAATTTCAACAGGGGTTGTTTTAGATTGTTCGACTTCTTTATTGAGACTTGCGTCAGTAAATGATTCAAAGACTTTTTTACAATCAGATTTTTTTATTTCAGCAGAGCAAGATGAACAAATAAATGGGTCATCCATTTTTTTTTCTTTATGATTGACTGCTTCATCCCATAGATTGAATTGATGATTACAATGGGGACATTCAAAATTTTCCGAAAAAATAATACTGTTAATTACAGCCTTGTCTCCATTACTGTGCTTGGTTTCGTACATCCAACCAAGTTCGTTTTCAAGATCATCAAGAATCTCTCCCGCCTTGGTCAAAAACCTATCTGGACTCGCTGAATTGTTGTAGTTATAAGCTAAAAATGATGCTATCGGGGATAGATCGAAAAGGACAGCTTTTCTTTTACTCTTTTGGGCGGCAATTCCTGTCATACCACTTCCTGTAAAACAGTCTAGCACAATATCACCTTCTTCTGTATAATGCTCAATATATTGTTGAATGGCATGCCAAGGCGATTTTGTGTGATAGGAGTGAGCATTGGTTAACTTGTCATTTTTGTTAGTATCAATATCGTCAGTATATGGCAGCCTTTTGTAGTTGTCTGAATTTACATCGAAAGGTTTACCGTTCGATTCTATAAACTGTCGAATGAACGGATTGGGACATGCAGTGTAGAAAGGTGGATTAGATAAATCTACTATATCTTCATCGTTGCCAATTGGAAAGCCTTCAATATCTTTAAGCTCAGGTAGTTTCTGTTTAAGTTCTTCTTTGTAATCCATAGTCTTACTCTTCAATTTTAAAGCGTACTTCTTTTCCTTTGTGGTCCTTTTCCAATTCCTGGTAAAGGTTAAAGAAGGCTTGCTGTATTTGGATTAGCGTTACTAATTCGTTTTTCTTGAATATTCGGTTTACCAAGTCTTGCTGTTTCAGGCTTACCACTTCTATATCTACAAAGAGCTTGTTGATGGAAGCAATCAAACTGCTGGTGATGTCTGCCGGTAATTCTTCTTTGGCAATGATTTGCTCAATAGCCTTTTTGTGCTCCGGTTGGATTTTTACCAATTCAAGCTGTTCTTTCTTCTTGATGACTTCCTGCACAATGGTCATTTCGTATTCATCGGCAATGGTTTTGAGCGCTGCAGTAACCCCTGCAGCTTCTTCTTTAATGGATGAATAATCCCGTTCTTGTTTCAGGAAGTTGGAGTTTACATCAAAAGGGATGTCATAGAGACTTTCTACATCAACATCTTTGGCTCTTAGAGATGTTAAGCCTGTCCATTTCTGCACCTTGCCATCCAACTTCTGGGAAACGTTGCACTGTGCGCTTGCCAATATCTGCGCTCGCTTGAAGTTAGGATCAGATGTGAAGGTGAGTAAAGGTTTCCAATCTACTTTATCGCCAATGGTATTGCGTAAGGCGGGATAATAGAAGTCTTTTACATACTGGTCCTTGAAGCTGCTTATCTTTCCTTTGATTGGGAACCGCTCATTGAGCGCAATATACTTCTTGAAGTCTTTTACAATGGTTTTGGTATCGTCATGCAAGGTTTCGAGCTTCTCATGCAGCCCTTTATCTTCCAAGTAGGTTTTGTTGTTCTCAATAATAGCAAGAGCTTGCTCCATATACTCAATGCCTTTGTGAGTGCTTTCAAAGTACTCCTGCAGGGCATCTTTCAGGTGGTGCATTTCACCAAGCAGTTTGGATATTTCGCCTAACTTGCTTTGGTAGCTGTTTAGTGTATTGAATTTGGCGTGGTTGTTTATTTCCAAACCTGCCCAATCAATCGCTTTTATTTCATCAAACTTAGCTTTTACGCTATCTACATTCAAATAACTGGTGCTTTTCGCTTCCAAACGTTGAATAAGAAAGTCAATGTCCCTAATATCCTTGGAAATCTCAGCCACCTTTTTCTTGTATTCGGCAAATGCATCATTGCGGTGCTTTTCCTGGAGCATCATGTTGCCGTTTAAGCCAAGGGCATTGAGTAGGTTTTGGGCAAAGTCATAGGAAAGGTCGTCTTTCTTAGTCGCATAGATGATGTTCTCAAACATGTTGAGACTTCTGAACTTCTCTTTGATGTTGGAGATGTCCAACTCATCGCCACCACGACCTTTCAAGGTAATCTTGCCTAATGAAGTGAGCACTACCAAAAAGAAATGAACCACTTGTGGTTCTAACCCATAAGGCTTGCCTGTAAACTGTTGAACAATCTCCTTTTCAATATCTACCACTTTGCCCTTTTTGGCATTGATGATGGACTGAATTTGACTTACTACTTTGTTTCCGTTCAGCTCAGGATCGCCATTGGCGTTTATCAAATTGAGTGCTGAAAGGAAGTTCTTAGCCCGTTGCGAAATGTTTCTGAAGTTGCCACTTGTGGTTTCATCTGCTATCTGAGAAAGCGAATGCGTAATGTTGCCTGAGGAAAGAATTTCAGCATACTTGGGATGCTCAGGATATTCCTTGTTGAAGCATTCATCAAATACTTTCTTCTTGAGTTCAGAGATAACTTCCGAAAGGTTGTTGTACTCTTTACCGAGTGTTGATTTGATGCTGATTACATCTCCGTTGATACTGGTGGTAGCGTAATTCTGAATCTGCTTTGTGAGCTGGTATTTTACACCTGGATTAGTGAATCCCTTTGGATCTTTATAACCATTAATGCTCTCCAAAAGCTTACGAGACATTACACTGGTTAGGATATTCTTGCTCATTAAAGAGCGAATGGCCACAATCCGCTTAACACGTTCGATGTTCTCCTGGCTACCAAACTGTATTTCAATATTCAGTTGGTTGGGTGCGTAGGTCGGTATCTTCTTTTTGCTGAAAGGCGATTGGAACACAATTACATAATCAGCAGCATCCACTTCTTCCACTTCTTCGCCTTTTCGGTTGAAAATGATAAAACCCTTTCGGAATGATTTTACCGATTGCCAAGTGGTTTCATCTTCAAAGATGTTGGGAATGTTCTTGTAGTTGACAAGGTCTAATATTTCTTTAAGCTGGTCAAAAACTACATCTTCCTGCTTGTCTTCATTGCCACCTACAGCATTGATTTCATTGTCGATGCGTTCTTCCGGGTCTTGTCCGTCTATGGCAGGGTCAAACTTGAAGTAATCGTTTCCTGTTTGGTCATCTTTGACCACTTTAAGGTAAAAGCCATCTGTGGCTTCACGAACTTTTTTCACAATTTGCGCCACTCGAACGTGTGCCTCAAATGTGTCGTTAGGATGAATAATCATGAGCTTTTGAGCCAGTTCTTTAGCGGTTGCTCCATTTTCGCCCTTGCTCCAAAGTGAGTAGACAGCAAGTCCCTTGATAATCTTGAAAGCATCATCATGAAGTTTGCGCTCCAAATTGGCTACAATCTTATCCTTAACGATGTTTACCACCTTTACCAGGTCATAGACTCCTTCCAGGTTTCGGTTGTTGGGGTTATTGGCAAGTATGTCATAAATGCGGTCAAAGGTGAAGAAGTAAGGGAAAGGTTTTGCCACTACATGCTTCAATTCACTCTGTGCAAATTGGATAATTCCCCTTTTCTCGAAGTAAGGTAGTTCATGGAAAAGGTCTAATAAATCAGGAGTAAAAGGGAACAAGTCAATGTATTCTTCCTGATTGTTAGCCACCGTTTCAATCTTCTTGATGAATGGCTTTAGCTCCGTTTCAATTTTAAGTTTCTGTTCCTTGCTTTTGGGTACGATCCTTTGAGAGATAACCTTCTTGACGGCTTCTCTTCGGATAATTATGTTTTGGAAACGCTGACTTATGCGAGCTTCATCAGCTGCGATATTGGCTAACCTTGGGCTGGAATAGATGTCTTCCTGCATAGATATGGCCAATACAATATCTTCATCCTGGCACACTTGTGCCACTACTCGCAAAAACTGAAAGTCTCTCTTGATCTTGTATTCTTCTTTGGCTTGTAAGAAGTCTGAAACTTCATCCACAACTACTAAAAGTCCTTTGCTTGGGTCTTTCTCTTTTAGTAGCTGAATGATATTGGATAGGTGTTCTTTGATGTCAAGCGTTACGCCATCTTCATATTTCGGTATTTCAATGTCATACTCTCGTTTAATTTGCTTTTCAAGTTCTCTAAAAAAGAAGTAAGCAAGGTCAACATTTACAGGTTGAAGCTCGAATTGGACCGTGAAGAAGCTGCGGGAAATGGTTTCGGCTTCCTTGCGTACAGCATTGTTTTTAATGAGAGAGCGAAGCGAAGGATTGTTGATGATGCTGACCAAAAAGGCAATTAAGTGCGATTTACCACTACCGTAGTTACCAATGATTTTTACGGCCTTGTGATTTGGCTTTTTGATATTATCAATGAAATCCTTGATTTGGGTTTCAAGCCCTTCCGAAATAATGTAACTGGAGATGAGTTCCTTTTGCAGGTCATCATGTTTCAGGTCGGTATCAATATCAACCACATCCTTGATTTCGGTGTAGTTGAAGAGTTTGCCAATGGCGCCATCAGGTAACTTGTCCTGTGGTTTATACTCTCCGTCTGGCTCAGCAACAATACTTGTATAGTTGTCTTCTACATCTTCAATTTTGGTTATGAGAATGTCATTTACGTCTTTATCGTAGTATTCATCGGTGCCTATCTTGCCATAAGAGATTCGGTTGCTGATTACCTTCTCGTCTTCCAAAAACAAAACACTGCTTTTGTTTCGCGAGTTGTACTTGAATGCGCCTACCGGAGAGATTTTGGTGAATGTGTCATGGTAAAGGATGCTGGCATTTAGCAGAATGAGTTTGTCAGGCTTGTTTGAGAACCACTCTTTGATGTGTTGTCCAACATCGTGACTGGGTTCGTCTTTGGCTTCAAGTTCTGCAAAGATTGGTTGCAGTTCAGCACCAACATCCACTTTGGTATAGCCAATGGAGTCTAAGTAGTTGATTATTTTTTCCCGTTTCGCACTATTATTACCTACAACAGCCCACAATTTGAATCGAAGGCTGCTTGCGAGTGATAGGTATGTGTCAATGTGTTTAGATTCTTTCATTGCCTATTTAATGTCTTTCTGTTCAATCAATAATTCTCGTACTTCAACTTCGAGAATCTTTGCTATTTCATAGAGTACTTCTAATCTTGGTTGTTGTCTGTTCTGAACATAACCATTGACCATATTGTAACTCTTTCCAAGCTTCTCAGCCAACCAAGTTTGCTTAATTCCTTTTTCTTCAAGTACTTCCTTTATTCGGTTCATGTCCGTATAAATTTAAGTCGCTAAAATAGCTCAAATTTTCCGTTTATCTCATTTTTCAATATACTTTTCGTTCGTTTCATTGTCGATCTGTTTGAGCGCAGGTAAAAAAATAGGCTCTTTTGGTTTTTTGCGTTTGGATAGTGGGTCGGCAAAAACCAAATGTGCCTATTTGCGCGTTGGCTTTTTCAGCATGTTGCACAACGGATGGCGGTATGAAACGTTGGGGATTTCGGAGCTACTTCACTATCAAGGTACAACGAACTTTGATGCGAGAACAGAAGCTCGAATAACCACTTAGCCCCCAATGTTTTATGACCGCGTGTTGTGTGCTGTGTTTTTATTCATCTTTTCAATTGTAGATACAAACCATTTCAATCGTTTAATAATATGCAAGATAAAATATATCGAAAGAATAATCGCAATTTTATCATGAATCTCAATGAAAGCTTTTCGATTCAAGTCATTTCCGTCAGCTAAGTCGATAATCCATGGTACAAATCCTGTAACTGCAACAAATAAAAAAATTATACTTAGGGTAATCACTTGTCGGTTTTTGTTTAATAATCTTTTTGTGAATACTGTTTTATACCATTTCCAATGAAGCGAGAAATGAATAGCAACAAAAACAGTAAGCATGACAATTGCGAATTTATGAAAAGATGACCAATCGGAATAATCAAGACCTATAACACTTTTATCTATCAACTTATGAGTATGATTTCCCATATGATATTCAATTTGAATGAGCAGCCCCGAAAATATTGTGAATATTACCGAAATGAGCAATCCAAGGTTTACTATAAGTTTTTTCATTTTAACATACCCTTTTTTGAATCTTTCTTTCAATATCCGAAAGCCACAACTTTCGTTTTTCGTCAGATGTTTGTTTTACCATGTCATAACTTATCCATTTTCGGTTTTTAAAACCTAATTTCCAAAATGTTCCACGCATAAATGCCATTTCTATAGCATTACCAAAAACTAAACGATATAACATTCTTGGTGTGTTCATTGTGGTTATTACAGTTATTCCCTTAATGTTAGTCAATAGAGGTTTCATTTTTGTGTTGCTACCATTAACATAGTCGTATGCCACTCCTGGGAAAATAACTTTATCCACAAATCCTTTCATTAAAGCTGGCATTAACTCCCACCAAATAGGAAAGATAAAAATAACATGGTCTGCTTTTTCAAGGCGTTTTTTGTACTCTAAAACTTTTGGGTCAATGGGTTTCTTATCTCTAAATGCTTTTAAATCTTCTGAAGTCATTACAGGATTAAAATCCTCTTTGTCAAGATTAATAACGTCAATCTTGTGATTTACTTTATTAAGACCACTAATCACTGAATTCAAAATTGCACTGCAATAACTTCCTTCATATGGATGGTTAAATACAATTAATACTTTCATAATTATGCTGTTTAAATTTAGTGCAAAGTTAAGAAGTTGTAAACCATTGAACGATAACAATTGTAAAGAAATGAGTTTTATTGTCTGTTTCGTATTCTGCTTAGTGAAACAGGTGTAATGCCTAAATAGGAAGCAATATAATGTTGAGGAATCCGTTTTATAATCTCTGGATGGTTTTTTATCAAATCCTCATATCGCTCTTTGGGAGTATCCTTAATCCTTGAAAGAAAAAGCAGTCCGTAATTTCTGAAACGCTGAAAAATAAAATCCTGAAATCCTATTTTAAACTCAGGGAAATGATTCAATAATTTATCAAAATCCGCTTTCTCGATTGTAAGAATGGTTGAAGGTTCAATACTTTCAATTGCAAAAAGGCTCGGCTCTCTATTCATGAAGCTGTCAATTGAAGCAACAGGTTGTCCTTCAAAAAAGAATTGAAAGGTTATATCTTTTCCGTCTTTGTTAAACCACTCTCGTAAGCATCCTTTTTTTATTAAAAAAATATTATTTGCAATCTCTCCCTCGTTTAATAGAATTGTCTTAGCGGCAATCTTTTTTTCATTGAGCAAATATTCAAACTGTTTCCAGTTATCCTTATTTTGCTTTATTGTATTTATTAATTTATCAATCATTTTCAGTATGTTCAGGCTCTTTTAACATTGCACACAACGGTCTAGGGTATGAAACGTAGGGCATTTCGAAGTACTTAACTGTCCGCACGAAACGAACTTTGATAAGAGTCCTAAACTTGCGGAAACCACTGTCCGCCCTATGTTTTATACCCATTGTTAGCGGTAGTTTTTTATTCGTACATTTTAATATTATGCGCAATATAATTCAAAGATTCAATTTCTGATATGTTAAATCCTTGCTCTGATATATAGTTTATTCTTTCGTTCAGTGAGACTTTAATTCCTTTTTTAATAGTCAAATTCCCATATTCTTCATAAGCTTCTGGTAAATAGATAGCAAATGGTTTACCATATCTGAAAGCTCCGACTTGGGTGTCCCCATATGCATTATGTGGGTCTAAAAAGAATAAGTAATCATTTTGAGAATCCACTTTACTCTTAGAAAATCCAAATGTGAGTTCAGGAATATCAGAGCTATCTTCATAGCCAGTTAACCAACCCACTAGATTGTGATAGACGTAAAAACTAATTGAATGGTCAATTTTTATAATTCTCCAATCTCCGTGTTGAGCAATTCCGAAATTGTGCATTTTATACTCTTCGTTCCCTGAAAGTTCACCGTATTCGCTAATTCCCTTAGTAATGTACCTTTCAGTTGTGTTTTTAGTCAGAATGAACCTGCTGTATTCATTACGTTTTATTTCAATGTTTATAGATTCAGGGTCTTCTCTCGAAGCAGGCGGAACAATGTAATGGTGTGTTTTCTTCTTTAACAAACGACTTCCTGGTCCAAATCGAAAATAGAAAAGGACAATTGCAATTATAGCTCCGATGATGATTTTAGGTTCCATTTTTAATTACCGCTAACGTGTTGTTTACGCAATAAATATACAACTTTCGTAAATAACTGATTTATAACATTCGTGTATAATTATCGATGTGAAAATGTTTTGTATTTATATCATATTGTTTATCTGTTTGTTATGCTTTAATTAAAATATTTTATATTTTTGCATATACGAATGTTACATAAAATCAAGGACGATGAAAACAACGGATTTGTTGAGCGAATTTGAACGGAAAATGATCGTACAGCGATACAGTTCCAACTCCATTCAAAACTACAAGAGCGCAGTGAGGTGTTTCCTGCAACTGGCCCAAAAAAAATATAATCACCCACTGGAGATAACGGAAACGGAGATCGAGAAATACTTGTTCTGGAAAATTGAAAAACATTGCATCGGAACCTCTTATCAACGTTTGATCGTGGCCTCAATAGATAAGTTTTATCTTTCCATGTTCAACAGACAACTCAACATCAAACACCTGTATCCGCGCACGAAGAACAAAAGTCTGCCGGTGTACCTGACTGCCCGGGAGGTGAGCCGCTTGATGGCTAAAGTGACCAACCCGAAGCACAAATGTATCGTCCAACTGTTATACGGATGCGGACTGAGGTTAAACGAACTGCTTCACCTGAAGCTGACCGATATAGACTCAAAGAACAAAATTATCCTGATCAGAAATGCCAAAGGGGGTAAGGACCGGGTGGTGATGCTTTCTCCTCTGTTGCTGGAGTCTTTAAGAAGTTATTATAAAACACATCATCCTGAAGTATATCTGATTGAGGGACAGGGTGGGGGGCTTTACTCGGAGAAGAGTGTGCAGACCATTGTTAAAAATGCAGCTTCGAAAGCGGGCATCACCAAAAAGGTGACCCCTCATACCTTGCGACACAGCTTTGCCACCCACCTGCTGGAGAATGGAACGGACATACGCTATATCCAGGACCTACTCGGCCACAAATCGGTGAATACGACCGAAATTTATACGCACATTACCGATATTGCGCAGTCAAGAATAAAAAGCCCGCTCGATCTGCTCTGATATAGGAAGCGGCTAATGTTTTTTATTCAATTCGAGGATATGAACCTATGTGGAATTATTTGATTACAAAAATAATTGTACCTTGCAGCATTGTTGTCTTTTTATGTATACTTGATAATTATTGACGTATGACTCACACACCACTGAAACGAAAAGAGGATATCGGACTGTCGCCGTATGAGTTGAAATTCCGGGGAAGGCATCGTTCCCAAGAGGTGGAGATGTCCGTTTTTGATATCGACACAGAATCTGTGAAGGAAGAAACAATCCACTCCATAGAAGAGCTTCGGAAGTATAAAGACTCGGGTACGCTCACCTGGCTGAATATTGACGGACTGCACAATGAGAAACTGATGGGGGAATTGGCGGATAACCTGCACATTCCGACCGAGATATTGTCGGACGTGATGGAGCCGGGTACACGTCCTCAGACGGAGGAACTCGACAACGGCCTCTTTGTCTCCATCAAAATGATGCAGTTCAACGATGCGTTGAATCAGGTGTCAATCGATAATCTGAGCATTGTGTTGCTAAACAATATGTTAATTACGTTTCAGGAAGAAAAGAGCGATCTCTTTAATCCAATAAGAACCCGCCTGAGGAAGCACAATAAGAGATTTCGGGATTTGGGAACGGACTATCTTGCCTTTGCCCTGCTTGATGTGGTGATCGATAATTACATCTTTATACTGAGTGTGCTTGGCGAAAAAATTGAGACACTGGAGAACAAAATGGTGCTCAACCCCGATAGGGAAACCCTGAGAGCAATCAACTTGCTCAAGCACGAGCTTAGTGACCTGGGGCGTTATATAAAACCAGCCAGGGAGGTGATCTCCAGCCTCGTGAAAATGGATGGCGATTTTATCACTCCGAAAAACGACAAGCACTTTAAGGAACTTCAGGATAATATAAACCAGGCAGTGGAGTTGCTGGATTATTACCATGAGCTGCTGTATGACGTGCTCAACATTTACCACTCTTCCATGAGTACCCGGCTGAACGACATCATGGCACTGCTGACGGTCTTTTCCGTGATATTCATTCCCCTCACTTTTATTGTGGGTGTCTATGGAATGAATTTCGACAACATGCCTGAGTTGCATTTGCGACACGGCTACTTTATTGTTTGGGGAGTAATGATGCTGATTTCCATCGGCATGCTCTGGTATTTCAGAAGGAAAAAGTGGTTCTAAGGCTTAAACAGACAGGGCTTAATCCGGCAGTTGCCCAAACTGCGAACCAAGCCCTGTAGCATTCATACTATGGAAGAAGCTTTACATCTTGCCGCCGCCGTGTTTACTGATGTGGTCAATAACGGGGCTGATGTTAAAGTAAACTCTCTCTACGCCGAAACGGTTTTCCCCGAGTGAGAGATAATTCACCTTCAGATTTTTCAAGATCTTGTCCTCTCCGCCAAAGTTAAATCCAAGGAAGGGCAGAATATCGTATTCGTGTGCCACTTTGATCACGTAGAACGGTGTTTTGTCCGACATGCCGTCGCCGGTGCCGACGATGGCGTCCTGCACGATTCGTCGTTGTTGGGCTACCTTCTTATATTCTTCCGTATTGTTCTGTTGCGCATATACCAGCAGTTTCGCATTCAGTGCACGCAGATTGAACGGATCTTCCTGCAGCAGTGCATCGGAATACCGCAAAATAGTTGCGTAATCCTCTGCGATGAACGACTTTTTCGATAAGATTGCAGCCAGTTTGCCGTTGAATTCAGAGGTGTCGGTGGGAACATATCCCGGCTGGTACACATAGCCGAAGTAGAGATGTCTTCCTTCTTCCGGTGTCATATTGGTGGCTCCGGACTGATATTTTTTCATCAAATTCGGATAGTAGTAGGACGAAACCTGTTCTCTCACGTTTCTCTCTATCTGTGCAAAATCGGGGGCCTTAAAAAAGTCCTGTGATTGTGCCTGAAACATTACGAACATGCTGAGAGCAAATAAAAACAGTGATCTTTGCATAATATTTGTTTTAATTGTTGCGAAACAAAACAAATGTATTTTCTAAATTTCGTTTTGACAAAAAAACTCTCCTAACAAAGCTTAAAGAGATTGTTTCCCTGAAACGGTCACGCTCTTGTCGATCTTTGAGATTAATCCCTGCAGTACATTTCCCGGCCCCAGTTCTACAAATTCGGTAGCGCCATCGACAATCATCTGCTGTACGGACTGTGTCCATTTCACCGGAGAGGTGAGCTGGGCAATGAGGTTTTTCTTGATAACTGCGGGATCCGTTTCTCCCACGGTGGTGACATTTTGATAAACAGGACAAACAGGTGCCGACACCGGAGTAGCTTCAATCGCTTCCATCAGTTCCACCCTGGCCGGCTCCATGAGCGGCGAGTGAAAGGCACCGCCCACCTTCAGTGGCAGGGCACGTTTGGCACCGGCTTCTTTCATCAGCTCGCATGCTTTTGCGATGCCATCTGTAGATCCGGAAATCACAATCTGCCCGGGGCAGTTGTAGTTGGCCGCTACCACCACATCGTCTATTGATGCACAGATTTCTTCCACCTTTTCGTCGGGGAGTCCCAGAATGGCAGCCATGGTAGACGGATTCGCCTCACAGGCTTTCTGCATTGCCAGGGCACGGGCATGGACCAGCTTTAATCCGTCTTCAAACGACAAAGCTCCGGCTGCTACCAGGGCAGAAAACTCACCCAGGGAATGTCCGGCAGTCATGTCGGGTTTGAATTCTTCTCCCAGGGCCTTTGCCAGTATCACCGAGTGCAGGAAGATGGCCGGCTGGGTTACTTTGGTCTGACGAAGATCTTCGTCGGTGCCGGCAAACATCAGGTCGGTAATCCGAAAGCCCAGTATTTCGTTCGCCTTCTCGAAAAGATCTTTCGCTAAGGACAGCGTATCGTATAACTCTTTTCCCATGCCCACAAACTGGGCCCCCTGTCCGGGGAATACGTATGCTTTTTTCATATTTTTGAATCGTTTTTTTCGTTTAGATAATTAATGATATTAACAGGTCAGTCCCGTTTTTGTTTTTCCCTGATCTCCACGCGGCGTATTTTACCGCTGATGGTCTTCGGCAACTCATTCACAAACTCAATCACCCTTGGGTATTTGTAGGGAGCGGTCACATTTTTTACATGATCCTGAATCTCTGTGGCCAGCTCATCGCCTGCTTTCGATTTGTACTCCTCCGCCAACACAATGGTGGCTTTGATCACCTGCCCGCGGATCTCGTCAGGGACGCCGGTAATGGCACACTCCACCACGGCAGGATGGGTCATCACGGCACTTTCTACTTCGAATGGCCCGATGCGGTAGCCGGAACTCTTGATCACATCGTCGGTGCGGCCCACGAACCAGTAATAACCGTCTTCGTCACGCCAGGCCATGTCGCCAGTATGATACACATGGTCGGCATAGACCTGTTCGGTAAGTTCTTTATCCCGGTAATATCCCATGAACAAAGACAGGGGGCGCTTCTTATCGGTATAGAAGACGATCTCTCCCTGTTCGCCGTCCTCGGCAGGCCGTCCGTCGTGCGTGAGCAGGTCCATCTTGTAGAGTGGGTTGGGAACTCCCATGGAACCCGGCTTGGGCTCAATCCAGGGGAAGGTGATGATGGTGGGCGCCGTCTCGGTCTGGCCGAATGCTTCCATCATCTTGATGCCGGTCTGCTTGTAAAATGTTTTAAATACCGACGGGTTGAGCGCTTCTCCGGCTGTGGTACAATACTCCAGAGAGGAGAGGTCGTACTTGCTCAGATCTTCGCGGATAAGAAAACGGAAGATGGTGGGAGGAGCACAGAACGAAGTAATCCTGTAGGTCGAAATCATGCGGAGCATGTCATCGGGGATGAAGCGTCCTTCAAAATCGTACACAAATACGCAGGCTCCCACGATCCATTGCCCGTAGAGCTTGCCCCACACAGCTTTGGCCCATCCCGTATCTGCCACGGTGAGGTGGATGCTGTCTTCGTGCAGGTTGTGCCAGTACTTGGCCGTGGTGATGTGTCCGAGCGGGTAGGTGAAGTCGTGGATGACCATCTTGGGCTGTCCGGTGGTGCCCGAAGTGAAATAGAGGATCATGATGTCCTCGTTGGAATTCACCTTCTCCGGTTTTACGAATGGTACTGCCTCTTCCACGCCACGGTGAAAATCGGTCCACCCCGCGGGAACAGTTTCTCCTACATAAATGCGGTGCTTTACCGAGGGGGAGTTGGACATGGCCTGATTCACGTGCGTGATCAGGTTTGAATCTTCCGTGGCCACAATTGCTTTGATGTCGGCAGCATTGTTGCGGTACACAATATCCTTGTCGGTCAGCAGATGGGTGGCGGGTATGGCTACGGCGCCAATCTTGTGGAGGGCCAGTATGGTCTGCCAGAACTCGATGCTTCTTTTGAGGATGAGCATGACCATGTCTCCTTTTCCGATGCCCAGCGATTGAAGGAACGATGCTGTCTTGTCGGAAAGAATTTTCAGTTCCCCGAAAGTAAGGTCGCGGTGTGCTCCCTTGTCGTTTGTCCAGCAAAGTGCCCGTTTGTGGGGATTTGTCTGTGCCCATTCATCCACCACATCGTAGGCGAAATTAAAATGATCAGGAACAACAATGTCGTAGTTGTCGATAAAATCCTGATGAGATGTGAACGAAGTTCTCTTTACAAATTTTTCTATCATGATAACCAATTATCAAACAATCTTATGCTTAGGGGTACAAAATCACGGCGAGAAATTTCACCGGTCTGTCGTTGAGCGCTTTCATGCCGTGAGGCAGGGAGGAGTCGAAATAGATGCTGTCTCCCTCGTTGAGAGTCAGATTTTTTCCGTTTATGTTCAACATCATGCTGCCCTCCAGGATCATATTGAACTCCTGTCCCGCATGAATATTTTGGTAAAAATCTTCTTCCATGGGCTTGGGCTCGACTGTGACCACGAAAACTTCTGCCACATTATTGGTGAAGCCCGATGTGAGTGACTGATATTTGTAGGCCGAAACTCTCTCCACACTCACCCCCTTGTCTTTGCGGGTAATAAAGTAAGAATTCATCTTAGGCTCTGTACCAAACATCAGGGTGGCCAGGTCTACATTGAACTCTCTCTCAATGCGCTGTAGAAAGGAGACAGAAATGTCTTTTTCTCCAGTTTCGTATTGAAGATAAACCGCTTCATCCACTTCCAGCCGGTGAGCCATTTCGCCGGGAGAAAAATCGAGAGCATCGCGTAATCCTTTGATGCGTTCGCCAATAAGTTTTAAATCTGTTCCCATTGTAGTAGGTGTTGAATAAATATTACATCGGGGTAATCCCGTCGTTTTCTAAAATATATGCAAAGATACTTTTTTTCTGTTTAAATGAACAGAAAAAGGCTTATGGCCATCACTGCCATTCCCGACACCAATCCGATGATGGAGAGATGATGCTTGCCGTACTTCTCGGCGCTGGGCAGCAATTCGTCCAGCGAAATATAAATCATGATTCCTGCTACGGCTGCCAGGACAAGTGCATCCATTAGCGGACTCCAGAATGGAAGCAGGAAAAAAAAGGCAATCATGGCACCCAGTGGTTCAGCCAGCCCCGAAGTAAAGGAAAGCCAGAATGCTTTCTTCTTGCTTCCCGTGGAATGGTAGATGGGAACAGCCACGGCTATTCCTTCCGGAATGTTGTGGATGGCAATGGCGGCCGTGATGGGAATGGCTACTTCCATGGAATTCAATGCCGACATGAACGTAGCAATGCCTTCGGGAAAGTTGTGGATGGCAATGGTGATCGCTGTGATGATGCCGGTCTGTTTCAGCCGGTAGTTCGATTTCATTTCTTCCACCCCGTGCATCTCGTGGGGGTTTCTTGATTCGGGAATCAGAAAGTCGATGAGCGCGATCAGGGCTATCCCTCCAAAGAGCCCCAGTATCATATAAAGCATTCCTGTTTTCTCCCCAAATATGTCGGTGAGTGATGCCAGCGATTTTGGCAGCATCTCCATGAACGACACATAGATCATCACACCCGCAGAGAGTCCCAGGGCGAGGCTGAGGAAGTTGGTGTTTGTCCGCTTGGCGATGAAAGCGATCAAGCTGCCTATGCCGGTGGACAAACCCGCGAAGAGGGTAAGCAGAAAAGCAATAAGGATGGTCTGGTTGTCCATTAACAGCCGTTTATGATTGTGTCCATAATTTCCTGATGGATGACTCCGTTGGATGCTACCATCTCTTTCCCGAAAATGTAGTTGTCGCCACCCGCGAAGTCGCTGCACCTGCCTCCCGCACACTGAAGGATGAAGGAGCCTGCTGCCACATCCCAGGGCGATAGCCCCGAATGGAAGTAGGTGTCGCTGATCCCGGCAGCAACGTAACAGATTTCAAGCGCTGCCGACCCCTTGATGCGAAAGCTGCAGTTGCGGAATTGTTTCATCGCATGTCGAAGAATCTGTTCGCCTTTTTCATCCAGGCTGTAGGGAATGCCGAATCCTATGTATCCGTTCAGCAGAGTTGCCTGCGTGCTTACCTGCAAAGGGGCGCCGTTCAGAAAAGCTTTTGCTCGCTCCGTGGCATAAAACATCTGGTCTGCTGCGGGGTCAAATACCACCCCCAGGATTACCTCCCTGCCTTTCATCAGCGCGATGCTCACCGAATAGGGGGTGTCGCCATGCACATAGTTGGTGGTTCCATCCAGCGGGTCGATCACCCAGGTGAACTCTTTGCGTTCAAACTCCACCGTGTCCTCCTCGGCGAGAATTCCGGCTTCGGGAAGAAGGTTTCCCAGATCTTCCACCAGTCGGCGCTCAGCCTCCTTGTCGACGTAGGTCACATAGTTACGGGTTCCTTTCAACTCAATGTCTTTTTGCTTGATTACAGCCTGTTCTGTTTTCAGATATTCACCGGTAGAACGGGCGAGCGCTTGTACATCCTTGCAAAGTATTTCCAGATTCATATTTTTTATTTTTTTAGCGGAAAAAGAATGGACTTGGTTGTTTTCTTAATTTTCGGGATACATGGAGTCCCACCATCGTGCATCGCCCTTCAGCCACCTGGCAAACCAGGCATAGATGGCGTTGTTCCAGGCTATCCGCTTCTCGTAATCGTAAATGGCATGGTTCTCTCCCTCCACCTGGATAAACTCTACCGTCTTGTCCAGCAGTTTCAGTGCAGTGTACATCTGGATGCTTTCTCCGATGGGTACATTGGTGTCGGCCGTGCCATGAAGCAACAGCAGGGGAGTTGTTATCTTATCGGCATGAAACAAGGGACTTTGTTTCACGTAAAGTTGCGGATTGTTCCAGGGATAGCTGCCCGCACTGGCGCCGGCACTGTACGAATATCCCCAGTAGCCTTCACCCCAGTAGCTGGTGATGTTGCTGATGCCGGCATGCGATACCGAAGCGGTGAACAGGTCGGTCTTGGTGATGAGGTACTGGGTCATGAAGCCACCGTACGACGCCCCGATGTTGCCGATCTTTGAGCCGTCAACAAACGGGTGGGCCGCCACAAAAGCTTTCACACTTTCGATGATCTCGTCGGCAGTCTGTTCGCCCCATGCATTCACATGGCGGGCCGAGAACTCCTGTCCATAGCCTGTGGTGCCGCTCGGTTGAAGGGTATAGACCACGTAATCCTGTGCTGCATAGACGTGCAAAGGGTAGGTACTCTCAAACGTGCGCGCTGTAGGGCTTGTGCCGCCATAATAATAGACGATGAGCGGGTACTTTTTCTTTGGATCAAAGTGGGGCGGGAGGTAATAACGTCCTTCGATCTCGTCGCCGAAGGTGGTTTTGTAACTCCAGTCCTTCACATCTCCAAGGTTGAGTTTACTCAATCTCTCCTCGTAGGGATCGGCAATGAGCGTGGACTGCATCGTTTTCAGATTCAGCAGATAGCTTCTGTTTGAGTTGGAGGCGCTGATGCCGGTATAGGTTGCCCATGGAGCATTTTCGGCAATGCTGAATGAGCGGATAACATCTTCCTTCAGTGGCAATTTTTCAAATTTCTTTGTCTGGGGGGAATAGCGGTACATATTGACTCTGTCGCCCTCTTCCACCCGGTAATAGATGAGGTTGTCGAGCGTGTTCCACTCCTGGGCACTGATGGAGGGATCAAAAAACTTTGTGACCGGTTCCACCTTTTTGGAGGCGATATCCATTAGAAACGACTGTGTGTCGTAACTATTGGCTATTTGTCCGGGACGGATATTCAGACCGACGCCGTTGAATGCCTCGGGAGCACCGTGAACGAGGAGCTTTTTTCCGTCCGGGGAAAATTGAGCCGAGTAGGTGTAGGTCTGGTCCTTCCATAGGGTATCTACATTCATCGTCTCCAGGTTGAGCCTGTAGAGCGAACTTTTTCGGAAAGGGCGTTCTGCCAGGTTCTCTTCGGTCGTAGAAAAAAGCAGATATTTCATGTCGTCGGTCACATCGTTGAGCGATGCCGTTTGCCGTCCGAACGTGAGTTGCTGTGTGAGCCCCGAATCGAAGAAGTAACGATACAGGAAATAGCGGTCGCGGTAGTGCGACTGGCGGTCGTCGATGCCGATCAGCCGTTTCAGTCCTCCCGGATTACTGATGACGATCGTCTCTTTGGAAGAGTAGAAGAGCGATCTTTCGTCGGGTGCGATGTGAAATGTCTCTTTCGGAAGTCCTTTGGCTATGATCTTGTTTTCGTTTGTCACCGGATCGAACGTGATAAGCGATCTCCCTTCCTCGCTGTCGGTCACATAATAGAGCAGGTCCTGTTTGGGCATCCAGTTCAACTGTGTGCGGCCGGCTGGTTCTGAGAGAATGATTCGCTTCTGCTTCACATCGTAAACCTCGGTGTAGTTGCGGTTTTCTCCCCCGGGAAGTGTCTCGCGGAGCGATAGCAGCACAAACCGTCCGCTGGGGGAGATTGCTGAGTTGTTCACTCGTTTGCCTTCCAGTATGTCCTTGATCTGAATACGGCGTTGGTTGCCATTTCCAAATGTGTAGACAAGCAGCGAGTCTGCTTCGTCGGGCTTCAGTGTTATTTTTACCGCGGGATCCGCCTTGTTCTCCGAACTGGTGAGCATCTTGATCACGATGCGGGCATTGTTGGTGAAGCCATTCAGATGGGCATCGACCTGTCCCGACTGGTGCAGGCTGTCGTTAACCTGGTTTTTGGTGGCTCGCTTTACATTGTCGATCCATAGCTCCAGCGGATTGGGCGATGTAACGGTGATCTTTCCCTTGCCATAACGGTCGCCCGTGACATAAAACGAGATCAGTTGAAATGCTTCCCCGTGTTCCGGTCGACCGAGATGGTAAAATCCGGCGCTATCGGGTGTGAGCACCGTGGCAAAACGTTCCTGCTCCGGAAAAGAGACAGAGCAGGCGAGAAGCATCTCCTGGGAATAGGGTGTGTTGTTCAGGTTCACGCTGTCCAGCATAACTGGCTTCTGAACCGGAATAGGGCCGAAGGCAGATACATTCTGCGGCGATACAGCCTGTTGAGCCTGAAGAGTCCACAGCGAGAAGACTCCTGCGATGATATGCCAAAATAGTACTTTTCTCATTTTATTCATTTTCTTTGCCGGTCGGTTGCACCCCGGGGTTCCGCTGGTCATCATAATGAGCTTGTCCAGACGGAATAGCGGCGGAACATACTTTGCCATGCTGGTTCCTGCGCGAAAATACCGTAGACGGCCGAACCCGATCCGCTCATAGACGCGTAGGCAGCACCCAAATTGTACATTTGTTGCTTGATGGTGCAAATTTCGGGATATTTCTTGAAAACAGGGAGTTCAAAATCATTTTTCATCCATGTTTTCCATTCGGAAACCGGTTTTTTAATTATTTCTTTTAACGACACTTCGGGCTGTCGGGGGGTAACCGTTGCGTATGCTTCCTTTGTAGAAACTGCAATGTCGGGTTTTACAAGCAGCATAAAGTAGTTTTCCAGAGACACATCCACCGGCTCCAGTATATCACCGGTACCCGTGGCAAACGAGGGGGTATTGCCGATGAAAAAGGGACAATCGGCACCCAGCTGTGCCGCAAGGTGCAAAAGGTCCCTTCGGGAGTAACCCAAAGCAAACGTGTTGTTCAACAACCGGAGCATGAAAGCTGCATTCGACGACCCCCCACCTAATCCCGCACCGGCAGGGATCTTTTTTAACAAATGAATGTCGATGGGTGGAATCTGCTTCTCTGCCGAAATCAACTGGAGTGCTCTTATCACCAGGTTATCTTCCGCCTTCCCCTCAATGGGGATGCCGGTCTGAAAAAAACGGTATTTTGCGGAAGAAAGGGTATCTTCCTGTGCCATATTGTGTGCAGGTGTGATCTCCAACGCATCCCTCATGCCGAGGGGGTAAAAAATGGTCTCCAGATTATGGTACCCATCCGGTCGGCGGGAGACAACATGCAATCCTAAATTAATCTTCGCATTCGGGAAACAGATCATCTGTTGTTGAAGTTTTATGCAAATATACAGAATAATTATTGAATTACCCTACCTCCTGGCCGCTTCTACACTTTACAGTTCAAATGCTGCTCTTACTCCCAGTTGTTTGAATTGAGTCTTGTGAAATGAGCAGAAGAATCCCGCGTTGAAGAACCGGTTGCCGATGCCGTACCCAAGCTCTGTGTATGAGGTGATCTGGGGGGTATGCAACTGGCTGAGGTATATGCGTTCCTTGTCGGCAAAGTCGGACGCAAAATCGATATTCTTGAGGATCAGAAACGGGGCTTCAAACATGATGTGCCCCTGAATATAGGAATCGGATGCGTTGTACAGATCCCGGCTCAGCAGGTTGAAGTTTCCTCCCAGTCCATCGTTCCAGTTTTCCGGGAAGTTGTTCTTGGAGAAATAAACGAAATCGGCAAAATACTCTGTTCTCTGATTGATGAACTTGCCGGCGCCGACATGATACTGAAGCGAGTGCCGCAACCCGAAGGGAATATGCTGGCTGATATCGAATTCAATCCGGTTGTACTGTGAGGTACTGCCCAGAATATCCAGGAAGCTTCGCGAGAGCTCCAGCTTGAAGGTGGGAAACGCCGACCGTTCGTATATTTTCTGTCGCCCCTCATACCGGTAATATTGCATGGGTGTCCAGCTGATACGGACGAAAGGGGCGAACGACCTCTTTGTGCCAAACAGGCCGGCAATGGGCTCACTGTCGCTGCTCAGAGATCGTAACTTTATCTGATTGTTTTTGCTTTTTCTGATGTGATAGTCTATCCCTGTCTGCAGCAACAGGCCGTTGGCCGCTTCCAGGGTGTTGTATAACTTGAAATAATAGTCTTTGTAGTAATTTAGCGAAATATCTTCGAATGTGAGCCCTTTGTTTTTAAGGCTGTCCCGAATCTGGTCGACAAACAACGAACTGTAGGTGGGATTTCCGTTGCCCACAGAAAAAGTGGCGCTTCCCAGGTGATAGGGATCGTAATTCCAGGAGGTGGTGAAGTCGGTGAAAAACTCTTTTCGGCGGAACATATATCCAGCGAAGGCGTTGATACCCACTGTCCGGCCGTGTTTTAAATCGATGTTAAACGATAGCTTCTGTCGGTAGGTGACCCCGTCGCGCGAACTATATCCCAGCATTAGCGGGTTCAACAACCCCGAGTAGCCAATTCGCGTTGAACGGTATTTGTAACTTGAATTCATCACCATTCGCTGGGCTACCTGCTGGGCTCGTTGCACACCGGAGAGGGTGTCGATTCTCTCGTTGTTTGTTCGTTCCTTTTGATGCGAAATATAACGGCTGATTACGTCTCTTTCCATTGCCTGGAGAGGTATAGGCCTCATCTTTTCCCAAAAGACAGAATCGCTGCGTACAGGTACCGAGTCGAGTCGCACTTTGTAGGTATCGCTGATATTGAGTGAACGGGGCGTTTCTTTGATTTGACGCAGCTGGATGTCGTTGTACTTAATCGTTGCCAGGTGCCTTCCGGCCAGTACGTTGCCAAGATACGCGACTGTCTGGTAAATGGTGAAACGTACCGGCAGGTAGTTGGTAATCCATTCGTTGCCCATGGTCATTTCAAACGAAAAGTCTGAAAAGATGCCCAACCCCTCACCCCTGAAAAAAATGATCCTCCAGGTGCCATGTTCTACAATAAACGAACCTTTCAGCAGTTTCGTGTTTTCGTAGATGGGGGTATAATGGATGTTGTAGTAGGTTTTGTTATTCTCGGTAAATGTTTGATAAAGCTCATAGCGGTAATATTTCGCCGTACTGAACCGGGTAGGCATAAAAAAACTCTCGTCGTTGGTGGTTTCGCCGTATATGTTTATGTTAAGCAACTCGAACGGTATCATTTCAATATCTTTACGCCCGGTGAGCGTCCCTGAAACATAGCGAATATCCTGCACGTAGGTGTTGGGGAAATCGTAACGCAGGTCGCTGATTGTCTCAATCACCGCCTCGTCGTTCTTGGGGTCGTGCAACACAAATCGAGGAATCAGGTGGGTGTATTTATAAAAGAAGTTTTTCTTTACCGTCTCCACGTAAGTACGTGTATATACCTCGGCCGAGTAATGTTCTACCAGGTCGTTGTATTTTTCAGCAGCATTCATTGTCCTGTTTACGATCGTGTCTGTCTGTGTCTGCCTCGACGCGAAACAGTTGTAAGAGACAATAATGAGAAAGAAAATATGCAAGATGACTCCTTTTTTCATTCTGAACTGCAAACTTACATTTTTTTTTAACGCAGTAATATACATTTTATTATTAGTTTTTTTTACTCTTCGGAAAATAATATTTACATTTGTGTTTTAGAACATAGTTCTACAGCACGTATGCCAGGGAAGAAGAAAGAAGTAATTGATTTGTCCTCTAGCTTACCCGAAATCTGGAGGATGTTGACGGACGTTGAGCGAGATCAGCTGCGCAACAATGCGCGTATTGTCCATTTTAAAAAAAATGAACTGATCTATCTCGAAGACGAAACGCCGCAGGACTTGATGTGTCTGTTTAAAGGGAAGGTGAAGATTTTTAAAAGCGGCGTTGGCGGCAGATGTCAGATCATCAGAATCATCCGTCCGGTTCAGTATTTTGGGTACAGAGCTTATTTTGCCCGGGAACCGTATGTGACTGCTGCTTCGGCTTTTGAGTCGTGTACCGTGTGCATGATTCCCATGGAAACGATAGAGCAATTCCTGCGCAACAACGGCGATCTTGCGCTGTTTTTTATCCAAATGCTTTCTGTGGATCTGGGTATTGCCGATCAGCGGGTGGTTAACCTTACTCAAAAGCATGTACGTGGCAGGCTGGCTGAATCGCTGATCTTTCTCAAGGAGAGCTACGGACTGGAAGAAGACGGAGCAACCATCAACATTTATCTCGCACGTGAAGACCTGGCCAACCTTTCAAACATGACCACCTCCAATGCCATTCGCACCCTCTCTAACTTCGTGAATGAGCGTCTCATAACCATCGACGGCAGAAAAATAAAGATTATCGACGAGGAGCGGTTACGAAAAATAAGCCGCATCGGATAGCTGTTTTTATCGAAAATTGTGATTTTATTTTTCAATTTTCAGAAACTCCTGCATACCTTTGTCCCCTACTATTCATACGCTGTAAATGATTCGAAAAATAGCCCGTAATATACTTGCCTCCCATTACAGGCCGGTAGAAAAATTTGTAAAGGATCCGTTGGGGACACAACAAAAAACATTAAACTACCTGTTGGAGCATGGACGAAAAACGCAGTATGGGATTGAAAACCATTTTGATAAGGTTGGAAATGAGAGTGATTTTCGCACACATGTTCCCGTAATAGCATATGAGGGTTTACGCCCCTGGCTCGATAAAATTCTGATCGAAAAACAGACGAACGTACTTTGGGATACTCCGGTGCGGTGGTTTGCCATGTCTTCGGGAACGACGGAAGACAAAAGCAAATATATCCCCGTGACCAGAGAGTCGTTATTCAACGGCCATTACCGAGCGGGTTACCATATGCTGGGGATGTATGCCGTGCATTATCCCGACAGTTCCTTTATTTTAGGTAAAACGCTTGTGCTGGGAGGAAGTCAGCAGGTTAACCGTATAGGAAATGGCGTTTATACAGGAGATATCTCTGCGATATTGATGAAAAACCTGCCTGCACTGGTCAAGCGTAGAAGAACACCCGAAAGCATTGCGTTGCTTCCCGATTGGGAGGAGAAGTTGCGGAAACTGGCCGATTATGCGATCGACAGCGATATCCGCGCGATGGTGGGAGTACCCTCGTGGATGCTTGTCTTATTAAAAAAGATTGCGGAGGAAACCGGCAGGGATATTCCCGATATATGGCCGCACCTTGAAGTATTCTTTCATGGGGGGGTGAGTTTTCTTCCGTTTCAGGAACAATATAAAAAGCTGCTACCCACCGAACGGATGCGTTACTGGGAAACCTACAATGCTTCCGAAGGTTTTTTCGGCGTGCAGTTTGCTCCTGAGTCAAAAGACCTGCTTCTGCTACTCGATAATGAGATCTATTACGAATTTATTTCTTCCGGGGAATGGGATAAAGAACAGCCGGAGACTGTCCCCCTGGGCGGCGTGGAAACCGGAAAGCAGTACGCAGTGGTGATCAGCACAAGTGGCGGGTTGTGGCGTTACAAAATAGGCGATACCATTGAGTTCACCTCCACCGACCCCTACCTGTTTAAGTTGACCGGACGCACCCGACAGTTTATCAATGCCTTTGGGGAAGAGCTGATTGTGGACAATGCCGACCGGGCCATCGACGAAGCTTGTCGCCGTACCCAGGCTAAAATCAACGAATATACCGTTGCGCCGGTTTATTTTGGAGATAAAAACAACGGTGCCCATGAATGGTTCGTCGAATTCGAAATTCCACCGAAAGACATAACCGTATTTACGACGGTGCTCGACGAGAGTCTCAAAAAGCTGAACTCCGACTACGAAGCAAAACGTTCCTACAATCTCTCCTTGGGGCTCCCCATTGTAAGGGTACTGGAAAAGGGGGTGTTCTATGACTGGATGAAATACAGGGAGAGAGCAGGTGGTCAGAATAAGGTGCCAAAGTTGTCGAATGATCGTAGATATGTAGAAAGTATATTGCAATATATGGGCTCAAAATCCTAAAATTGAATAAAAAGAGAAAACTCTGGCCGTAAAATGAGAAAGATTCTGTAAATTTGCACGCTTAAACCGAGTTGTAACGAAATGAGAATAAAACCTGTCTGTTTTTTGCTGCTCGCTTTGGTGCTGGTTTCCTGTAATGAGTACAACAAAATATTGAAAAGTACCGACAGAGACTTGAAATACACCTATGCGAAAAAATATTTTGAAGAGGGAAAATACAATCGGTCCATAACACTCCTCGAAGAACTGGTGACCTTCATGAAGGGGACAGCCCAAGCGGAGGAATCTTTGTATTTGCTGGCTCAGAGCCATTACAATTCAAGAGATTATTACTCTGCCACGGAGGTGTTCACCACTTATTATAATACGTATCCAAAGGGGGAATATGCCGAGCCGGCATTGTTTTATTCTGCTTACGGCATGTATCTGGACTCGCCCGATGCCCGTCTGGATCAGTCCAAAACCTACCGTGCTATTGCAGAGTTTCAAAAATATATTGAACGTTACCCGCAGACCGAGAGAGGCGAACAAGCCAAAAATTACCTGTTTGAATTGCAGGAAAAGCTGGCTTATAAAGAGCTTCTGGCCGCTCAACTCTATCTCGACCTTGGAAATTATATGGGAAACAATTACGAGTCGGCTGTAATAACGGCTCGTGAAGCAATAAAAAGCTATCCCTATTCGAAGTATCTGGAAGATTACCAGATCACCATTCTCAGGGCTCGTTATGAGTATGCTCAGCGAAGTACGCTGCTTACCCAGCCGGAACGTTATCGCATGGTGCTTGACGAATATTTCAATTACACCAACACTTTCCCGGAGGGGAAGTATAGCGCCGAAGCAAAAGGGTATTACAAGGAAGCGCAGGGAAAAATAGATGTGCTGCCCACAAATTGAATAACTGAAAATAATTGATATAGTACAATGGATTATAGAAAAATTGCTGCCAGCTCCAACACGGAAACACAGGATGTGATGAAATTAGCCGAACCTGTTGGAAATGTATACGAAATGGTACGGATTATCAGCAAACGTGCCAACCAGATGTCCCTGGAAATGAAACAGGATCTTGATGCCAAGCTGCAGGAGTTTGCCTCCTACAGCGACAATCTTGAAGAGGTATTTGAAAACCACGAACAGATTGAGATCTCCCGTTTCTTCGAGAAGCTTCCCAAGCCCTCCCTCCTGGCCATCGAAGAATGGAAAGAAGAGGAGATATATTATCGCAATCCTTCCAGGGAAAAAGAACTCTTCTGAGATCATGTTGCAACGGATTCAGACGCTTTTTTTGCTGTTGGCGGCCGCAGCGATGCTTTTGGCATCGGTAACGCCATTGGCATTTTTTGTATATAATGGCGACAAGGTGGTTTTTGAAGCGATGGGCATCTATCTGAACGACGTTCTCAATGATTCTACCTGGGGGTTGTTCGCGGTGAGCATGTCGAGTTCGATCTTGTCTCTGATCACGGTCTTCCTCTATAAACAGAGGATGCTGCAGATTCGCCTGTCGATTTTCAACGTTGTGCTGATAGTCGGTTTTTACCTTTATTTTGGCTTTGTCTTTTACAAACTGTTTCCAGTGGAGACCCTGGTGTTTCAGAAGGTGGGTGTGGGCATTATTATGCCTGTGATCGCCCTCATACTTACAGTTCTTGCCATACGTAAAATAGGTGCCGACGAGGCTTTGATAAGATCTCTACATCGATTGAGAAAGTAAAAATAGTAGAAAATAAATAACAAAAGCGGTGTTTTTCGTAAAGGAACACCGCTTTTGCTTTTTTTGTTCTCAGAAAGTCCACTCTTTAGATATGTTGGCCTTTTTCGTTTCGACGGGTACGTCGGCTTTTATCTTGATAGGAGCTGTTGTCTGGTTCTGAATGTTTGACCCTTTGTAGTATTGCATCACGTTTGGCATGATCTGTTCAATTTTTGCAATGCGCTTGCTGTCTGAGGGGTGTGTGCTGAGAAATTCGGGTACCTGCGCACCTGCCCCGCTCTGAGCCATCCTGGTCCAGAAAGAGACGGCCACCTGTGGGTTATATCCCGCAATAGCCATGATGATTAGTCCAATCTCATCCGCTTCATACTCTTGCTTGCGTGCATAAGGCATCATTACACCATACTGTGCGCCAAGACCAAAAACGGTTTGCCCCAACTGCTGTGCAACCTGAGAGTTGCCCAACAGCCCACCTGCAACGGCTCCTCCGTACTGAAGTGCTACTTGCTGGCTGAGTCTTTCTCCGGAGTGCTGGGCAATCACATGAGCAATTTCGTGGCCTACAACCACCGCCAAAGCTTCTTCAGTCTGGGTGACCGGCAGCAATCCTGTGTAGATGACAACCTTGCCTCCCGGCATGGCGAAAGCATTGACACTGTTGTCTTTCACCAGATTGAATTCCCATGAAAAGTTTTCCAATTCCGATGCGTATCCGTTGTTGGTGTAAAAGGTTTTCACCGCATTGGCGATGCGAGAGCCGACGCGACCAACCATCTGGGCATTCGCTGTACCCTTTTCCACGGGAGCCGTACGAATGAAATCCTGATACTGTTGCAAACTCAATGCGATGACCTCCTGATTCGACACAAGTTGCAATTGCTTTCTTCCCGTAAACGGAACACTTCCGCACGACGCGAGCAGGAGTGTCGTTAAAAGCAGCATAAACGGAGTTTTAGCCGCTTGAGTTGAATTTACTTTCTTCATAGACTTTTTTTATTTATGATCAATGTTCTTGTTATTTTTATCCAGCGTTTTCTGCTAATAATGTTTCCCGGGGATCTTCCAGAAACCATCTTGTCTTTTAAACAGTTTACTGCAAAAGTAGTTTAATTCCTGCATTTTTTTTTCTTTTTACACGGCTACTTCTTCAAACGGGTAACATTTGTGGTTTTCTTCCCCGGAGGGTAGATTTGCCGAGCCGGTAGGATGTACCGGAAAAAACTTTTTGTATTAACCCTCAAATTTCCTATCTTTGAACGAATTTTTATTAAACAGAAACATCCTATAGCAAGAAGTATACGACTTCGGTTTCCAAAGCCGTCGACGTAGCATTTGTATAGTAAATAGAAGTATGTCTTCAGATCAAATTAACGACGACGAAATAACGGAAGAGAGAAGATTGGGTGAGGAGGAGGAAACTGATTTGTCTTACAAGCCGGGGACCAATCCAAAGATACCCGTAAAACTGGGCGGCGACAGTACGCTCAATCTTTCCAAGATGTACCAAAACTGGTTTTTGGACTATGCTTCCTATGTAATTCTGGAACGTGCCGTGCCGCACATCTCCGACGGTTTGAAACCCGTTCAGCGTCGCATCCTGCACGCTATGAAGCGAATGGATGACGGCCGTTACAACAAAGTCGCGAACATCATTGGAAACACCATGCAGTACCATCCGCATGGTGACGCTTCTATTGGCGATGCACTGGTGCAACTAGGGCAAAAAGATTTGCTGGTTGACACGCAAGGTAACTGGGGAAATATTCTTACCGGTGATGGAGCTGCAGCGCCACGGTACATTGAGGCCCGTCTGACAAAGTTTGCTATCGAAGTGTTGTTTAACCCTAAAACCACCGAATGGAAGCCCTCGTACGACGGCAGAAACAAGGAGCCGGTGACCCTTCCTGCCAAGTTCCCGCTGCTTCTGGCACAGGGAGCGGAAGGCATCGCCGTGGGCTTGTCTTCCAAGATACTGCCACACAACTTTAACGAGCTGTGTGATGCTGCCATAGCTTACCTCGAAGGGAAATCGTTCAAGTTGTATCCCGATTTTCAAACGGGCGGCTACATTGATGTGGAAAAATACAACGACGGTGAACGTGGCGGTTCGGTGAAAGTGCGCTCAACCATCTCGAAGCTGGATAATAAAACTCTTGTAATCAAAGATATTCCCTTCGGAAGGACGACCGCAAGCGTGGTAGATTCTATCCTGAAAGCAAACGACAAGGGAAAAATTAAGATCAGAAAAGTAGACGATATCACTGCGCAAAACGTGGAGATACAAGTGCAGCTTGCCCCGGGGGTATCATCCGACAAAACCATTGATGCCCTTTATGCTTTCACCGACTGTGAGATCAGCATCTCTCCCAACTGTTGCGTCATTGATGACAATAAGCCGCACTTTCTAACTGTGAGCGATGTGATGCGGGTATCCGTAGATACTACAAAAGAGAGCCTGCGCCTTGAACTGGAGATAGAACGGAGCGAAAAGCAGGAAGCGCTCCTGTTTGCTTCCCTCGAAAAAATCTTTATCGAAGAACGGATTTACAAGGACAGAGAGTTTGAAAATGCGGGCAACATGGATATTGCCCTTGCTCACATTGATAAAAGGCTGGAACCGTTCAAATCCGGCTTTATCAGGGAGATCACACGGGAGGACCTCGTCAGATTAATGGAGATTAAAATGGCGCGTATTCTCAAGTTTAATTCCGACAAGGCTAACGAGATCATTGCAAAACTCTATGAGGAGATTGAAGAGATCAATCACCATCTCAACAATCTGGTGGATTATACCATCTCCTGGTATTTGATGTTGAAAGAGCGGTATGGAAAGAATTATCCCAGAAGAACGGAAATACGCAGTTTTGAAAATATCGAAGCAGTCAAGGTGGCCGAAGCCAACGAAAAGCTTTATGTGAACCGGGAAGAAGGATTCATCGGTACTGGCATGAAGAAGGATGAGTTTGTGTGCAATTGTTCCGATATCGACGAAGTCATCGTCTTTTTTAAGGACGGTAAATATAAGGTGGTGAAGGTCAGCGAGAAGATGTTTGTTGGCAAGGGAATACTCTACGCGAATGTGTTTAAGAAGAACGACAAACGTACCATCTACAACGTAGTGTATCGCGATGGCAAGACGGGGCCCCATTATATCAAACGTTTCTCTGTAACCGGTGTTACGCGTGACAAAGAATACGACCTGACCAAAGAAAAAACGGGATCACGTATTGCATATTTCAGTGCGAACCCCAACGGCGAAGCCGAAACCATCAAAGTAATTCTGAAGCCTAAACCTCGCTTGCGGATTCTGCAGTTTGAAAAAGATTTTAGTGAAATAGCAATTAAGGGGCGTGGCGCAATGGGCAACATCCTGACCAAAGCTGATGTGCACCGCATTCAGTTGAAGCACAAGGGGCTGTCCACGCTGGGTGGGCGCAAGGTGTGGTTCGACCCTGATGTACTGCGTCTCAACTACGAGGGGGGAGGAAAATATCTCGGCGAGTTTCAGGGCGATGATATGATTCTGGTCGCTACCCGAAGCGGCGATTATCGTATTTGCAATTTCGACCTGACCAACCATTTTCCATCCGATATTCTTCGTATTGAAAAGTTCGACGAAGGAAAAGTATGGTCTGCTGCACTGTTCGATGCCGATCAGGGATATGCTTACCTGAAACGATTCACATTCGAAGCCACGGAGAAGGCGTTGAATTTTCTTGGCGAAAATTCTGCTTCTCAATTGTTTTTACTCACAGACGTGGTCTATCCTCGAGTAAAAGTAGTCTTTGGCGGAAATGATGATTTCCGCGAACCGCTGGAGATCGACGTGGAGGAGTTTATCACCGTAAAGAGCTACAAGGCCAAAGGAAAACGGATATCGAACTACGAAGTGAAAACAGTGGAAGAACTTGAACCTCTGCGATTCCCAGAACCAGATCCGGAGCCACAGGAGACAATGAAAGTGGAAATAGACGAAGAAAATGGGGAGAGCACACTGTCCGATGCCGATTTGCGGGACGAAATAATAGGCCAGATGAAATTATTCGATTAACAAATAAAACAATCGCATGAGACGAACAGTGGCTTTGATAATTGTATGGATCAGTTTTTTTTGCGGTTTGTTTTCACAGGAGCATCTTCTGTTAAGGCAGGAGAACACGGTGAATCATTCCACCTTGTTCGGCATCGGCAAAGCCTATTTATCCGACAGTTATCTTTCGCCGCTCACATATAGCGGCATGAGCATGACGCTGATGCACGACCGACTGAAACGGTCTCCTTATTTTGCTGGTGAGCTGTTGTTGCAGCAGCAATTTCAAATACAGGTAGGCATCACCGAGAATCCTACCGCTTCGGCATCGGAATATTACGGTGACATAAGGTATTACCTGACCAGCTTTTATCCCCTCATACAAACATCCCGTTTTAAATTATTGGGGGGCCCCGGATGGGAAGCTTCCCTGGGGGGAATTTACAATGTGCGGAACTCCAACAATCCGGGATCACTGAAAGTATCCACCAACCTCAACCTCTCTGCAATGGCACTCTGTAGTTTTCGTTGGGGCACCCTGCGCTGGCAACTGTCTACTCCTTTTGTTGGTCTGTTTTTTTCTCCGGAGTACGGACATTCGTACTACGAAATCTTTACTCTGGGGAATAACAAGGGTACTGTGCACCTTGGCTCCTTCCACAACCAGCTGGCGCTGCGAAACTATTTCACAGTAGATGTTCCCCTGAATAGAATTACATTGCGTGCAGGCTATCTCGGAGATTATTACCAGACAGATGTAAACGAACTCTCCACGAAGATTGTGAATCATCAGTTTTTGTTGGGACTGGCCTTTGAATCGCTGAATTTCGGAGGCCGGAAAGTAAGGCATAATGAGATGCTGAAGAGCAGCTATTATTAAATTGAATCATAGTTTAAAAACGAATTTTCGTTCCACACTCTTTCGTAAAATATTCACGAAACATGAAATATAATTTTGATGAGGTTGTCGATCGGTCCCATACCGACAGTGTGAAACTGGACAGACTCAAACAGCTGTACGGCGAAGACGGTCTGATACCCTTATGGGTGGCCGATACTGATTTCAGGTCACCCCCACCCATCATAGAGGCACTGCAAAAACGGGTGGAGCACGGCATTTTCGGTTACACAATCCCCCCCGAAAACTATATAAACTCCATCATCCGGTGGCTGCAAAAACGTCACGGCTGGGAGGTACAAAAAGAACAGGTAAACTTTGTGCCGGGTGTGGTGAAAGGCATTGCATTTGCCATCGACGTCTTCACTGAAAAGGGAGATAACATTGTTATTCAACCACCTGTTTATCACCCGTTTCGTTTGGTGCCGGAGGCTTTGAACCGGAATGTGATCAATAATCCACTGATTCTGGAAGATGGCCGGTACCGGATGGATTTTGACAGCTTACGGAACATCGTCTCTCAACATGCATGCAAGATGTTCATTTTGTGTAATCCTCACAATCCCGGAGGAAGGGTGTGGAACAGCCATGAGCTTCGAGAACTGGCTGAAATCTGTTACGACAACGGGATGGTGGTAATCTCGGACGAAATTCACGCAGACATGACTTTATCCGGCTTCAGGCACACACCTTTTGCCACCGTATCACAAAAAGCGGAAGAGATAAGCCTGACGCTGATGGCTCCCAGCAAGTCATTCAATATTGCCGGGATAGTCAGCTCCTTTGCGGTAATTCCCGATAAAAAGATCAGGGAAAAATATCTTGGCTACCTGGAACCGCGTGAACTGTCGCAGGGAACTATTTTTGCCTATACTGCCACGGCCGCAGCTTACGAAGAAGGGGAAGAATGGCTTGATCAAATGAACGATTATGTGCAGGGCAATGTTGACTTTGTACAGAATTACCTGAAGGAAAATATTCCTCAGATCAAAGCCATCTTGCCGGAAGCTTCTTTTTTGGTATGGCTCGATTGCAGGGCTTTGTGCCTTTCTCAACCCGAGCTGGTCAGTCTCTTTGTGAAGAAGGCGCAACTGGCCCTGAACGATGGCACGATCTTTGGCGAAGGAGGTGAGGGCTTTATGCGGCTCAATGTGGGCACGTCACGACGGGTACTGGAGAAAGCTCTTAATAATCTAAAAAATGCCGTGAACGGGTAAACATCGGTCATGGAAGATTGTTTCAATGGATAAGATCAATCATATATATATAAAACACAATAGACAATGAAAATTTCCGACAACAAATATGTCACGCTTACCTATGATTTAAATGTGGGCGAAGGCGAAGAACGCGAATTGATGGAACAGGCGACTGCCGAGAGACCACTGGCTTTTATCTTTGGTACCAACTCCATGCTCGAAGCATTTGAAAAACAGATCGACGGTCTTTCGGAAGGGGATGCGTTCTCTTTTCAGCTTACGCCGGAAGAGGCCTATGGAGATTATGACGAAAACAAAATCATAGAGCTCCCCAAAAATATTTTTGAGGTCGACGGAAAGATTGACGAGGAGATGCTCTTCGAGGGCAACACGTTGCCCATGATGGATTCATCCGGAAATCGATTGATGGGCTCGGTGGTCTCTATTGGAGAAGAACAGGTGACCATGGATTTCAACCATCCGCTGGCAGGTGAGACCATGCATTTCGAGGGCACGGTAATGGGTGTTCGCGACGCCTCGGCCGAAGAAATTGCCGCTTTGTTTAGTGGAGGTGGCTGCGGTTGTGGCTCTGGCGGTTGTGGCTCCTCATGTGGCGGAGATAGCGAGGATGATGGATCCTGTGGCTGCGGATCAGGATGTAGCTGTTAAATAAAAAAGTTGTTTTATTCGCCGGAATACCCGGAACGGGAACGTACATATGAATACATTTGGGACGATATACAGATTGACCTCATTCGGTGAATCGCACGGCGCTGCTGTCGGTGGCGTGATTGACGGCTGCCCCCCTGGATTGGTGCTGGATATGGATTTTATTCAGGCGGAGCTGGATAGAAGACGCCCGGGACAATCTCGCATTACCACTCCCCGGAAAGAATCCGATAAGGTAGAGATACTCTCAGGGGTATTTGAGGGAAAAACTACCGGTACACCCATCGGATTTATGGTGAGAAATGAAAATCAACAATCCTCAGATTACGATAACCTGAAGGAGGTATTTCGTCCGTCGCATGCCGATTTTACCTATCAGCAGAAATATGGAATACGCGATCATCGCGGCGGGGGCCGTTCATCCGCGCGGGAAACCATCGCCCGCATCGTAGCCGGTGCGGTGGCCAAGCTTTGGCTTCGTCAGTTTCAGATTGGCATTACAGCATACACCTCTCAGGTAGGAGAAATTGCGTTGGAGAACGACTACAGGAAGTACGACCTCTCGCGCACGGAAGACAACATGGTGCGCTGTCCTGACCCTGAAGTGGCGGAACGGATGATCAAACTTATTAATGAGGTCCGCTATCAGGGAGATACCATCGGCGGCATCATCACTTGCGTCATCAAAGGTACACCCGTAGGCCTGGGTGAGCCCGTCTTCGGGAAATTACACGCCTCCCTGGGTTCGGCCATGTTAAGCATTAACGCTGTCAAAGGCTTTGAGTACGGGATGGGATTCAATGTCACCGGCCGCGGCTCGGAGGTGAATGACTCTTTTTATAACGATCACGGTATTGTTAGCACCCGTACCAATAATTCCGGCGGTATTCAGGCCGGTATTTCCAACGGTCAGGATATTTATTTCCGGGTGGCATTTAAACCAGTCTCCACCATCCTTACCGAACAACGCTCGGTTGATATTCATGGCAAGGATATTCCCCTGAAAGCCCGAGGCAGACATGACCCTTGTGTGTTACCGCGTGCCGTGCCCATTGTGGAGGCCATGGCTGCCATGACCATAATGGATTACTATTTGCTGGCAAAAACGAAACAGACGTAACTTCGGTCTGGAAACTCTGTTTTTACAACTTCTTCGCAGTGACAATAAAATAAATCCAGACTCAGGGTGCTTTGTGATTTCCTTTTAAACCATTTTTCTTTCCATCTATCAAAGCAATAAGAAAAATTAAACTGAAAGAAAGAATATGAAAAAGCTAATTACTGCAATTTTGTTGATGCTGTTTTCCATTGTGATGTTTGCACAATCTGATTACCAGCAGTTTTCAAGAATTATCGGGAGTTACGCCGATCGTTATGCCGATGATGAGGTGATTGTGTTGTATGAAAATCACTATGGTGTTCCCCGCAACACACTAGTTCAGCTTTTCGGCGGTTTTGACTTCAACTGGGGCAATGTTGCGCTGGGACTGGAAATAAGCAACTTTCTCGATGTTCCCGTGAGAGATTTGATCGGAATTTACCAGGATAATCTAAGTGGAAACGGATGGGGAGTGATAGCTCAGCGGTATGGCATCAAGCCGGGATCTGCTGAATTTCACCGCATGAAAGCAATGATGAGCAACAAAAGCCGTTATTGGAGAGACATCTATGTCGATTACGGACGCAGCAGGAACCCAGCCATTGCACGCCGTGACCGTGTGTTTCTAAACGATAAATTGATTTTTCTTAATCCTCTATCTTACAGGGAGATGAAGAGAATTAACAAAGAGATTGAAAAGCGCAATAAAGAAATTGCCAAACGAGAAAAGAAGTGGATGAAACAATGGGGGAGCGAAAACAAAAAAATAGACAAACAAAACAAGAAAATACGCAAAGAGCAGGAGAAAAGAGTAAAAATGAACAATAGGTGATAGCCCGTGCAAAATCAAAATAAGTCAATCCCCGTTATAATATGTATGTTTTTGGCTGCCGGACTGATCTCTGCGCAGCCAAAAGCGTATTTTACCTTCGAAGACAGGCAAATTTTCAATCAATATCTCTCCTACATCGAACCTTTTAAAAATCACTCCGGAGATGTCCTGCTGGAAAAAACGGCGACTTTTTTTCTTGGAAAGCCCTATGTAGCCAATACACTTGAGATAAAGGATGGGGAAACGTTGGTGGTGAATCTACGGGAATTCGATTGTACCACATTCGTGGAAACGGTGATCGCACTTGTCCGCTCAGTGCAGATGGAAAATACCTCCTTCGAAACCTATCTAGCCGAACTGCAAAAGATTCGTTACCGTGACGGTGTGACCGACGGATATGCTTCGCGGCTTCATTACACATCTGACTGGGTGTACGAGAATGAACGAAACGAAAGGGTTCATAATATATCTGTGGGGTTGGGAGGAGTCATGGAAGAGAAAACGATCAATTATATGTCTGCTCACAGAGCTGCCTACAAACACCTGAAGACTGATGATGTTATGTTGCAGGAGATAGTGGCAGTGGAGATGGAAATCAACCGGAGAGGAGGCTTTGCCTATCTTCCCAAAATAAAAATTGCACATGCTGCACCATTGATTCCTCACATGTCATTGATCTGTTTTACCACCAATATTGAAGGATTGGATATTTCGCACGTAGGGTTTGCTTATAAAAAAGAGGATAAACTGACCTTTATCCATGCTTCCAGTGCCTGGAACAAGGTGATTGTGGACGAACATACACTCAGCGACTATTGCGGGGGACAGAAGTCGTGCACCGGTATTTTGGTTGCCGAAATCATGTAAACAGACTGTTCCCTGTATTGTTTTGATGAACTGGCTGTCCTATTCGAGAAAATCATTATCTTTGTCGGAATTTTTTTTCTTTTCCCGATCTTTTAGGAACCACAGGTCGGCCTTTTTAAAAGCGGTATTGACGAAGATTATCAAAACTGTGGCAGCAGCCAGCTCCCAGTAAAATCCAAATGCGGCCAGACAGCCCAATGCTGCACTGCTCCAGATGGTGGCTGCCGTAGTCAGCCCCTGCACGTTTGCTCCCCTGTGCAGAATCACTCCTGCACCCAGAAACCCGATCCCGGTGACAATCTGTCCCAAAACGCGTGTGGGGTCTCCCGTTCCGGTGTTTTCAACCACCCTGAGCGAGATAAGTGCAAATATGCAGGCACTGAGCGAAACCAGCGTGTGGGTGCGTAAACCGGCACTTTTGTTATTCGACTCACGTTCCAGTCCCAAAGCTCCTCCAGCCGCTGTGGCGGCCAGTATGCGTATGGTAAAATCGATCAATTCCATTGATATGATATTATAAACCCTGCTGAACTATTCTCTCAACATCCAGAACAAAGTTATTCATCTTTTGTTTATCTTCTTCGTTCATTGAAGGTCTGTCCTCCTCCTGGGACGGAATGAGCCTGAAATCGACCTTCCCGTGACGTCGCAGCTTTTGAACCCAGACAAGTGAATAATCGCACGATTCGATGACAACCGGCGAATCAGCCTCTTTTCTGCTGATTACAATTTCCGCAAGCATTCCCCCGTCAGTATGCCTGCGTTGCTGGTTGGAAACAAAGTTTCCCAATGAGTAGTAGACCACATTGTGAATACCGTCTTCACCTTTTTCCACCACAACAGGCTGTACCACATGCGGGTGGTGCCCGATGATGATGCGCACGCCATTGCGCAACAAAAAATCACCCAGGCTTTTCTGCCTGATCGAAGGAGTCGTGAGGTATTCCTCTCCCCAATGCATTTGGGCAATAATGATGTCCGGCTTGTATAGTTGTGTGTGGCGGAGATCTTGTTTAATGAGATTCGTGTCGGCCATATTCACCCTGTTGGGCTCCTTTACAACCAGTCCGTTTGTATCGTATGTGTAGTTTAAAAATGCAATGCGAATCCCTTTTTTGATGATTATCAGCGGATAATGTAAGGCACGTGCTGCTTCCGTTTTGAAAGTGCCTGTGTGTTTGATGCCAATGGAATCCAACAGGTCAATCGTTCGCTCCAGCCCTTTACTACCCCGGTCAAAAGCATGGTTATTGGCCATAAAGAAAATATCAAAACCGGCATCTTTCAGGCCAAAGGCAAAAGCATCGGGCGAGCTGAAGAGCGGATAGCCGGTATAGGGAACCTCTCCGAGAGTTGTTTCAAAGTTTAGGCCTGCCAGAGTGGCTGCCGAAATGCGGTCTTTCACCCAATAAAAGCAGGAGTCGTACGAATAGCTGCCGTCATCGTTTCTTGCACCCTGCACCTGCGGAAGGTGCTGCATTGCATCACCGGCAAAAAGCAGGGAAACACGACTCTCCTGTGATGTAGTTTGCAGAAGCAGACAAAAGGTAAAAAATATCGTTGTAAATGCTTTCATTCTTAAAACCTTAATTCCGGAGAGTGAACCATTCATCCCAATCTCCAAAATTCAGCCCCAAGACCCAAAGCCCTCTGAACGACCGATTAATACCTCCTTTTATGAGTATTGATTTTTAAGTTTTTCCTTTATCTCTTTTGCAGGAGGAATATTTGCCGGCTTGGGTTGAAGAAGGATACGGTACAAATCGGGATTACTCAGTACTTCTAAAGCTTTATCGAACACTTTATCGTCGGAAAGTTGATGAATGAGTACTCCCTTTTTGTAATAACGGCGCTGTACAATTTCCGACTCAATCATCTTTCTGATATCTTCATTGAATAATTCCAGATCACGATCCAGATCAGGATGCAGCTTCTCTTCCAAAGCTTTAAACTCTGCAGATGCAACATCCATATACCCTTCAAACTCCATCATATTTTTCAGTTGCTCCAGCGAGCGTTCGCTCAGTTGATCGTACTTGAAGTCCTTCGTTTTCACAAATTCCCGGAATGCATCATAATCGGCATCCGATAAGTGAAATTTTTCCGGGGAGTCTATTTTCCGGTCCGACTGCATCCACTCGGTTACAAAATCAAAGATGATGTTTTCCGCCATCAGGTAATAGGTAATGGTACCACCGTTCTTCTGCGGGACGGTGATGTCGGGCGTGATGCCCCCTCCGTCTCGTACTTCTCTGCCGTTTCTTGTTTTAAATACACTGGTGAGTGAGTCGGGTACACGGGCTACGCTTCCGTCGGGATTGCGGTGTGAATAATCAAGTGCCTGAATACACCGTCCGCTGGGGATGTAATACTTGGAGGTGGTAATTTTGATGTTTCCACCATAGGGCAGGTCGCGAGGTGTTTGTACCAGTCCCTTGCCAAAAGAACGATTACCCACGATGACGGCACGGTCAAGGTCCTGCAGGCCTCCTGCCACAATCTCTGAAGCGGAAGCGGAGCCAGTGTCAATTAACACGACAATGGGGATGATTTCATCCAATGGCTGATTCTGGGTGTGGTAGGATCTGTCCCATTGTTTTACTTTTCCTTTGGTGTACACAATTTCCTCGCCTTTGGGTACAAACAGGTTCACTACGTTCACTGCCTCATCGAGAATGCCCCCGCCATTGCCGCGAAGATCGATGATCAGTGAAGTAGCTCCTTTCTGCTTGAGTTCAGAGACGGTCTCTTTCACCCTCTCTGCACTGTTGGCCGTGAAGCTCCCGTAATGAAAGTAGCCGGTTTCCTTGCTCACCATTCCTGCATAGGTAATTGGATCCATTTCTATCTTTTCGCGTTCAATGGTGAGTGTTTGTTGTTTCTTTTCTCCGGGTCGTTGTATCGTCAGCTTCAGCTTGGTACCCGGCGTGCCTTTTAATTTGTCGCTTACCTGTTTCACGGAGGCTTTACGCATGTCTTCGCCATCGATATCCAGGATTGCATCACCGGCCTTTAACCCTGCTTTATCGGCCGGCAACCCTTCGTAGGGTTCGTTGATGATTACACGTCCGTTGTTGTAAGAAATGATGGCGCCAATACCGGCATATTCGCCCGTGGTGATAAATTGCAGATCGCCCATATTCTCTTCTGCATAGTATTCGGTATAAGGATCGAGCCGGGTGAGCATGTTGTTGATGGTTCCCTGCACAAGGTTATTTACTTCGATGCTATCTACATAAAACAGATCCAGTTCCCGAAGAACAGAATTAAATATATCGATGTTTTTATTGATGTCGTAATAACGCTGATTTTTATTCTCGGCAGATGTTTGTGCCACAAGCTGCATTACAGCAAATGCTGCCAGCATTAAAAGAATACTTTTCCTCATATTTTTCTCCGGATACCTATGTTTTATCATTAAAAGCGGTTAATATCGCTTCCGTACCTTTTTCAGACAAAGAAACAAATTTTTTGTGAAATTGAATCGATCTTTTAGTTATATGTTTATAAATCCCTGCTATCTTTGCAATCACCCACCATAAATCATTCGCTTATGAAGATTGTGCTCCGCTATACATTCCTTCCATTGCTTACAGGGTTCGTCATTTTCATTGCCACATGTATCATATCGCCTTCTCAGTTGCCCGGTATGCCCGAGGGGATTCCGTGGGATAAACTGGTGCACTTTGGAATGTTTTTTATCCTTTCCCTGGTTTCGTTGATCGACTATTATCGGCTGCATAAAGGAACCCCTTCTGCTTTTCGCTGGATATTCTGGGGCTTTTTTGTTCCCGTACTTTATGGTGGTTGTATCGAACTGCTACAGAAATATTTCTTCGCAACACGTAGTGCAGAGTGGGGTGACTGGATTGCCGACATCTCCGGTTCGTTGATTGCTACCGTAACAATAATTATTCTCTTTAGAAAACGGCGATATTCAAGAAATAATATATCTTTGTGAGGCCAATCTATAAAAAAAACGTAAAAAACAGTCACGATAATCGATATCTGCTGAGTCATTGCGCTTTCCTTTATATTAGCAGCATAGATGATTTTTCTACAACCGGGTCATGATGCGGGTATTTTGCAATTTTGATTTTTTTCACAACTCGTTATAAACACTTTTAAATCCTGAAAATATGAAATACGAAGATTTAAAGATTCTCGATGAATTACGGGAAAAAGGAAGTATTTCCGAAGAGGAGTACCAGCGTGAAAAAGCGAAAATCCTGAACGATGAAGGTAGCTCATACAGCGGCTCCGCGAGGAAGCCCCTGTTTGGAATGGCTGAAAACACCTATCTTATGCTGATGCATCTCAGCCAGTTTGCAGGCATCGTCATTCCTCTGGCAGGCTTTGTTGTACCCATTCTTATGTGGATCGCCAACAAAGAAACCAACGAAAAGGTAGACCTGCATGGCAAAAACATTCTTAATTTCATGATCAGCTTTGCAATTTATGCAGCTGTATTGGCGATTACTGTGATCGGCATTCCTTTGGCAGTTGTGATTGGTATTGTCTATGTTGTTTTTGTAATTTTGGCTTCGGTGAAAGCAAACAACGGTGAATACTGGAAATATCCGTTTACGATTCAATTCATTAAATGATGGTTCAGGAGCAGTTAGTTAATTATGCAAACGTACAGTTGAACCGCGATGAAAACATTATTTTGCGTAATGTGAACCTCACGGTCAACCGGGGCGATTTTCTCTACATCATCGGTAAGGTAGGCTCGGGAAAGAGCACCCTCATGAAGAGCATGTATGCGGAACTCCCCATCGCGGAGGGGAGCGCCCGTGTGTTCGATTATGAGCTCGCTTCCATCAAGCGCAAACTCGTCCCTTACCTGCGCAGAAAAATAGGCATTGTATTTCAGGATTTTCAGCTATTGATTGACCGAACAGTAGAGAAAAATCTGGAATTTGTACTCAGGGCCACCGGATGGAAGAACAAAAGAGAGATCAAGGACCGCATCAACGAGGTACTCGTACAGGTGGGTATGCAGCACAAAACATACAAAATGCCACACGAGTTGTCTGGAGGTGAGCAGCAGCGTGTAGTCATTGCCCGCGCGTTGCTCAACTCCCCGTCGCTTATTCTGGCCGATGAGCCCACTGGTAATCTTGACCCGGAGACCGGAAGCCAGATCGTCTCCCTGCTGCAGGATATTGCGGGGAGAGGTACGGCAGTCATCATGTCTACACACAATTATTCCATTGTGCAGGCTTTTCCTGGAAAGATCATGCGTTGCGAAAACATGGGGTTACAGGCAGTGTGAGCGGATCACACGCCGCATGGAGACTTCAATTGTCTTACAAGAGGAGGTCCGGAGGCAATGTGGAGGGACAGCCTGTTGCTGAAAACTAAACCGCAGGCAGTCGAAAACTGCTTCCCGATTTCCGTTTTCTGATTCTTCTTTGTACCTTTGCAGCTTTGAAAAAATTATCGCAATAACACTTCACGATCGTGGCTGATACAAAGTATATTTTTGTTACAGGCGGTGTTGTTTCTTCTTTAGGCAAAGGAATCATCGCTTCTTCACTTGGCAAATTGCTGCAGGCAAGGGGATATAAGGTAACTATCCAAAAGTTTGATCCCTATATCAATGTCGATCCGGGTACTCTCAACCCTTACGAACACGGTGAGTGTTACGTGACGGTGGACGGGCACGAAGCCGACCTGGATTTGGGACATTATGAACGTTTTTTGAACATCCAAACCACCAAAAATAACAATATCACCACCGGACGTGTTTATCAGAATGTTATTCAGAAGGAACGTCGAGGAGATTATCTGGGAAAAACGGTTCAGGTGATACCGCACATCACCGATGAGATCAAACGGAATGTAAAATCACTTGGTGTGAAGAACAAATTCGATTTCGTAATTACCGAAATTGGAGGAACCGTTGGAGATATTGAATCTACCCCATTTCTGGAGGCTGTTCGACAGCTTCGATGGGAGTTGGGGAAGAACTGCTTTTGTTTGCATCTTACTTATGTTCCCTATATTGCTGCTGCAGGAGAAGTAAAGACCAAACCGACACAGCATTCCGTGAAGGAGTTGCAGTCTCTTGGTATACAGCCGGATATGCTTGTTTTGCGGACCGATCGCAAGCTTAACAAGGAGATTCTCGACAAGGTTGCCCTTTTTTGCAATGTGGAACAAGGAGCAGTGATGCAATCCATTGACGTGTCCACCATTTACGAAGTACCTGTTATGATGCAGAAGCAGGGTATGGATGAGGTGGTGCTACGTAAGATGAACATGCCGCTGGGGGAGGGAGCCGATCTGGAAAGATGGAATGCATTCCTGCAGAAGCGAAAAGATGCAAAGAAAGAGGTACGCATAAAGCTTGTCGGTAAGTATGCGGAACTACCCGATGCGTATAAATCGATCAACGAGTCCCTTTCTCAGGCAGCCATATACAACGACCGTAAACTGGTTTTGGATGTATGCCACTCTGAGAAGATTACAGAAGAAAACGTGGCAGAAATACTGGGAAATGCCGACGGTATTGTGGTGGCACCGGGATTTGGACAACGCGGGATAGAAGGAAAGTTTATCTCACTGAAATTTGCACGTGAAAACGATGTTCCCACGTTTGGCATTTGCCTTGGAATGCAGTGTATGGTCATCGAATATGCCCGTTCGGTAATGGGCCTGAACGATGCAAACTCCACAGAGATGGATCCCAAAGCAGCATACAATGTCATCGATCTGATGGAAGAACAAAAGCACATCACCAACATGGGAGCCACCATGCGGCTGGGAGCGTACGGCTGTACACTGAAAAAAGGATCTCTGGCATACAAAGCGTATGGTAAGGCTAAAATTCAGGAGCGTCACCGCCACCGTTATGAATTCAATAACAGGTACAAAGAGCAGTTCGAAGCTGCCGGCATGAAATGTACCGGGATCAATCCGGATTCAGACCTGGTGGAGGTGGTGGAAGTACCAACGCTTCGTTGGTACCTGGGCACGCAGTTTCATCCGGAATATAACAGCACGGTAATTTCACCCAACCCGCTGTTTATGAGTTTTATGGAGGCTGCGGCCCACACGAGGGAAGAGAGAAAAAATAAATAAATGCGTTAATCACTGGCAGCAGAGGCTGCAACAAATAAGAAATGGATAAAAATACAATTACAGGATTGCTTCTGATCACCGCTATAATCATTGGCTTTACCATATACAACCGTCCCAGCAGGGAGCAGATCGAATTGGAACAACGACGGCGCGATTCCATCGCGCAGGTAGAAGCATCCCGTGCAACCAAAGAGCTGTCTTCCCAGGCACCTTCCGAAAATAGTAGCAAGGCGTTGCTGGATCAAGGAAGCAACGTTGCCGATTTTTTCAGTGCAGGACAGTCGGCGCAATCAGTTATGCCCGACAGTGTAACAGCTGCCGCAGCTATGTTACCCGATTCAGCAGCTGCTGCATTTTCAAAATCTGCGCCGGTAGAGAAAGTGGTGTTGGAAAATGAAAAAGTGCGCATCGTATTAAATACGTTGGGCGGAAGTATCCAATCCGTACAGATGAAAGATTATCTCCGGTACACCGAAGACAGTCTCTATCTGTTTGAAGAAAATGAGTCACGATTTAACATGGAGCTATTTAGTCGTAATAGCGTCCGTTTATCGACAGAGCAGGAATATTTTACCCCTATCCGTAGCGCCGACGGAAAATCAGTTGTCATGCGTCTGCAACATTCGCCGCAACAGTATATCGATTTTGTATATACGCTGCCTGCCGATGAGTACATGATGGACTTCGACGTGCGTGTGGTGGGAATGAGAAATGGCCTTCATCCGGAAAGCCTGACCAATTTCAGGATGAACTGGGAACAAAAAGTACGTCAGCAGGAAAAGGGACGTCAGTTTGAAGAACGCTTCTCGCGGATACATTACAAATATGATCGTCAGGATGTACAGAAAATGAGCGAATCGAGGAACGACCGGAAAGAGCTTTCTGAGCCGTTGAAATGGTTTGCCTTTAAAGATCAATACTTCTCTGCCATCGTCATCGGGGAGCGGCCTTTCAGCAATACCATCCTTACCTCTGAAGTATTAAAGGACGAAAATTACACGAAAGATTACAAAGCCGAAGTATGGGTGCCGGGTGAAGTGAGTGCTGACAGCGATCTTATTTCTGCCGGATTCAAGTACTATTTCGGACCTGTTCATTACAACACGTTGAAAGCGTATGACAAAGAGGTCGTGGACAGCTCCGGGAAACTCAAGCTTGAGGAGGTGGTTTATCTGGGATACCGGTGGTTAAGTTGGGTGAATAAATGGTTTGTGATACCTGTATTCAATTTTTTCCAGTCGCAAGGATGGAGTATGGGGTTGATCATTCTCATTCTTACGCTGATGGTGAAGCTTATCATTTCTCCACTTACCTATAAGTCGTTTCTCTCATCGGCCAAGATGCGTGTATTGCGTCCCCAGATTCATGAAATTGAAAAAAAATATCCGGGCAAGGAGCAGGATGCAATGATGAAACGTCAGCAAGCTACCATGGAGCTATACAACAAAGTGGGAGTAAGCCCCATGAGTGGGTGCCTTCCCATGCTTATTCAAATGCCGGTATTGTTGGCTCTCTTTTTCTTTTTCCCGTCGGCGATTGAACTTCGACAACAAAGTTTCCTCTGGGCGGATGACTTGTCAACCTATGATTCGCTTATCTCCTGGAGTGGTAATATTCCGCTTATCACTCGTTTCCTCGGGAATCACATCAGCATTTTTTGTCTGCTGATGACTGTGGTCAACGTGATCTATACAAAATATAACATGTCCTCTGTCGATACCGGACAACAGACGCTGCCGGGCATGAAGCATATGCCGATATTCATGTCGGTGTTTATGTTTTTCTTTTTGAATAGTTACCCTTCTGGGTTGAACTACTACTATTTTCTTTCTACTTTGTTTACCATTGTGCATACGTTTCTGATGAAACAGTTTATCAACGAAGATAAGATTCTGGCACAGCTGGAGGAAAACAAGAAAAGGCCAAAAAAGAAATCAGGATTCATGGCCCGTCTGGAAGAAGCACAGAAACTGCAGGAAAAACAAGCTCGTGAACAGGCAAAAGCAAACGCAAAACGCAACTACCGTAAATAATTAAGTTGGATAAAGCCAATCAGAAAAAACCCGGGAGGATCGGTTTAGATTTCCCGGTTTTTTTGTATCCTTTTCTTGTGTGATTTTTTGGAGACTATTTTGCGTACAAATAACGCGATTCCTTTTCCGTGAATACGGATATGAGCATTCTATGTAGATAAAAGCCCCATATCGCCGAAAAAAAGAAGGAGAAAATGGAAAAGGTGAACATATTTTTTCGATATTTGTTTTACAAACGATAGATGATTTCTTTATTGGTTAAATACATTGATATGAGCAAAGAAAATAAAGTACTCGAGTATGATGAGGATGATTCTCTACGATTTATTCAGGATCACTTACCGGACGATATGCAAGGAGAGTTTTCTGACGATGAAATCAATTACATTGTTGATTTGATCTACGAGTTCTACGAAGATAAAGGATTTCTGGACGAAAATGACGACGCAGAGATTGAAATTGACGAAGACGAACTACTGGAATACATTTATAAAAATGCCCGTAGAGATGCTATCAGAGATTATACCGACGAACAAATAGAAGCCATCGTTTCCGGAGAACTTGCATACTGCGATACCCTCAACCTGTTCGATTGAGGAGAATGCAAAGCTTGCCGGCCAATTAATAAGATCATTCATTCAAAAACATAACTAACTATGAAACAATTTTCAAAATTACTAACCATTACGTTGTTGGGAGGATCGTTGATACTTTCGGGCTGTGGAGCCAGCCGTACAGTTAAGGGGGGAGGAATTGGCGCCGGTGCTGGAGCAGCTGTGGGTGCCGGAGTAGGTGCCATTGCTGGCGGTGGAAAAGGAGCAGCTATCGGAGCCGGTATAGGTGCCATTCTGGGTGGTACTGCCGGAGCAATCATTGGAAACAAAATGGATAAACAGGCTGCTGAGCTGGAACAGATTGAAGGTGCACAGGTGGAAAAAGTAAACGAGGGCCAGGCCATCAAAGTTACTTTTGAATCCGGCATTCTCTTTGCAACCAACTCAAGCACGCTGAACACTGCTTCCCGCACATCTCTCGACAAATTTGCCACATCTCTGTTGAATAACCCCGATACCGATGTAAGTATTTACGGACATACCGACAGCACCGGCAGTGACGCCATTAACAACCCATTGTCGCAACGTCGTGCCGAATCGGTGTATAACTATCTGTTGACAAAAGGTGTTTCCGGAAGCCGCATGACCTCCGACGGGTTTGGTTCCACGCAGCCGGTGGCCGACAATAGCACTGCTGCCGGAAGAGCACAAAACCGCCGTGTTGAGGTATTCATCCTGCCCAATGCAAAGATGATTCAGGATGCTAAGGAGCAGGCTCGATAAACGACAATCTTTTTATTACAGAATCGCGCTGCTTAGGGTAGCGCGATTTTTTTTAAATTTATCGGAAAATGGCAGAAAATTTGTATGTTTTGAAAGAGGGGGCAAAAGCTGAGAAATACAGTTCATTGATTCCGCAATTGAACGCGTTGACGGATGATGAACCCGATCAGATTGCCAACATGGCCAACCTGACAGCTGCCCTGAAAGACACTTTTGGCTTTTTTTGGGTCGGATTTTACAGAGTGGTGGATGACAAGCTGGTTCTGGGCCCTTTTCAGGGGCCTGTGGCCTGTACGCGCATCTCTTATGGCAAAGGTGTCTGCGGTACATCGTGGAAAGAGAAAAAGACCCTGATTGTTCCGGATGTAAATCAATTTCCTGGACATATAGCCTGCAGTTCCCTGTCAAAATCCGAGATTGTGGTTCCTGTGCTGAAGAATGGGATAGTAAAGGCAGTTCTGGATGTGGACAGCGACATGTTGAACAGTTTTGACGAAACCGATGCCCTTTATCTGGAAAAGATTGTTTCTTTGTTGAATTTTTAGTTTGATATTTTGAAATCAAAAAACAAAGTACTATCTTTGTAGCCGCAAATCGAGATGTGTTGCGGAAGTAGCTCAGGATAGGTAGAGCACGACCTTGCCCCAAAAGAAAGTGAAATCGACCTTGGCAAGGTGACAGAAAAGAGATACACACAGAGGTGTGAAAAAGATACAATATCGCGGAAGTAGCTCAGTTGGTAGAGCACGACCTTGCCCCAAAAGAAAGTGAAATCGACCTTGGCAAGGTGACAGAAAAGAGATACACACAGAGGTGTGAAAAAGATACAATATCGCGGAAGTAGCTCAGTTGGTAGAGCACGACCTTGCCAAGGTCGGGGTCGCGGGTTCGAGTCCCGTCTTCCGCTCCAAGCGAATAAAACGTTCTTCTACGTGTATGTGGAGGAACGTTTTCTCATTTGGAGCCGTCTTGTTTTTCTTTTCGGATGTTTTGCCACGAAAACCTCCCTAGACTGCAATGTGAAACCGATATTTTTGTGTTATATTTGTATGCAAAAAGTTTAGATCGTGTATAATTAATGGACAAAATATATCTTTTGCTCATTCTTTTGTTATGTATTACGCCGGAGACATTTTCCTCCGGCATGCCGTCAACGGAAGTAAGAGCTGTCTGGCTGACCACAAACTATGGCTTGGACTGGCCACAAAACAGAATCAGCCAGGATGAGCAGAAAAGAGAGTTGATCGCCATACTGGATAATCTTAAAAAAAACAATTTCAATACCGTGATGTTCCAGGTGCGGGCACGCGGAGAGGTTTTTTACAACTCCCGTATAGAGCCAATGTCGTCAATGATGGTTACAGATAGCCCGGGTCGCACCAAATTCGATCCGCTGGCATTTGCCGTCGAAGAATGCCATAAACGCGGCTTGGAGTGCCATGCCTGGATCATAACTTATCCATTGGGAGGAGACAAGCATGTAAAAAGTCTGGGCGCATCATCCGTAACTAGAAAGAACCCTTCCATCACAAAAAAGTTTAAAGGTGAATGGTTTCTGGATCCCGGTAATCCAAGAACGGACGATTATCTGCTTTCGATAGTGGAGGAGGTCGTGGATAACTATGATGTGGATGGCATTCATTTTGATTATATCCGTTATCCGGATAACAGAGGCCAGTTTCCCGATGATGGGATGTACCGGCTTCACGGAAAAGGAAAAACACGGGCTGATTGGCGAAGAGACAACATCACGCGCTTTGTGAAAAAAGCATATGACAGGGTGAAAGAATTAAAGCCATGGGTACAGGTGAGCAGTTCCCCCCTGGGCAGATATCGAACTCTGGGAACTCAGGGCCATGGATGGACTGCCTTTGAAACAGTATACCAAGATGCCGCTAAATGGATGAAGACAGGAATACACGATGCTATTTATCCGATGATGTATTATAAGGATCAGTTATTCTATCCTTATGTGGATGACTGGTTGAATCACGGTAACGGGAGGATTGTGGTTCCCGGACTCGGGGCTTACCAGATGATTGAGTTGGGATGGTCTCGTCAGGACATCCTCAGCCAGCTGGAGTATACACGCATGAAAAATACAACCGGGCAGGCTTTTTTTCGAACCGAAAATGTGCTTTCGAACACCAAAGGTATTCTTCAAGCACTGAAAACATATTACAAATATCCGGCAAAACTCCCTTCGTTGACCTGGTTGTCTGATTCTGTACCGGAAAAACCTTACGATCTTCGAGCCGAAAAACTGCCGGATGGCATTTTTCAACTGAAGTGGGAGGCTAAAAACAAGGAAAATAGAGTAACTTACAACGTGTACAGAAGTTCAAGCGAAGAATTTAGCACCGATGATGCTGAAAATATACTGGCGGTGGGATTGCGTGAACCCCATGTGGAATTCCATATTCCTGATGATGACAAGGCTTACTATTACTATATTACCGTTTCGGACTCCTATCATAACGAAAGTGAGGCAAGCGTACCAGCCTTTTTCTATCATTCCGAAACATTGAAGTAATAATCACGATAACAATGTGTTATATTTGAATAGTTTTGGACAAAAAAATAGAACGTATCGTTAGGTTTAATCAATAAAATGGAATAATTTTGTAGCAATGGACGGTAGTCAGAAATTAAAAAAACAAGTGCGTGATGAGTTTATGGAGTATCTCACACTGCATAAACACCGGAAAACGCCCGAACGTTTTGCGATACTTGATCATATTTATACCACCAAAGGGCACTTTGATATGGATACGCTCTACAAGTCGATGATCGACGTGAATTTTCGTGTAAGCAGGGCTACCCTTTATAATACAATTGAACTGTTGTTGGATTGTGGCCTGGTTGTAAAGCATCAGTTTGGCGGGAACGTGTCAAAATATGAGAGAGCATATGTGAATGAAAACCACGATCATTTAATCTGTACTTCGTGTGGACAAGTTTGGGAGACAAAAAATAGCGACCTGCTCACACAGGCTCAATTGAAGAAAATTAAAAAATTTACGGTAAGTTATTATAGCATGTATATTTACGGTATATGCAGCAAATGTAGTCATGCCAAAAAGATGGAATTGAGAAAACTGGCACGCGGCAGAAGTGATAAAACCGATAATAAATAGTCGAAAATGAAAGTTGATGTAATTTTAGGCCTCCAGTGGGGCGATGAAGGAAAAGGAAAAGTGGTGGACGTGCTCACACCCAATTATGAGATCGTAGCACGTTTTCAAGGTGGACCCAATGCCGGGCACACCCTTGAATTTGAAGGCGAAAAATACATACTGAAATCGATTCCCTCGGGGATTTTCCAGGAAGGAAAAATAAATATTATCGGGAATGGAGTGGTGATTGACCCTGCGTTGTTCAAACAGGAAGTGGAAGCTCTGGAGGCCTCGGGACACAGGCTTACCGACAGACTCTATATCTCCAAAAAAGCACACCTGATCCTGCCTACCCACCGATTGCTGGATGCTGCTTCTGAAAAGGCCATGGGCGAGGCAAAAATCGGTACTACCGGAAGAGGCATAGGCCCCACTTATACAGACAAGATTAGCCGCCATGGACTGAGGGTAGGGGACTTGTTTCATAATTTCGACGAGAAATATCGGAATGCAGTGCAGCGCCACAAGGAAAAACTGGATCCTTCGGATTGGGAAGGTGTTCTGCCCAAACTGGAAAAGGAATGGTTTGAGGGGGTGGAGAAAATGAAAGAGTTTCAGATTATCGAGAGCGAGCATTTTATCAATAAACATCTGGCCAACGGAGGCAATGTCCTCGCTGAAGGAGCACAAGGTGCTATGCTCGATATCGACTTCGGATCCTATCCCTTTGTCACCTCTTCCAATACCATCTGTGCGGGTGCTTGCACAGGTCTGGGTGTTGCACCGAAAATGATCGGTGAGGTATATGGCATCTTTAAGGCCTATTGCACACGCGTGGGAAGTGGACCGTTTCCTACCGAACTATTCGATGATGATGGGCAATTATTGCGGGATCAGGGGAGAGAATATGGTTCCGTAACCGGTCGCCCGCGCCGTTGTGGTTGGATCGACCTGGTGGCGTTGCGCTATACCGTGATGCTGAACGGGGTGACTAAGTTGGTGATGATGAAGAGCGATGTGCTGGATAGCTTTGATACTATCAAAGCCTGTGTATCGTACAAGATCGACGGAAAGGAAACGGATGATTTGCCATTCGATATTTCGGAAGGTATTGAGCCGGTGTATGTGGAACTTCCGGGCTGGAAGACCGATATGACTGAGATGCAGTCGGAAGATGAATTTCCTGAGGAATTTAACAACTACCTCACTTTTCTTGAGGAGGAGCTGGGTGTACCTATCGCCATTGTATCACTCGGACCGGACAGGGCACAGACAATTATCCGCTAGATCGGCGTTGACATAATTAACACCGCACAAAACATCCATTTTGGATACTTTGTGTGGTGTTGTGTTTTAATTAATGTGGAAAATATTAAAAATTCAAATACTTCATGAGGTCTCTCCATCGGGATGTCGGTTTTTTAACCTTAGGGTTGACGCTTGTGTAGGTATTGAGTGGGGTGTTGCTTGTTTACCGGAACACCGATTTTTTAAAAAAGGAACAAACCTCAGTGTCCCATTTGAAACAAAATTTGCCGGAAAGATTATCCACCGTTATTAAAAAACTTGTCAATCTGCATACGGTAACCGGAAACAATCGTTTGTCATTGTTTAACACCATCTACGGTATTTTACTCCTGTTTCTTGCGGTATCTTCCTTTTTTATGTTTAAATTTAGCACCAGGAAGAGCAAACGAGGATTTGCACTGACTGGCTTGGGGATTATGCTTACGATCGTTTTTTTTGCTTTGATATGAAGTGGTTAAGGAAAGACTGCGCTATGCTGTCTCTATGACAATAGGTCGTTTATTGGTATGATTTTTGCTAATTATGCTTAGAAAGAGTGTTCATGCTCATGAGAAAGTGAACTTTTGAAAGTGCGAAAATGTTAAATAGAAATACAATATAGATTTATGGCTTTAATTTGGATTATATTTATCGGAATTGCCCTGACCGGTTGGGTAGTGCAGGCAACCCTGCAGAGCCGGTTTAAAAAATATGCAAAAGTACCCCTGCGTAACGGAATGACAGGTAGGGAGGTCGCGGAAAAAATGTTACACGACAACGGGATTTATGATGTGCAGGTGATCTCTGTGCGAGGGCGACTGACCGACCATTACAACCCGCTCAACAAAACGATCAATCTCAGCGAGCCGGTATATGGAAGCTACAGCGTGGCTGCTGCAGCAGTAGCCGCACACGAGACAGGGCATGCGCTGCAGCATGCCAAAGGATATGCCCCGTTAAAACTACGTTCTGCCCTTGTGCCTGTCATCTCTTCGACTTCAAAATGGGTGATGTGGGTACTCCTGTTGGGAATTATTCTGATTGAGACATTCCCCATGCTGCTGTGGTTCGGTATCGCGATGTTTGCTTTGTCTACTCTTTTTAGCTTTATCACCCTTCCAGTAGAGAAAAATGCGACCAACCGGGCACTACGCTGGCTTAGTACTGCCGGGATTACAGATGTGAGCAACCACAACCAGGCAGAGGATGCCCTGCGTTGGGCCGGATACACCTATGTGGTGGCAGCCCTCAGTTCGCTCGCCACGCTTCTTTACTATATTATGATCGCCATGAGTGGCAACAGACGATAAAATAACCTGTTAATAGGATGAAGACAATCCTGCTTACCGGAGGGTCGGGGATGATCGGACGAAGGCTCACGGTCATGCTCAGAGAGAAAGGATACAGTGTGATCTGGTTGAGCAGGGAGCGGCATGTGAATGCCGAAATACCCCGATACAGATGGAATTACCATAAAAATGAAATAGACAGGGAAGCACTTGAACAGGCGGACGTGATTGTTCACCTGGCTGGGTCGAACCTGGGAGAGGAGCCATGGACGCGACGCAAGAAGCAAGAGATCGTGGAAAGCCGGGTCCAGACTGCCAAATTCTTACTGGAGACTTGCCAGTCGATGACCAAAAAGCCGGATGCCTTCATTTCGGCTTCTGCGGTGGGTTATTATGGAATGCAGACGAGCAGTAAGATATTCACCGAGGAAGATAATCCTGCAAAAAATGACTTTCTGAGCCGAACCTGTAAAAAGTGGGAGTCCGCAGCATTTGCTTTCCGGGAAGAACTTGGAGTTCGCACCGTAGCATTGCGTACAGCTTTCGTTATTTCAAAGGATAACGAAGCTTTCGGAAAATTGAAGCTGCCCACCGGATTCGGCTTAGGGTCACCGTTGGGTACAGGCAGGCAATATCTGCCCTGGATTCATTTGGATGACCTTTGCAGGATATATCTGAAGGCGATAGAAGATAATACAATGCAGGGAGTTTTTAATGCTGTTTCCCCTGAGTCGGTTACCAATGCCGGATTTATGAAAACACTTGCAGCGGAGATGAAACGTCCTTTTTTCTTTCCCAAAATACCGGCTTTTCTGCTGCAGCTTTTATTGGGTGAAGCGGCCGGAATGATTCTGGAAGGAAGCCCGGTCTCTTCGGAAAAAATACTCCATGCCGGTTATCAGTTTTTATACCCTACTGTCGCGATTGCCATTCGTGATTCACTTTGAAGTATCTCTTCATTTCCAAAAAAAACATAGAAAGAATTGTTTTTATACATATTCGTTTTATATTTGTCCTGTAGATTCATTCTAAATAATGTGATTATGGACAAACTGGTATACCCCTGTATCTGGTGCAACAACAATGCGCGTGAAGTGGCTGATTATTACCTGTCTGTTTTTCCGGGAACCGAAATCGTGGATCAAAATCAGTGGGTGTCTGTATTGAAAATGGAAGGGCAACGGATCATGCTGTTAAATGGGGGTGAAATCTTTCGTCCCAATCCATCTTTTTCGTTGATGTATCTGACAACGGACGAAAAAGAAGTAGAAACTGTGCACAGACAATTGAGTGACGGTGGCAGAGAACTGATGCAGCTGGATTCCTATCCTTTCAGCCGGAAATATGCATGGGTGGAAGATCGTTTCGGTGTGTCTTGGCAGCTCTATACCGGCGAAGAGAAAGATATTATCCAGAAGCTGGTGCCTACGCTGATGTTTGTGGGTGAAAACAACGGTAAAGCAGAAAAGGCAATCGATTTCTATACTTCGGTCTTTCCCGCTTCCGAAAAAAGAGGCATTCTCCGATACACAGGCAACGAAGGTGAGATAGCCGGGCATGTGCAGCATGCTGAGTTCAAAGTAAACAATTATCTGTTGATGATCATGGATAGTTCGTATCCTCATGTTTTTGATTTTACCGGAGGGATGTCGCTTGTGGTGGAATGCCACACGCAGGAAGAGATCGACGACTACTGGGATAAGCTGACTGCCGATGGTGGTGTGGAGAGTAGGTGCGGCTGGCTGCGGGACAAATTTGGGGTGAGCTGGCAGATAACACCTGCCGTGATGAAGGAACTTTTACGGAAATCGACCAAAGTGATGGAGACGATGATGACCATGCAGAAACTAGATATCCGGAAGCTGCAGGAAGCAGCTGAATAGCCGAAGGGAAGTAACGGTGGTATTTTCAATATCATCTTGTTTTTTCAATTCTTTGCAATTTATTTAACATTTACAATTATGGCAAAATTAAATCCGTATCTCAATTTTGATGGTACCTGTGAAGAGGCGTTCAATTTTTATAAGTCCGTTTTTGGGGGTGAGTTTACCTATTTGTCCAGAATGGGGGAATTCAACGTGGAAGGGATGGATATCTCCGACGAGGATCGCAGCCGGGTGATGCATGTAAGTCTTCCAGTTGGGGAGAATATTCTGATGGGATCAGATGTGCCGGGCCACATGAAATCACAGTTCAAGCCGGGTAACAACAACTACATCAGTCTTACACCCGACAGCCGTGAAGAGGCTGATCGCCTCTTCAACGAACTTTCGGTTGGCGGTGAGGTGGAGATGCCGATGGAAGAGATGTTTTGGGGAGACTACTTCGGAAACTTCAGAGACAAATATGGCATCTGGTGGATGATCAATTATCCTTTGAGATAATCCTGAACCTTCGTTTCGGCCTGAATGGGAGTAGGCGTCTTATATGTGGAATAAGATTCCTACTTTACGTCAAATTCAATCCACTGCGACCGGTCCGGTGGTGCCGGAGCAATGACTTTCCGGGGCGGATTTTTTTGCAATTCATCCAGAAGGACTTCCACCGCTTTTTCAATGGCCGGATCGTTGCCTTTGGCCAGCTCTTCGGGACGATCCACCACCTCGATATCGGGATAGACGCCGACACCTTCGATGATCCACTGACCATCTTCATTGTAGATGCCGAATCGAGGCACGGAGATATAACCTCCGTCTGCCAGGCGTGCGTTGCCGGAGATACCTACCAGCCCTCCCCAGGTGCGGGTGCCGATAAGCTTCCCTTCGCCCGTTTTTCGGAAGAAATAGGGGAACGCGTCGCCACCAGAGGAGGAGTAACCGTTAATGAGCATTGCCTTGGGGCCATCATGGGCAATGCCGGGCGACTTCATCGGTTGCGGCAGACCGTTGCGATACCAGTAAACAAGGGTGCGCCGATTGAGGAGGTCGATCATCCGGTCCGGGATAAAACCGCCACCATTATAGCGGTCGTCAATAATCAGCGCCTCCTTGTCGTTATAAGCAAGCATTCCCTTGAAAAGTTCCCGGTTTCCTTCGATAGCAGTGTTGGGTACGTGTATATATCCTATTGTACCCCCAGAGAGCCGGTCTACCATTTCGCGGCGGCTTCTCACCCAGTCGAGGTACCGTAGCTCAGTCTCGCTGGTGACGGTTTTCACCTTGTAGTCTGTAGCTCCGGAAGAGGAAGGGCTACTGTTGACCGTCAGTTCCACATGGCGGCTGCCCAGATTTTCCAATAACTCGTATGGATTTTGTGCTGTTGTGAGTTCCCGTCCATTTACACGAAGAAGATAGTCTCCCTCTTTGATATTTATCCCGCTTTCGGTGAGGGGGGAACGGCGGGATTCGTTCCAGTTCTCACCAGCATAAATCTTTCGGATACGGTAGCGTTGAGCAGTAAGGTCGGCCTCCAGTTCAGCCCCCAGCAGTCCGCCGTCAATTCTCTCTACCCTGTTGATATCCCCCCAGTCCACGTAAGCATGTCCAGTGTTGGTTTCGCTCACAACCTCGTTTAGGATATAATCAAGGTCGAAACGACTGGGTACATGGGGTAGCAGTGCTCCGTAATTTTTGCGTATCCCTTCCCAGTCGACGCCGTGCAGATTGTTTACGTAAAAATAGTCGCGGAATATGCGGAATGCATCGGCATAGATCTGATTCCATTCCGCACGGGGCTCGATCTTCATGGTCAAATTACTCAGGTTGATCTTTCCACTTCCGTTCTTCTGTCCTGGCTCAGTCCTCGCTACGGCATAGTCTTTTTCTGTACGGTAGACCAACGATTTGCCATTGGCAGAAAGGGCGCCGAAGCTTGCGCCGTCGAGTATCTCTTCCGACTTTCCCTCCTTGATATGATAACGCATGATCTTGTTGCCAGCAGAGTAGAGGAGTCCCTCATCTGTTGATCCGATGATGCGGTAGCTCCCTGTCGGCAGGGGCAACGCCTCTATGCGGTTGCCGATCCTGTCAAAATCAATCTCTACCCGTATTTCTTCGGCTGACAATGACTTTTTATCTTCTTCTTTACCGTTCTTCTTCTTCTCTTGCTTCATATTATCCTCCATGTTGTCTTTTTCACTGACGTAGGGTTCGGAATCTTCCCGGTAGGGTGAGAGGGTGGTTCCGTCATTGCACAGAGGAATGGCATAGATACGGGTGGCGTTATTATAGAGATAATCGAACTCGAAACTGCTGAAGGTGAGGTTGAAGTCCCGGTTGGAAAGAAAGAAAAGATACTTGCCGTCGCGACTGAACACCGGGTTGTCGTCGGAAAAAGAGGCATCGGTGACCTGTTTCCTTTCGGCTGTCGATAACCTGTAGAGCCAGAGAGCCGACTGGTAGTTGGGTGATGTTTTGCTGTAGGCAACCCAATCGCCGTCGGGTGAGAAGGCATAGTCCCTGATCTCATCGCCGGAAGCTTCGTCGATGACGGTCTGTCTGCCCGTGGAAACATTCACCAGCCAGAGCTTCATGGTGCGGTCGCTGTAGACCAGATGGGTATTGCGGGGAGACCACTCGGGAGCGTACTTCCAGGCTGAGGAGCCGCTGGTGACCTGTCGCGGCTGGGCGCCTTCCTTGTTTTCGAGCAGGTAAAGCTCGTACTCGCCCGTGACGTCGGAGTAGAAAGCAATCTGCTTGCCGTCGGGAGACCATGCGGGAGAGAGTTCCCGCACTCCCTGGGTGTTGGTCAGGTTTCTGATTTCGCCTTTTTCTGCAGGAACAGAAAAGATGTCACCACGGGCTTCAAACAGAACCCTTTTCCCGCTTGGGGAGAGAGCATAACTGCCAATAAAATTCGTCACATTTTTGAAATAGGGATGGAGGTTGGGATTATCGTAATGGATTGAGACGGCTACTCTTTCGGATTTTCCGGAAGTGAGGTCCAACACATAGAGATAACCGCCATTTTCGTATACCAGCCTGCCGTTATCACCGGAGGGCCACATCACGTCGAAGGCTGTGTGATGCGTTACCTGCACATTTTCGCCCGTTGTGGTGTTGTAGCGCCAGATGTTGAGGCGTGTATCGCGGTCGGAAGCATAGAAAATTTGGTCGCCATACCATACCGGCCATTGATCGGATCCTGTCCATTGGGTGATTTGCCGGGAGCTGTTGTTACGCAGATCGTAGCTCCACAGCTCGGTGGCGCGGCCTCCTTTATATCTTTTCCAGGTACGGAACTCGCGATCCACGGGCGTGAAGCAGAGCTGTGACCCGTTGGGAGAGTAGGTGGCGAAACCGCCGTTGACAATAGGCAGTGGTTCCTCAAAACCGCCTTCGATGCTTACGGTGAAATAACGTCCGTTGCGATCGCCAAAAGCGGTGCGGTTGCTACGGAAGAGAATGCGGCGGCTGTCGGGCGTCCAGTCGAGAACCACGTTGTCAAATCCGCCACGGGGTGGCATTTCGCCGACAGAGTTATAGAAAGTGAGTTGTCGAGCGGTACCTCCTTCGGAAGGCATTACCCATATCTGCCGGCTTCCGGAGTATTCGGCAGAGAAGGCAATCCATTTGCCGTCGGGTGATATTTTAGGAAACAGTTCAATGCCGGGGTGGGAGGTGACTCTTTTGGCGCTGCCACCACCGGCATCTACCGTCCATATGTCGCCTGCATAGACAAACGCGATGAGGTTTCCGTTAATGTCGGGATAACGCAGCATGCGGGCGTCGTCCAGAGCCGAAGCCTGCATCACGAAAAGGCTTGCCAGGATTAGTGTGGTTGTTTTTCGCATTTTTTGGTTTTTTGTTATCTGGCCAAATGTACAAATTTTTTCCATGGCTTCGTATTATCATCATGACTGAATAACAATTGAAAAGCTGTTCAGGAACAGCTTTTCAATATCTCTCTTGTCACATCTCCGGTCACATTCCGATTCTCACCATAGGCCACATTCCGTTCATTAAAGCGTCGGGCGATGGTTTCGATGGTTTTGTTTCCGATACCTTCTTCCGACAGGCGGGTAGTTAGTCCGAGTGAACGATAAAATTCTTCCGTCATTGCGATGGCTTTATCTACTCTTTCCTCTTCGGACCCATCCATAATGCCGAATACCCGTTCGCCGTACTGCAACAATTTTGCATGTTTCTGTTTTTTTAATACACGAAGCAGGCCTGGCATGACAATGGCCAGCGAGTGCCCGTGTGTGATGCCGTGCAGTGCCGTCAGTTCGTGTCCGATCTGATGGGTAGCCCAGTCCTGGGTAATTCCCATGCGGATGAAGTCGTTCAGGGCCAGTGTGGCGGCCAGCATGTAGTCGGCCATCAGGTCGTAGTCTCTGGAGTTCGTTTTGATCTTTGGTGCGATCTCCATGACAGACAACAGGACACCTTCAGCCCAGCGGTCCATGATGCGCGATTGTCCTGGTGTGGTAAGGTACTGTTCCAGCACATGCGTATATGCATCGGCCAATCCGCAGGCAATCTGATGGTCTGATAGGGAGTAGGTTACTTCCGGGTCGAGAATGGAGAATTGAGGATAGTCACCACCGAAGCCGTATTTTTCCTGTGTTTCCGCTTTTGTAATGACCGCAGCACCGTTCATCTCCGATCCGGTAGCAGGGACGGTCATCACCGATGCAAAGGGGATTTGTTCTTCCGCAGCGCCACTCAATACAATATCCCATGCATCTTCATCAGCGACAATACCTGCCGCGATAAGCTTGGTGCCGTCGAGTACCGAGCCGCCGCCCACCGCCAACAGGTAGTTTATGTGATGCTCCTTTCCTCTTTGAATGGCTTTGCGAAGAGTCTCTACGTGCGGGTTGGGCTCAATGCCCCAGAATTCGATGTAGTTGCGTCCCTTGAGGGCCGATTTTACCTGATCGTAGACGCCATTTTTGGTGACACTTCCTCCTCCGTAGGTGATCATCAGGTTCACGTTGTCGGGTAACAATTCCGATAGCCTTGCTATCTCTCCTTTTCCGAATACCAGTTTGGTCGGATTTTGAAAAATAAAATTCTTCATGACTATATATTTTTTTTACAAGTTAGTTTAATTTCGGATAAATGAAGCATAATCGGGTTGAATCATTCTATTAAAACGATTTTCATGGCTGGGTTGTTCAATTAAAAATAGGGAAAACCAGCTTTTTGGGGGACACTCGCTTAACAGTACGTGTTAAAACAGAGTTAGTGACACTGCCTCTACCACGTAATACTCATCGGGAAGAGACGACCCGAAGAGAGGCATTCTTGCTGAAGGCTTCCCGGAAACAGGTGAAGAGAGATGAGCATGGAAGTGTGAGAGCATGGAAGTGTGAGAGTGGGCGTGAACATACATCTCTTTTATTTGTTCAACAAAGAAATTAAGGTGTAACGCTGGTACAGGAATGACTTGTCTCCGTGAATCAGGATATTACATCGGATGACATAACAACTTAGTCATAAACAATGGAAGCTTCCACGCGGAAAATCCGGGTTTTCAAACTGGATGAATTCAACTATCCGAAATTTCGTTCCAAAATCCTGGAACTTTACCTGCATGCTTTTACCACGGGCGAGTATGCGCAGTTTATTGATCCGCAAAAAGCGGAGGGTATGCTGGATGAGATGGCTCGAAAAGGCACGGGTGTCATGGCGTTCATCAACGGCAGTCTCTCAGGAGTGGTGCTGGCTTTTTCCTTGCGACATGACCAAGAGTTTCCTTCTGTTAAGGTACCTGAGGTCTCATTGGATAAAACCCTTTATATTGCCGAAGTGATAGTGCATGCTGACCATCGTGGCAGGGGAGTTGCCACTACGATGATCAGCGAGCTGCTCAGTCAGGCTGCGAAAAGTTATACCGACACAGTGATTCGCGTATGGGAAATGAACGTGCCTGCTCTGTCCCTCTACAAAAAAATGGGTTTTCGTCCCGTTGCCAGCATCCTGCAAACAAAACTGAATGCTCGCGGCGAAGTATTTGAAATGAGAAAAATCTATTTACACAAACCTTTAGTGATCTAGCCAGGTCATCGCTGAATTTTACGAAATCTATTTTATTCCATAATTGGATTCAAAGATGAATCATTAATTTATTTTTTATCACATAAGATATCACAACATGAATAATTTAATTGCAAAAACTATAGACTTGCGTTTGGGCAACCCAAGCGAAAAAAGGCAGGAAATACGTAATTATTTCCTGAAAACCTGGGCGATTGATGAATTGCTCTATACTCAGCTGAAATCGGATGAGGTATTTTATCGTAGGGGTGATCCATTGCGGCACATCATTCTTTTTTACCTGGGGCATACCGCTGTTTTTTTTATCAATAAGCTTTATCTGGCAAAAATTATCGATCGGAGGATCAATCCGAAATTTGAGTCAACTTTTGCTATTGGCGTGGATGAGATGAGCTGGGACGATCTGGACAATAATCACTACGACTGGCCATCGGTAGCGGAGGTGCGTGCCTATCGTGATGAAGCAAAGAAGGCCATTCTCGATGTCATTGACCAAACTACGCTGGAATTGCCCATTGGCTGGGATAACCCTTTCTGGATAATCATGATGGGGATTGAACACGAACGGATTCACCTGGAGACTTCCTCGGTGCTGATCCGTCAGTTGCCGCTTGAGCTTCTGACGCCGGGATTGTTCGGCATACGCTGTCCCGAAACCGGAGATGCACCCGAAAATGAGCTTATCCCGGTCGAGGGAGGCATCGTGAAGCTGGGCAAGCCCTCCGACCATCCGCTTTATGGTTGGGATAATGAATATGGCAATTACGAAGAGGAGGTCGCCAACTTTGCTGCGGCCAAATTTCTTACCTCCAACGCGGAATATCTTGTTTTTGTGGAAGATAATGGTTACGAGACACAGCAATACTGGACGGAAGAGGGATGGAACTGGCGGAATTTTAAACAGGCAACCATGCCGCTCTTCTGGCGAAAGGATGAGAGAGGGTATCGTCTGCGGCTGGTAGCTGAAGAGATAGAGATGCCATGGAACTGGCCGGTGGAGGTAAATTACCTGGAGGCAAAGGCGTTCTGTAACTGGAAAACCGCACGGACCGGCATTAGCTTCCGGTTACCCACCGAGGCGGAATGGTACCAGATGCACCGGGTGGCTTGTCTGACGGATGTGACCGAATGGAAGCAAGCGCCTGGTAACATCAACCTGGAGCATTTTGCTTCGCCCTGCCCGGTCGACAGGTTCGCTCAGGGGCCCTTCTTCGATGTGATCGGCAACGTGTGGCAATGGACCGAAACGCCCATCACCGGCTTTCCCGGCTTTAAGGTGCACCCGATGTACGACGACTTCTCCACGCCCACTTTCGACGGGAAACACAATCTGATAAAGGGCGGCTCCTGGATCTCTACGGGTAACGAGGCCACCATTCATTCCAGATATGCTTTTCGCAGACACTTTTATCAACATGCCGGGTTCCGCTATATTCAATCCGATGAATCCCCAAAGATACAATATGCCGAATACGAGACGGACGAAGAGGTGACCCGCTCCTGCGAAGAGAATTGGGGCGATTCCTTTGCGCCTGAACGAAGCCTGCCGCTGCAACTGGCCGACATGGCCCGAGATCTGCTGGTGGGGGAGGGCCATAAGCGGATATTGGACCTGAATGCAGATACAGGGCGACTGGCTTTTGAGCTGGCGCGTACTCATCTGGATGTGACAGCGCTCGACTTCACAGCACGTATGATCAGGGTACCTATTCAACTGCAGGAACAGGGATATATCCGCTATACCATGAAAGATGAAGGAGATCTGGTGTTCTACCGTGACGTGGTACTCGATGATTTTGAACTGACGGCGGTGAGGAACAGGATAATATTTATGCAGGCTGATGCCATGAACCTGAAACCAAATTATACAGGGTACGATCTAATCATAGCTTCAGCCCTCCTGGAGGAGCTGAGCGACCCCGGGTTCTTTCTGTCACAAATTCATACAAGGCTGAACGACAGCGGTTTTCTCTTGCTGGCCTCTTCTTATGCGTGGGATCTCCATAAAACAAAACGCGATAAATGGCCAGGTGGTTTCAAACAGGATGGCGAGCCGGTAACATCGCTTGAAGGCATTGAAAAAATACTGGAACCCAACTTTACCCTGCATGCAGAACCGTTGGATATTAGGAGGACCATCAAAAAGTCATCCCGCCTCACCACACAGGAGATGATGCAGGTGACCATTTGGAGAAAAATATGACGGAGATTTCGGTACTTGTTTTCACCGGATTGCCGTCGATGTGCGTGATCCCAGGCCTGGATCACGCTGTCCGTTCTTTAGCACATTGCATACATCTCTATTCATTTTGAACAACCCGGACATCATTTTGTTTTAACCCTTTTTATTTGCCCTTTAAGGCATTGTTAATTACTTTTGCACACGAAAATGAATATGAATAAGATGAAGCAATCTGATTGTTCTACATCACCTGCTTTTCTCCCCGACAGCATAATTTTTGATATGGACGGTACACTTTGGGATAATGTTGATACCTATGCCATATCGTGGACCCGGGGACTGGAAAAGCTTGGATACAGCAATAAGATTTCCAGGGATGATATACTGGGTTTGATGGGAAAAGAGGCCAGGCTGATGTTGAATACACTGGTGCCCGGATGGACTGCGGCAGATCAGGCGAGGCTGTTTGAGGCGGTCATTGAATCGTATCAGGAGATGCTGCCGGTGATGAAGCCGATTATTTATGATGGAGTATTGGAGGGGCTGGAGCGCCTTTCCCGCAGATATCCGCTTTTTCTGCTCAGTAATTGCGAGAAGGGAGGGTTGGTAAATTTTATGAACCATACCAAAACGAGGCATTTGTTTATGGACTATATGGAGCATGGGATGAACCTGCAACCGAAACATCATAACCTGAAACTATTGATTGAAAAGAATAAGCTGAAAGCACCCGTATACGTTGGTGATACCGATTCTGACAGCAACCAGTCGGCCATGGCGAACGTGCCGTTCGTCTTTGTAACCTATGGATTTGGAACGACAAAAAACTACACCAAACAATTCGATTCCTTCACGCAGCTGGTCAATTATTACCTCAATAACTGATATATGCAGTCGGCATTCATCTTAATTATTATCGCGGTTTACTTTGCTGTTCTGATGGTGATCTCCTACTTCACCAGCCGGAAAGGATCGGGTAACGATACTTTCTTCCGTGCGAATAAGTCGTCCAGGTGGTACGTGGTGGCCGTGGCCATGATTGGCACCTCGATTTCGGGTGTAACGTTTGTTTCTGTCCCGGGGATGGTGAGAAACCTCGACATGACTTATATGCAAATGGTTTTTGGCTTTTTCTTCGGATATCTGGTGATTGCGTACGTGCTGCTACCGCTTTACTACCGGCTGAACCTGACCACTATTTACGGATACCTGGATGTACGATATGGTCGAAAGTCCTATAAGACAGGTGCCTGGTTCTTCCTGCTCTCCAAAATCGTGGGAGCCGCTGCACGGCTATACCTGGTAGCATTTATTTTGCAAACGCTGGTGTTCGATGCCTGGGGCGTACCTTTCGTGGTGACCGTGATCGGGATCATCCTGGTGATCTGGCTCTATAGCTATAAGAGCGGAATCAAGACCATCATCTGGACAGACTGGCTGCAAACTATCCTTTTTATTGCCGCACTCATTCTTATTGTATTGCAGGTAGGTTTACAGATGAACCTCAATTTTGGTGAGATGGTGAGGGCCATCAGCGAGAGCCCTCATTCGCGTATCTTTGTGTTTGACGATTGGACATCTACGCAGTATTTCTTCAAACAGTTCTTCAGCGGAATGTTCATCACCATTGTAATGACAGGACTGGATCAGGATCAGATGCAAAAGAACCTGACTATCCGAACCCTGAAGGATGCACAGAAAAATGTTGTCTCTTACGGACTGGCCTTTGCGCCCATTAACTTTCTTTTCCTCTGCCTGGGTGTGCTTTTACTCATCTTTGCCGAACAAAATGGAATTATATTACCCGGCATATCCGATAACATCCTACCGGTGATTGCCAGTGAACATCTGGGGTCGGTGGTGCTGGGTACCTTTATCGTGGGTATTGTGGCTGCAGCCTTTTCGAGTGCCGACTCGGCACTGACGGCACTCACGACTTCTTTTTGTGTGGATATCCTGAATATGAAATCCACCTCCCAAACAAAAGAACAGGAAAAAAAAGACATCCATACACGCCGCATCGTTCACCTGCTTATCTGTAGCGTGTTTGTGCTAATCATTCTTCTTATTGAGGCGATAGGTTCAGATAGCATTATCAGTGCCATCTACAAGCTGGCATCGTATACCTATGGCCCGCTGTTGGGACTTTATTTCTTTGGGCTTTATACCAGGGTCAAGCCGGTGGACAACTATGTGCCCTGGGTAGCCGTAGCTGCACCGTTATTGTGTTTTGTAACTGAGGTGGCAATGAAACAATGGTTTGGCTATCAGGTGGGATATGAGTTACTCCTGCTGAACGGATTAATCACCGGTATGGGGCTCCTCGCCATATCGAAAGGGACGAGGCTTCGTGTGTGATTCCCATTCGCGAGTAGCTACCCAATAATGAAATCGCAATTTTCCACATCACAATTACCAAAAATATGATTATCAAATCAGCCGAATTTATCATCAGCAATGCCGATTACCGAAAATGTCCGCAGGATGGCAAGCTGGAATATGCCTTTATTGGCCGCTCCAACGTGGGGAAATCATCACTCATCAACATGCTCACCCAACGCAAAGGGTTGGCCATGACTTCCTCCACCCCGGGGAAGACTATGTTGATTAATCATTTTCTGATTAACGAAGAGTGGTATCTGGTAGATTTACCGGGTTATGGGTATGCGCGACGGGGAAAAGAGGGGAGAGAGAAGATCCGCAAAATAATTGAAGACTACATCCTGGGGCGGAAAGCGATGACCAACCTGTTTGTGCTGATTGACTCACGCCACGAACCACAGCCGATCGACCTTGAGTTTATGGAATGGCTGGGTGAGAACGAGGTACCCTTTGCGATCATTTTTACCAAAGCAGATAAGCTTGGCTCAGGCCGCTTTCGTATGAACGTGGATGCCTATAAGGAAAAACTGTTGGAAACGTGGGAGGAGCTGCCGCCTATTTTTGAATCCTCCTCTGAAAAAGGGGTGGGCAGGGAAGAAATTCTTGATTATATTGGTAAGATAAATAGAGATATTCACTAACCACCCGCCCGGCCGAAAGAGCCTCCCACAATATCGAGCAGTTCGTTTGTGATGGATTGTTGGCGTAGTTTATTATACTCCAGGGTAAGCTCGTCGATCAGATTATCGGCATTGTCGGTGGCAATCTGCATGGCTGTCATGCGGGCGGCATGTTCTGACGTGACCGAGTCTACGTGGGCCGTAAAAAGCTTTAATTTGAGCACCTTTGGAATCAGCTGTAGCATGATCGTTTCTGTGTCGGGCTCCACAATGTAATCGAGCATCGCCTCACCGGTTTCCCGTGGTTTCGGCTCAAAAGGAAGAAACGGTTCGTGCACCACAACCTGCGATCCCTTACTTATAAAATGGTGATAAATAAGCTCCACCCGGTCGATGGTGCCTTTCCTGTACAATCCCATCAGCTCTGCTGCGATCTTTTGAGCATCCTGATAACGGGGCTTCTCGCTGATGTCGTTGTAGTTTCCCTGCACCGTTAGTCCCAGTTTACGGGTAGCCTTGGCTACCTTCTCTCCGACGGGATAAACCACGATCTTCTCTTTTCCTAGCGAAAGCCACTTGCCGGCAACTTCTTCCAATTTGCCGGATATGTTTTCGTTAAACCTCCCTGCAAGGCTTGAATTGGATGAAAAAGCCACTATGGCTACACGCTGCACGGGGCGCTGTTGGGTGAAGGGCGAAGGGTTATCCTGTTCGTCGTGTAGAAAATGTTCCAGCAGCTGACTTAACTTACCGGCATACGGATAGAGGTTTTGAATGATGTTCTGCGTCTTTCTTAACTTGGCCGACGAAACCATCATCATGGCCGATGTAATCTTTTGTGTGGATTTCACCGACTGGATCCTGCTTTTTATCTCCTTTAATTCTGCCATTTCACTATACCTTCATCGCTTTAATGGTGTCTGTTGCCACAGTTTCAATGATTCTGCCAATCTCGTCGTTTATTTCGCCCTCCCTCAGCCGGTCCAGAACATCGTGGCGGTGACTCAATTCCAACCGGGAAAGAAACTCTTTCTCGAACTGAGGTACCTGATCAACAGCAATATCTTTCATTAACCCGCGTGTGCCGCAGTAAAGAATGGCAATCTGCTGTTCAACACTTATGGGGCTGTGTACCGGCTGCACGAGCAACAGTTCGTTCTTTCGTCCTTTGTCGATGGTCATGGCCGTAACCGGATCCATATCACCTCCAAACTTGGCGAAAGCTGCCAGCTCCTGGTACTGTGCCTGATCAATCTTTAACGTACCGGCTACTTTCTTCATCGCCTTTATCTGTGCGTTTCCACCCACACGCGAGACAGAAATACCCACGTTAATGGCCGGACGGATCCCTTTATTATAAAGGTCGGTTTCCAGAAAGATCTGTCCGTCGGTAATAGAAATCACATTGGTGGGGATATAGGCCGATACGTCCCCTGCCTGGGTTTCTATAATGGGAAGGGCGGTAAGCGAGCCTCCTCCCTTCGCCTTCGCCTTTAAACTTTCGGGTAGGTCGTTCATGCTGATGGCCACTTCTTCCTGCGAAATGATGTTGGCAGCGCGCTCCAGCAGTCTTGAATGAAGGTAAAAGATATCGCCCGGATAAGCTTCACGGCCCGAAGGGCGACGCAGGATGAGCGATACTTCCCGGTATGCCACAGCCTGCTTTGAGAGGTCGTCGTACACCACCAGGGCATGTCGACCCGTATCGCGGAAGTATTCGCCGGCAGCAGCACCGGCAAAAGGCGCTATATAGCGCATGGCAGCTGAGTCGGAACCGCTTGCAGCAATCACAATCGTATAGTCCATGGCTCCCTTTTCGGCGAGAGTTTTTACGATGGATGCCACGGAGGAACCTTTCTGCCCTATTGCCACATAAATGCAATAAACCGGATCACCTTCCTCAAAGTTTTTTCGCTGGTTGAGTATGGTATCAATGGCAATACTGGTTTTACCGGTCTGGCGGTCGCCAATAATCAGCTCTCGCTGGCCGCGGCCGATGGGAATCATGGCATCCACAGCTTTTAAGCCGGTCTGCAAGGGCGTGTTGACCGGTTGACGAAAAACAACACCCGGTGCCTTTCGTTCCAGCGGCATCTCTACCACTTCTCCTTGTATAGGTCCCTTGCCGTCAATCGGGTTGCCAATCGGGGAGATCACCCGCCCGAGCAGCCCTTCACCCACAAAAATGGAGGCCACCCTTCCGGTACGTTTTACGGTGTATCCCTCTTTGACATCACTCGATGTGCCCAAAAGAATAGCTCCTACGTTATCATCTTCCAGGTTCATCACGATGGCCTGCATGCCATTATCGAACTCCAGCAATTCGTTTGCTTCCGCGTTGCGAAGTCCGAAAATACGTGCCACGCCATCACTCACGCTAATGACAACTCCGGTTTCGTCGTACTTCACGTCGGTGTCGATCCCTTCCAGCTGCCTGCGAAGAATCTCCGATACCTCGCTTATTTTTATTACATTATCTGCCATTATTCCTGTCTCTTAGACTGTTCTCTTCTACTCCTCTCAATTTACTCCTGATGCGGGTGAGTTCACCCGAAATGCTTGCATCCCACCGGTTATCTCCCAAGGTCAATACAAAACCGCCAATAATGCCGGGATCAACCTCAGGCTCCACTTCAACACTCCCTCCGGCAATCTGTTGAATGCGTTGAATGAACTGTTTTTCCCGTTCCGGGTCGATGGGAACCGCCGTGACCAGTTTGCCGCATTGGATGTGGTACCTCTCCCGGTACATATCAATGAAGCGAAGAGCAATATACTGAAAGAGCTCCTCTCGCCTGTTCTTGAAGACAAGATCGATCGTTTTGTCGAGCGACGACGGCAGGTTGCCGCCACAAGCGGCTGCAATGACTTCCTTCTTGTCCCGGACAGATATAGAGCGATTTTGTAAAGTATGGCGCAATTTGGGGGTCTGCATGAACATCCCGGAAAAGATCTTCATGGCATGGTATACCTCCTGCTGCTGATCCAACGAAATGGCATATTCCAGCAATGTATAGGCATAGCGTGAAGAAATCAGTCCTATATTCATTTAACTCAAGATTTAGAGATGTTTATTTCTTCCAGCAGGCGGTCAATCATCCCCATCTGTGCTTCTTTTGTCCCCAGCTTCTCCCGCAGAATTTTTTCTGCTACGTACAAGGACAGGGATGCGGTTTCGTCGCGGATAGAACGCAATGCCTTCTCTTTTTCGGCTTGTATCTGTTTGCGTGCTTCGGCAATCATTTTGTCAGCCTCCTGACGGGCCTCTTCCCGTGCCTTTTCAATCATTTGTTCACGGAGCAGAGAAGTCTCCTTCATGATGGTTGCCTGTTCCTGCCTTGTGCTGGCCAGTAACGCCTCGCTGGTTTGTTTCACATTGGCCAGCTCCTCGTGTGCTTTTTGGGCCGACGCAAGTGATTCTTCGATATAGTTTTTCCGCTTGTCCACCATCTGCAGGATGGCCGGAAATCCGAATTTCGTCAGCACAAGCAGGACAATGCCGAAGGAAATCAACATCCAAAAAAGTAAACCAGGTTCGGGGTTTAGCAACGACATACAACTAATTTATTTATTGTAAAATAAAACCACAAACTACTACGGCAAACAGGGCTACTCCTTCAATCAGCGCTGCAGCAATAATCATATTCATCCGGATGTCGGGAGCCGATTCGGGTTGACGGGCAATGCTTTCCATGGCGGAACTACCGATTTTTCCAATGCCGTAGCCGGCGCCAATGGCGGCTAGTCCAATACCCAAAGCGGCTCCCAGTGAACCCAGGCTCGCACTGCCTGCAGCCTGTAATAGTACGGTAAGTAATGTCATAATTTTCTATTTAATGTTTGTTGTGAATATAATAATTTCTTTCTGATTTGTTCAATTTGACCTCCCCCCGGCATTTTTTAATCCGGCATGTTGCTCTCCAGGACGGCCGTATGTTTTGCATGCGTTTCCGGCCGTGCCTGACCAATAAACACAGCCGAGAGCAACGTAAATACATAGGCCTGGATATAGGCAATCAACAGTTCCACAAAATTGATGAACACCGTGAAGATCACTGAAAGTACCGTCATGGAGGCATTGACTGCCGTGCCCATGCTTACGGTTACGAAGATAAGCATTGTGAGCCCCAGCACGATGGAGTGCCCTGCCATGATGTTGGCAAAAAGACGAATCATCAAGGCAAAGGGTTTTGTCAATGTGCCTACCAGTTCAATTACCGGCATCAATGGAATGGGTACCTTCAGCCAGACCGGCACGTCCGGCCAAAGGATATCTTTGTAATATTCTCTTTTGCCCGTGAGGTTTACAATGAGAAAAGTGGCTACTGCGAGCACCAGGGTCACGGCAATGTTACCCGTTACGTTAGCTCCCCCGGGAAAGAGAGGAATCAATCCCAAAAGGTTGTTCGTAAAGATAAAAAAGAACACGGTGAGCAGATAGGGGGCATATTTTTTATAATCTTTCCCAATTGAAGGCTTGATGACATCATCGTGTACCGACATGATAAACATTTCCATCATCCCGGCAAATCCCTTTTTGGGTTTGAACGGATCTTTTCGTAGTGACCGGGACAGGGACATCACGATAATCATCAACAGCAGAGAACTAAACAAGAGGGAGGCGGCATTTTTGGTGAGCGAGAGATCCAATGGTCGCACGGTCTCACCAGAAGCGTTAGTCTCAACGATTTTGCCTTTGTATGCTCCTCCGGATGCAATTTGAAAATTTTTATAACTGCTATTTCCATGCTGTAAACGGGCTGAGCTGAACAAGTGCCAGCCGGAGTTTTTGCTGTAAACAATGACGGGCAATGGAACAGTCAGGCGTCTTTCGCCGTCACTGACAATTTGCCATTCGTATGTGTCGGCAAGATGTTCCAAAATGAACTCCTTCACATCGAGCTCCTTCGGTGCAGCGGTGTTGCTTGCAGCATCTCCCGGAAGAGGTGTGACAAAGAGGCCAATAACCGTCAAAAGGCAATATGTAAATAGCTTGTGCATAAGCGTTCATTGATCAATCCGCTCCCGGGGAGGCTTTTCCTGATCTTTTTTATATTTGAAATATTTTTCCATCCACAAATAGATATTGGTTTCCCAAATCAAGTTGATCAGATAGAAAATGATAAAAATTATGGCAAAATTTCGGATGTTGGTTTTGTCGAAAATCCAGTATACAAGGATGATGAAAAACGACACAAAAATCTTGATCATCCGCATCAGCATATAGGTATTCACAGCCCCGGCTGGTTTATCGGGAGAGGAATGTTTGAAAATGTAGATGGAAATTAATCCCATGACATAAAAAAACAGGGGTACAAGGATGTAGCCGTCTACCAATACTTCGGGGAAAAACTTTTTCAGGATGATCCACATGCCAAATCCCGTGATAAGCAACATGGATGTGTGGAGAATTAAAAAATATCGGATCAGCTTTTTCATAGGCCTTTAATTGAGTCAAGACATACGGTAACCTTATTGTGGTTTATTTCCACAAAACCGTCCACCACTTCCATTTCCTGGATGCGACCCTCCGCCGTAAAGGAGAGCATCCCTTTTTTGAGCGAAGAGATAATGGGGGCGTGGTTATTCAAAATCTGGAACGAACCAAGCGTGCCCGGCAGGGTGATCGAATCTACTTCGCCGCTGTAAAACGTTGTTTCGGGTGTGAGAATCTCCAGATACATGGTGCTGCCCTTTATTGTTTTTAATTGATTGCAGATGATTCTTATTTGCTTTGTTCCATGAGTTTGTCTCCTTTTTCTATGGCTTCTTCTATCGTTCCCACGTTCATGAAGGCCGACTCTGGATAATGATCCAACTCACCATCAAGGATCATTTTAAATCCTTTGATTGTGTCCGCGATGGAAACCATGACACCGGGTTGTCCGGTATATTGTGCTGCCATGAAAAATGGCTGAGAGAGGAACCGTTGTACTTTCCGGGCACGGTTCACCGTCAGCCGGTCTTCGTCCGACAATTCCTCCATTCCCAGAATGGAAATAATATCTTGCAGCTCCTTGTATCGTTGTAGTATTTGTTTCACCCGCATGGCAGTGTTGTAATGATCTTCCCCCACAATAAGCGGATCGAGGATGCGTGACGACGATTCCAGCGGGTCTACAGCCGGGTAGATACCCAATGCCGCAATTTTTCGACTGAGTACGGTGGAAGCGTCCAGGTAGCTAAATGTAGTGGCAGGTGCCGGGTCGGTGAGATCATCGGCCGGGACGTATACGGCCTGCACCGAGGTGATGGATCCATATGTGGTGGAGGCGATGCGCTCCTGCAATGTACCCATTTCGGATGCCAGCGTGGGCTGATACCCCACGGCCGAAGGCATACGCCCAAGCAGGGCTGATACTTCAGATCCTGCCTGTACAAAGCGGAAGATGTTGTCGATAAAAAGTAATATGTCACTCCCCACACCACCCTGATCACGAAAAGCCTCGGCCACTGCCAGTCCTGTGAGGGCCACCGATGCACGGGCTCCGGGTGGTTCATTCATTTGGCCGAAAACCAATGTGGCTTGCGATTTCTGCAACTCCTCGTAATCCACTTTGCTCAAATCCCATTTACCTTCTTCCATCCCTTTTTTAAACTCCTTGCCGTACCTGATGACACCGGACTCAATCATTTCCCGTAAGAGGTCGTTTCCCTCACGGGTACGTTCGCCCACGCCGGCAAAGACAGAGTAGCCGTTGTGTCCTTTGGCAATATTGTTGATCAGCTCCATGATGATGACGGTCTTGCCTACGCCGGCACCGCCGAACAAACCGATCTTGCCTCCCTTCAGATAAGGCTGGAGCAGGTCAATCACCTTGATGCCGGTAACCAGCACTTCTTCCGATGTGGTGAGGTCTTCAAATTTAGGTGCTTCCCGGTGGATGGGATATTGATTTTCGCGATCAAGCTTCGATAGTCCGTCAATGGGTCGGCCAACTACATTCAGTAGCCTGCCTTTTATCTGGTCGCCTACCGGCACACTGATGGGCCGTCCTAGTGCTCTCACCGTCAGGCCACGGCTAAGTCCGTCGGTACTCTCCATGGCTACGGTACGGACAATATTTTCGCCGATATGTTGTTGTACCTCTAAAAAGACCTCCTGTCCGTCGGTGCGCTTTACATAAAGAGCATCGTCGATGGCAGGCAGCTTCACTTCCTGCGGATTTGAAAACTCAAAATGAACATCAATCACAGGCCCTATGATTTGGGAAATACGCCCCATTAATTTAGACATAGAATAATTAAATGATTATTTGTCCGCACGTCAATTTGACGGCCGTTTTCACAAAGATACAAAAAAAAGAAGGGGGATTCAGGAATTAATATAAATTAGCACGGAACACAGGAAGAGCCACAAGCGAGACTTGAACTCGCGACCCACGCGTTACGAATGCGTTACTCTACCAACTGAGCTATTGTGGCTTGTTTAACAGGAATGCAAAAGTAGTAAAAAAAATGGAATGCAAAAAGAAAACGGGCAGCAAATAAGCCGCCCGTTTTCAGAAAAAAATCAATCTTTGTTATTTTGCATCGGCCAGCTTTTTATTTTGTTGATTGCTCAACATTTTATAAGCAACCGGAGCTGCCACGAACAGGCTGGTCACAGTCCCCACAACCACACCGATAAGCATGGCGAACACGAAGCTGCGTACCGCATCACCACCGAAGAAAAGGATGCAAATGATTACGAGGATGGTACTCAGCCCGGTATTGATGGTACGGGCAAGGGTCGCGTTCATGGAATCGTTAAACAACGCCAACAGCCCACGTTTCGGATAGAGTTGCGTGTATTCACGCACACGGTCAAACACCACCACCTTGTCGTTGATCGAGTATCCCACAATGGTCAGGATGGCCGCCACGAAGGTCTGGTCGATCTCCATGGAGAAGGGCATCGTCTTCCAGAGTAACGAGTAAAGGCCGATCACGGCGAAGGCGTCTATGGCAAGTGCAGCCACCGTACCTACGGAGAAAGCAAAGTTGTTGAACCGGAACAGAATGTAAAGACCCATACAGAACAGTGCAATTGTCAATGCCAGGAATGCATTCCGGATCATATCCTCGGCGATGCTTGGTCCCACTTTCTGAGAACTTTGAATATGATCTTCGATCGTCTTTCCAGGAGTAATAAACTTTTCCAAGCTCTGACCCAGCAGATCACGCAGCTCCTGTTCCACATTTTCGCCCTCTGTATCAATCATGTAGTTTGTCGAGATGCGCACCTGGTTGCTCGATCCGATGGTGATGACGCGCACCGACTCGCCGAAGAAGGGTACGAGTGCATCCTGTACCTCTCCCGTTTTGACCGGCTGATCGAAGCGAACGATATAGTTGCGGCCGCCGGTGAAGTCGATACCCACGTTCATCTTCAGGGTAAACAACGAAACAATGCTGACGACAACAAATACTCCGATGATCAGCAGGATTCTTTTGCTGTTATGAATAAAATTGTAGTTATACTCTTTGAAAATAGCCTTTGAAAAAGCCGTGTTGAAGGTGAGATTCTGCCACTTTCCTTTAGCAAAGCGATTTTCGTACACCAGTCGTGTCAGGAATACAGCCGTAAGGAATGACGCTGCGATACCGATAATCAGGGTGATGGCGAATCCTCTGATGGCGCCTGCCCCGAAGATGGCCAGAATGACACCGGTGATGA